>Ga0268353_100147_pt1 | contig 12438 bp, 10 predicted proteins | sample G5R2_NF_18SEP201_FD_190168 | JGI IMG/M metagenome (GOLD analysis project Ga0268353, IMG submission 190168) | Phyllosphere microbial comminities from switchgrass, GLBRC, Michigan, United States - G5R2_NF_18SEP2017_LD1 | ecosystem: Host-associated > Plants > Phyllosphere > Phylloplane/Leaf | place... | reverse complement strand
CTGGCTCATCTTCGCCGCCTTCGCCGTGAAGATGCCCATTTTCCCCTTCCACACCTGGCAGCCCGACACCTACACCGAGTCGCCGGCCCCGGCTACCATGCTGCTCTCGGGCATCATGCTCAAAATGGGCATCTACGGCTGCCTGCGCTGGCTGCTGCCGGTGGTGCCGATGGGCGTGACCCAGTGGCAGCAGCTGGTAGAGGTGCTGGCCATCATCGGCATCATTTACGGCGCCATCATTGCCATCCGCCAGGATGATATGAAACGCCTCATCGCCTACTCGTCGCTTTCGCACGTGGGCCTAATGATTGCCGGCGTGTTCTCGCTGAAAGCCATCGGCCTGCAAGGCACGGTGGTGCAGATGCTGGCCCACGGCGTCAACGTAGTCGGCATGTTCCTGGTGGCCGATGCCATCGAGCGCCGCACGGGCACCCGCAGCCTGGCCGACCTCGGCGGCCTCACCCGCCGCACGCCGCTGCTCAGCGTGTGCTTCCTGGTGATGCTGCTCAGCACGGTGGCGCTGCCGCTCACGGGTGGCTTCGTGGGCGAGTTCCTGTTGCTGGCGGGCGTATACGAGTTCAATATGTGGGCCGGCGCGGTAGCGGGCCTCACCATCATTTTCTCGGCTGTGTACTTGTTGCGCATGTATCAGCGCGCCATGCTCGGGCCCGATTCGGCTCACTCGGAAACCATTACCGACCTCAGCGGAGCCGAGCTGGCCATGTTTGCGCCGCTCATCGTGCTGGTATTCTGGCTGGGCTTGTTCCCGGGCACGTTCCTGCACCTGGCCGAGCCGGTTACCCAAAGCATCCTGACGGCCGTTGGCCGCTAACACCTCATTGTCATGCTGACGAAGAAGGCATCTTATCAGGCTGCATTCGTCATCTTTTAAGCAGTTATTATTGAGCGCGAACGTGATAAGATGCTTCGCAGGCTCAGCATGACAGGCGTACTTCTATGCTCCCAATAGTTCTTCTCTCCGCTTTCGGCATCATCAACCTGTTCTTAGGCTTTCTGCGCTCCAACCGGGCGTTGCTGCCGATTGTGCTGGTGGTGCTCGCCCTCGTGTTCGGCGTCAACCTGCTCGACTGGAACCACGCCGGCAGCCTGCCGGGCCTGTTCGACTCGCCCTACGTGGCCCAGATGCTTACCGTGGACAACTACTCGGTGGCCTTCTCTGGTATCGTGCTGCTCACGGCGCTGGTGCTGCTGCCCTTCTCGCGCTCCTACGTGATAGCCGGCGAGCCCAACCTGGCCGAGTACTACTCGCTGCTGCTGTTCTCGTTGGTGGGGGCCATCATGATGGTGAGCTACAACCACCTCATCATGCTCTTCGTGGGCATTGAAATCCTGAGCATCAGCATGTATTGCCTAGCGGGCTCCGATAAGCGCAACGTGCGCTCCAACGAAGCCGCCCTCAAGTACTTTCTGCAAGGCGCGTTTGCCACCGGCATTCTGCTCTTCGGTATCGCCTTGGTCTACGGTGCTACCGGCACCTTCCAGCTCAACGAGCTAGCCACTAATATTGCCGCTCCCGCCAACGCTTCACTCCAGCCCATGCTGTATGTGGGCGTGCTGATGATGGTTATCGGCATCGGCTTCAAGGTTTCGGCCGCGCCCTTCCACTTTTGGACGCCCGATGTGTACGAGGGTACGCCCACGTTCTTCACCGCCTTCATGAGCACGGTGGTGAAAACCGCCGGCTTTGCCGCTTTCCTCAAGCTTCTGGTAGTAGCCCTGCCCGGCACCAGCGCCGTGTGGCTGCCCACCATCATCGCCATGTGCGTGCTCACGCTGCTACTCGGCAACGTCGGCGCGGCCGTCCAGAATAGTGCCAAGCGCATGCTGGCCTACTCCAGCGTGTCGCACGCCGGCTACCTGCTACTCGGCCTCGTGGCGGGCCGCGGCGCGCTGAGCGGCGCGGCTGCGCAGGGCATTTTCTTCTATAGCCTGGCTTATTCCATCGCTACGGTAGCCGCCTTCGGCGTGCTCAAGCTGGTGTCGGAGCAGCGCGGCCGCGAAGATTATGCCGGCCTCGCCGGGCTGGCCCGCACCAACCCGCTGCTGGCTTTTGTGATGACGGTGGCCATGCTGTCGCTGGGTGGCATTCCGCTCACGGGCGGCTTCTTTGGCAAGTTTTTCATCTTCATGGCCGTGGCTGGCCAGGGTTACATTTGGCTGGTGGTGTTCGCGGTGCTGATGAGCATGGTTGGCATTTATTACTACCTGCGCCCCGTTATCGCCATGTACATGCGCCCCGCCGAGCCGGGCAACGAGGCCCCGATTGTAGTCGATGGCTTTCAGTCGGCCACGCTGGTGCTGCTGGCCCTGCTCACGCTGGTGCTGGGTATTCTGCCCGGTTTCCTGAGCGGCTTGCTGTAAAGATTACCTTCTTTTTGAGAAACAAAAAAGCCGCTGCACCCAGCGGCTTTTTTAATTGTGGTTTACTTAGCGGGCTTGCTCACAGTCCTGTCTCTCGGTGCTTCCCCCCATGCCTGTCATGCTGACGAAGGAAGCATCCTATTACGCCAGAACAGGCCGGGCAAACCTGATAAGATGCTTCCTTCGTCAGCATGACAGACGCAGAAAGGGTTTCGCGTAGAATAGACAGAGGCAGCGTACTACTGCAACCGAGCTACCGCCCGAAATACGAGACGCCAGCATAGCCTAGAGCAAAAGAAAAAGGCGACCGTCGCCAGTCGCCTTTTTCTTTTCTTCATTTTATTACTTAATAATCAACGCCTTCCTTCTTCTTAAACTCGCCATCTTTCACCTGCTTCACGAGCTTTAGCCAGCTGAAAGGGTTGAGTAGCGGGTTGTTGCTTTGCAGGTTGGGGGCGATGCCCATACGGCGGTCCAAGTCTAGTTGCTGCTGCGACATCGACTGCCGGAAGTTGGCCGTGGGGCCCATCGGCATCGAATTGAAAATCTTACGCATCAGGTCCTCGTTGAGGTTGTCGGCGGCCGCCGAGCCTTTTTCGGTGGGCAGGCGCAGGGCCAGGAACGCCTTTTTAAACTCCTTCTCGGTGGCGTAGGGAAACACGCGTACCTCGGGCAGCACGGTAGCATCTTCGAGCAGCGAGATGATAACCGAAAAGCTTTGGCGCTGGTAATCGGCCGGAATTACGATGGTCTGGTTGCGGTAGCCCAGCGAGCGAAACACGATGCTATCGCCCGCCAGCACCGGCATCGAGAAGTAGCCGTAGGCGTTGGTAGTGGTGCCGCGCCCGGCCTTGGGCACGTACACCGTGGCGCCCGGCACGCCCAGCAGGCTGTCGCCGCTCGCCACGATACCCGTGAACTGCACCACCCGGCGCTTGCCCTGGGCCCAGGCGCGGGGGCTAGCTAGCAGCCCGGTTATCAGTACCAGGCTCAGCAGCAAAAGGAAACGGCGGCTATTCACGAAGGGGGGGGTTAGCAGAAGGAGGATGTAACAAATATACGAACCTGCCCGGCGCGTGGGTCGTACTTTTGGCTAGCCGGCGGGGCCGGGCTTAGCCATTTCCAACGGTAGATGCGCGTAAAACATTTCCCGGTTGCATTCGGGCAGCAGCTTTTTAAGGCCTTGGGCGACGAGAGCCGCGTGCGGCTGCTACACTTGCTGTGGCGTAACCACGAGATGGTGGTTGGCGACCTGGAGCAAGTGCTTGACTTTACGCAGACTAAAACCTCGCGCCAGCTGGCTTACCTCAAGAACGCCGGCTTGGTGGGCGTGCGCCGCCTCGACAACTGGATGTTTTATTTCCTGCGCGACGAAACCGCCGAACTGCTCCAGCAGCTGCTGGGGTTGATGGAGCGCGACCCGCAGCTCGTGCGCGACCAGCAAGTGTACCAAACCTTGTGGAACAACCGCGAACTGGCCGCCTACAAAATCCAGAATCGCCGCTGGCTGCCTTCTTAATTCCAACTGACAATATCATGCCCGAACGCCGCTTATTTGTTTGCACTAATCAGAAATCGGGCGTTGGCGAAGACCTGGCCAAAGCCCTCAAGAAAGAGCTAAAAAGCCAGGGGGTGAAGTCGCTGCTCATCGGCGGCCAGAAGGTGCACACCCGCATCCAGACCTGCAATTGCCTCGACCTGTGCAAACAGTGCAAAAAGGGCTCTGGCGCCGCGCTGGTTGTTTATCCCGAAGGCCTGGTCTACGGCGATGCCCGCCCCAAAGACGCCGAGCGCCTCGTGCAGTCGCTGGCCACCGGCCGCCCCGTGGCCGACCTACTGCTCGATACCGAATAGCCAGCCGCTCCTCCCCTAGCCCCCATGAAAGCCTACCGCCACCTATTTTTCGACCTCGACCATACCTTGTGGGATTTCGAAACCAACGCCCACGAAACCCTGGAGCAGCTTTTTGCCGACTATGACCTGGCCCGCCACGGCCTGTTCTCGTTTGCCGAGTTTAGCCAGCGCTACAGCGAAGTCAACCACGCCCTGTGGCGCCTCTACCAGAGCAATAAGGTGACGCAGAAGCAGCTGCGCGAAGTGCGCTTCACGCGCACGCTCACCCGGTTAGGCCTGCCCGAGTCTGATATACCTACCGACATTTCGGCACGCTTCACCGATATTCTGCCTCGCAAGGCAGCCGTATTTCCGCATACCCACGAGGTGCTGAAGTATCTTAAGGATAAGGGCTACCACCTGCACTTGATTACCAATGGCTTTGAAGACGTGCAGCACATCAAGCTCACCTCGTCGAAGCTGACTGACTACTTCGAGGAAGTTATTACGTCCGAGCACAGCGGCTACCTCAAGCCCGACCCGCGCATGTTTGCCCACGCGCTGGCCCGCACCGGCGCCACCGCTGCCGAGAGCCTGATGGTGGGTGACAACTTAGAGTGCGACGTGCTAGGCGCCTACAACGCGGGCATCGACCAGGTGTACTTCAACCCTGCCCAGCGCCGCCACTTTGCCCAGACCACCTACGAAATTAGCAGCCTCAACGAGTTGCGCACGTTTTTGTAGCCCGCAGGCGCTTCACAATACTATTGCGAGTCCTTCAACTACTTCAAAGTCAGCAAACAGATTTAAAACGTTAGCGCCCTGTCAACGGGGGTTTCAGGTATAAATACGTGGTTTTACGAATCAGGTATTTATACGCTAAAACTCCCGTTAGCCGGGCATTTACTTTGCTGTCTAAACAGCAAGTAGTTATACTTGGCAACCTGCCCATCCATGAGCTCCGCACTGCTTACGTCACTTGCTTTTGCCACTGCCAGCCACCAAGTAGCTTCTACTTATCAAGCTTTTTCGCCCCTGTCGGCACATTCGCATTAAAACCGCTGGCTTCCAGCGGTTTTCCTCATTTAGCGCATACCTGCCAACCGATAAAGCCGCTGTATGCCACTGGCTAGCTCAGCGGCCCTGCTTTTCCCACCTTCTCCGCTCCCTTTACGCTATGATTATACGCTCCACACTTCCTTACTGCGCTGCCTGCGAAGACCTTATTCTGCCACAGCACGGCATCGTGGCCACCGGCCGGATAGCGTCTAGCCAGCAGACGCTGTAAACAGGCACTTTCGCCGCCTCAGCCGCCTGTGCTCTGCGCCTTTGGGCAGCACTTAGGGACCTTAAACTTATTCTTTTTGGGAAGTGATGAGGCCTAGGCCTCGCATCAATATGCTATACCGCCGTGTGCTAGCAGAAACTACCTTTACGGCCGCTGCCGTAGCTCGTGGCTAGCAATGAGTATTGACTTCACTTTAAACACCTTCCCTACCAACATCCCCCTGTCTTCTGCATGATAAAAAACCCTACTCTCCCCCTACCAGCATCCACCAGCCTGCTTGCCCGTCGGCGCTGGCTGAAAGGCACCGGCGCGCTAGTGGGCCTGGCGGTGCTGGGCGCTCCTGCCCAGGCGCTAGCCCTGGCCCCAGAGGCCACCGCTGGTGCCGAAGCTATCGGCACCGTAAAGCTCCTTACCGGCACGGTGGTGCCGCAGGGCTGGGTGCTTTGCCAAGGCCAAACCTTGGTCACGGAACATTACCTAGCCCTATTTGAAGTGCTGGGGGCTACTTACGGCGGCGATGGTCGCCGCACCTTCGCCCTGCCCGACATGCGCGCCGACATGGCCGACATGGCGGCAGCGGCGGCGGCCCAGGCTCCGGGTGGGGTGGTACTAGGCCAGCTCTGTGCTATCAAGGTGGCCCAGGCACCGGCCACTACCACGGCCGTGGCCGAATTGCGGCTCATGCACACGCATGGGCGGCGTAGGGCTGGCAGCGGCTTGCGGTAGATACAGATTCTCATTTTTTCACTCCTCTTTCCATCTTATGGACCCATTTATCGGAGAAATCCGGGCCGTCGGCTTCAACTTCGCTCCTCGTGGCTGGAGCCTCTGCCAGGGGCAGTTAATGGCCATCAGCCAGAATACCGCGCTGTTCGCAATACTCGGTACCACCTACGGGGGCGACGGGCGAACCACCTTTGCCCTACCCGATTTGCGCGGGCGCATTGTGGTAGATGCGGGGCAGAGCCCGGGGCTAAGCCGCTACACGCTAGGACAAGCGAGCGGCACCGAAAACGTGACGCTGCTTACTACCCAGATGCCGGCGCATATACACAACCTGAACTCGGACATCGCGGTGGGCGCCAATAGCACTAGCGGCAGCACTACCTCGCCGGCCGGCAACGTGCCCGCCGCCAACTCCAGCGCGCAGCGCTACAGCACCTCTACTGATACCTTAATGGCCGCCGGTAGCGTGAGCGGCACGGCAACCGCCGTGGGGGGCAGTGCCCCGCACCCCAACCTGATGCCTTACCTGTCGCTCAACTACATCATCGCCATAACCGGAATTTTCCCGCCGCGCTCTTAAGGCAGGCCCTTGCTCGCACCTATTATGGAACAATACCTCGGTGAAATCCGCCTCTTCGCAGGCAACTTTGCTCCCCAGGACTGGGCGTTCTGCCAAGGCCAGCTCCTGCCCATCAACGAAAATGACGCGCTGTATTCGCTGCTGGGCACTACCTACGGCGGCGATGGGCAAACTACGTTTGCCTTGCCCAATATGGCGTCGCGAGTAGCAGTGGGCCTAGGCTCGCTCCCCGGCGGGAGCACTTACGCGCTAGGCCAGATGGCCGGCCAGGAAAGCGTAACCGTCACGACCAACCAGCTGCCAGCGCACCAGCACCCCGTAGCGGCCTCCCTGGGTGCCCACACGGGGGCACCCAAGCAGGACTCGCCCGAAGCGGCTTATTTCGGCGACGGGGGCGGCGCTAGCTACGGAAGCAACAACGCCAGCGCCAAGCTGGCGGCCAACAGCGTGGCGAACGGGGTAGCCGCCCCGGCAGGCGGCAGCCAGCCACACGAAAACCGGCAGCCTTCGCTGGCGCTCAACTACATCATCTCGCTAATCGGGATATATCCGTCGCAGCCGTAGCCAGTCGGTAGCCTTTCTTTTTACTTCCTTACCTCCCTACGCTAGTATGGACGCTTTTATCGGCGAAATTCGCCTCATGGGCTTTGGCTTTTCGCCAAAAAGCTGGCTGCCTTGCCAGGGCCAGCTATTACCCATTAACTCAAACCAGGCTTTGTTCTCGCTGCTGGGCACCGCCTACGGGGGCAACGGCGTCACTACGTTTGGCTTGCCAGACCTGCGCGGCCGGGCCATCGTGGGCATGGGCCAGGGTGCTGGCCTGTCGAGCTACCCGCAAGGTCAGCTGGGTGGTACTGAATCGGTGACGCTGCAGGTAAGCCAGATTCCCAACCACTCGCACACGGTAACGGGGACGCTGAAAGCTTCGACGGGCCCCGACATCGGTACTCCGGCCAATGCCTACCCCGCCGCCATCGAAGACGGCAGCGGTGCCTACTCCACCGCCGCGCCAAACGCCACTATGAGCACCAACATGGTAACGGGCACTACCACACTCGCTGGGGGCAACCAGCCACACGAAAACCGCCAGCCGCTCATGGGCATGAACTACTGCATTGCCATCACTGGCTATTACCCTTCGCGCGGTTAGCACCCGCCTTCCCGGTCAGGTCGGCCCGGCATCCGTGCTGCCTTCGGGCAGCCAGCAGTGCCGGGCTGGCCTTATCATGACAACCTTCCCGCTTTAGTTCCACCGCCATGCAAGTAGCCATCATCATTAGTAGTGCCCTGGGGCTGCCTTTGCTGCAGGTGCTGGCGGGGCAGGGCGCGGTGGCGGCCGTGGCGGTGCCCCACACCCCAGCTCACCCCGAAGAGCCCGACCAGGTGGCGCAGGCCGCCGCCGCGCTGGGCCTGCCCGTAGCGCGCCTACACCGCGCCACCCTAGCCGCCGACCTACGGGCCTGGCTGGGCGAAACGCCGCCGGCGGTGGTGCTGGTAGTTATGTTCCCCTGGCGGATACCGGCCGCGCTGCTGACGTTGCCCCGGCTGGGGTTTCTGAACTTTCACCTGGCGGCGCTGCCGGGCTACCGGGGCCCCGAGCCGCTGTTCTGGCAGCTGCGCAACGGCGAATCGGCTGGGGCCGTGACGGTGCACCGCATGGACGCCGACTTCGATACCGGGCCGATAGTGCTGGCCCAGCCCGTACCCATCGGGCCCGGTGATACGCATGGGCTTCACCGTGGCCGGCTGGCCCACGCCGCCGTGGCCGTGGGCCAGCAGTTGCTGGCTGGACTGCGCGGCGAGGTGCCCCTTCCCCCCGAGCAACCCCAGGATGAGGCGGTGGCCCGCTACTGGCCCCGCGCCACGCTAGCCGACGTCTGCATAAACTGGGAAGAGCCGGCCGAGGCTATTGCCCGGCTGATACGCGCCGCGAACCCCTGGAATAGGGGTGCCCTGACCACGCTACGCGGGCAGCCGCTGCGGGTGCTGGCCGCCACCGCTCGCCCCGAAACCGCGGCCGCCCCACCCGGCACCGTGGTGTGGTCCGAGCCCGGGCAGGGCCTGCTGGTGGCCTGCGGTGCCAGCCAGCTAGTGCAGCTCGACATCGTGGCCCTAGACGAGGGCTACTTCACCGGGGGGCAGTTAGCAGCGCTAGGGGTACCGGTGGGCGAGATACTGACCTCGGCGGCGCTGGCAATGGCGACCGCGCCAGCCTAACGGCTGGCTTTGCTACTACCTGAACTACTGCTTTCCTTTCCATTTTTACGGCTGGCCTTCTGGAATTTAGCTGTTTTTACTTTCTTTTTTACTCCGCCGCCACACCCAGCGGCACCCCACTCTCTCACTTTTTTCTTATGAGAAATAAACTACTACTACTGCTGCTGCTGCTGCTGCCAGCATGGGTAGCCTGGGCGCAAGCCCCTGTCTGGCAGAACGTGTCCGGCATTACGGGCACCGCTACTACAGTGCGGGGCAGCGCCCTGGCTGCCAACGGCGACTACTACATCGTGGGCTCTTACACCGGCTCGGCCGACTTTGGCAATGGAAAGTCGCTGACGAGCTCAGACCAGACCACCACTGACGGCTTTCTGGCCCGGATAAGCGGCACGACCAATCTTTGCACCTGGGCGGTGAGCATGGGCGGCACAAGCGGAGCCGACGAGGTGCGGGGCGTAGCCGTCAACGGCAGTACGGTGTACATCACCGGCTACTACAACAGCTCCGCCAGCTTCTTCAACACTTCGAATACGGGCAGCCAGTCACTGACGGCGGTGGTCAACCCGACCACTGGCACGGGCAGTGTCGACGTGTTCGTGGCTAAATACGATGAAAACGGCAACCCGCTCGGTTCCATCAGCGGGGGGGGCACCAGCAGCGACCAGGGTTACTCCATCGCGGTAAATGGTACCAGCATCTACATCACGGGCTTCATCACTACCAGCACCAGCACCTCTACGAACGTTAAGTTCGGCACGGTGACGCTGGGCAACAGTGGTAGCCAGGACATGTTTGTAGCCCGGTTCACGGACAACGGTACCCTGGCCCACGGGGGCGCATTGAGCGGCGGCGGCACCGGCCTCGACCGGGGCAACGCCATCGGAGTAGGCACCAACGGCATCTACGTGGCTGGCTACCTCACCGGCACGAGCGCCACTATCGGCGGCACGGCGCTTACCGGGGCTGGCAGCAACGACCTTTATGTGGCCAAGTTCACCGACTCGGGCTCGGGCCTGAACAACGGCGGAGCAGTGCGTAGCGGCGGCGCGAATAGCGACCAGGCCACGGCCCTGACCGTGAGCGGCACTAGCATTTACGTAGGCGGCTTCTTTAATCAGAATGCCACGGCTGCTGGCTCAGTTGGCATCAGCGGCTCGACGCTATCGAGCGACAACCGCGACCTTTTTCTGGCCAAGTACACCGACTCGGGCTCGGGCCTGAGCAGCGGCTACGCCATTCGGGATGGTAGCGGCAATGTGGAATCTGTAAATGACCTGGCACTTAGTGGCAGCACGGTATACGTTGTGGGCGGCTATACTACGGCAGCCACCATTGCCGGCAGCAACCTGACGAGCAACGGTGATGACGCTTACGTAGCCAAGTATACCGACACGGGAACTACCTTCTCGGCGATAGGAGCTATCGACGGCGGGGCATCTGCCGGCGGGGCCGCCAGTACTGGTGTCTCCACCGTATCGGTGAGCGGCAACCAAGTGGTACTGGGCGGCTTTCTTGGTTCGCCAGCTACGTTTGCGCCGGCGGTTACCGGCACCATTACGGTACCGGCCAACAACTCTGGCTTTTTTGCCCGGCTGGCGCAAGCGCCGGTACTGACCAGCATCAGCCCAAACGCCGGGCCGGTAGGCACGAGCGTAACCCTGACGGGTACCAACCTGACCGGGGCTACGGTAGTGACGTTTAGCGGCACGAGCAACAACACGGTGGCGAGCGTGACGGTGAATGGCACCGGCACCCAGACCATTACCGTCAACATACCCACCGGGGCCACCACGGGTAACGTGACCGTTACTACGCCTGCGGGCACCAGCAATGGTGTTGTGTTCACGGTGCAGCAACCCACTACCGTCACGTCCATCGTACGGGCCAGCAGCAACCCTACCAACGCCACTACGGTCAACTACACGGTAACCTTCGGGGCCCCGGTAACGGGCCTGACGGCTGGCAACTTCACGCTGACCACTACGGGTAGCGTGAGCGGGGCCTCGGTGGGCACGCCGGTGAGCACGGGCACGGGCAGCACCTGGACGGTACCCGTAACCACGGGCACGGGCAGCGGCACCCTAACGCTGAACCTAGCCAACGCCACAAACCTCTCGCCCGGCATCAGCACCACGCTGCCATTCGCGGGCGAAACATACACCATTGATAGAACGGCCCCAACGGTAGTCATCTCTTCATCAGCGGGCGCCTCAGGCAGCACCACCGGCACCACACCGATTCCGTTCACGCTTACGTTCTCGGAAAGTGTGACGGGCTTGCAAACCAGCGAAGTAAGCGTGACGGGCGGCACCCTCTCGGGCTTCTCGGGCTCGGGCACCACCTACACGTTTAACGTGACGCCCAGCGGCAGCGGCAGCACCGTGACGGTGAACGTAGCCGCTAATCAGGCCCAGGACGCGGCTGGCAACGGCAATACGGCGGCCGCGCAGTTCAGCATTACCTACCAGCAGCCATCTGTGACGGTAGCCTCTGTGACGCGCCAGACCCTTTCGCCCACAGCTACGACCCAGGTGAGCTACCGGGTTGTATTCTCGGGCAGTGTGCTAAACTTGACGACCAGCAACTTCACGGCCACCGTCACGAGCGGGACCATTAGCGGCGCCGCCGTAACCAGCGTTTCGGGGTCGGGCACGACCTACACGGTAGTGGTAAACACCGGCACCGGCGACGGCACCCTGCGCCTAGACGTGGCCAACAGCACGAACACCTCGCCCACGATTTCGAACGTGCCCTACACGGCAGGCGAGCAGTACACCATCACCAAGAGCTTCGCGGCCGCGCCTACCCTGCGCATCCAGGCGGCCGGCAGTGCCAGCGGCAACAGCGACGTGACGGCCTTCGTGGATTTGGTGCAGGTGCGCACCACCGGCACCGGCACCCCCCTGGTCAACGGCGTATCGAATATTAGCTTCGAAACCAACAACGTAGCGTCGAGCAACTACCTCTACCAGAGCCAAGGTGTGGTGGCCTCGCCCTGGAGCTTTGGCGTGCAGGCCGGCGTGTCGCGCAATGGCAGCGCCTTCGGCTCGACGGCCTCCAACGGCGACGCGGTGGCCTTCCTGCAAAGCATACCCGGCAACAGCGGCAGCATAACGCAGAACCTAGCCGTACCCACGGGCAGCTATCAGGTCACCTTCGATGCTATGCAGCGCAATTATACTTCGCTCGACCAGCGGCTGAACGTGTTCGTAAACGACGTATTTATTGGCAATATTCAGCCAAACAGTTCCCCTACGTACGATACCTTTACCTCGGCCGCGTTCAACGTGACGGCCCCGTCCTTGACGGCTACCGTGAGCACGACCTCGACCAGCCCGACCAGTACCTCGCCCATTCCGTTCTCGGTGAGCTTCTCGCAGAGCGTTAATAGCACCTTCACGGCCTCGGACGT
>Ga0268353_100146_pt1 | contig 12451 bp, 7 predicted proteins | sample G5R2_NF_18SEP201_FD_190168 | JGI IMG/M metagenome (GOLD analysis project Ga0268353, IMG submission 190168) | Phyllosphere microbial comminities from switchgrass, GLBRC, Michigan, United States - G5R2_NF_18SEP2017_LD1 | ecosystem: Host-associated > Plants > Phyllosphere > Phylloplane/Leaf | place... | reverse complement strand
TTGCTGGCCAAAATCCGCAGTAGCCTGGCCAAGCGCGCTACCGGCTACCCGGCCCGCCTGCTCTTCGACCCCGAAACGCCCAAGAGCGTGCTGCGCGCCATCAAGCAGAAAACCGGTATTGCCGATGAGGAGCTGGTAGAAGGCAGCCGCTACCACAATTTTCGCGACTTTTTCGGCTTCCCATCCTTCGGCCGGGCCGACCTGTTGAACCCCGAGTGGCCCGAGCTGCCGCACCCCAGCCTGCCGCGTACCGGGCCGCTGCTGCCCGCCATCGCGCAACGCGACCACCTGCTGCACGTGCCCTACCAAGCCTTCGACCCCGTGCCGCGCCTGCTGCGCGAGGCCGCCCACGACCCCTACGTAAGTGCCATCAGCATCACGCTCTACCGTGTGGCGCCCAAGAGCGCCGTAGCCAAGGCCCTGCTCAAATCCGTACGAAACGGCAAGCAGGTGACGGCCGTAGTGGAGCTGAAAGCGCGCTTCGACGAGGAAAGCAACATGCACTGGGCCGAGAAATTGCAGCGGGCCGGCGCGCACGTCATCTTCACGCCCGCCGAGCTCAAGTGCCACGCTAAATTGCTGCTCATCACGCGGCGCGACGACGCCGGCGACCAGCCGGCGACCAGTCCGCGCCAGCCCACCCGCTACGCCTACCTCAGCTCGGGCAATTTCAACGAGGCCACGGCGGGCCTCTATGCCGACCACGGCCTGTTCACGGCCAACCCTGAAATTACGGCCGAGGTGGACCAGGTTTTTCGCTACTTCATCACGGGGGAGGTGCCCAGCCACCTGCACCACCTGCTCGTGGCGCCCTTCACCCTGCGCAAGCAGCTCATCAAGCTGATTGCCGCTGAAGCCAGCCGCGCCCGGCACGGCGAGGAGGCCTACATTCTGCTGAAAGTGAACTCGCTGGAAGACCCCGGCATGATTGCCGCGCTCTACGAGGCCAGCCACGCCGGGGTGCGCGTGGAGTTGCTCATCCGGGGCATCGGGTGTCTGGTGCCGGGTCAGCCGGGTTTCAGCGAGCACATCAGCCAGCGTGGGCTGCTGGACCGGTATCTGGAGCACGCCCGTATCTACGTCTTCGGCAACGGCGGTAAGGAGAAAGTCTACGTGTCGTCGGCCGACTGGATGGGCCGCAACCTCAACCGCCGCGTGGAGGTCGCCTTTCCGTTGCTCGACGAAACCCTGCGCGCCGAGGTGCGCCACTTGCTCGACCTAGAGCGCGCCGACAACGTGAAGGCCCGTGACTTCGACAATAATTACGTGCTGCCCGCCGAGGGCCAGCCGTCGGTGCGCGCCCAGGAGGCGCAGTACCAGTACCTTAAAAAGCTGGCACGTGCTAAGAAAGTAGTGGTCCCCAAGCCGATAGTAGCTTCAAAGAGGAAGGCAAAGTAATACTGGCGGAGTGACACCTAAAAGCCTACTGTTTTACGCCTCCCTAAATCGTCAGTAGGACAGACGATTTAGAGAGGCGTAAAAGGAGGGGTAGCCTAAGTGGGCCACCAACTAGCCTAGCGGCGAATACCTGCTTTCTCCAGTAGCTTGCGCGGGGGCACGGCAAATAGCTCAATGCTGGCGTAAGGCGCATTGCCCAGCTTGGTGCGGATGATGCGCTCGCGGTCGGCGTTGGTGTGGTCGAAGGCGTCGAAGGCGTAGTTGTAGCGGTAGCCGGCCTCGGCTCCCAGCCAGAGGAACGACAGTAACTCGCGCTCCCAGCGCAGGCGAAATTTTACCTCGGTTTCGCGCAGCTCCAGGCTGCGCAGGGGCTGTTTGTCGGGGCCCAGGGGCAGGGCTTGGCGTAGGGCCACGATGTAGTTGGAGCCATCTACGGAGTAGCCGGCGTAGAAAAGCGAGCGCTCCGAGGCGTTGTAGCGTACCGACACGCGGGCCGGAAACAGTGCCTCTACGCCCCAGCGGTCGTTGAAGGTGCGGTTGTAGATGATGGCCGGGTAGAGGCTCAGCCGCCCAAAGGTGTAGCCGTACTGAAAGCCCACGCCCCACGAAAAGCGCGGGCTGCGCTTCCAGCCGTAAAACGCTTCGGCCGAGGCGCGCAGGTAGTTGATGTCGCCGATGTCGGCGCCCGAGTTATAGTCGCCCGATAACTCGGTTTTGACGCGGGCCAGGTACCAGTGCACAGCATCGACGGGCCGAATGACGGCGATTTGCACGCCGGTGCTTTTCAACCCCTTGTTCTCAATGTTGTCGAACAAGCCGTAGTTGGTAGGCCTGGCGTCGAATTTGAATTCCTCGCGGTCGTAGTTCAGGCCCACGATAACCTTGAGGTGCGGTCGGTTCCAGGCCGGGATGTAGCCCTTGAAGATGAGCCGGCCGTTGCGGCGGGCGTCGGTATTGTAGTTATTTACGCCATCTACCTGGCTCGTGGCCGCTACGCTAAAGGGGGTGGTGCGCTCGTAGTGCAGAATGATACCCTTGCTCGGGCCCATTCCCAGCACCGAGGGGTTGGCAAACTGCTGCTTGTCGGTAGTGCCGCGCGCCGTGTCAATGGCGGTAGGGGCGGGGGCAGGGAAGATGCGTGGCACATCTTGGGCCAGGGTAGCCGTGGCGCTGGCTAGCGTGAGCCCCGCACAACCCATTAGATAGACCAACTGCCGCATAGGCTACGCAAAAATGAGCAATAAGTGAAAATGCTCCCCCTTACGTGTATCGGCGACGAAAGGGTATCTGCCGGCAATAAGGGGCTGCTCGGAGTAGGGCTGTAGACCTTGGCGTGCTTAAAAAAGCGGGTTGAGGTCTATCAGGAAGTTATGTACGACCGGCTCTGTCAATAAGCAAATCTGCGAGTACTAAGAGTATACTAAATTCTAATGCATTTGTCTAGAACCTATGAAAGGTATTTAAACTTAGTGGTCAAATGTCACATTTTATGCTAATTAAGGCATCATGAAGTGTGGAGACGTACACCGTAGCAGTAAAAATAGATAAAGAGGTTTTTTTTATGAAATAACCATAATTATTCATGGTAAAATTATTGTCACAGACTGGTGCATAGTTTCCCGTGGTATTGGCTGATTACAGTTGCTAATTTGTGACAGGCTAAGACGTGCTACTACAATCAGTAGTAGCTGGATGCAAGGCTGTTAAATACCATGTTTAATACCAAACTATTCGGTGCAGCTGCAGCTCTTTGCGCAATGGTAGGGCTGGCTAATCCGGTACAGTCGGCCATCGGCAACAGCAATGTTGCTAACCAGGCTGAAGCCGGTATGTCGGCCTCGGTTTCGTCGCTGCTCGACAGCCGTAACGAAACCACCACTACCACCACTACCACTACTACCACCACTACCACTACCACAGGACAGACTGCCCCCGAAGTTCTTCAGTAGTCCTTTGCTACTGAGTTAAGGAAGGTTCTCTTATCACGGTAAGAGAACCTTCTTTTTTCGGGGTGGCTAAGCAGTAGCGTACTCGCTGCTTGCAGGTCAACTTCTCTTTATCAGGTTTTTTAATGTATTTCATTTCTGGTAAAATGCTTAGCAAAATCTGTAAGATTCTTTTTGGTCTACACTTCAGTGTATTATTCATTTACCTCACGGGTAGTCTCGAAATTTTGCCTGCTAAGTGTCGCGCCTACACACAATGGACGACGCATTACATTGACCCCTTTTTTGAGCAGGATTGGGGCATGTTTGCGCCCGTGCCGCCGAGTTCAAATCTCCATGTATTCATGCAGTACCGGACAGTAAAGGGTGGCCAAGCCACGACCAGCCCGTGGTACGATGTATACTCACCGATTCTGACGCAAAATCAGTCCTCCTTCTTCTCGCTCAATCAGCGCCTTATGAAATACTTTCATGGGGCTACTATGAACGTGTATAAGGCAAAAAATACTCTTACGGATACCTCGGCTGCCGCCGCTAACCAGGCTGTCACGCATTCCTACGGCTATAAGTCACTTCGCAATTATGCTAAAATCGTGCTGAGCAATAAAGGTGGCCTTACGGCGACCGGTGATACTACTTACTTAAAAATAAAATTTATAAACGACTACTTCCCGCCCTATGCCAAAAGGGCGGAAGATTACCAGAATAATAAAGAATACGAGCATTCTGTCCTGGAAACTGATTTTAATAAAATTTAGCCTCTGCCCAATGCTTACCCCAAATAACCGGACTATCGGGATGACATTCATCCGGGTCATTTTAGCACTTATTGTCATCAAAGATTTAGTAGTCTACTTCTTTTCTGCGGACTATTTATTTGGGCCGAGTGCTATTGTGCCGTATGCTATGTATCATAGCATACTAAAGCTGTATAAAATAAGTTTTTTAGAAATTAATTTTAATAGCTTGCTGCTTACCCGGCTTTATTTGCTGGCTAGCCTAGTGGCGGCCATTGCCTTGCTACTAGGTGTCAGGAAGCTGTTATTTGGCTTACTGCTGTGTGCGTCTTTACTCTTGCTAAAAATGCGCAATATTTTTATTCTAGACGGTGGCGATAACCTCATTCAGGTGCTATTACCCTTTATTGCTATCAGTGAGTCGTTGCCTTTGCTAGAGTCTGCCAAGCATGCTGGCCCTGCTACTGGCCGGCTGGCAGCCGTGCGCCACACGCTGGGTCGCCTCGGTAGTTACGGCATCAGGCTGGAAGTGTGCTACGTCTATTTCTTTGCTTTCCTGCACAAGCTGCCCGGCCCGCTCTGGCTAGATGGTACAGCTACCTATTATGTGATGCGAACTGCCGAGTTTCAAGGTACTTCACTTAATATTTGGCTTACGCAATCTGCCTTTTTTGTCAAATTCACGACTTATTCTACCCTGGTGTGGGAGGCGCTGTTCCCCTTCCTGATTTGGACCAGAGGCTTCCCTAAGTACGCCCTACTGGGCTTTAGCGTGCTTATGCACCTGGGTATACTCTTGTTTATGAGAATTGATAATTACTCTGTAGTAATGCTTACTGCGTATTGCGCATTTTTAACAAACGCTGAATTTCTCGCAATCAAAAATCTCTTTGCATTTGGTAAGCAAAAGGCGACTATGCATACGGCTCCGCTCTAGTGCTGTTTTCACCATTGGTTATTACTTAGCTATGCAACCAAAAACGGTACTATTATTCGACGGGGAGTGCAATCTCTGCAATGGCTTCGTACAGTTTGTACTAGCCCGCGATAAACAACAGGTCTTTCAGTTTGCCTCGTTGCAATCTGTGCAGGGGCAGGCTTTGCTCCGCCACTACGGTGTAGAGGCCAAACTGCTCTCGACGCTGGTACTCATCCACGCGGGGCAGAGCTACACGCAGTCGGATGCAGTACTGGAGATTGCGCGCTTACTAAGCGGGCTCTGGCCCGCTGCATACCCCTTACGCTACTTGCCGCGCTCACTGCGCAACCACCTGTACCAGGTAGTGGCGCAGCGGCGCTACCGTTGGTTTGGGCGGCAGCAAGTATGCTGGCTGCCTACCCCAGCGCTGCAACAGCGCTTCTTATCCTAAGTACCGGCTTGCAGCGAGCATTTATGCGTAATTTCTATTTTCTGGTGCTGGTTTTATTGCTCACTGGCCTTAGGGTGCAGGGGCAAGGTGCGGCCAGCTTGCGGGGGCAAGTGGTAGATAGTAAAGGGGCAGCAGTGAGCTACGGTATCGTTCGCTTGGAAGTGCCGGCCACGAAGACGGTGGTGAGCACTGCGCAAACCGACTCGGCGGGGGGCTTCGCCTTTCAAGGGCTGCTACCGGGCACCTACCTCGTGTGCTTCAACTATCTGGGATTTCTACCATACGTATCGGCCCCGCTTACCACTGATGGGCTAACCCCACTGCCCGCCTTGCGCATTGCACTGGTGCCAGACAGCCACGCCCTGCAGGAAGTAGTCGTTACGGCCAACCGGCCGCTGGTAGAGCGCTTGTTGGATAAGACGGTGGTCAACGTGGAGGGTAGCGCCATCGCTACCGGCAATAACGCCTTGGACTTGCTCACTCTTTCTCCCGGGGTAATTCTCAACAACGGGCGCCTGATACTGAATGGCAAAAGCGGCGTGACCGTTATGCTGGATAACAAGCCCACTTATCTTTCTGCGGAGCAACTCAATGCGTACTTGAGGAGCATCAACGCGGCGGAGGTGAAGCAGATTGAACTCGTCACCAACCCATCGTCGCGCTACGATGCGCAAGGCACGGCGGGCATCATCAATATTGTGCTGAAAAAGGCCACCAGTATGGGTCTGCAAGCCACACTTTTTGCGGGTGCAGGCTATGGCTATTACCCCCGTTATAACGCCGGAGCGAGCCTAAGCTACCGCCAGGGTAAGCTCAGCGTTTTTGGCTCATATAGTTTTTCGCGCACTAACCAGCACGAGCGGGTTCAGGGCAGCCGGGACTTGTTTGCTACCCAAACGCATCTCACTCAGGACAATACCATTAAGGTTACCGGGAGTAGTAATTTTTTTCGGGGCGGGCTCGATTATCAGCTCAACCCCCGCAATGTGGTGGGGCTGCAAGTGAAAGGAACCCTCTACCGCGAAGCGATACCGCAGTTGAATACGACCATAAAAAGCCACCCGGACGCCGCAACGGACTCTTCCTTCACTACGACTATCGACAGCCGCAATACTCTCAAGAATATTTCGGTTAACCTAAACCATACTATCGCGTTCGATTCGGCCCGTAAGCAATTGACGACCAGCCTCGACGCGGCCCGCTTCAATATTGCCTCCCAGTCGACCTATCAAACAGTACGCGCCCCGCTTGGTACGAGCGGCCCGCTCACTATCTCTTCGCTGGCCAGCGACTTGCCCTACACCACCCGCATTTATACCGGCCGGCTGGATTATACGCAGTCCCTGAGCCCAGCCCTGAAGCTGGAAACCGGCGTCAAGGCGAGCTACGTGCACACCACCAACTCGCTCCGGTACTTTAATACTACTGGCGGCTTGTTTGAATTGGATAACCGCATGAGTAACGAGTTCGCTTATACCGAGAACATCAACGCGGCCTACGCCAGCCTACGCCGGCAAGGCAAGAAGCTAGGGGTGCAGCTAGGGGTGCGCGGAGAGCAAACCGCGACCCGGGGCGAGTCAGCCACGCTAAGCACGAGCGTAGCCCGGAACTATTTTAACCTATTTCCCAGCTTCTTTGCTTCCTATGCGCTCTCGGCCAAGCGGCAGTTGAGCTTATCGTATAGTCGCCGCATCGAGCGCCCGCTCTACAAGGACTTAAATCCTTTCACGTACTATATCGACCCTTTCTCCAGCCTGCAAGGCAATCCGTACCTGCGGCCGCAGTACGCCCACGCTCTGGAGCTAACCTACCTGTTAAACCAGAAAATCAGCCTCACTTCGTCTTATACGCACACTACTAACGTCATTATTCAGGTGCCAGAGCCTGTACCGGGCACGAACGCCTATATTTTGAAGAAGGACAACGTGAGCGTCTTTAATAATTTTGGCTTGCTACTGAGTTACCCATTGGCCATTGGGAAAGTATTTAGCTCTACAATCTCGCTGAATTTGTACCACAGTATGTATTCCTCGCAGCTACAAGGCGACGACCTGAATAACAGTCGCTCAACTATGGAGCTAAATGCGAGCGGCCAGGTTACCCTGCCTAAAGAGGTGATACTGGAATTTTCGGGCTATTACCTGTCGCCTTTTGTGCAAGGCTATTACCGCACGGCAGCTATCGCGACTGCTAACGTTGGGCTGAAACACTCGTTTTACGATAAGCGGCTGCTAGTCAAGCTTAGTATGAACGATGTGTTCAACAGCTACCGGGTCAAGAATACCGCGCTTTTTGCCGACCAGCGCCTCTACCTGGAGCAAACTTTTAATACGAGATTTGTTAGCCTTGGCCTAACGTATAAGATAAGCAAAGGCGCCAAAATTGCGGCGGCTCGAAAAGTAGATGGTAGCCAGGATGAGCAAAAAAGAGTTAGGTAAGCCCATTCTATTCGCTGCGTGATAAGCACTTGGCCAATCATACAAAAAGCGCCCACGCTGGCTAGCGTGGGCGCTTTTTGTATGATTGGCCAAGTGCTTAAAACAAGAAGTCGAAGCCTACGAATACTACCTTTTCCTCGCCCACCGAGTAGGTGACGTTGATGACCGTCTGGTCGAGGATGTTGACGAAGGCGCCGCCGCCGAAGCCGGTGTGGAAGGCATCAATGCCGGTGCGCGTATCCACGCCCGAGTACACGCGGCCCGCATCGGCGAGGCCCATGATGCCGAAGGTGCCGGGGAAGAGGTAGGCGTTGAACTTGAACAGGTGCAGGCGGGCCTCAAAGTTGGCGTAGAGCGCGTCGCGGCCCGCAAAGCGGGTGCGGCGGTAGCCGCGCAGGTTGGTGGTGCCGCCCAGCGTGTTGGCCTGGTAAAAGCGGTAGTCACCGATGTTGTGGGCCCAGCCCACGCGGCCGGCGTAGGTGATACGGAAGGGGAAATTGGGCGTGAGGTAGGCTTTCAGCTCGGTGGCGAAGCGGCCGTAGGTCAGCTTTTCGTCGTTGAGCTGGAAGTTGTACTGAAACTCGTTGTGCCACTGGATACCGATGCGCGGGTCTTTGGGCGACGACTGCGCGCCAAAGTCGAGGTAGAGCAGGCCGCCGAGGTAAGTATTCACCCGGAAGTCGGAGCTGCGGATGCCGAAGCGGCGGTTCTCGTTATCGGTCCCGATACTGTCGCGGATGACGGAGCCAATCTGCTCGTCCTGCACCCGGAAGCGGTCGTACTGCGGGCCGAAGCCGATTTTACCGAACGAGAACAGCTGCCGCTCCAGCGTGGGCGCGATGTAGAGGCGGTCGAAGCGGATGCGGTAGGCGCTGTTGACGCTGCGGTTGGTCGAGCGCTCGCCGTTTTCGACGGCGGCGTTCTGGGTGTTGTTGCCGATGCCGAAGAAGTTGTAGAGCAGCTGCGGGCCGTAGAACTGGGCGGCCACGCGCAGGTTGGCTTTGCCACCGAATACGCTGATGAAGTGCCCCATGTAGCGCAGGTTGTAGGCCTCGCGGGCGGGGGCAAAGTTGGCCGTCAGGCTCTGCTCGGAGCTGTAGGGCTCGCGGCGGAAGGCGTAGCGGCGGTGCGTGATGCCGCCCCCGATGAGCACGCCATCGTCGATGTTGTAGCCGAAAAACAGGGCGGGGCCGGTGTAGTTAAGGCGGTAGTCCTTGAGGTCGAAGCGGTGCGGGTGGTCGTAGCGGCTCACGTCGATGCCGGGCTCCAGGCGCAGGCGGGCTTCGCCGCGCCGGTTCTGGATGACGTTGCCGGTGTCGGCATCATAAATCTGGGTGCGGTGCCGAATGCCCGCCACCCGCGAGTTGTCGATGATGGAGTCGCGCCCGGTGCCGCCGATAATGCGGATTTTGTGGCCCTGCTTCTCGTCGCCGGTCAGGTCGTACACGTCCTCACCGCTGATGCCGTAGAGGCGGATTTCGTCGGTTACGCGGTCGAAAGTGCGGTCGTAGAGCACCTTGGTCAGCGCGCCCTTCTTACTGATTTTCTGCATCACCACCCGCGTCTTGTGGTCGGGCAGGCGCGTCACGGTAAATTTCTCATTTTTCTGCGAGCCGCGTACTTCCACGATGTCAGCCATGAGGTCGGCGTACTTGGCGGCTACGTCGGGCAGCAGGTCGCGGCGGCTCTTGAGCTTGGTCACGATTTCGGCGCCGTGCTCGGCGTAAATCTGCTTGGGCCACTTCTCGGCGAAAGCTTTTTCGATAACGGCATCGGTAAGCTGGGCCTTCATAATCTCGGCCTGCTTCACCCAGTCTTCGCGGCTCACGCCGCTGAGGTACAGGCGGTCGTTGCTGAGGCCGGTCTGGTTGAGACCCTTGTAATCGCCGTAGTCCGAGCCGAAATTTTGGAAGTTGCGCACCGCAAACTTGCGCGAAATCAGCGAGGGCAGCACGCCATCTCCCTTAAAAAAAGCAATGTCGCGGTCCTCGGGCACGGCCGTGAAAACCTTGTCACCGTCCTTGCTCTTGCGCTGCGCCCAGCGCCACTGGTCCTCGTGGCGGTCCCAGTCGCCAATCCACATGTCGAAGAGGCGCGAGCGGGCAAAGGCCTTCTGGTCTACCTGGTTATCGTTGTCTTGCAGCAGCTCTTCGAGCATCTTGTCGGTGCTCACGAGCTTCTTGGCGTAGCCCAGCGAGGCGTCGTTGTCCTGGCTGCCCTTGGCGTCTTCTTCGAGCGCGGCGGGCGTATTAGCGAATTTCTGCTGGTACTGGCCCAGCGCGGGGTCGTTGGGGATGTAGACGTAGCGCGGGTTGGTGTGCAGGATGCCGGCGGCGGTGGCCAGTGGCGGTAGCACAAACGAGGCATAAGGGTGCTGGGCCGAAATCTGGTCTTGCAACACGGCGCGGGCTAGCCCGGTGCGGAAGTTTTCGGGCAGCACGGCGGCGGGGTCCTTGTCGATGCCCCGGATGGTGAAGTAGTAGCCGTCCTCGTTGCGCACTTTCAGCGAGGCCGTTTGCTTGCCGCCGCCCGTTTTGTAGGGCACGAGGCCACCCTCGGCGGTCTTGATGTCGAGCACTGGAAACTGCACCGGCGTGGCCCACTCCTTGCGGTAGTGGTCGCCGAGCAGCCAGTTGTGGAAGCGGCCGTGCTTGTCGTAGTTGGGGTTGGCGGCCACGGTCACGGTGCTGTCCTTGTAGTTGGGGCGCGGGGCGGTGGAGGTCACTACCGGCGCACCGATGGGCTGGCCGCTGGCCTTGGCGGCCGCCGCTTCGAGGGCGTCCTTGTTTTGCTTGCCCTTGCTCTTAACGGGGCCGCCGGGGCCTTTGGCGCTGGCTACGCCGCCACGGCCCAGTTCGGCATACACCTGCTGGCGGTATACGCGGCGGGCAGTCTGACCCTGGTTGGCGTCGCTGGGAATGAAATACTCTACCCACACTTCGCCACCCTCGTAGTAATTGAGACGGGCAAAGCCCTTCTCCTTGTCCGAGAACAGGGCGTCGCCGCCATTGCCGGGCTTCACATGCTGGGTCTTGCAGCCCGAGCCGCTGGTGATGAAGTGTGCTTGGCTGGCTGCATCGTCGTAGTACTGAAGGTTGTGCTCATGGCCGTTGGCGTACACCACGTTGGGGTATTTGCTGAACAGGTCGAGCAGGCTCTTCTTATAGGCTTGGTAGGCGGGGTGCGGAATATCCTGCGAAACTCCGCCGTACTTGCGGGCCAGCGGGTACACCGAGCCGATGACGGGCAGCGGCAGAAACGCATACTTCTGCACGATGCTGAGCGGGAAAACGTGGTCGGCAAAGGTGAAGTAGCCGCCGTGGATACCGTCCGAAAACAGCGGGTGGTGCGTCACAATCAGGATATGCTTGTCCTGATTGCGCTTAATGACTTCCTCCAGCTGGCCATATACTTCCTCCTCGGTATCGGCCCCGCAGGCATCGCCGAAAGGCCGGTTGGCCTGCGGCGTGATAAACCACTGCGAGTTGAGGGCAATCATCACGAGGTCGTCGCGCAGCCGGATTTCGTAGGGGCCGGGGCAGCCATCGCGCGGCACCAAAAAGTCGCCGGTGTAGGAGAACGCCGCCGAATCCTGAGCCAGGTAGTGCTCGGCATAGGCCTGCTCGCGGTTTACCTGGGCCAGCCCGCCCTGGTAGCCTTGTATCCAGTCGTGGTTGCCGGGCGTCATATACTTCTCGCCTTGGTAACCCTTCAGGATGTTGAGTTGGGTGTTGAGGCGGCCCTCGGCAATCTTGCGGTCGTAGGCACCCTCGGGCGGCATGCCCTGGTTGTAGATGTTGTCGCCCAGGAAAACCACCGCGCTCTTACTGCCGGCTTGCATCATCTGGCGGCGCATAAAATTGAGCGACGGCTCGCCGCCCTTTTCAATTGGAATGGGGCTACCCACATCGCCAATCAGAAACACCGAGTAGCGGATGCGGCTGGAGTCGGGCGGCACGTTTTTTTGCCAACCCAGGGCTTTGCCCCGGTAGTTGGGCTTGTAGCCGGGCGGGGGGTTGAAGTCTGATTCGCCCGCTTCGCCCAACTCTTCCAGCTGGGCGGAAGCGGTGAGTGGCAGGGCGGCAAAGAGACTGAAGCAGAGTAAAAGGCGGAAAAAGAGCGTCATAGAGACAAAATTACGACCAGCCAAGGCGGCGGGCTTAGAAGAAGGGGAAGCGCTGAAAACGGGCAGCTAAGCCCAGGCCCGCGTGGCAGCAGCCAGGCTTGGCCGCCACCGGGTGAAGCAAAAGTGAACCCGTTTTGGCACCAGGGTAGGGGCAGCTACGCAAAGCTGGCGGCTACGGTTGAGCATAAGCCTCAACCGTAGCCGGGTGCCGCCCGTTGAAAGCCCGCCACCGGGCCGAACCCAACGCCGGCCGGCTGTTGTTTCTTGCGTTGCATTATGGCTACTACTACCCTCCCCGCTGAAGCCGAAGCCTCGGCTACCCCCGCCGAAAACCCGGCGCCCGCGCCCGCCAAGGTCCCCAAGCCCGAGGTGTCGGCGCTGGTCAAGCAGGCGCAGGCCTACCTCGAACCCAAGCTCCCCGCCGAGCTCGACCCGC
>Ga0268353_100145_pt1 | contig 12464 bp, 9 predicted proteins | sample G5R2_NF_18SEP201_FD_190168 | JGI IMG/M metagenome (GOLD analysis project Ga0268353, IMG submission 190168) | Phyllosphere microbial comminities from switchgrass, GLBRC, Michigan, United States - G5R2_NF_18SEP2017_LD1 | ecosystem: Host-associated > Plants > Phyllosphere > Phylloplane/Leaf | place... | reverse complement strand
TTTTCGGCAGCTGTGCCCGCCATCAACCTCACCGTGGTCTCGGGCAATAATGTGAATACCGTGAGCTGGCTGGCCTTCGGCCCGGTGGCGGGCTATACGCTGCTGCGCAATGGTACCCCGCTCGCTACGCTGCCCGCTGGCACCACCAGCTACCCCGATGCAGCCGTAACCTGCGGCACCCGCTATACCTACCGCCTGCAAGCCACTACCACCAGCGGCAGCACCACCGTTTCCAATGAAGTGGCCGTGCAAACTGTTTCGGCGCTGGCCCCGCCCCCGCCGCTGCTCAACGCCAGCTTCGACCTGCGCAACCGCCTTACTCTTACGGCCAGCCAGGCTGGCGGCGGGCCCCTGCCGGTTGGCGGGCAGCTGCTGTACAGCCGCCAGGGCGGCCCCGGCAGCCTCGATTTTGCGGCCGTGCCCGCCGCCACCGACACCCTGCGCGACCCCGCCGATGTGGCGGCCCTGCTGGCCGCGCCGCCCTGCTACACCGTGCGCCTGCAAGATGTATGCGGCAACGGCTCGGCGGCCAGCCCGGCCACCTGCCCCAGCCTCCTGCGCGTAGAAGCCGCCGACCCTGAGGGTCTCACCGCCCGCTTGAGCTGGTCGGCGTTTCAGGGGCCGGGCGGCGCGGCAGGCGTAAGCTACCGCGTGCTCACGCTGTCGCCCACCGGGGCGGTACTGGCTACTTCGGCGCTCATCAGCGGGCTGGCGTACCTCGACCCTGCCCCGCCCACTACCTTCCAGGTGCTGCGCTACCGCATCGAGGCCAGCGGCGGCGGACTGCCGGCCGGCACCGCCAGCTATTCTAACGTGGCCAGCCTCACGCGGCAGCCGCGCCTTGTGGTGCCCAATGCCTTCACGCCCAACGGCGATGGCCTAAACGACGTGCTGGAGCTGAAAGGCCGCTACCTAAACGGCTTTACTTTCGTAGTAATTGACCGCAACGGCCAGGAAGCATTCCGCTCCACCGACCGCAGCCAGACCTGGGACGGCACCATTCGGGGCCACGCCCCGGTAAATGGCGCCTACGTGTGGCGCTTCACCCTGCGCGACGAGGCCGGCCAGGAATTTAGCCAGACCGGCACGGTCACGATTTTGAAATAACCCTTTGTTCGTTTTTAGCTACCAGTTGCCAAGCAGTTTATAAACAACTGAAAACGAACAATTGACCACCTACAACGAACACCCAACCACCACCCCCATGCCCGACACCCAATATTCCGCCGCCTACCACCTGGGCCAGTACCAGCCCGCCGTAGAGGCCGAAATCGCAACCCTCAACAGCCAGGATTTTACTACCCGCTTTTGGAGAAAAGACGCCACCCTCTGGACCCAGGACGCCGAGGCCCAGCAGAGCATTCGCAGCTTTATGGGCTGGCTCGATAGCCCCGAGGTGCTAACCAAGGCCGTGAGCGAAATCATGGACTTTGTGCAGGAGGTGAAAGCAGGGGGCTTTCAGCACGTAGTAGTAATGGGCATGGGCGGCAGCACAATGGCCCCAATTGTGTTTAAGCGCTCCTTTGAGCAGACGGGCCTACCGCTGTCCATCCTCGACACCACCGACCCCGGCACCGTAGCCGAGCTGGAGCAGTCGATTCCGCTGGAACATACGCTGTTTATCGTGGCCAGCAAGTCGGGCACCACGGCCGAGCCGCTGGCTTTCGGCGACTATTTCTACGACAAGGTAAAGGCCATCAAAGGCGACAAGGCCGGCGAAAACTTCGTAGCCATCACCGACCCCGGCTCCAAGTTCGTGACCCAGGCCACGAAAGAAGGCTATCGGCACATTTTTCTGAATTTCAGCGAGGTAGGTGGCCGTTTCTCGGCCCTCACGTACTTCGGCCTGGTGCCGGCCGCTCTCTACGGCATCGACATCAGCGAACTGCTGCGCGGCGGGGTGGCCATGATGCAGGCCTGCGGTTCGCTCGGCCCGGTAGGTGACAACCCTGGCTTGCAGCTGGGCGCCACAATGGGCGTACTGGCCAAGCAGGGCCGCGACAAGCTCACGCTCATCACACCCGAGTCGCTGAGCAGCCTGGGCCTGTGGCTAGAGCAACTGCTGGCCGAAAGCACCGGCAAAGAAGGCAAAGGCATTCTGCCAGTGGCCGGCGAGCCCCTGGGCCGCCCCGACGAGTACGGCACCGACCGCGTATTTGTGTACGTGGGCTACCAAAACGAAGCCGACCAGGCTAATATCGATAAGCTGACTGCCTTGAAGCAGGCCGGCCACCCAGTAGTCATCATCCGTCTATATAGTGCCCTGGAGCTGGGCAGCGAGTTTTACCGCTGGGAAATCGGTACGGCCGTGGCTGGCATCGTACTGGCCATCAATCCCTTTGACCAGCCCAACGTGCAGGCCGCCAAAACGGCTACCGACAAGCTGATGAAAGAGGTAACCGAGAAAGGCCAGCTGCCCGACCCCGGCCAGCCCGCCGCCGACCAGGACGGCGTACGCTACTACGGCGACGTCAACGGGGCCGACGCGGCTGGCGTACTGCACGCCTTCTTCGCGCAGGCGCAGCCTGGCAACTTCATGACGCTGCAAGCCTACTTACATGAGAATGACAGCCTGAACAAGTCGCTGGCCGAGTTTCGCCAGCTAGTACAGGACAAGCTGCGCATTGCCACCACTTCGGGCTACGGGCCACGCTTCCTGCACTCCACCGGCCAGTACCACAAGGGCGGCCCCAACGTAGGTTTGTTCGTGCAGTTCACCGCCGACCACCCCCAGGATTTACCGCTGCCCGGCCGCACCTACACCTTCGGCACGTTTGAGAATGCCCAGGCCCAGGGTGACCTTCAGGCCCTGCGCGACAACGACCGTCGCGCCTTGCACATCCACCTGGGGCCAAATCCTGAGCATGGTTTGCAAACCGTGCTTACGGCCCTCAAAACGGCCCTGGCGCAGCTAGGCTAGGCCTTTTAGAGATACCCGGCAACGCCGGCAAGAGCCCCGGCGTACACACGCCTTGCAATAGCCTGGCTGGTCAGCGTATCTTGCTGGCCAGCCAGGCTATTTGCCTGGTCAACTTCTTTTTCCATTTCCTTTTTCAAAAGCAGCTTATGCGCATTCCTACTTTATTTCGCTCCTTGATGGCCGCCGCCGTGCTGGTGGTAGCTGGCTCGGCCCAACAAGCCATGGCCCAGACCCCTGGTTCCGGTGGGCCCGCGCCTACCGACCCTGTCACTCCTACCGAGGTGCCGCTCGATGGCGGCGCTTCGCTGCTGCTGGCTGGCAGCGTGGCCTATGGCCTGCGTAAGCTGCGCCAGCGCCGCAAGTAATTTACTTGGCTTTCTCAGTAGCCCGCCTTGTTCCGACAAGGTGGGCTTTGTGCTTTAATAAGGCCTCCCCCAAACGCCGCTGATTGTTCACATTGGCGTGGGGTTAAATTGAATTTGCCGCCTAGACCTGCCATGTGGTGCGAGAATCAGCACCTCAGATAGCTCTCGGCCGACCTGCGCTTGCACAAACAAATGCGGTAGGACGTGCGCAAAGCCAAGGGCCAAGCCCTGTGCAGCAGTGGCCCCACGGCCCGACACCTTCTTGGCGTCTGCCGTATTTCAAACCGCCGAACCGGCCAAACCATTGACTTACCGGGAGCCATCTTGGATTACGTAAGGCATATGGCCGCAACGATACCATGTTGCGTCAGCAGTTGCGCTACCTGGCTTAATTGCGGGCACGTAATGGCAGTTAGCGCCGGCTCAGGTTTGGCGACAAGATGTTCTACCAAGTCTCAAAGCCCCGCTTACTGATGCCTCGGGGGCGAGTTCGCCGCGAGGGTGAACCCATCCGTCTGGCGTGACACTTGGCGGCTTAGCTGTTGTACGGCTGCACGTTTCCGAATCGTCAAGTCACCCTAATGCACATGCTGTCGCGGGTAACTATATACCGGAACCTGACTGGCCGGGGTTTTAGCGGTACTAACAAGGCTAGCAACTGGCACTAGTAGCAACCTACATCTTCGGCCTCAAGCTGACAGCCTACTGGGTACATCACCGATTAGGCAACTGAGTTAGCCGAATTGAGGGAAGGGGTGCGAACAATAGTCCCTCTCTGGTATGCTGAAAAGCTAAACGAGAAGTACGTGCCTTACAATTGCTCGTGTAATTAGTAAACAGGCCATCATTTTTCAATATTTTCTATGCACAAGAAATATTTTAATTAAATACTTATCAATCAGCTAACTACATACTTAATCAGGAGGAAAATTTTAATTCTCGGTGCTGGCTTAGTAACTGAATGGCTATTGAAATGAAACGTTTTACTAAAAAAAATAGTAATTTTGAAAGCAGATAAACACCACAGTTCACCCAGGAGCCACGGCTCCGCTTAGCCAACTTTTCACCTATGACTACCGCACTCTATCGCCACGGCGACGTTTTGATTGGGGCCGTGCCCGCGCTGCCAGCCGGGGCCGTGCCGCAGGCTGGCCTGGTGCTGGCGCACGGCGAGGTAACGGGCCACGCCCACCGCATCCGGGAGGCGGGGGCGGCGGGGCTTTTTCGGCACGGCAACACACTATACCTGCGCGTTAGTGCGCCCACGGCCACCGTGGTGCACGAGGAGCACCGCGCCATTGTGCTGCCAGCCGGCGTATACCGCGTTTGGCAGCAGCGCGAGTACTCGCCCGAGGCCATCCGCACCGTCGTTGACTAACTTTTCCGTTCGGCCATGTTTCGCATCAATGCCCGGGGCCGCCAGCCGGCCCGCCCCACTACCCCGCCGCCCGCCGCCTCGGTACTGCCGCCGGCTAGCGTCACCGTCGTGACGCCGGCCGGGCAGCTGGCCGTGGAGCAGGTAGCGCCGCCCCGGTCCGCTGCGGGCGAGGCCGTCCTCACCGTTAGCCCTGAGCAGGTACGGGCGCTGCTGCTGGCTGGCCCCATGCCAGATGCGCTGGTCGTAACAGGCCCCGTGCGCCTACGCGGCGAAGCCCGCCTGCGCGAGCTGCCCCGCTCGCTCGACTGCACTCACCTCGACGTGCGCGACTGTCCTAACCTAGAACTGCTGCCCGAGCACCTGCGCGCCCTCACCGTGCGAGCTATCAACACGGCCGTGCGCGAGCTAAGTGGCGACTGGCTGGTGCGCGAGCACCTTGACCTGCGCGCCAACCCGCTACTGCGGCAGCTACCCACCCGCCTCACCGCCCGCTCGCTCGACGTGAGCCAGTGCCCGATGCTGCGACAGCTACCCGCCGGCCTGCACCTCACCCACTGGCTGGAGGTGGCGGGCAGCGGCCTCACCGCCTTGCCCGCGGGCCTGCGCGTGCCCCTGCGCTGGCAAGGCACCACCGTGGACGAGCGCACCGCCTTCCGGCCCGATGAGCTCCGCGCCACCGACCTGTTGCAAGTGCGCAACATCACCCACCGCCGCGTGCTCATCGCCCGCATGGGGCTGGAGCGCTTTCTGGGCGAGCTGGGGGGCTTGGTGCTCGACCGCGACCGCGATGCGGGCGGCGAGCGCCAGCTGCTGAGCGTACCGTTGCCCGACGACGAGCCTATTCACGCCCTGCGGGTGCGCTGCCCCAGCACCCGCCACGAGTACGTGCTGCGCGTGCCGCCCCACGTGCGCACCTGCCGCCAGGCCGCCGCCTGGCTGGCCGGCTTCGACCACGAGCAAGATTATCGCCCGCTGCTCGAAACCTGAAACCCCGGCGGCGCGAGCCTGGCTTTCTGAGCTTTGCTACCCGCCGCGATAGCGGTTGTTTACTCAACAGTATGCGGCGTTATAACCTGATTATATGGACTTACGTCTACCTTGCTGGGCTTATCGCGCCGAGTGCTGGCCGCGCCTTGCCCTGCTTACCCAATTTTAGTGCTTTTCCCCTTCTTGCCATGCAGATTACCCAGCAACCCGCCCAGGCCGTACTCCTCGAAAACACGGCTGATACCACTCGCCTGCTGCTGAGCTTTCGCGAAGATGTGCCCAATCCGCACCGCCAACCCCTAAACGTGGCCCTCGTGATGGACCGCAGTGGCTCGATGGCCGGCGCACCCCTGCGCTACGCCCAGCAGGCGGCCGCCAACTTCGTGGACCGCCTGGCCCCCGAGGACCGGCTCAGCATTGTCGTGTACGACGATAACGTGGACACGCTACTCGACGCCCAGCTCGTGACGGACAAAGAGGCCATCAAGCGGGTTATCAGCGGCATCCGGGCCGGGGGCCTCACCAACCTGAGCGGGGGATGGTTGCGCGGCTGCGAACTGGTGGCCGCCCACCGCCGCGACGACCAGGTAAACCGCGTGCTGCTGCTCACCGACGGGCAGGCCAACGCGGGCATCACCCAGCCCAAGGTACTTATCGGCACGGCGGCTAAGAAGGCCGAGGAAGGCATCTCGACCACCACGCTGGGCTTTGGCGAGCATTTCGAGGAAGACCTGCTCATTGGGATAGCCCGGGCGGCGGGGGGCAATTTCTACTTTATTCAGTCGCCCGATGATGCGGCCGACGTGTTTGGGGCCGAGCTGGATAGCCTCAAGGCCGTGGCTGCCCAAAACCTGACCGTGACGCTCGCGCCCGTAGGCGACGTAAAAATTGAGGACGTGCTGAGCCTGGCCCGCACCGAGCCCCAGGCCGATGGCCGCCTGGCCGTGCGCCTTGGCGATGTCTTTGAGAATGAAGACAAACTGCTGGGCTTGCAGCTGCGAATTCCGGCGTTGAAACCTGGCTCGCACTCGCTGCTCACCGTCAGCTACCGGGCCGATGTGATACGCAATGGGGCGGTGGAGGCCGTGAGCGGCGACTACACCGTACAGGTAACGGCCGGCCCCATCGAGGCCGTGGCTGCTGCCACCGATAGCCGCGTGACGCTCGACCTGGCCCTGCTGCTCATCGGCCGCGACAAGGAGCACGCCGTAGACCTAGCCGACGCCGGCCAGCACGCCGAGGCCGAGGCCCTGCTGCGCCAGGTGGTGGCCGACCTCACGGCTGCCGGCCTGCACGAGCACTTCGAGATTGCCGAAGAAATTGACCAGCTCACGCACTACGCCGAGCGCATCACCCGGCGCCACCTCGACAATGCCAGCCGCAAGGAGCTGCGCGACCAGGCGTTTCAGGGCCGGCAGGGCCGCCAGGCCCTGGGCGGCCGCGGCGTGAGCGTCGATGCAGCGGCTTACGCCCTGCCCGTGGTGGCCGACGCGGCCGCGGGCGGGGTCGAGCTGCAATGCTACCGCGAGGGCGGCAAGCTGCGCATGAAAGTTATCAGCCCCGGCTTTGCGGACCTGAACGTGCAGTTCCCGCGCGACCTGCGAGCCGAGGGCGCGCACTACTTGGTCGAGAACCTGGAGCCCAGCGCCGACGGTAGCTTTTACCGCGCTAAGGGTACCATTCAGCGGCTGGTGCGCGCTGGGCAGGCCGACCCGCTGGCTGGCTGGCAGCCCGGTAGCAGTGGCCGCCACCGCGCCGCTACTACCTCCACGCACGTAGCCCGCACGCCCAAAACTCTGGCCGATTTGCAGGAAACCGACAGTGTGGGCAGCGGCATCCTAGTGCAGGTAGTAAAAGACAAAAGCAAGCTGCGCGCCCGCGTGGTGAGCGACGGCTTCGAACCCGACTGGAATATGCGCTTCCCCCGCGATATCCGCCAGGAAAACACCCTGTATGTGGTCGACCACGTCAACACGGCCCCCGATGGCAAGTCCTACATTGCCAGCGGCGACATCAAGCGCTTCAAGCAATAGCTACTGGCTTAGCCCTGAAGCCGCCGCGCCCCTGTATCGGGATGATACAGGGGCGCGGCATAATGTGCTTTAGTACAGTTTGATGCCTTACTAAACTGATAATTTACGGCTGGCAGGCGCTTAACCAATTGGCTGTTAACTTACCGTGCCAACCACCGCGCCGACCAGCTGCTTTGGGTCGGCGCGGCCAGGTAAAACGCTCTTTACTGGCGTCGTCGAGACTGCTAAGCGTTTAGCAAAAGAGGATTTACCCGCCTTACCCAAAACGAATCCGCGGGTGCTTAGCCATAAAAGTCGATGTAATTAACATTCCACACGGCCGAACTCCTCCTTCATCTCATCTCCATCATCAAACTCTTGATTACTAGCTGAAGTAGGCGGTGTCCTATTAACTTCAAACCATCCCGCTGTGCCCTCCTTCTGGATGACGGCGTGCCGCGCCACTACATGCGCGGCATTGATACGGAAAAGCTTGTTGTGTTTAACAGCCTATTCTCCTATCGAAGCAAGTGGGGTCGGGCGAAACTCCAGCAGCCTTTCCGAAGTTGCTACCTTTGTTACCCAGCCGGATGGTAGTTGACCATTCGGAGAATACGTTGGATGTCTGCCGAAGCAGGAATATGCTTCTTGCTCTAAGTGGTGGCGACGTAAGCCTGTTTGTTGGCGGAGTGGCACCTGATTGTAGCAGCTGCCACTACTCTGTAACAATTTTTGATAAATCGCTTTTTAAAACCCTTATACGCGCCGAAAACGCATTATTTATTATGGCATTCGACATGATGGGCATGATGGGCAAGGTGAAAGAGCTGCAAGACAAGATGCAGCAAGCCCAAGGCCAGCTGCAGCACCTCACCGCTACGGGCGAGGCTGGCGGCGGCCTAGTAAAAGCTACTGCCAACGGCCACCGCACCCTCACCAAGCTCGAAATAGACCCTTCGCTGCTCACGCCCGAAGACCGGGAAATGCTGCCCGACCTCGTGGTAGCGGCCGTCAACAAAGCCCTGGAAGCGGCCGCCGAAATGGCCAAGCAAGAGCTTCAGCGCCAAACCAGCGGCTTGATGCCAAACATCCCGGGCTTCGACCTCGGTAATTTTGGCGGCTAATTTCTTGGCTGCTACGCCAGCCTAACCACTTTGACTTCTGACTCAACTTGCGCCGATGTCGCCATTGTAATCCTGAATTACAATGGCGAGCATTTTTTGCGGCAGTTTCTACCCGGCGTGCTGGCCCACGCCGCCGGTGCCCGCGTGGTGGTGGCTGATAATGCCTCCAGCGATGACTCGGTGCCGCTGCTACGCCACGGCTTTCCGCAGGTAGAGCTGCTAATTTTTGAGGAGAACCTGGGCTTTTGCGAAGGTTACAACCACGCGCTGGCCCAGCTTGACAGCCCTTTTTTCGTACTCCTCAACTCCGATGTAGAAGTGCAGCCCGGCTGGCTACCGCCCCTGTGCCAATTGCTGATGGCCAACCCCCGCGCCGCCGCCGTACAGCCCAAAATATTGGCCTTCAGCGACCATAGCCTATTTGAATACGCGGGCGGTGGCGGCGGCTATCTCGACCGGCTGGCTTATCCCTTCTGTCGGGGCCGCCTCTTCGATACCTTGGAAACTGATGCAGGCCAGTACGACGACCCGCGCCCAGTAGCCTGGGCCAGCGGCGCGTGCTGCCTGGTACGGGCCAGCGTGTGGCGCGAGCTAGGCGGCTTAGAGCCAGCTTTTTTTGCTCACATGGAGGAAATCGACTTCTGCTGGCGAGCGCAGAACGCAGGCCACGAAATATGGTATCACGGCGGGGCCCGCGTGCACCACGTAGGCGGCGGCACCCTGCCCAAATCCAGCCCCCGCAAAACGTACCTCAATTTTCGCAACGGACTAGCCTTACTTTATAAAAACTCGGCGCCGGGCGAGCTAGCCAGCGCCTTTGCGTGGCGCCTACTGCTTGACTGGGTGGCCGGCCTGCGCTTTTTGCTAGCCCGCAACTGGCCCGAGGCCCAGGCGGTAGGTCGGGCGCACCTGCATTTTTTTCAGAAGCTTCGCTATTGGCGCGAGCGTCGCCGGCTGGCTCGGCCGCACTTGCTGGTGCGCCAACGCGCTGGCACTTACGCAGGCAGCGTAGTGTGGGCGTACTTTGCTCAGGGCAAAAAGAAATTTTCTCAGTTGGTAATCAAAAGTCAGTAGTTGGCCAAGCGCTGGAGCATTCCTACTACACTGCTTTCGGCTAATTACCTACTAGGAATTGACTACAAGTCCCAGACCGTGCTGCGCTGCTGGCGCCAGGCACGGCGGATATTCATCCAGAACACCCCGGCGAAATACAGCACGATGGGTGAGCCAAAGGTAAAAAACGAGGCGTAGACAAACGAGAGCCGGATGCTGCGCGTACTAAAGCCCCAGCGCTGCCCCAGCGCCGAGCACAGCCCAAAGGACTGCGATTCGATAAAGTCGGTAAGGCGGTGCATAGACGTGATATTAAGCGGCGCGGTGCAACTTTGCCGGGCTAAGATACAACCCAACCGGCGGCAAACGTTAGGGACTGTCTTACGTTAAGGCGCGGGCCGGGTTGCGGCCCGGCTTGTGTTGCCCGCCGTCAATTTCTTTCGATTTGCGTTTATTATCAATAAGTAAGCTCCACGCTACGGGCTGGCTGCTGGCCGGCCTGCTCACTGGCTGCTCCCCGCTGCCCAAGATGCTGCAAGCTGCCGAAGCCGGCCGCCGCGTAACCGTGGAGCCTGCGCCGCTTACGGCCGTGGGCGAGTCGGTGCCCTTCGAGGCCACGGCCCGCGTGGCCAGCCGCCACCTGCGCAAAGGCGCCGTGTATGAGGTGCTGCTCACCTACAAGTACGACCACGACCTGCGCCTCGACACCGTAGGCCGCCTTTCCTTTGCCCAGGGCGAGTTTACCTACGACGATTCGGTAAAGGGCCGCCTCGTGAGCCGCCGTCGCTTCAACATCCCCAATACGCCACGCCGCTCGCCGGGCCAGCTTATGGCCCGCGGCCAGGTGCGCGAGCTAAAGCCCAAGGGCCAGCTGCTAAGTGCCAAACCCGAAACCCTCGTGGCGCGCGGCATCTCCGACCCCGCCCGCCGCGTGGTCATCGAGGACACGCTGCTGGCGCTACTACCCGAGCACGCCAATAATACGATGAGCGGCACCCGCATTTTGCCGCTGTATTTCGACCAGGGCCAGTGGTTTATTCGCTCCAGCCTGGGCACTAACATTGCGGCGCTCGAAGACCTTATCGACCAGAACCAGCACACCCAGCGCGTGCTTATTGCGGCTGGCCACTCGCCCGATTCGGCCGATGCCCATAAGCCCCAGCTGGCCAGCAAGCGGGTAAAGATGCTGCTGTATTACTACAAGCAGCGGGTAAAAGGCTTCTCGTACCTCAATAAGGTCGAGAATATTACCTTCGATACGTTGGCCTACCGCAACAGCTGGGAGCTGCTGCTCAACCAGGTGCAAAACTCGGTGCTCAAGCCCGCGCAGCAGGATTCGGTGGTGAGCATCATCAACGACACGCGCGGCACCTTCGCCCAGAAGGAGCGGGCGCTGCACAAGCTCAGCTATTTCGATTATCTCGAAGACTACATCTACCCGGTGCTTCGCTGGGGCACGGTGGCCGTCACCTACACCGCGCCGCCGCGCTACGATTCGGAGGTGTATATCCTGAGCAAGAAAATCCTCGAAAAGCAGGCCGACATCGAAGCCCTCACCCCGGAGGAGCTGCGTTACTCGGCTACGCTCACGCCGCTGCTAGCCGAAAAGCAGCGCATCTACGAGTTGGCTGCCGCTAGCACGGCTCGCTGGGAGGCGTTTTATAACCTAGGCACGGTGCTGGCCCTGCGTGCCGAGAAGGAGCCGACCCTGCGCGTGCAGCAGAACTACTATCACCGGGCGGCCGTCAACTTTACGCTGGCCGCCCACCGCCACCCCACGGCCGAGCTGTTTTACCGCGCTGCCTCGGCCCACCACCGCGCCCAAGAGCGCCTGGAGGCTTTGCAGGACTACGACTACGCCATCAAGTTGGGCGGCCCGCGCAGCATTCTGCGCAAGGTGTTTGCCGATAAAGCGGCCCTAGAAATCCAGGTAGGCCAGCCCGAGCAGGCGCTCACCAGCCTGCGCCTGGCCGGCCCTAGCTACCAGAACTACATGAACCAGGGCCTGCTGCTCGTACAGCGCGGCGCCTACGACGCGGCCACCGCCCAGTACCGCCTCGCTCTCGACCTGCGCCCCCAGGCCGCCGACCCGCACTACGGTCTAGCTGTGGCCGCCGCCCGCCGCCACGACGAAGCCGCCATGGCTGGCGAGTTGCGCCAGGCCGTGCGCCTCAACCACGAGCTGGCTACCCAGGCCGTGGAGGATTTAGAGTTTCAGGACTACGTGCAGGGCAAGGCGTTCCGCGAGGCGCTGAAGTAACGGACAGCTACTATGCACTTAGAAAACTTTGCGCTCGGCAACTATGGCATCTTACTCAGTTGGCAAGGCCATAATCTCGACTTGCACAGCTGCTTCGAATTTGAAGCACTACAGTACAATCCGTTACACCGGCAGGTAGAACTATCGTGGGTATGCTCCCCAGCGCAATGGGCCTCGAATACGGCACTGCCTGGGCTAAGGCTGCTTTTCAAAAACGTTAGCTTTTTCCACGTTAAAGAACGCGATTCGGCCTCCCCAGTAGCGGAAGACAAGCTACTACAAAGCGTTTCTTTTCATCCCACCGAAGCGCGTGAGGACTTCGACAGTATTTACTTGCAGTCGTCGCCCACCGATGACCTGACGGT
>Ga0268353_100144_pt1 | contig 12550 bp, 9 predicted proteins | sample G5R2_NF_18SEP201_FD_190168 | JGI IMG/M metagenome (GOLD analysis project Ga0268353, IMG submission 190168) | Phyllosphere microbial comminities from switchgrass, GLBRC, Michigan, United States - G5R2_NF_18SEP2017_LD1 | ecosystem: Host-associated > Plants > Phyllosphere > Phylloplane/Leaf | place... | reverse complement strand
AAAGCTCGGGCGTGGATGAAATCATCACCGGCGTGCGCACCGTAGCCGCCGGCGGCCAGTTTTTATGCACCGCCGCTGGCCTCACTGCCCTGCATAAGCTGCGCGACGGCACCCGCCCCGCCGCCGCCGAGCCCGTCGAAAAGCCGGGCACTCTCTCGCGCCGCGAAATAGAAGTGCTTCAGCTTATCTCGCAGGGCCTCACCACCGGCGAAATCGCCGAGAAGCTATTTCTAAGCAAGCGCACCATCGAAACCCACCGCCAGAACATGATGGAAAAAATGCAGGTCAAAAACACGGCTTCTCTCATCAAGCAAGCCATGGACGAGGGCCTGCTTGATGATTAACCAAAGCGCTGGCCAGCCCTTAGAAGCGAGCTTGGCCCGCGCCACATTTGGTTAATAAGAAAACCGAAAAAAACGTCATGCGGAGCCTCGCGCAGTATATAGCTCGCGCTGCCAGGTACTAGCCTGACGACGTGAGCTAAGATGTTACGCGGGCTCAGCATGACGTTCGCTTTTCTGCGAAGGCTATACTTTTTGCCTAATCGCCGCCACCGTTACCAGGCCGATGTTTTTGGCCTGCGCCTGATGGGCGAGCCCGCCGTGTGCTTGAGCGGGGCCGAGGGTGCCGCACTGTTCTACGACGATACCAAGTTTGAGCGCACCGGTGCCGCGCCGCATCCAAAGCACCCTCATGGGCCTGCACGGCGTACAAACCCTGGACGATGCGCGGCACCGACACCGGCACCGCAAGGCGCTGTTTATGTCGGTGATGGGTCCGGGCAGCCTGCACAGCTTCACCACCCAACTCGCCGAAAACTGGCGCGCTGCCCTGCGCCGCTGGGAGCAGCTGGAAGAAATAACCCTGCTGCCCGAGGCCGAGCAGGTGCTCTGCCGCACGGCCTGCGCCTGGGCTGGCCTGCCCTTCGAGAAGCAGGATATTGCTCCGCTGGCTCGCGACCTAAGCGCCATGATAGACGCCTTTGGAGGCGTGGGTTCGCGCCACGCCTAGGGCAAGCTGGCTCGCCGGCACGCCGAAAAATGGGTGAGTAAACTCATCGACAACGTGCGCGCCGGTCGCCAGTATGCCCGCCCCGATTCGCCGCTGGCCGCTGTGGCCGGGTTTCGCGACCTCGACGACCGCCTGCTACCCACCGAGCGCGCCGCCGTGGAGTTGCTCAACCTGGTGCGGCCCATTATTGCCATTGGTCGCTTCGTGGCGTTTCAGGCGGTGGCGCTGCACCAGCACCCCGGGTGGCGTACCCGCCTGCGCAGCGGCGAGCCGCAGGCGGCCGAGTGGTTTGCGCAGGAGGTGCGGCGCTTTTACCCGTTCACGTCGATGCTGGGCGCGCGGGTTCGCACGCCGTTTGAATGGCAGGGCTACCGCTTTAAGAAGGGGACGCTGGTGCTGCTCGATGTGCACGGCATCAACCACGATGAGCGCCAGTGGGCGCGGCCCGATGAGTTTTGGCCCGACCGCTTCCGCGACTGGAATGGCAGCCCGTTCAACTTCATTCCGCAGGGTGGGGGCGACCACTTCGCCAGCCATCGTTGCGCCGGCGAGTGGCTCACCATCGAAGCCCTGAAAACTACGGCTATGCTCCTCACCACTGCCATGACCTACGAGGTACCCCCGCAAGACCTGCGCATCGACCTCACGCGCTTGCCTACCCAGCCGGCCAGCGGCTTTGCCATGCGGCAGGTGCGCGCCACGAACCCAGCTGGGCCGGTAGCTGGCCACCGCGGCGGGCTGTCCGTTTCACGCGGGCTAGGGCGGGCGGCCGCTAGCCGGGCAGCGGCTGGGGCGTGTAGCTGGGACCCAGGCAGCGCGGGCCCTGGGTTGTCCAGGCCAGCTTGTCGATGCAGAGCTGGCGCTCGGTCATAGCGGCATTCCAGGCGTGGTATATCAGGTATTCGGTGCGGCCATCGGGGCCGATTACGTGTGAGTGGTGGCCCGGCCCGCGCACGTGGCCGGGCACCGAGTGCAGCACCCGCGCCCCGGCATCGGAGCCCGAGTCTACGTAAGGCCCCATGATGTGGTCGGCGGCGCAATAATCGACGCCATAGCGGTCGGTGAGGAAGTTAGCCCCGCTGAAAAAGCAGTAGTACTTGCCCGCGTGGCGGCGTACGAACGGCCCTTCCAGCGTGTGCCACTGGGCAAACGTGCGGTTGCCGTAGAGCGGCATGAGGCGGTTGGCCTCGAAGAGCGTCCACTTGTGGCGGGCGCGCAGCACGGTGCGCGGCTCACCGGCCAGCTTGGTCATGCCCAGCAGGCGGTCTACCACGAGGCCGGTGCCGGGGTAGTAGCCATCGGCCGTGTCGGTAAAGTCGCGGGCGTAGAAGAGGTACCACTGCCCGTCGGTATCCTGAAAGGCGTGGGCGTCGATGGTAAACTGGCTGTCGGCCACCGGCAGCGCGGCTAGCTCGGTGTAGGGGCCTTCGGGCTTGGTGCTGGTGGCCACGTGCAGCCGGTGCCCCACCGTGGCCCCAATGGCGCCGCCGCCCCGCGAGTAATACATGTAGAACGTGCCCTTGTGCAGCACTACTTCGGGCGCCCAAAAGTCATACTCCTCGCTGCCCGCCGGGGGCGTGAGCGCGCCGCCCGCCGGCTGCCAATCCACTAAATTGGTAGAAGTCAGCACGCTGAATACCCGGCCATCGGCCGTGCGGTCCCGGCCGGTGGTGCCGAAGGCATAGTAGCGCCCCGCGTGGCGCAGCACAAACGGGTCGGGGAAATTACGCTTTACCACCGGGTTGGTGTAGGTGCGGGCAGCGGCGGCAGCAGGAGAGGAGCGCAAGGCGAGCAGGGCCAGCCCAGTGGCCGAGCCTTTGATAAATGAGCGACGAGAAGCCATAGCGGAAGCAGGGTGGGAAAAGGAGCCGGAAGGCTAGGCTAAGTTAGGCGAAGTAGCCTGCTCTGGCACCCACCCAATGGCGCCGGCCTGCGCCGCAAAACCTCGCAACAAGCGGAAAGCAACGCGGCCAACCCAAACGGCCCCAGCCACCTTACCGCGCCCCGCTAGCCCCGTTGCGTAGCGACGAGGCGCGCACAAATAAATCGGGCTGCAATACCACGTGGCGCGGCGCAAAGTGCAGCTCCCGCTCATCCATCAGCTGGAGCAGCAGGCGCGTGGCGGTGCGCCCCATCAACTCGCAGTGCTGGTCGATGGAGGTGATGTGCGGCACCGTGAGGCGCGAAAACAGCTCGTTGCTGAAGCCCACCAGGCCCACGTCTTCGGGCACGCGCAGGCCGCGCTCGTTGAGCACTTCCAGCGCCCCGGCGGCCGAAAAGTCGCTGCCCGAAAACACCGCGTCGGGCGGCTGGGGCAGAGCCAGCAACTGGCGCATGCCGGCGTTGCCGTCCTCCATATTCATCTGGCCGAAGACGATGAGCGCCTCCTCCACCGGCAGGCCGTACTCGCGCAGGGCGTCTTCGTAGCCCTGCCGGCGGTGCTTGTAAATGTTGAGGTACTGCGGCCCGCTGAAGTGCGCAATGCGCCGGTAGCCTTGCTCCAGCAGGTGCCGGGTGGCGCGGTAGCCGCCGGCGCGGTCGTCGAGCACCACCGCGTTCACGTCGTGCCCCTCCAGCACGCGGTCGAAAAACACCAGCGGAATGTCGCGCTTGCGCACCTTCTCGAAATGCCGAAACTCGTTAGTGGTGCGCGAAAGCGACACCATAATACCCTCAACCTGGGCGTTCATAAGAGTTTCCAGGTTTTTGCGCTCGTGGGCCATGTCTTCGTTCGACTGGCAAATGAGCACGTGGTAGCCCGCCTTGCTGGCTGCCGCCTCAATGCCCTTCACCACCTGCGAAAAGAAGTTGCCGTCGATGTGCGGCACCACCACTCCGAGCAGGTTGCTGCGGCCCTTGCGCAGCCCCGAGGCCAGGCTATTGGGTTGGTAGCCACTGTCCTTGGCCAGGGCCAACACCCGCTTAGCCGTGGCCTCGCTGATGGCGCTGTGCCCGCTCAGGGCCCGCGACACCGTGGCGGCCGATAGCTGGAGCTGCCGGGCCAAGTCGTTGATTGAAACGCGTTTTTTTGCCACGAAAAAGAAGAATGCCGCTCGCCGCCTGGGCAACGCCCCGGCGCACCGCAACAAATTGTGCAACGAACTACGCAAAGGTTGCACCGGATTACGCTAACCGGACCCGTTGGTGCTCGATACTTTTCACGCGCTTCTACTGAGTGACTGCCAGCCCTATGCTGGGCGTACTATCGCCGTTTGGGGCTCGCCAGCGGGGGTAAAAGTGGCTGACCGCTACTATTTTGCCCCTTCTTCCTTTTCCTCCATGTCCCACCCACTTCGTAGTGCGCCGCAGCCCGGCCACCTGGCTGGCCCCTGTGCGCTGGCCCTCGCTGTCCCTCCGGCCCGCCCTGGCCAGCCGCAGCCAGTTGCGCACCAGCTTTTAAGAAAAGCGCCGCGCCAAGCCATAGGTTTAGTATTGACAATGAGCGCATTGAATTTGTCAGCAGCGCAAGCCCAGGCCCTGCGCCCGCCCGCTTACCCACTCATCACGCACACCCCGTATTTCAGCGTGTGGGCGTTTCAGGACGAGCTGGCCGGCGCGCCTACCAAGCACTGGACCGGCGAGGCGCAGAGCCTGGAGGGCGTGGTGCGCGTCGATGGGCAGGCCTACCAGTTTATGGGGCAGGCCGGGCCGCAGTACCGGGCCGTGGTGCCCACCGTGCGCGAGCAGCACTACCGGGCGCGCTACACGTTTAAAAAGCCCGCGGCGGGCTGGGAAAAGTCGGGCTTCGCGGCCAGCAGTTGGCAGGAGGGCCCCGCGCCCTTCACCGATAATAAGAGCGAGCACGGCACCAACTGGACCGAGGGCGACATTTGGGTGCGGCGCACCGTGCGCGTGGCCGACCCCAAAACCACCGGCGAGCTGCGCCTGCTGATGCAGCACGACGATGATGCCGAAGTGTACCTCAACGGCGTGCTGCTCAGCAAGCAGCCCGGCTATAACAGTGGCTACGACTTCTTTACCATCCCGGCCGCCGCCCGGCAGGCGCTGCGCGCCGGCGACAACGTGCTGGCCCTGCACGCCAACAGCCCCCGCGGCGGCGAGTACCTCGACGCGGGCCTCTACGAAACGCTGCCCGCGCCCGCCCCGCTGCCCAAGGCCCGCCAAACCGCCGTCACGGTCACCGCCACCCAAACCACCTACACCTTCACGGCCGGCGCGGTGCAATTGACGGTTAACTTCCTATCGCCGCTCTTGCTGGATGAGCTGGAAACTGTGGCCCGGCCCGTGAGCTACCTCACCTGCACCGCCACCGCCACCGATGGTAAGCCCCATGCCACCCAGGTGCTGCTGAGCGAAGCCGGCACGCTGGCCGCCAACACGCCCTACCAGGAGGTGACCACCCGCCCCGGCCAGGCCGGTAGCCTGCACTGGCAGGCGCTGGGCACTACCGCCCAGCCCGTGCTGGGCAAGGCCGGCGATAATATTCGCATCGACTGGGGCTACGCTTACTTGGCCGCGCCGGGCAGTGCCAAGCTCGGCACGGGCAACCCCCAAACCTTGAAAGCCGCCTTCGCCAAAACCGGTGCGCTGCCCGCCGCAGCCCCCGCCAAGGGCCAGGCCCAGCGGCTAGCCCAGGCCGCCGTGCTCGACCTCGGCGCGGTAGCCGCGACGCCCGCCGAGCAGCACCTGCTGCTGGGCTACGATGAGCAGTACGCCGTGCAGTACTTCGGCCAAAACCTGCGGCCGTGGTGGCGCCGCGACCCGGCCATGACGATGGAAAAGGCCCTGGCCGCCGCCGAGGCCGACTACTCACGCCTGCGCCGCAAGGCCGGTGAGTTTGACCAGCAGCTGCTTGCCGACGCCCAAAAATCGGGTGGCAAGCACTACGCCGACCTGTGCCAGCTGGCTTACCGCCAGTCCATTGCGGCGCATAGCATCGTGGCTGGCCCCAAGGGCGAAGTGCTGTTTTTCTCGAAGGAGAACTTCTCGAATGGCTCCATTGGCACGGTGGATATCACCTATCCGTCGGAGCCACTGTTTCTGCTCTATAACAACGAGTTGGCCAAGGGTATGCTGCGCTTCATCTTCGACTACAGCGAGTCGGGACGCTGGAAGAAGGATTTCCCGGCCCACGACGTGGGTACTTACCCGCTGGCTAATGGCCAAACCTACGGCGAGGACATGCCCGTGGAAGAAGCCGGCAACATGCTGATTGCCACCGCCGCCGCCGTACGTATGGACGGCAAGCCCGACTTTGCGCGCCAGCACTGGCCGATGCTCACCAAGTGGGTCAGCTTTTTGGAGCGCGATGGCTTCGACCCGGCCAACCAGCTCTGCACCGACGACTTTGCCGGCCACCTGGCCCGCAACACTAACCTTTCGGTAAAAGCCATCCTGGGCATTGCCTGCTACGCCCAAATGGCCCGCCAGCTCGGCGAAACCAAAGCCGCCGACGACAACCAGGCCCTGGCCATCCGGCTGGCGAAGAAATGGGTGCAAATGGCCCAGGATGACGACCACTACGCCCTGACCTTCAACAAAGCGCCCGGCTCGTGGAGCCAGAAGTACAACCTGGTTTGGGACAAAGTGCTTGGCTTAAACGTTTTTCCGCCCGAAGTGGCGCCGCAGGAAATTGCCTTTTACCTGAAGCACCAGCAGAAATACGGCCTCCCGCTCGACAGCCGCAAGACCTATACCAAGTCGGACTGGATACTCTGGACCGCCACGATGGCCAGCAACCAGGCCGACTTCGCGGCGCTCATTAACCCCGTGTGGCAGTTTGCCAACGACACCCCCAGCCGCGTTCCCCTCAACGACTGGCATGAAACCACCGATGCCAAGCAAGTCGGTTTCCAGGCCCGCTCCGTGGTGGGCGGCTACTTCATGAAAATGCTGGCCGACAAGCTGAATGGGCCAGCCAAGTAGCGCCCTGCCTTGGCGGCAACAGCACGCCAGTAGCTAACCCTACTACCAAAAAAGCCCCTGCTACGACAGTAGCAAGGGCTTTTTTTATGAAATAGCAGGCAGACCAACCAAAGATTTCAGGCCCAGCTGGCTTACTTATTCACCAACTCGAAGCGCTCAAACGTGGCAGTGGCCGAGGTAGGGCCCTGCGCCACGATGCCCACGCGGATGCCCCGGTCCCAGGGCGGCAAGAACTGGCCGTCGGCGGTGTCGGTGCCGGGCAGTAGCTCGGTCCAGTTGCGGCCATCGGGGCTGAAGGCGAAGCGGAAAAGATTACCGCCCCGGGCCTGAATGCGCAGGTGCACGGCGGCGCCGGTGGTGGGCAAGGGCATTTCGGCCAGCACGCGGGGCTTGCCGGCGCGCACCTCCTGCACTTGCAGCTTGCCCGCCCCGGCTAGCAGGCCGATGGCGTTCTGGGGGTCGCCGAGGGCGGCAATGCCGGCGGTGGTGCCGGCCGGTAGGCTAGTCGGGTCGAGCAGCGTGGTGGTGGCGGTATAGTTGGCGGCCAGCGTGGCGAAGCCCAGGGCCGCACCGCCCTTGTCGGGCTGGGCCGAGAGGTGCAGCTGGCCATCGCGGAGGGCAAACTGCGGGCGGTCTTCCACGGGCCACTCCCAAGCGGGCGACAGCCGGGCGCTGGCAAACTCCTCGGTCACCGTAGCCGGGGCGGGCACGGCGGCCGGCGTGGGGTTGGGCACAAACTCGGGCCAGCCGGCCTTGGTCCAGGTAAATTCGCTGAGGATGCCCTGGCGGCCCACGTATTGCAGGCTGCCCACTTGGTAGGCGTGGTGCAGCATGTACCAGCGGCCGTTGCGCTCGATGGGTGTGCCGTGGCCGGGGCAGGTCCAGGTATCGCTTTTGGTGAGGATGGGGTTGCGGCTGTATTTCTCCCAAGGCCCGAGCAGGTTTTTGGCGCGGGCCACGCCGGTGGCGTAGGTGCAGCCAGCGCCGCAGCAGCCATTGGCGGCATAAAACATATAAAAGTAGCCGCCGTGGCGCACCACGCCGGGCCCTTCCACGAGGTTGCCCTCCCAGGTGGCCGTGTTGCGGAAAAGCTCCTTTTTCTCGCCCACCAGCTTGGTGCGGTCGGCGCTCAGGCGCTGCGCCCAAATGGGCGTGGGCTTCTGCACGCTGTTGCCGTCTTCCTTCCAGATGAGGTAGGGCTGGCCGTTCTCATCGTTCATCGGGAAGCCATCAATGGAGCCGTCGGGCTGGCCCACGAGCGGGCCGTGGTCGCGGTAGGGGCCTTCGGGGCGGTCGGCACTGGCGACGCCCACGGCCAGGTTGCCGCCCCGCTGATGGGCGGTGTAAAAGACGTAAGTTTTGCCGTTGGCATCGTGACTGATTTCGGGCGCCCAGAAGTAGTAATCGGCCCAGGCCGGCCGCTCGCCCGGAAATACGTGCCCCACCAGCGTCCAGTGCTGCAAGTCGGTAGACTTGAGCAGCGGAAACGTCGGCCCCCAGTTCGACGACGTGGCGGTGGCCCAGTAGGTATTGCCCACCTTGGTTACCGAGGGGTCGGGGAAGTCGCCGGCCAGCACAGGGTTGGCTATGGGCGTGGCCGCGCCGGCCGCAGTGGGCGCTTTTGCGGTGGCCTTAGCCGACGTTTTGGTGCGCGGCGCTGACACGGTGCGTTGAGCCACGGCCGGGCCGGCCAGCAGCAAGCCACTGGCTAGCAGTAGGCGGGAGAGCGGGGGAAGGAACATAGATAAGCGTAAAGGTCGGGGGCCAGCCAGCGGGGCGGCGGGCAGTTGGTTTTCAAAACAGCGGCTTACTCGCCGGCGGGCCGGGGCAGGGCCACGCCCGTGGCCACGGGCGTGCCGAAGTCGGGCGAGCCATCAGCCTTCCAGGTAAACTGCTGCATGCGTGGGTTGCGCGGGTCGCCGCAGCCCTGGCCGGCTTGCAGGTTGGCGTGGTAGATAATCCAGTTCTGGCTACCGCCTTTCGAGGTGAAGAAGCCGTTGTGGCCGGGGCCGTAGGCGTTGCTGGCGGGGTTTTTGGTGAAAACGGGCGTCGTGGATTTGGTCCAGCTGTTGGCATCCATAGGGTCGGCGGTGGCGCTGGCCGTGAGCTGACCCAGCGCATAGTCGTCGGTGCTGCAATGGCTGGCCGAGTATACCAAAAATGTCTTGCCCGCGTGTTGAATGACCTCCGGGCCTTCGTTCACCTTTGGCGCGCCATTCAGTTCCCAGGCGTACTGCGGGTGGCTGAGCTGGGTGCGCGGGCCGGTGAGCGTCCAGGGGTTGCTCATCTGGGCGATGTAGAGGTTTTGCTGGTCGGAGCCCGCTTCCTGGCCGCTCCACACGAGGTAGCGCTTGCCGTTTTGCTCCAGGATGGTGCCGTCGATGGCCCACAGGTCTTGGCCGGGCACGGCAATCTGGCCCTTCTCGGTCCAAGTGCCGGTGGTGGGGTCGGGGTTCGCGTTTTCGAGCACCCACATGCGCTGGCCGCCGCAGCAGTTGCCCGGCCCCGCCGTGAAGTACACGTACCACTTGCCATCGAGGAAGTGGATTTCGGGCGCCCAGATATCGTGCGAGGCCGGCCCGGTGGCCTTGGGCGTCCAGATGGTGGTGCTTACGCCCGAGGCCAGCTCGCTCATCTTGGTCGTTTTGCGCAGCACGAGGTTGTTGCCCGTCGTCTGCATGTAATAGTAGGCACCGTCTTTCTGGTACACCCACGGGTCGGGGCCGCTGGGCAGCAGCGGGTTGGTGAAGGTGGTAGAAGTGGGCGCTACTGGCGGGGGCGGCGTGACACCGCCGCCGGTGGTGCCGCCTTTGGAGCAGGCGCAGGCCATGCAGCCGGCCAGCAGCAGCGCGGCCCAGCGGGAAGATTGGGAAAACAACATAAAAGGGGGGCTAAAAGGAGAGACTGACCGGTAAAGCGGGTCCTTGATTTTAAGAATTAAACTTGATTGTAAGCAAAACCGCCGTGCCTGGGAAAGGCACGGCGGCTCCTGGGTAGGGATTAAGCTAGTAGCCGGGGTTTTGCGCCAGCTTGAGCAGGTCTACGTCGGTTTGGGGCAGGGGTAGCAGGCGCGACTTGCCCACCACGAAGCTGTTGAACTGCACATCGTGGGCCTTGAGCTGGTCTACTTTTGCTTGGTCGTCGAGCAGGCCCCAGCGCTGCAAGTCAAACCACCGCACGCCCTCACCGGCTAGCTCGGTGGCGCGCTCGTGCATGAGCTGGGTGCGCAGGCCATCGCGCGTGAAGCCGCTAGGGCTCAGCGGCGCCAGGTTCACGCTGGTCCGTTGGCGCACCAAGTTGATGAGGGGTACGGCATCGGCGGTGCGGCCCTGCTCGTTGAGGGCTTCGGCTTGTAGCAGCAGTACATCGGCGTAGCGAATTACGCGTTGGTTGATGGGCGAGTCGAAGTCCTCAAACTGCCGGTAGTAGTCGGTCTGGTACTTGCGCCAGTACACCCGTGAGCGCAGGCGCAGGGCATCGGTGCCGTTGGGGTCGCCATTATTAGAGTGATAGCGGCCCAAAAATCCCGCGCCGTAGGCCAACGTGTCGGCATCTGAGGGCAAGGTGGTTGGAAACTGCGCCTGGTCTTTGCGATTGTAAAATACGGTGGCCGCCAAGCGCGGGTCGCGCTGGCCGTTGGCGGTGGGCTCCTGCAAAAACTCGTTTACAATCCAGGGTCGCACCTCCCCGTCGTTGAAGCCGAAGCCCGGCACGCCCCAGAACTGCGAGCGCTGCCCGCCCTGCGACGACGTGGCGTCGGGGCCGCCGCCGCTGTCGTTGCCGCCCTTCTTTTCATCCGAAAACTGCACCTCAAAAATCGACTCCGCATTGTTTTCCGAGGTGTGGCGGAAGTTGTCGGTGTAGTTTTCCACGAGGCGGTACGTGCCCGAGCCGATAACTAGCGTAAACTGGGCCTGGGCATCGGCCCAGCGCTTGTTTTGCATGTAGGCCTTGCCCAGCAACGCCTGGGCGGCGCCCTTGGTGGCCCGGCCCACGTCGGCCGAGCTGTAAGTGGCGGGCAGGTCGGGGGCGGCCTCCTGCAAGTCTTTGTACACCTGCGCCCACACCTCGGCTTCCTTGGCCTGCGGGGTGGTTTGGGTGAGGTCGGTGGTGTAGGTGAGGGCCAGCGGCACGTTGCCGTAGAGCGAGGCTAAATTGAAGTAGGAGAGGGCGCGCAGAAACTTAGCCTCGGCCAGCACGCGCTTTTGCAGCGTGGCATCCATCTGGATGGTGGGCACGCGGTCGAGCACCTGATTGCAGCGGAAGATGGTGCGATAGTGGTCGCGCCAGATGTTGCTCGACACCTCGAAGTCGTAGTTGGCCTGCACAAAGCGCGTGAAGTCGGCCAACTCGCCCCAGGGGCTCTGGCTCCAGCCAATGTCGTCGCGCAGGTCGAAGGCGAAGTTGAGCCAGCGGCGGTACATGCCCAGGCCTTGCAGGCCGGCGTAGCAGGCGGTGGCACCGCGCACGGCATCGTCGCTGGTGCGCCACGACGACTCTACGGTGGGTAGGTTGGGGTTTACCTGGTCGAGAATGTTTTTCTCGCAGCCGGTGGCGCTCAGCAGCAGCGCGCCGGCTAGCCCCAGCCGGGTTAATACGGATACTTTCATGGGATAGCTACCTAATAATGCGGGTGGGAAAGAGCCTTAGAAGCCAGCCTGCAAGCCGAGCGTAAACGAGCGCAGGTTGGGGTAGGAGCCCGTATCGACGCTGCGCGCCAGGGTGCCCTGGCCCACGGTTTCGGGGTCGTAGCCGGTGTATTTGGTCACCGTAAACACGTTTTGGCCGGTCAGGAAGATGCGCAGCGAGTTGATGTACTTCGAGCGCTGAAGCAGGTCGGTGGGCAGCGAGTAGCCGAGCTGCACGTTTTTGAGGCGCAGGTATGAGCCGTCTTCCAGCCAGCGGGTGGTGGCGTAGCGGTCGTTGTTGCCGGGGGCCGTATCGCCCCGGGGGCCACCCGCGATGATGGCGCGGGGCGTGGTGGTGGAGGGGTTGGTGGTCGTCCAGGGGCTGAAATCGGCCCGGTGGTTGTTGTTGTCGTCGGTGCGCTCCAGCCAGTATTTGCCTTCGTTGAAGACGTCGTTGCCCTGCACGCCTTGGAAGAAGGCCGCCAGGTCGAAGCCGCCGTAGCTGGCCGTCAGGTTCAGGCCGTACTGGATTTTGGGGAACACGCGGCCCACGTGCACGCGGTCCTGGTCGTTGATGACGCCGTCGCCGTTGGCGTCTTTATAGCGCACGTCGCCGGCTTGCAGGCCCGCCGGGATGTTGGCGTCGCCGGTCTGGTAGATGCCGTCGAACTGGTAGAGGTAGAGTGAGCCAACCTCGTAGCCCGCCTCGGTGCGGGAGACGTTGTTGGGGCCGCCCAGTACAAAGCGTGAAGCAGCGCCCTCAGCCGTACCGGCGTTCAGGGTGATGAGCTTGTTGCGGAGCGTAGTCAGGTTGGCCGTGGCGCCGTATTTAAAAGCCTTGCGGTCGTCGGCATAACCCACTTTAAACTCAAAGCCCCGGTTTTCGGCCTCGCCGATATTCTGGTAGGGCAGGGCCCCTGCGTTGGCCGCAGGGCCGGGCAGGGTCACGGCGGCCAGCAGGTCGGTGGTGCGTGAGATGTAGTAATCAGCCGACAGCGAGAGGCGGTTTTCGAGCAGGGCCAGGT
>Ga0268353_100142_pt1 | contig 12670 bp, 3 predicted proteins | sample G5R2_NF_18SEP201_FD_190168 | JGI IMG/M metagenome (GOLD analysis project Ga0268353, IMG submission 190168) | Phyllosphere microbial comminities from switchgrass, GLBRC, Michigan, United States - G5R2_NF_18SEP2017_LD1 | ecosystem: Host-associated > Plants > Phyllosphere > Phylloplane/Leaf | place... | reverse complement strand
GGCATTATCGAGAACTACGCGGCGCTGAAAACCCACTTGGAAAAGCAGGGCCACACGTTTCACTCTGACACCGATACTGAGGTATTCGTCAACCTCATCGAGGATATCCAGACGAACAACGCCTGCTCGCTGGAAGAAGCCGTGCGCCTGGCCCTGCACGAGGTCATCGGCGCCTACGCCATTGTGGTGTTGAGCAAGGATGCGCCCAACCAGCTCATCGCGGCCCGCAAGGGCTCGCCGCTGGTTATCGGCATCGGCGAAGGCGAGTTTTTCGTGGCTTCGGATGCCACGCCCATCATCGAGTACACCAACGAGGTTGTTTATGTAAACGACTACGAGCTAGCCGTTATCAAGGACGGCCAGCTGGCCATCCGCTCGCGCGAAGACGTGGTGCAGACGCCTTATATCCAGCGCTTGGAGCTGGAACTCGATAGCATTGAAAAAGGTGGCTACGAGCATTTTATGCTCAAGGAGATTTTCGAGCAGCCGCGCTCGATTCTCGACTCCATGCGCGGTCGCTTGGAGTTGGGCGGCAGCCACCTGAACATGGCTGGCTTCCGCGCCTACGAGCAGAAGTTTGTGAATGCCCAGCGCATCATCATCGTGGCCTGCGGCACCTCGTGGCACGCCGGCCTGGTGGCTGAGTACCTCATCGAGGACTTGGCGCGCATCCCGGTGGAAGTAGAGTACGCCTCGGAATTTCGCTACCGCAATCCCGTTATCTCGGAGCGCGACATCGTTATCGCCATCTCGCAGAGCGGCGAAACGGCCGACACGCTGGCCGCCCTGGAGCTGGCTAAGAGCAAAGGCGCCACTATCTTCGGTATCTGCAACGTGGTGGGCAGCAGCATCGCCCGTGCCACCGACGCCGGCGCCTACACCCACGCCGGCCCCGAAATCGGCGTAGCCTCGACCAAAGCCTTCACGGCGCAGGTAACGGTGCTCACGCTGCTGGCCATGTGCATGGGCCAGCGCCGCGGCACGCTCTCCGACACCAAGCTGCGCGAGCTTACCACCGAGCTGCACAACATCCCGGCAAAAGTAGAGAAGGCGCTGAAGCTCGACGCCGAGATTCAGGTAATCGCCGAGACGTTCAAGGACGTGCCCAACTTCCTGTACCTGGGCCGGGGCTACAACTTCCCCGTAGCCCTGGAAGGTGCGCTCAAGCTTAAAGAAATCAGCTACATCCACGCCGAGGGCTACCCCGCCGCCGAGATGAAGCACGGTCCCATCGCCCTCATCGACGAGAACATGCCGGTGGTGGTTATCGCCACCAAAGACAGCTCGTACGAGAAGGTGGTGAGCAACATCCAGGAGGTGAAAGCCCGCAAAGGCCGCATCATCGCCGTGGTGACCGAAGGCGACACGACTATCCCCGCCATGGCCGAGTTCGTGATTGAAGTGCCCGCTACCTCGGAAGTGCTGATGCCGCTCGTATCGGTGATTCCGCTGCAACTGCTGAGCTACCACATCGCCGTGTTGCGCGGCTGCAACGTGGACCAGCCCCGCAACCTTGCCAAGTCGGTGACGGTGGAGTAAGGGTAGCCTTCGCAACCTGCCAAACGTGGAAGCCGCCCCTAGCCGGGGCGGCTTCTTTCGTTACTTTGAAGCCCAAAAAAACTTCTTTTCCTCTTCCCATGCCCCACCAGATTATCCTCACCGACCAGGCGCCCGCGCCCATTGGCCCTTATTCGCAGGCAATTAAGGCCGGCAACACCGTGTACGTTTCGGGCCAGATACCCCTGAGCGCCGCTGGCCAGCTCGTGGGCGAAGGCGATGTGAGCGCCCAAACCCATCAGGTACTCAAGAACCTGACTGCTGTGCTCGCCGCCGCTGGCCTGCAACTTACCGACGTGGTGAAGTGCTCCATCTTCGTGAAAGACCTCGGCAACTTCGCCACTATCAACCAGATATACGGCACCTACTTCGACGAAGCTACGGCCCCGGCCCGCGAAACGGTGGAAGTTGCCCGCCTGCCGCGCGACGTGGAAGTGGAAATTTCCTGCATTGCGGTAGGAGCGTAGCACAATGGGGAAGTGGTGCGGTGGCGCGTTTTCAGAAGCCAAACTCACCATCGCACCACTTCCCCATTTCATCGGCCGTACCTTTGTACTATTATGAGTGAAAGACCTGTTCGGGTGCGTTTTGCACCTTCGCCCACTGGGCCGCTGCACATTGGCGGCGTGCGCACGGCGCTTTACAACTACTTGCTGGCCCGCAAGCTGGGCGGCACCATGATACTGCGCATCGAGGATACCGACCAGAATCGGTTTGTGCCCGGTGCCGAAGACTACATCCGCCAGAGTCTCGAATGGGTAGGCATCAAGCTTGATGAAAGCCCTTGGGTGGGCGGCCCGCACGCGCCCTACCGCCAGAGCGAGCGCAAGCCCATGTACCGCCAGTATGCCGACCAGCTTATCCGCGATGGCTACGCCTACTACGCCTTCGACACGCCCGAGGAGCTCGACGCCATGCGCGAGCGCCTGCAAGCCGCCAAGGTGCCCAACCCGCAGTACAACAGCATCACCCGCGCCCAGATGCGCAACTCGCTCACCCTACCCGAGGACGAGGTAAAGGCGCTGCTCGACAATGGTGCGCCTTACGTTATCCGCCTCAAGGTGCCGCGTAAGGAAGAAATCCGCTTCCAGGACATGATTCGTGGCTGGGTGGTGGTGCATTCAAGTGCCGTGGACGACAAGGTGCTCATGAAGTCGGATGGCATGCCGACCTATCACCTGGCCAACATCGTGGACGACCACCTGATGGAAATCTCCCACGTTATCCGGGGCGAAGAGTGGCTGCCCTCGGCACCGCTGCACGTGCTGCTCTACCGCTACCTGGGCTGGGAAAAGACCATGCCGCAGTTTGCCCACTTGCCTTTGCTGCTGAAGCCCGACGGCACCGGCAAGCTCAGCAAGCGCGACGGCGACCGCCTGGGCTTCCCGGTGTTCGCCTTAGAGTGGCGCGGCACCGACGCCGAGACCGGCGAGCCCACCATTAGCAAAGGCTACCGCGAGGAGGGCTACCTGCCCGAGGCGCTGGTCAACTTCCTGGCCTTCCTGGGCTGGAACCCCGGCACGGCGCAGGAGATTTTCTCGATGGACGAGCTGATTCAGGCCTTCTCGATGGAGCGCGTGAGCAAGTCGCCCGCTAAGTTTGACCAGGCCAAGGTGAAGTGGTTCAACGAGCACTACCTGCGCGCCAAGTCCGACGCCGAGCTGGCGCCCTACCTGCTCACGGCTGTGGCTGAGCATGGCATTGCCTGCGACCAGGCCAAGGCCGAGCAAATCGTGGCCGTGATGAAGGAGCGCGTGAGCTTCCCGCAGGAATTCTGGCAGGAAGCCCGTTACTTCTTCGAAGCTCCTACGGAGTACGACCAAACTGTAATCAGCAAAAAATGGAACCCGCAGGTGGCCGCCGCCCTGGCTGCCTACGCCGAGGGCCTGCCCGCCGACTCAGAGCCCAGCTCCAACGCCGAGGTGCTGAAAGCGCTCTTTAACCAGACGATGGAAGCCCAGGGCATGAAGCCCGGCCAGGTGCTGCAAGCCCTGCGCGTGGCCGCCACCGGCGCCGCCGCCGGCCCCGATTTGTTCGAGACGCTGGCTATCTTGGGCACGGGCGAAGTGGCCCAGCGCCTGCGCGCTGCCATTGAGCGCCTGGGCTAGCCCGGAGTTACGGACAACAAAAACAAAAAGCCCCCGGCTATCGAGCCGGGGGCTTTTTGTTGGTGGGCAGGGCTGGGGTTAGCCCATTCCGAAAGGTAGATAACGGCCTGGTAGCGGCAATCTAATGAGCATATTGTTGCGACGGGGGATAATGTGAAGTAGGACTACGGAAGGACGCAAAAAGACAGTAATTTTATAAATACCAGCGATATCTTTGTTTAAAGAAGGCTTTATTGGGCCTTTAATGGGTTATTTTCCTTGTTTATTCCCTTTCTTTCATGAGAAGTTTCTATCCCAAAAAATTGTTAACTTTTTTAGTCGTAACGTTTGCGGCTGGGTCGGCGCTGGCGGCGCCTTTTAAGCCGGGCAACATTGTGGTAGCCCGCGTGGGCGATGGCACGGCCGCGCTCACGGCAGCCGCGACGGCGGTGTTTCTGGATGAGTATACGCCCGCTGGCCAACTGGTGCAGTCTGTGCCACTGCCAACGTCGGTGAATGGCAACAACCGCATCCTCACGGCTGCTGGCAACGCCACCAGCGAGTTGGCGCTCACCCGCTCGGCCGACGGCCGCTACCTGGTGCTGACCGGCTACGGCACCACGCCTGGTACGGCGGCAGTCGCCAGCTCGGCCTCGACCAGCGTAGCCCGCGTAATCGGCCTCGTAGCCGCCGACGGCAATGTGGATACGAGCACCAATACCGGCGACGCCTTCAGCGGCGGGAGCATTCGGGCGGCCGCTACGGTCGATGGCACAAGCTTTTACAGCGTGGGCGCCAGCTCGGGCGTGCGCTACCAGGTGCTGGGTACTGAGGCTAGCACCCAGCTAAATACGACGCCGACCAACATCCGGGGCCTCAGCGTGGCGGGCGGCAACGTTTACATCAGCACGGCTTCGAGCCCGTTTATTGGCCTGAGCCAGGTGGGCACCGGCCTGCCCACGGCGGCCGGCCAAACGGTAACTGCCTTGCCCGGTATCACCACGGCCACCAGTCCCTACGGTTTTTACCTGGCTGACCTCGATATGACTGTGCCCGGCGTAGATGTGGCCTACATAGCCGACGACCGCGCGGCGGCTGGCATCCAGAAGTGGAGCCTCGTCAACAATACGTGGGTGCTCAATGGCACCATCGCCGGGGCGGGCGTGCGCGGCCTGCAAGGCAGCGCCAGCGGCACCAGCGTGGCACTGGTAGCCAGCACCGCCACCAGCCTGTATGCCCTGACCGACAACACGGGCTACAATGCGGCTCCCAGCCTGACCGCCCTGCCCACGGCCCTCGCCACGGCGGGCACCAATATGGCCTTTCGCGGCGTGGCTGCGGCCCCGGTAGCCCCGGCCCCGGCCATCGCCAGCTTCACGCCGGCTAGCGGGCCGGTAGGCACGGTCGTAACTGTGACGGGCAGCAACTTTACGGGCGCCTCGGCCGTGACGCTGAACGGCGTGACCGTCACGGGCTTTACGGTGGTGAATGCTACCACGCTCACATTTACGGTGCCAACGGGCGCTACTTCGGGCCCGCTGGCAGTAACCACCCAGGGCGGCACGGCGGCTAGCACGGCCACCTTCACGGTGACCGTGCCGGTGCCGGCGCCTACCATTGCAAGCTTCACACCCACCACGGGTGGCGTGGGCACGACGGTGACCATTACGGGCACCAACTTGACGGGGGCCACGGCGGTCAGCATTGGTGCGCTGGCCATTCCCAGCTTCACGGTGGTTTCGGCCACTACCATCACGGCGGTATTGCCCGCTACGACGGGTGCCGTCAATGGCCCCCTCACTGTGGTAACGCCCGGCGGCACGGCCACGAGCACCGCTAACTTCAATCTGATACTGGCGGCCCAGGCCAGCCAGGCCCTGCCCGAGCTAGCCGTGTACCCTAATCCCGCCACCGATTACCTGCGGGTAGCGCTGCCGCAGGGCGGCCCCCTCACCGTGTCGCTGCGCGACCTGCTGGGCCGGCAGGTGCTGGCCCCGGTGGTGCTGGCGGCTCAGCAGCCGCTACGCCTGCCCGCCAGCCTAGCCGCTGGCGTCTACCTGCTCGAAGTGCGGCAGGGCACGACCACGGCCGTGCGCCGCATCGAGAAGAAATAAGACCGTAGTTAGCCGGAGCAGTATCCGGCTATTAAGCAAGGCCCCGTCGGATAATCCGGCGGGGCCTTTTGCGTACGAGGGGCTTGGTAGCCGGCTCCTGGGTCTGCACTGGCATAGCTGAAGTAGAGCTAGCCATCAACCCCCAGGCCGGCCAGTCGGCTTGCCGCCGAAGGAGCATCTGCAAGCTGCCGGGCTGGGCGGGGCCAAGCCCGCTACGGGCCCTAAAAAAAGCCCCGGCTGCAACGCGCAGCCGGGGCTTTTTTTAGGGCAGCTGGGCTGCTTATTCTACGGCTAGCTTCGCGGTCAGCTTCCGGCCGTCGGCCGTTTGCCAGGTCACGAGGTACATGCCGCTCGCCAGTGGGCGCGTGGGTTGGATAGTGGCTTCGGCTACGCCGGCCGGGGCCGTTTGCGTCAGCACGAGGCGGCCCACATTGTCGAAGAGCTGCACCGTGCCGCCGGTAGCCGCCAGGCCCAAGGCCAGTACTTGGAAGTGCTGGCCCGCCGTGGGGTTGGGGAACACGGCCAGGGTGGGAGCGGCCTGGCCGTCGGAGAAGCGCACGGTAGCTACCGGCGAGTAAGCCACGGCGCCATCCAGGTCTACCTGGCGCAGGCGGTAGTAGCTGGTGCCGGGCAGGGGCTGGGTATCGGTGGCCGCGTAGTCGTGGCGCACGAGCGTAGTGCCCTGCGCCGCTACCTGCTGCACATCGCTGAACGTGCGGCCGTTGGCCGAGCGTTGCACCATGAAGTAGGCGCTGTTCAGCTCCGAGGCCGTGGCCCAGGCCGTACGCACCGTGGTGCCCTGGCGGGTGGCCGAGAAGCTCAGCAACTGCACGGGCAGCGGGGCGTCGCCGGTGAGGGGGTTTTCTGCCTTGTTGGTCGAAGCCAGGGCAAAGAACGAATTGCTATTGAGCGTAGTGAAGAACGAGGCCGAGGTGGTGTAGCCCCGCGGGGCAGCCGGGGAGTATACCCCCGAGCCTTCGGTAGAGGTCCAGGGGCCAGCGTTGCCGCTGGACTGAGCCACGCGCAGGTTGCCGGGCACAGTTACCTTCTCATCCTCCACGTCGGTATTAAAGCTCAGCTGCACCGTGATGGGGGCCAGGGTGCCCGCCGTCGAAAGCCGCTGGATGCGGTAGTAGCGGTTGGCCGAAATATTCGACAAGCCATCCAGCGTGCCCTTGGGTGCCGAGTTGAATATTTCGGTCAGGATGGGCTGGGTCTGGGTCGAGGTGCCTTCGGTTTGGAGCGTTATCGGGCGGTAGCGCCCGCCCAGGCCCACCGGGAACACCCGCAGGCTGACGGCGGTAGGCATGGTGATGGCGAGGCGGCCCGCTACGTAGGTGCTCGGGCTATTGCCCACAATGGGCTGCGTGCCCGCATTGGTGAGGTACAGCGTATTGGCGGTGCCCGTGATGATGATGCCGTTGCCTAAGGTCAGCAGGTTGCTTACCGTGACGTCGGTGGTGGTGCCGAGCGTGAGGGTGCGCACGCCCACTTTCTGCACGTTGTAGAAGGTGGTGGTGCCGGTGAGCAGGCGGTTTTCATCGTTGATGAATTGCACCAGGCTCTGGCCGGCATCGAAGCCCAGCCCGGCGTTGTTGACGAAGTTGCCACGTAGCACCAGGGTGCTCGTAGCCGCCGAGAACGAGCCGCTGGCCAGGTTGGTAAAGCTGCCTACCACGCGCAGCAGGTTGCCGTTTACGCCGTCGGCCACCGAGTAGGAGCCGGCATTGGTGAAGCCGCCCGTTACGAACACGCTGCCTGTATTAGCCAGGAAATTCTGGTTGTTCGCATTGCTGAAATCGCCCCCGATGGTGAGGGTGCCCGCGCCGGCGTTGTAGGTGCCGTTGTTGGCAAAGCTGCCACTCACGGCCAGGGTGCCCGGGCCCACGTTGGCGTTGTAGGTGCCGCTGTTGGCGAAGGTAGTGCCAACCGTCACGGCCCCGCTGCCGTTGTTGAGCGTACCGCTGTTGGTGAGGCTAGTGCCAATATTGAGCTGGCCCGCGCCCAGGTTGAGCGTGCCGCCGTTGCTGAGGAAAGCGCCCGTGGTGAGGGGGCCGTCGCTTAGGTTCAGCATACCATTCAGGGTAGCCCCGCTCGTGGCCGAGGTCAGGGTAAGGCTCTGGTTGGTGGGGTTGTTGACGGTGGTGCCGGTGGCGATGGTCAGGGCCCCGTTGATGGTCAGGTCGAGGTTGCTGAGCAGGTTGGTATTGCCGCCCGAGAAAGTCAGGTTGTTGTACGTATCGCGGGCCGGCAGCTGCACTTGTCCGGTGGCGTTGTAGGCCACGGTGCCGCCCGTGGGCTCCATAAAGGCCGAGTAGTTGCCGGCCGGAAACAGCGCCGAACCAATGCGCACGGTGCCGGTGCCCGTCACGGTGTTGAAGTTGTTGGCCGTGGAGGTGCCCAGGTTCAGGATACCCAGCAGCTGGAGGTTGGCTGCTTCGTTGCCGCTGGCTGCCGCGTTCACCAAGTGGCCGCTGCGGATAACGACCGGGTTGGCCAGGGTGGGGTAGGCGGTGAAGCTGCCGCTGGGGTCGGCGCCGCTGGGGTTGTTGGTCCAGGCGGTGGGGTTATCCCAGCTGGCGCCGGTGGCCTGGCCGGCCGTCGAGTTGCGGCTGTAGAACGTGGGTACGGCCCCAAACTCCGAGGCTTCGCCGCCGGTGTAGTCGCCATCGAAGTAGGTTACGGCCGCGTTGGTCAGGGTATTGGCGGTGGCGTCGGCTGGCTGCACTAGGGCGATGCCGTTCTGCGGCGTCCAGGCCCCGTTGAGGAAGCGGCCCAGGCGGTAGCTGGCTTCCGTGCCGTTGATATCGTTGTCGACGTACTTGAAAATCTGCGTTACGACGGGGTTGCTAAAGCCCGTGCTGCGCACTTTCCAGTACAGCGTCAGTTCCTTGGCGGCGGGGTCGGTGGTGGAGGGGTGCGCCAGGTCGATGGGCTGCACCGTGAGCGTGCCAGGTGCCGAGTTGGCCGTCACGTTCATGGTGACGGGCGTGTACTTGGCCGCCGCGCCGAGGGGGAAGGTGAAGTTCGAAACGCCGCTGGGGTAGCTCTTGCGCACACCCAGGTCGGCTACGATGCCGTTGGTGCGGATGAAATTGGTGCCGCCAAAGGTGCCCGCTACCGCATCGGCCGAGGTATTGCTCAGGTTCAGCAGGTTGGAGCCGATAGTGAGCACACCGCTGGTCAGGGTGAGCACGCCGGTAACTTCCTGGTTGGCCAGAGTGGTAGCCCCGGCGCCGTTGTTGAGCGTGAGGTTGCCAAACTTGCCCCGGCCGTTGCCGTCGATGTTCTGGTTCACGGTGTTGGCCAGCACGATGCTGCCGCCCGCGGCGCTGGTGTGGGTAGCCGAGTTGTTGATGTCGCCCAGCGAAGTCAGGGTCTGGCCGTTGTCGGCCAGGGTGCCCTTGGCAAGGGTGAGCGTGCCAGCCACCCGCACGTTGCGGCCCAGCTGCAAGGTGCCGCCGGTCTGGGCATTAGTTACCACGAGGCCACCAAACACGGTGAGGTTGCCGGTGGTCGTGCTGGTAATCTGCTGCACCGGTACGGTCAGGTTATTGCCCGTAAAGGTCGTGGTCTGGGTCGTGGTGCTGGGCCAGAAGCCACCGCCCGAGCCGATGCCGGAGAGGCCCGTATTGGTCGAGGAGTTGTTGTTGTAGAGGTGCTGGTCAATGTTCAGCGGTAGGCCGTTGGCGTTGAAATAGGAATTGTCGTTGCCAATGGTCAGCGAGCCCTTCAGGTTGAGCGGGTTGAGGCCGGTGAGCAGGCCGGTATTGGTGCTGCTGGTGTTGAGACCGTTCTCGACCTTCAGGTCGTAGAGCGGCACCAGCGATTCCACGCTCACCGTGATGTTGCCGCTCACGTTGTTGCCGAGCACCACGGTGCCGCCGGTTACCACCGTCGAGTCGGGGCGCAGGTACAGGTCGGCGATGATGGTGGGGCGGGTGTTGGTGCCGCGCAAGGCCAGCGTGCCGCCGCTCATGCGGAAGATGCTGCCGGGGCCCTGCACCTCAAACAGGCCGCGCTCGTTGCTCTGATACACCTCGGCGCGGGCCCCGCGAATCTCGACGCTGCCGCCGCTCTGGTCAAAGCGCAGCGAGCCGTTGGTATTGGCCGTGGTGCGCCGAATCTGGCCGTTCACGTACAGGTTGCCGGCCGCGCCCACGATAAGGGTGGGCCGGCCCGCGCTGGCATACTCCAGGTCGTTGCCGATAACGCTGGTAGTACCCACGTTGAAGGTGCCGCCCAGCACTTGCAGCTTGCCGGCCAGCTTGAGGTCGGCCGCCGAACTGGTGTTGCTGGCTGGAGCGGTGGTGTTGGTGGCCACCGTCACGGTGGCGCCGGGGGCGTCGATGGTGAGGCCCGCATTGTCCGGAATCAGGTACGAGCTGTTAGCGTCGTGGATGGTCAGCAGCTGGGTACCGGCCGTTTTGGCGTAGCGTAGGGTGCCGTTGGTGAGCGTGAGCCAGTTGCTGGTGGGGGTAGTAAGCGTGCCCGCCACGTCCAGGCTCAGGATAGCCGCCTGGCCCGTGCCCTTGTTCAGGGTGAGGGTGTAGAGGTCGGTGAGGGTGGCATTGGGGCCGGTGAAGCTGGCCGGCTGGCTGCCCAGGAAAGTTAGGTTGGCAATGCGGCCACTACCGAGGTTGAAGTCCAGCGTGCCGTTGTTGGTGAGCGAGCCGCCGATGGTCAGGGCGTTGGCCACGGCCGTGCCGGTGCTGTTCACGTCGAACTTGGCGCCGGCGTCGATGCGGACGTCGGTATCGGCCGTGAGGGTGCGGGCCGTGCCGTTAGGGTAGCGCAGCGTGCCCGTTTGCACGGCGATGAGTGAGTCGGCGCGCAGGTTATTGTTGAGCACCACCAGGCCGGTGCCGCCCGACGTGCCGGTTTTAAACTGCGAGAATACCCGCAGGCCGAGGTTGGGCAGGGTGACGGTGCGGCTGGCGCCCGCGTCTACCGACAGGTTCTTGTACGAGTTTAGGGCCAGCGTGATGGTCGTGGTGGTGCCCCCCGCATTCGGTACGGTGGTGGTCGAGCTGGTCGGTATCGTGAAGTCCTGGTTGTTGGTCGTGTTGGTGTAGTATTCTACCGTGCCGCCGTTCTCCTGGAGGAAGGAGCCAAAGTCGCCGCCGGGGAAGGTGGCGGTGGTGCCGCTGGCACTCACGCGCAGGCGGCCCGAGCCGCCAATCTTGGCGTCGGGCAGCGCCCCGAAGTTGTGCCCCGTAGTGGTGCCTACGTCCATCACCGAGCCGCGGTCAATCACCAGCGACCCGGCGCTGGCACTGTTGGCAGCCACGGTAACCGTGTGGTAGATGCGGTCGGTGGCCGAGCCGATAAAAACGGGGTTGTTGGCGGTCGGCGTGGCGTCCGAGGCGGCACCGTTGAAGCCAACCTTGCTCCAGGTATTCTTGTCGGCCCACGGGCCATTGGTGCGGCTGTAGAAGGCCGTTACGGTGCCAAAGGCGGCGGGCAGGCCCGCCGTGTACTCGCCCTCAAACTGGCTCAGGTTGCTGAAGTTGATAACGGAGGTGGGGGTGCTTTTCGCCACCAGGCCCGTGTTGGTGTATTGCGGCGTCCAGGCCACAGGCAGGTAGCGGCCGGGCACGTAGCTGGTGAGCGTGCCCGAGGCATCCGCATTGGTCATGGTAAAGCGCAGGCTGACGGTACCGGTCTGGAGCGTGCCGAAGTTGGTACTCCGCACTTTCCAGTAGTAAGCCAGCGAGCCGGCCGTGCCGTTGGTCACGAAGGGGTTGCGGGTACTCACGGGGCTCACGCTCACCTGGCCATACCGGCCATCGGCCGTAACCCGGGACAGCGAAATGGTAGCCGGCGCGTACTTGGTACCCGTGCCGACCGGGAAGGTAAAGCTGTCGGTGCCGCCGTAGGTCTTTTGCAGGCCCAGGTCGCTCTGGTTGCCGGCCGTCTGGATAAAGCAGGAGTTAGAAAAGCCGGGGATGCTGGTAACTGCCGCAGTAGCATCCACATTGGTGAGCCACAGGCGGTTGGTGCCAATGGCCAGAATGTTATTGCTTTGAAACGTGAGCGACCGCGCCACGCTTATATTGGCCGTGAAGGTAGCGGCGATGCCGCCGGCGGCTACTTTGCTGTTGATATTGAGGTTGCCGAATACGCCGAAGTCATTGCCGCTTATCGTCTGGGTAGTGCTGCCGGCCAGCGTGATGCTGCCCGTGCCGCCGCCGCTGGTGTGCGAGGCCGAATTGACCATGTTGCCCAGCAGGCTGATGGTGCTGCCGTTGTCGCTGAGCACGCCGTTGAGCAGGCTCAGGGTGCCGTTTACGGTGTAGTTGGGTACGTTGCCATCCGAGGCAGTGCCCGCCAGCACCAGCGTGCCGGCCGCCTTATCCACCACCAGATTGTTGAACGTGTTGGTGCCGCTCGTGGCACCGATTGTGCCGTTATTTATCAGCTGCTGGTTCTGACCCCCGCTGAAGGTGGTGGTGTTAGTGCTAGGTAGGTAAGTGCTTCCCGACCCAATCGTGAGCGTGCCCTGAATGGTAAGTCCGAGCGAATTCGCGTCGAAGGTTGCCGCCGTGGTCGCCGCCGTAGTAGCTAGCGATAGGTTGGAGAAGGCATCAATGGTGAAGTTGTTGAGGACCGTCAGGGGCTGGGCCGTGCTGGTGTAGGAGCCCGCGGCAAAGTCGGTAGAAACCGCAATGCCGGTCAGCAGGGCTTTGCTGCTACCTGCTGTACCGGCTTTGGTGATGTTCAGGTTCCACAGCGGCGAGGTGGTCAGAATCGCCGCGTTGGTGTTCGAAGTCGGCAGTAGCACGTTGACGGTGCCGCCGGTAATGATGACGTTGTTGGGGTTGACGCCAATGTGAAACATGCCCGCCGCATTCGCCGGGTTTTCTACCTGAATGGTGCCGCCCGTCATGCGAAATGACTGGGTGAGCAGCG
>Ga0268353_100141_pt1 | contig 12700 bp, 7 predicted proteins | sample G5R2_NF_18SEP201_FD_190168 | JGI IMG/M metagenome (GOLD analysis project Ga0268353, IMG submission 190168) | Phyllosphere microbial comminities from switchgrass, GLBRC, Michigan, United States - G5R2_NF_18SEP2017_LD1 | ecosystem: Host-associated > Plants > Phyllosphere > Phylloplane/Leaf | place... | reverse complement strand
CAGCCGCCACCGCCGATTTGTTGGGCATCGCCGCCGCCCCAGCCGCCACCGCCAATTTGGGCATCCGTGGGCTGAGCAGTGACAGCGAAAAATTGAAACAGGGCGATGGTAATGAGCTCAAACATGCTGAGGGTGAATTGTTAGGGTGAATTGTTAATGCAAAACTCACCCTAATTTCAACTCCTCAAAAGGAAAGAAGCTTTGTGCCTGTGACAGGAATTAATACAAGATTAAATATGATTAATTCGTGGAAAAGAACAATAAATAGCCTGCTATTGTCCTCGTTTTCGGATACACGTCTAACCAGACTGGTGTGAAAGCGCGTAAAATGTGACATCCTATCGTATAAATTGCGCATACTATTCCAAGATGCAAAACTTGGAAAAAATAAGGCTGGCCGCAAGGACAGTTAGCCTATTTTTGTGTTCTGGGTTTTTTAGTAATTTTTTTATAACAAAGGGCATTTAAACGCTTCTGGCGCACTTTTTTGATGAAAGAAATTGCCAATTTGGCGCGAATTGTGACATTGCGCCGGACGCGGCACCGCTCTTTGCTGGACCTGGACGCCGCTCGCCTGGGGAAAGAGGAGCGGCTCATGCAAGAAATCTCCATTAACCCAGATGTTACGGCCTTGCAGCTCACAAAGTCTCTGTATGGGGCCAATTCGGTGAGCAATCAGGCAGCCATGCGGCAGCTACGGGCCCGTGTGCAAGATAAGCTGCTGAACCACTTATTCTTTCTTGACCATTCGGACCCTCGCCTGGTTGTGTCGCGGCGCTACGAGGTCGAATGCCTGAATTTATTGCACAAGGCTACTATTCTGTACCTGGAAGGGGAATACTCGCTGAGCGAGCGCCTATTGCGCCGGTGCATGCGGGCGGCGGCGCTAGGAGATTTTACGGCGTATGAAGAGCAGGCGGCTCAAAAGCTGCAATCCATCTACGCCGAGCAACGGCAGCGGAGCAAGTACGAGAAGATAGGGCAGGAATTGGCCGTGCTCCGGCAAACAATCAGCTACGAGCAAGAAGCAGAGCGTATCTTTTTGAGTGTGCAGCTGGGGATTGAAGAAGCCGTGGTGAAGCGGCAGCAGCTGCTGAAGCACCTGCCGAGCTATTTGCAACGACTGGAAGAGCTGCACCGGCTTGCCCCAACTTATACTACGTTTAATGCGCTCTACCGGGTACGGCTGGCCCATGCCAGCTTGGAGGGGCACTATCAGGAGATTATCCGGGAGACGGAACAGGCTACGGCGCGGCTGGAAAAGGGCGAGCTTAATGCGCGTCGCTTCGACCAGCGCTTCAATCACTTCATGAACGTGTACGCTTACCTGCGCGGCCGGCGCCCGAAGCAGGGCTTGAAGCTGGCGGAGAAGTTTGCCGAAACTATTCACCCCACGTCGAGCAACTGGTTTTACTTCTACGAGCACTACCTGCTGCTGGCCCTGCATGCCGGCGAGTACGAGCAGGCGCTGCACCTGCTACAGCTGGCGCACAAAAACCCGTCGTACGGCAAGCTGCGGCCTGCCGCCGTGGAACGCTGGGAGCTGCTGGAGGCCTACGCAGAGCTGGTGCTGCCGCCCGAGCAGGTTTCGCTGAAGCGGCGCAACCAGCTGGCGGTGTTCGCTGCCCTCACGGTGCCCGAGTACAGCCGCGACAAACGGGGCTACAACGTGGCCATCCTGATATTTCAGCTGGTGCACTACTTGCAGCAGCGCCTGCTAGAGCCGGTGCTCGTGCGTCTGGAGCGCCTACGCAAATACCAGCAGCGCCACTTGCGTGATGCGGCCACGCTACGCAGCCGCACGTTTTTGCGGCTGCTGTTGCTGTTGCCCGAAGCGGATTTTGACCCTGAGCAACTGGCCGTGCGCGGCAAGGCACTGCTGCGTACGCTCCAAGAGGCTACCCTGACGCGGGAGGCCGACGCGGAAGTGGAGATTATTCCGTACGAAGACTTGTGGACGCTGGTAATGAACATCCTGCGCGAGGGTACGCCCGAGTAGCGGGTGCTACGGCTCCACCACTATTTCCTGGCTGACGCAGTTGCTGGCCGCACATGCGCCCGGTCCGTAGCCGCGCAGGCTCATGCGCACGGGAAAGCGGCCGGCCTTGCGAAAGCTGTGCTCGACGCGGCGGCCCTGCTGGGTGTAGCCGTCGCGAAAATCCCAGACCACGACGACCGACTGGCAGTCGGGCAGTACCGAGTCGAGGGCGTCGAAGGTGACGGGTTGGCCTACTTTGGCCTTTAGCGTGGGGCCAGCGCTAAAATTGAGCACGGGCTTGAGCAGCAGGTTAACGTCGAAGGTGCGCTCGGCGCGGCGTACCTCGCCGGTGGCGGGCACCACCACATCGAGCGTTACCTGATAGCGGGCGCGCGTTTGGTAGCAGTGCGTAATGGTGAGGCCGGAGAGCGTGGTGCCGTCGCCCATGTTCCAGCGGTATTCGAGGGGGCCAGCGGCGGGGTCTACCGAGCGGCTGGCATCAAAATCGACGCACAGCTCGGCGGGTTGCACCGGCCCGCACGTGGCGGCATTCGCATCGACGTCGGCGGTGGTCTGGGCGTGGGCGGCGGCCAGCGGCCAGGCCAGTGCGGCCAGCAAGCGGACGAAAGAGGAGAAGCGCACCGGGAGGAAAGTTAGCGTGGCAGAAAAAAAGGCGGCTGGGCCTATAGCTTGTTGAGGCGCTGCAAGAGGCCGCGCATATACGTTTGGCCGATGGGGATGTATTTGTCGTTAATGAGTAGCGAGTTGTCTTCCAGTGCCTGCACAAAATCAATGTTGATAATGAACGAGCGGTGTACCCGCACGAAGCGCTGGGCCGGAAATTTCTCCTCAATAGCCCGCATGGTGCTGTACACGATGAGCTTGCTGCGGCTGGTGACAAGGTGTACATAGTCGCCAAGCGCCTCCACGTAGAGCACCTCGGCAAAATCAACGCGCACCAGCTTGTTATCCACTTTCACGAAGGTAAACTCGGCCTCGTGGCCCGTCGGCGCGGGCGACTCGGCGCGCTGGGTATTGACATTTTCGAGCACCTTATTGGCGGCCTGCAAAAAGCGCGGGTAGGAAAGGGGCTTGAGCAAGTAGTCGGCCACGGCAAACTCAAACGCCTGCACGGCATACGACTGGCTGCTGGTGATGAGCACCACCTGCGGCGGCTCGGGCAGGGTGCGCAGCAGGTCGAGGCCCGACATGAGGGGCATTTCTACGTCGAGAAACAGTACATCGAAAGCCTGATGGCGCAGCACTTCAGCAGCCTCGATGGCGCTGCCGCAAGCGGCAGTAGCTTCCAGAAACGGCGTATTGCCGATGCAGGTGCGCACTATCTGCACCGACATGGGGTCGTCGTCTACCACCAGGCAGCGCAGAGGGGCGGGGGGGGCAGCAGTGGGGTCAGTAGTGGAAAAGGCCATAGCGCAACGAAGAAATTCGACCAGGTAGACTGGGCAAATGTAGGGGCTGGGTAGGAAAAACAGCGCCAGCCGACACCCGCAGATGAGGGTGGCGCGGCACCGCCAAGTGCCGCGCCATCGATGCCCTAGGCCCGGGCTTGCAGCTGCGGGTAAAGCTGACCAAGCTGCTGGTGCACAGTCTCCAGCAGCGGCTCGCAGTAGGGGCAGTCGGGCTGGCGGGCGCTACGCTCCAGCTCGTCGAGCTGCGCGTGCAGGCCCGGCACCCCAAAGTACGCCACCTGGCCCTTGAGCTTGTGGGCGGCGGCGGCCAGCGCCGGCCGGTCGTGCGGGTAGGCAGCGGCCAGCAACTGCTCTAAGGCAGGCGCTTCGGCCAAAAAGGTGTTGACAATCTGGCTAATAAAGGCCGCGTTGCCACCCGATAGCTCCTCCAGTTGCTGCCAGCTGGGGTGCAGGGCTGGTGGGGCACTCGGCGGCAGGGGTGCTGGTGGGGTAGTGGCCGGGCCGGGCTCGGCGGCCAGGCGGCCGGTGAAGTGAGCTAGCCGGGCGTAGAGCGCGGCTGGCTCAAAGGGCTTGGCTAGGATGTCGTTCATGCCGGCGGCCAGGGCCAGGCTGCGGTCTTCGGGCAACACGCTGGCTGTGAGGCCGATAATGGGAAATTGGGCACCGTCGGGGAAGTGCTGGCGCAGGGTGCGGGCCGCGGCGTAGCCATCGAGCTCGGGCATCTGAATGTCCATAAACACGGCGTCGAAAGGCTCAGCGGCGGCGAGCACGCGCTCCACGGCCAGGCGGCCATTTTCGGCGATGACGACCTGCACGTTCCAGTTTTCCAGCGTTTTGCGGGCCACGAGCTGATTGAGCTGGTTGTCTTCGGCCACGAGCACGCGCAGGGCGGGCTCGAAGGCCGGGAGCGGGCCCGTGATGGCATTGAGGTGCGCCTGGCCAGCTTCGGCCACGGGGTAAGTCAGCTCAAAATAAAACTGCGACCCCACGCCTTCCTCGCTGCGCACGCTGAGCTGGCCACCGTGCAGCTGCACTAAGTTGCGGGCGATGCTCAGGCCCAGCCCAGTGCCGCCAAACTCGCGGGTAGTACTGGTATTGGCCTGCGAAAAGTCTTCGAAAATAGCCGCCAGCTTGTGGCTGGGAATGCCAATGCCACTGTCCTGCACCTCGAAGCGCAGTGCCACGCGGCCCGCCTCGGGGGCCGGGCCGGGTGCGGGCGCCACGCGCACGGTCACGCCGCCCTGGCGCGTGAACTTGAGGGCGTTGCTGACCAGGTTAACCAGCACTTGCTGCAAGCGCACGGGGTCGCCGACAATAGCGGCGGGTACCTCGTCGGCCACTTCTACGCGCAGGCTTAGCCCCTTGCTGTCGGCGGCGTAGCGGAAGAGGGTGCTCAGCCCGCGCACGGCTTCGGGCAGGCGGAAGGGCACCTGCTCGAGCGTCAGCTTGCCGGCTTCCATCTTCGACGAGTCGAGGATGTCGTTGAGAATCACCAGCAGGTTTTGCGACGAGCTGCCGATGGCCGTGAGGTATTCGCGCTGCTCGGGGTTGGTGGGCGTGTGCTGGAGCAGGTTGGTGAGCCCGATGACGGCGTTCATCGGAGTGCGGATTTCGTGGCTCATATTGGCCAGAAACTGCGCCTTGGCCCGGCGCGACGCCTCGGCCGCGTCGCGGGCTACCAGCAGCTCCGCATTGATGTGCTCGATGTCGCGGTTTTTTTGTAACAGCTCGCTTGTGCGGTCGCGCACGGTTTGCTCAAGCTGTATTTTCTGGCGGCGCAGTACCCGCTCCCGGGTGTGCACCACGGCTACCAGCAGCGCCACCAGCGCCACCAGCGCCAGCGACAGGGCCAGGGGGGTGCGCCACCAGGGCGTAGCAATGCTGAATGCCCGGCTTACGGCAGGCCCCCAGGCCGCGCCCGGCGTGGTGCGGCGCACCTGAGCTTCGAGTACATAGCGGCCCGCGCCCAGGCCCACCAGCTGCGCCTCGCCCACCAGGCTGGGGTGGCTCCAGTGGTCGGCCAGCCCGCGCAGGCGGTAGCGGTAGTGCAGGCGCGCGCTCCCGCCAGGTACCAGGCTCACGCCTTCGAACGAGAAGCGGACCCGGTGGCGGCCGGCGGGCAGCTCGCCCAGCGTGGTCGGCCGGCTTTCACCATCAACCTCGGCGCCAGTAATTACCAGCGTGGGGGCGGCTCCTTGGCGACGGCGCGTGCGCGCCAGCTCGCGCAGGTCGAGGCGCAGAGCCCCGTCGCGGGTGGCTAGCCAGGCCAGGCCGGGGCTCAGGGTAAAAGAGGATAATAAGCTCTGCGTCAGTTGGTTGTCGGGGGAGGTGAGGGGGGTAGCCAGGGGGCGGCCGTTGAGCAAGCTCAGGCCCTGCGGCTGCACCAGCAGCAAGGAGCCCGCCAGTGGGGTTGGTAGGGGAAGCAGGGCAGTGAAAAAGTCATCAGGCAGCGCGCCAGTTGCTTTGTCTAAGTGCTGCCAACGGCCGCCAGGGGCCTGGTGAAACAACCCTTGGCCCTCGGTGCCCACCCAGATAGTACCGGCCGCATCTTCGGCTAAGGCGCTCACGTCGAGGCCCACGGTATTGAGCTTGAGGTAGCTGAAGCGGCGCTGGGCAGGCTCCCAGATGGCTAGCCCGGTATTGTGCGCCCCCACCCACACGCGGCCGGTGCGGCTGGCTAGCAGGGCGGTAATACTATTGTGCAACAGGCCATTGGCGGTGGTAAAATGCTGGGCCACCGGCGCCGGGTCGGCCGCTGACTTGCCAGGCAGCCAGTACACACCGTCGGCGGCTGTGCCTACCCATAGGCCGGTCTCTGGCGCGTAAGCCAGCGCCGTTACGGCCGAGCCCAGGTTAGCCGGCAGGCCACTTACTGGCTGGGCCGGCTGGCCCGCAACGACCAGCCGAACGCCGCTGCCGCTGCCTACCCACCAGCCCGGGCCGAGGGCGGCCGGCCGGGCCAGCCGCACGCTGCTGGCCGGGCCAGCCAGCGGGCTATCGGCCAGGGGCAAGCGGCTGAGGTAGCGGTCGGCGTGCTGCCAGAGGCCCTGGCCAGCGGTGCCGAGCCAGCCGTTGCCTTCGCGGTCTTCAAGCAGGCAAGTAGGCACTACATCGGGGGGCAGGGCCAGGTGGTAGCGCCGCTGGTAGGCACCCAGGCGGGCGGTATCGGGGGCCGGGGTACCCAGGCGGCCGGGCGGCGGACCGCCGCGCAGCGTGGCCGGCGCGGGGCGAAATGCACTTTCGGGGCGGAGGCGCACCGAGCGGCCGCCTTGGGCGTGCAGGGCCCAGAGGGCGCCACTGGCTGGGTCTTGCCATAGCTCAGTAACGAAGTTGTCGGCCAAGCCGTCGCGGGTGGTGAGCGTGACGAAGCGAGTGCCATCGTAGCGCACCAAGCCCTCAGCGGTGCCTAGCCACAGGTAGCCCTGCTGGTCTTGCAGTAGGCAATAAATAAATGGCTGGCTCAGCCCCTGGGCCGGCCCAAACTGCCGCACGAACGCCTGCGGCCCCGGGGTACTCTGGCCCAGCCGGGCTAGCACCAGCAGCCCCAGCAGTAGCAGCCAGCCCCAGTGGCGCGGCCCTAACCTAGTAAATAAAAACACGCAAAAAAAACTAGCTAAAAAGTTAATGCTGACCCAGCCCGCAAGTTAACCGACGGGCCCGGCTGGGGGCAGGCATTTTGGCCGACCCTCAGTCGGGTCTCGGTAAAGCTCCGAATTTAGTCGGCTAACGAAGCCTTACCCGGCCGGCGCTAATGCAAAAAGCCCGGACGCTGGCGCCCGGCTTTTGCTTCCAGGCCCGCCGAATAGTAAAAGAAAAACGCACGAAACGAGAAGGGAAAAGGCTGGGACAAGTAAGAGAGGGACAAATAGCTTGTCGCTACTTGCAAAGTCGGTAGTATCGCTAAGTTAAGATTAAAAACGAGGCCCTCCACCGCAAACGGTCGGTCCGCGCCCACCCGATAGCCCCTAATCGCTCAACGCAGCGTGCGGGCCCGCTAGCGCCGGGGCAACGTGGGGAGGCTCGGCCAGTTAAACTTTTTGCCAACGGGCAGGATTATAGCAGGCGGCGTACCCAGTGCCGTAATTTTGTACGTGCCGGCGGTAGTGCCGCGCACTTTTTAATTTTTCAACTATGGCTGTTTACCCCGAATATATGGTAGCCCCCATCCGCCAGGATTTGGTGGAGGCTGGCTTCGAGCAACTGATGTCGCCGCAGGAAGTGGATGCGGCCCTCGCCGACACCGAAGGCACCGTGCTAGTGGCCGTCAACTCGGTATGTGGCTGCGCCGCCGCCAAGGCCCGCCCCGCCCTTAAGCTGGCTCTGGCCAGCGCCGACAAGAAGCCCGCTAAGCTCGTAACCGTGTTTGCCGGCATGGAAACCGATGCCGTGGCCAAAATGCGCGAGCACCTGCTGCCCTACCCGCCCTCGTCGCCCTGCATCGGCCTTTTCAAAGATGGCGAACTGGTGCACATGATTGAGCGCTACCACATCGAAGGCTCCGACCTCATGCGCATCGTCAACAACCTGCAAGGTGCCTTTGAAGAATACTGCTAGACCGCAGATTTAACGGATGAAACGGATTTCGCGGATACGCTTGGCTACGCCAAGCTGACTACGCTAATTGTTCGTTTGTGCTATGAAAAAGCCGCCCTGTTTAGGGCGGCTTTTCTTTTTTAAGGTAAGGCATCAGATGACAATTGCGTCGTCAGCTTGGCGCAGCCAAGCGTATCCGCGAAATCCGTTTCATCCGTTAAATCTGCGGTCTAGTTGGCTACTTCACTTAAGAACTTGATGCGCATGAGCCGTACCTCTTCCTCGGTGTAGTCGTCGGGGCCCAGCTCGTTCATGGCCACGGCGATGTTGTCGCTTTGGGCGGTCATGAAGTAGTCGTAAATCTCGTCCTGCTTGTCCTCGTCCACTACATCCTGAATGTAATAATCCAGGTTGAGGCGGGTGCCAGAGTAGCAGATGTGCTCGATTTCCTCTACCAGGTCGGTCATCGAGATGCCCTGGCTGCGGGCGATGCCCGCCAGGTCCATCTTCTTGTCAATCTGCTGGATGATGTAAATCTTGAGCTTCGAGCGGTTGACCGTGGATTTGATAATCACGTCGGCGGCCGTCGTGATGTCGTTGTCTTCCACATACTTCTTGATGGCCGCCACGAAGGGCGCGCCAAACTTCTGGGCTTTGCCCTGGCCCACACCCGAGATGTGCGTCAGCTCGTGCAGGCTTTGCGGGTAGGTGGTGGCCATCTCCTTCAGGCTGGGGTCCTGGAAGAGCACGTAGGGCGGTAGGTTTTTTTGCTTGGCTACCTGCTTGCGCAGCTCTTTGAGCTGCACGAACAGCGCCTCGTCGTGGCCGGCAGCCTGCTGAATTTTCTCGCCATCTTCCTCCTCCTGCTTCTCGGCCTCGAAATCGTGGTCCTTGGTGAGCGTGAAGGGGTGCGGATTTTCGATGAAGTCGATGCCCTTATCGGTAATGTGGACCATGCCGATGGAGTCGATATCCTTCTCCAGCAGGCCGTTGAGCAGGCACTGGCGCAGCACCGACAGCCAGTGCTGCATGTCGCCGCTCAGTTCCTTTCCTTGGCCATACACGGGCAGGCCAGTGTGGCCGTAGCTCTCAATGTGCGGGTTGCTGAGGCCCAGCAGCACCTGCGCCACGTGGTCGAGGCCGAAGCGGGCCTCCGTCTGCACCACGGCGCGCAGGGCTAGCCCCACGTGCGCCGAACCTTCAAATTTCTCCTTCGGGTGGCGGCAGTTGTCGCAGAAGCCGCAATCCTTATCCAAGTGCTCGCCGAAGTAGTGCAGCAACTGGCGGCGGCGGCACACGGCGCTCTCCGAGTAGTTCGTCATTTCCAGCAGAAGCTGCCGGGCGTTGTCGCGCTCGGTGACGGGCTTGTCCTTGCTGAATTTTTCGAGCTTCAGAATGTCGTCGTAACTGTAGAACATCAGGCAGTTGCCCTCCAGGCCGTCGCGGCCACCGCGGCCGGTTTCTTGGTAATAGCCCTCGATGCTCTTGGGCGCGTCGTAGTGGATTACGAAGCGCACATCGGGCTTGTCGATGCCCATCCCGAAGGCGATGGTTGCCACAATCACGTCGCAGTCCTCGTTCAAAAACGAGTCCTGGTTGTGCATGCGGGTGTGCGGGTCGAGGCCGGCGTGGTAGGGCAGGGCGCGCACGTCGTTTACGCGCAGCAGCTCAGCCACTTCCTCTACCTTCTTGCGGCTCAGGCAGTAAATGATGCCCGCCTTGCCCTTGTGCTGCTGCACGTACTGGATGAGTTGCTTCTTGGTATTGCGCTTGGCGCGCACCTCGTAGTAGAGGTTGGTGCGGTTGAACGACGTTTTGAACACGCTCGCATCGTCCATGTGCAGGTTTTTCTGGATATCGAGCTGCACCTTGGGCGTGGCCGTGGCTGTGAGGGCGATGAGCGGAATGCGCCCCCCCAGGTTGTCGATAATGCCGCGAATCTTGCGGTACTCGGGCCGGAAATCGTGGCCCCACTCCGAGATGCAGTGCGCCTCGTCAATCGCCACAAACGAGATGCTGGCCTTCTGCAAAAAGGCGATGGTATCCTCCTTAGTTAGGCTTTCGGGAGCCACGTACAGCAGTCGCACCTCGCCACTTATCACGTCCTTCTTGACGCGGTTCATCTCCGTCTTGGTCAGCGTCGAGTTGTAGACCTGCGCATTCACCCCGAAGGCCGACAACTGGTCCACCTGGTTCTTCATCAGCGCGATGAGCGGCGAAATAACGATGGCCGTGCCCGGTAGCACCAACGCCGGCAGCTGATAGCACAGGCTTTTGCCCGCCCCCGTGGGCATGATAACGAAGGTGTTTTTACCGGCTAGAATGTTCTGAATAACAGCCTCCTGGGTGCCCCGGAACTGCCCGAAGCCGAAGACTTCCTTGAGCTTGGTCTTGAGTTCAACGTTGGCAACAGCGGGTTCTTCAACGGCGGTCAGTGACATAGACTAGCAAATAAGGCGAAAGGAGGGCATGAGGTTATTAGCGAAGATAAGCAGGAAGTGAAACTTTTTTCTAAAAAATCGTCCTTGACACGTAACATTTTGGAAAAGTTCCCTCCTAGTCTAGCCTACCCACTCGCCACCAAGGTCGAACACCGGCTGGCTGGCCCGCCGGGCGTATTTTTGACCGTGCAACCAACTCCAGCTTTTCCTAAAAATAGCGCGGTCGATGTGCTGGCCGTGGCCCGCCAGGTGCTGCTAACCGAGGCCGACGCCCTGCGCGATGTAGCCCAGGCCGTGAGCGCCACCCCCGACTTTGCTCGGTGCGTGGCCGCCCTGCTGGCCCTCAAAGGCCGCGTGGTAGTCACGGGCGTAGGCAAAAGTGCCCACATCGCCGGCAAACTGGTGGCTACCCTCAACGGCACCGGCACGCCCGCGCTGTTTATGCACGCCGCCGATGCCATTCACGGCGACCTGGGCATGATTCAGGCCGAGGACTTTGTGGTGGCCATCAGCAAGAGTGGCGACACGCCCGAAATCAAGGTGCTGGTGCCGCTGCTGCGCCGCAAGGGCGTGCCGCTGGCCGCGCTCGTGAGCAACGCCGACTCGTACCTCGCCCGGCAGGCCGACTACGTGCTGCACGCCCCCGTGCGCCGCGAGGCCTGCCCCCACGACCTGGCCCCCACCACCAGCACCACCGCCGCGCTGGCCCTCGGCGACGCCCTGGCCGTGTGCCTGCTCGAAAGCCGCCAGTTTTCCGCCCAGGATTTTGCCCGCTTGCACCCCGGCGGCACGCTCGGCAAAAAGCTCTACCTCACCGTGGGCGACCTCAGCCGCCAAAACCAGCGCCCGCAAGTAGGGCTGGCCGCGCCGCTCCGCGAGGTGCTGCTCGAAATATCGGGCAAGCGCCTCGGGGCCACTGCCGTGCTGGATGAGGCCGGCAGCCTAGCTGGCATTATCACCGACGGTGACCTGCGCCGCATGCTGGGCCGGGGCCACCTGGCGGACCTTGAAACCCTCACCGCCCGCGAGATTCTGACGCCCGCACCAGCTACTATCGACATCACTGAATTTGCGGCTGAGGCGCTGGCCCGGATGCAGGCCCGCAATATCACCCAGCTTATTGTGACGGAGGCGGAACAGTTTGCCGGTTTCATTCACTTACACGACTTGCTGCGCGAAGGGTTGGTTTAACGGCTTTTAACCCCAAAACAGCTTGGTCAGATGCGCAAAAACCAACGTTGCGCCGGTTTAGAGCGCAGGCCGGGCTAGTACCCCCGCGCCTATCTTCGCCCCGACTCACCTCGCCTTCCTTCCCTATGGAACATACCTATCTCGTCGTGATGGCGGGCGGCATCGGCAGCCGCTTCTGGCCTTTCAGCCGCACGCAGCACCCCAAGCAGTTTCACGACGTGCTGGGCGTGGGCCGGTCTATGCTCCAGCTCACGGTAGACCGCTTTCGAGGTATTTGCCCGCCCGAAAACGTGTTTATCGTGACCAATCGCGACTACATCGACCTCGTGCACGAGCACCTGCCCGAGCTACCGATGAGTCAGATTCTGGGCGAGCCCATCGGGCGCAACACCGCACCCTGCATTGCCTATGCCAGCTACTGCATCGCGCAGCGCGACCCCGAGGCCACACTCATCGTGTCGCCGGCCGACCACGCGGTGCTGCGCGAAGAGGAGTTTCGGCGGCTTATTCGGGAGGCCGTGGCCTCGGCCCGGCAGCACGACGTGCTCATCACGCTCGGTATTCAGCCCTCGCGGCCCGATACGGGCTACGGCTATATCCAGTATATGGACGAGGCTGTGCACCGGCTGCCCGATTCGGCGCTGTATAAGGTAAAAACCTTCACCGAAAAGCCCAACGCCGAGCTGGCGCGCATGTTTGTCGACAGCGGCGACTTTCTTTGGAACGCCGGCCTGTTTGTGTGGCGGGCTAGCGCCATCATCGAGGCCTTCCATCAGTGCCTGAGCGATATCGCCGAGGTATTTGAGGAAGGTAAGCACCTGCTGGGTACGCCGCAGGAAGAAGAATTTATCAACGAGGCGTACTCACGCTGCCGCAACATCAGCATCGATTTCGGGGTGATGGAAAAGGCCGACAACGTGTACGTGCTGCCCGCCGACATTGGTTGGAGCGACCTCGGCACCTGGGATTCCTTGCACCAGGTGAGCGCGCACGATGCCCAGGGCAATGTGGTCGATGGCGAGGTGTTGCTCTATGACACCCGCGACTGCCTTATTAAGACGCCCCACGAGCGCCTCGTAGTGGTGCAGGGCCTGGATGGCTACATCGTGGCCGAGCACGACAACGTG
>Ga0268353_100140_pt1 | contig 12744 bp, 10 predicted proteins | sample G5R2_NF_18SEP201_FD_190168 | JGI IMG/M metagenome (GOLD analysis project Ga0268353, IMG submission 190168) | Phyllosphere microbial comminities from switchgrass, GLBRC, Michigan, United States - G5R2_NF_18SEP2017_LD1 | ecosystem: Host-associated > Plants > Phyllosphere > Phylloplane/Leaf | place... | reverse complement strand
GCACGGGGTTGTGGTAGTCGTAGTACACCAGCGCCAAGCCCACCTTGGGATAGTGGTACCAGCCATGCCAGGGCGCCGCGCCGGTCGTCTGGCGCTGCACGTTCAGTTCTAGGCCCGTCGGGTGTGAGGCTACCAGGTGCGCCACGGCTGGGGCATGGCCCATAATGATGGCACCTTGCGCGTAGGCACCAAAAATAATTGGGCTGGCCGGCACGGCTATTTTAACCGAATCGGCGGCGGGCAGCGTCTGCGCCCGGCCGGGAATAGTGCCACCGCCCCAGCTCAGCAGCCCAAAGCTAAATAGGTAGTATTTAAGGCCCTGCACTTTATAACTACTCACAGGCATCGCGGAACAAACTAACTATCATCAAAACTACATGCTGGTGCCGGCCACCCTCAAACACCGACAGTAAGCCACCAAAATTCAGTCAGAATGTAACCCCTGCCTACCACTGGCAAGTATAAGGCGCATTCCCGGCCACCTCCCCTTTACTTTATTCTATCCAACCGGCCCGGCTTGTTAACCCATTTTTCTGACATGAAAAAAGCAATTCTTTCTCTCGCTCTTCTCGCCGGCGCTGCTGGTGTTGCCAATGCCCAGACCGGTGTTAAGTATGGCGTAAAAGGCGGCTTCAACGGTTCGACTTTCTCGGGTGCTGATTCGAAAGGTTCAGAGTACAAGGCTGGCTTCGCCGCCGGTGCTTTCCTGAACTTCGGTATCTCGGACAATTTCTCGGTACAGCCTGAATTCTTGTACTCGCAGAAAGGCGCTTCAGTTGACAACTTCTTAGGTAGCAATAATACCCTGAAGCAGACACTGGGTTACCTTGACATTCCTATCATGTTCCGCTACAACATCGGCGAAGATGGCAAAGGATTTTTTGTAGAAGCTGGCCCACAAGGTAGCTTTGTCCTGCACCAGCGTACGTTTGAGGAAGATGGCGGTGGCAAAGAAATCTCCGGCTCGCGTGAGACTAGCACCGATGGGCTGAACAAAGCAGTTATCGGTTATGTAGGTGGTCTAGGCTATCAGATTACCAGCGGCCTGCAACTTGGCTTGCGTTACACTGGTGACTTCTCGCAGATTTATAAGCAAGAGAATGGTGCACCCAACGTACACAACTCGGTGTTCCAATTCCAAGTTGGTTACGCTTTCGGCGGCAAGTAAGCCAAAGTTGGAACCATTCTTGTAGAAGTTAAATCCAGCCTCCCGATAGGAGGCTGGATTTTTTATTTAAAGTTATTTCACAGTAGAATAATTATTTATTCTACTACTTAAAGTAACTTTGCCCCATAATTCACCAATTTTCTGTTTCTTTCACATCATGAAAAAAACTTTCCTGGCCCTTGCCTTGACCCTCGCCGTAGCCGGTGCTGCCCAAGCTCAAAGCGCACGTTTCGGCGTTAAAGCCGGCGCTTCCCTCACTACCCTCACTGGGGACGACGTTGAGGGTGCCAAAAACAAGTTCGGCTTTAACGGCGGCGTAATGGCCAACTTCGCTTTGAACGATATGTTTTCGATTCAACCCGAAGTGTTGTACTCCATGAAGGGTGCCAAAGTGGACGATGGCAACGATGGTCGCATAAACCTGAACTACATTGATGTGCCTGTTTTGGCCAAAATCTCAACTGGCGAAACTGGTTTGTTCTTTGAACTGGGCCCACAAGTTGGTTTTCTTGCTTCTGCTAAGGCGAAGAACAACTCTATATCCGATGATGTAAAGGATAGCTTTAAGACCGTAGATTTTGGTTACGCGGCTGGCTTGGGCTTCCAGGCTGCTAGTGGCCCGATGGTAGGCCTGCGTTACAATGGTGCTTTTACTAATTCCTACAAGTCTATAGCAGGCCTCGACCCCAAGGCTAGAAACAGTGCTTTCCAACTGTACGTTGGCTTCCTGTTCGGCGGCAAATAAGCGCTTAGCTAACTGCTTTTTAGAGCCGGCTCTCGCAAGAGGGCCGGCTTTTTTGTGGCCGCTTCCCCCGCCGCCGGGCGTAGCTTTACCCAGCAAACCATTCCAAAACTTTGGATTTATGAAGAAAACCATCTTCCTGCTAGCCCTGGGGCTAGGTGTGAGCACGGCTGCGCAGGCGCAGTACCGGGGGCGCGGGGGCAACGTGTCGTTGGGTGTCAAGGCGGGCGCTTCGCTCACCGATTTTGTGGGGGCCGATGCCAAAGACGTATTTGAAAACCGCTTTGGCTTTCATGCCGGGGTGTTCGCTAATATCGGCCTTTCCAAGCTGGTAGCCTTTCAGCCCGAGCTGTTGTATTCGCAAAAGGGCGCCAAGACCAACGCCGTTGACATCAACTACCGCCTGCACTACATTGATGTGCCGCTGGCCTTCCACCTCAACACCGACGGCTTCTTCTTTGAGTTGGGCCCGCAAGTAGGCTTTTTGGCCGCGGCCAAGCTGCAAAACGGCAGCACCTCGGTAGATATCGAAAGCTATAAAACGGTGGACTTTGGCTACCTGGCGGGCCTAGGCTACCAGCTTAAGCACGGCCTGGGGGCAGGCCTGCGCTACAACGGCGCGTTTACCAACTTTCCCGAGTCATCCAGCGTGGGTAATGTGACCGTGCAAAACCGGGTACGCAACAGCGCATTTCAACTCTACGCCACGTACTCGTTCAACTAGGCCGTGAACAGTGAATATAAAAAAGGTCAAAAAGGCGTCACTGTCCACAGACCTTAAACAAGCGTTTCTAACGCAAAAAGCCCGGCTCCCTAGGTAGGGGGCCGGGCTTTTTTGCGTAGTCGGGCAGCCAGAACTACCGGGCCGCCGCGTACTCGCGGTAGAACTCGGGGATGGTTTCGATGCCTTTCAGGAAGTTGAACACGCCAAAATGCTCATTGGGCGAGTGAATGGCGTCGCTGTCGAGGCCGAAGCCCAGCAGCACCGAGTCGAGGCCCAGCTCGGTTTTGAACATAGCCACGATGGGGATGGAGCCGCCACCGCGCGTGGGCACCGGCTTTTTGCCAAAGGTGGTTTCGAGGGCGCGAGCAGCGGCGCGGTAGGCGGCCGAGTCGGTGGGCGTGACGACGGGCTCGCCGCCGTGGTGGGGCGTCACCTTTACGGTGATGCCAGCGGGGGCGATGCTTTCGAAGTGCTTCTGGAAGAGGGCGGTAATCTCGTCGCTGGTTTGGTGCGGCACGAGGCGCATCGAGATTTTGGCGTAGGCCTTGCTGGCGATTACCGTTTTAGCACCCTCGCCGGTGTAGCCACCCCAGATGCCGTTGACATCGAGCGTGGGCCGGATACTGGTACGCTCGGGCGTGGTGTAGCCAGCCTCGCCAACGGCGGCGGGCAGGCCGATACTCTGCTTAAATTCTTCTTCCGAAAAAGGTGCCTGGGCCAGCTCGGCGCGCTCAGTGGCGCTAAGCTCATCCACATTGTCGTAGAAGCCGGGAATGGTGATGTGGCGATTAGCGTCGTGGAGGCTGCTAATCATATCGCAGAGCGCGTTGATGGGGTTCATCACGGCGCCGCCGTAGAGGCCGGAGTGCAGGTCGCGATTGGGGCCGGTCACCTCCACTTCGTGGTAGCTGAGGCCGCGCAGGCCCACCTCGATGCTGGGCACGTCGTTGGCCAGGATGCCGGTATCAGAGATGAGAATGACATCGGCTTGCAGCTTCTCTTTATTGTCGCGCACGAAGATGGCCAAGTTGTTGGAGCCTACCTCCTCTTCACCTTCAAACATGAACTTGATGTTGCAGGGGGCACCGGCGCCGCCGTCGCGCAGCATCATTTCCAGAGCTTTTACGTGCATGTAAACCTGGCCCTTATCGTCGCAGGCACCCCGGGCGTAGATTTTCTCGTCTTTAATAACCGGCTCAAACGGCGGCGAGGTCCACAGCTCGTAGGGGTCAGCGGGTTGCACGTCGTAGTGGCCATACACAAGCACGGTGGGGCGGTCGGGGCCAGCCAAGTACTCGCCGTACACGATGGGGTAGCCAGCGGTGGGGCAGATTTCGACGTTGGCAGCGCCGGCTTCTTCGAGCTTCGCTTTCAGGTAGTCGGCAGCCCGCAGCACGTCGGCGTGAAACTTTGGGTCGGCCGAAACGGACGGAATACGCAGCCAGTCAAGTAATTCTTCCAGAAAACGGCTCTGGTGTTGGGTAAGGTAAGCGGGCGCAGGCATAGGCGGAAAGGAATAAATGGAAGACAAAAGTAGGCCATTGCCAATAAGCTCGGCCCACTCTGTATACCACAGCATCCCACCACTGCTCTGGCCAACCTTAGCCTACTCCCGCTGCCCGCGCCTTACCGGGCAGCGTTTTAGGGCGCTCTTTATACAGGGCCGCCAGTGGCTCAAGCATCCCAGTAGCAGCTAGCAGCTTTTTCGTCGTTGCAGTAGGCCACAAGCGTGTTGGTGGGTGCCATGTCGCTCCCTTGCGTTACTCATCCGTTCGGGGCACAGGAGCGGGCCGCGGTTGTTGCCCACATCGTTCTGCTCCATGATGGCGAGTGTGCAGCGGCTCGGTACGCCCCCCTCGCAGGCTACGATGGCTGGCTCCGGAAGCCGTTTAGCCCCTACCCTACTACCTGGCCAGTTAGTCCGCTCGTGGCGGCAGGCCCGCCTGGGCGGGCTAGCGACGCATACTCGGCGCGGGTGAGGCGGTACTGCCAGAGGTCGTGGTACTGGCCGTCGCGCTTAGTGTGCTGCTTCAGCTCGCCTTCTTTCAACATCCCGTTTTTCAGCATTACGCGGCCTGAGGCGGGGTTACCGGCGATGTGGGTGGCGTAGATTTTATTCAGGGCCAGCGCCTCAAACCCAAATTGCAGCACCGCACCCAGCGCTTCGCTGGCCAGGCCCTGCCCCCAATAGGGCTGGCCCAGCCAGTAGCCTGCCTCGGCGCGGTCGAAGCGCCCGTCTACCGTCAGGCCGATGCCGCCGATAAATTCCCCGGTCGCTTTCAATTCGATGGCGAAGGCGTAGCCGGTTTGCTGGGCGAAATTTTCCTGGGTTAGTTGAACCCAGCGCTGGGCGTCTTCCTCGCCGTAGGGGTGCGGAATATTGAGGGTGTTGCGGGCTACCTCGTAGTTGCCGGCCAGGGCCACGAGGTGGGGCACATCGGCCGGGGCGAAGGCACGCAGCAGCAGGCGCGGTGTGTTAAGTTGCGGAAGGGTCATAGGAAAGCATTAGCTCTTTTGCCTCTTTATTTTTGGCTATGCATCGCAATGCTTTTCTTGTACTTATCAGCCTTATAAGCTACCAGGCTTTTGCCCAAAGCCTAAGCGGCACGTACGAGAGCCGCCAAGATAAAGGTGTTATCCCATTTGAATACGAACAGCTAGGCTTCACCGGCTCGCGCTTTTCTTACCTAATGGCTAGCTGCACCAGTATTGCCACGGGCTACGGCACCTTTCGCTTAGTGGGCGACTCCCTAACGCTGCATTTCGAAGACTCGACAGCAGTGAGAGCCAGCGTTACGCCGGCACCGGCTCCGTGCCTGGTACCCGGCTATTGCTGCACGGTATTCGACGCCGCCACCCGCCAGCCAATTGCTGGCGCTACCGTGATACTTCGCCGCCAGTGGCCAGGCAAGCAGTTAGAGGCTATCACCGACGACGAAGGCCGGGTAGCCTTTAGTGATGGGGTGCGCCTTGCTTCGCCGCAGCCCGATAGCTGCCTGATTATAGCCGCTATTAGGTACCGGCCGACATCTATTGCCCTAGCGGGGGGCGCTGCCCGAGGCTTTGTTACCCATTTGACGCCCAGCGGCGGCATCGCGGCCAATACCATTTATCGCTACCGCCTGGCCTTTGGCCCAGCCAATGAGTTGCTGCTTAATAATCGCTCGTACCAGCAGCTTACCGAACGGCGCAAGCAACAGCTAGCCCGAGATAAGGCCAGGCAAGAAAAACAACTGCAAAAAATGCTGGACGCGCGCGGGCTGTAGTGCGGGGCAGTGCCCTACCCTAACGCTTGCCCCAGAGCGGCACGCGGCTCTCGGTGCCGGCGCGCAGGCGGCCAATGTTGGCGCGGTGACAAGGACATTGAGGGTTACCGACCTACCTTGCAGCAGCGTGCCACTTCGATACTACTATATGGGTTCCTTCACGGCTGAACTACGGGTAAACGGGCATACCTATCCGGTGGTGCATTTCCACCTGGCTTTCACCCAAGGCACCGGGCCGTGCGGCAAAGTAGCTGCCAAAGTGCGACACGGCCACTTAGAACTCGAACTGGATGTACCGCACCACGACCAACTGCTAGCCTGGGCGGCCACACCGCACAAGGCCCTGGCCGGAACGCTGGTAACGCTCCATGAGGCAGGCCAGCCCCAGCAGCACATCGCTTTCGCTACCGGCTACTGCGTGTTTTACCACGAAGTGTTTCAGGCCGGCGACCACCATCAGGGGTCCTACCGTTGCCAAATGCACATCAGCGACCCAGCCGGCTTCACACTAGGTGCGGGGGCTGCTGGTGCCCCCTACGCGGCCCCGGCGGCCCGGGCGCACGGCCAGCCAGTAGCGGCAGCAGGTACCGCCCCACGCCCAGCAGTTCTTTCCGGCTGCTCGGAAGGGGAGCGGCTAAGGCTACAGAGCCTAGTGGACAGCAACTGTAAAAAATCTAAACTAAAATGCATTTCTACCGACTCCTGCCCGAAAATGGAAAGCGAGATGCAGGCAATCAATGACTGTATCGCAGCCCGCACAAAAATCAATATGAAGTGCTTTAAGGGCGGCGACCTAGGGCACAACCAGCAGATTACCGACAAGATACAGTCTCTGCTTTATTGTCAGGAACTCTACGCTCGCAAATGCGGCAATGCCCAACAGCCCCAGCCCTCTCCGGTGCCCTTGCCCACTACTCTCCCCAAAGTCGACCCCAAGGTTCCCATTGTCCTCACGGGTACTGCCTTGCTCCTTTACTACTTGGTAGAAGTACTAGAAGTAGCATTTATCATCCTTTAGTTTTTTCTATTTATGAATGCGACCGACGTGCTTGCCGAAATCACGCAAGCCTTTCAGGAGGAGCCTTATCCGGGCGAGTTGAACATTGTGTATGATAACTCCGGCTACCACCTGGAATGCATTCAGATTCGGGAATTGTTTAAGCCTTACACTTGGCAGCAAGTACCGCAACAGGTATTGGTAGAGGAGTCTACCGGCATCGCCTTTATGAGTGAGTCGGGCTTTCAGTACTATCTCCCCGCCTACCTGTGCTTCATTCTAAGCGACTACGCGGAAGGCCACGCCAGCGTAGGTATGATTGTGCGACTGCTCACGCTACCCGCTGAAATCGATGTGGCCCTGCTAGCCACCACCATTCGCAAGCATCAACTGGCTACCAAGCTCCCAGGAGTTGATTTTCATGAATATATCCAAAACCGGTTTGCCCACTTTCAGCAGGAAGTTCGAGGCTTTATCAGCCGGGTTGGCCAGTTCAGCCCGGCGCAAGGTAGCGCGATACTGCATTTCCTAGAATATGTGCAGGAAGCCTACCGAGAAGAATTTTTATACGATGAGCCAGCCATAGCCATTGAGCGCTACTGGTTTCAGTTTTCTTAAGCCCGGCTCCCCACTTGCCCGCTACCAACCTTATGCACCGCGACGAGCTACTTGCCGAAATCACCCGCGCTTTCCAGGATGTCTCTCACCCCGACGGGGCGTTGAGCGGCTGGGCCTGGCCCGATATGCCCGACGACTTCCTGCGCACGCAACTCCCCCTGCTGGCCTCCCTCAATCCGGTGGGCTTTCGGTACCATTTGCCCGCCTTCCTGGGCTTTGTGCTCCGCGAGCCGGTCGCCCAGCGCCTAGAACCGCTCCTTGCCCTACTCAAACTACCCACCGAGCTAAGTGGCCCGGCAGTAGCTGAGCTGCTCTCGTATTTTGAAACTACCCGCCCGCTGCCCCCTGCTGCTATCGGTAGCTTGATGCAGCAACAGTTCAGCCAAACCAACCAGGCGCTCCACCACTTCATTGCGCGGGTCAGCCAGCTTACGCCACTGCAAGCAAAGGCTACTTACCACTTTCTCCTCCACTTGCGCAATGCCGGCAGCACCGCCCCCGCCCAACAGCAGGAGGCGGCCGTAGCCATCGAGCGCTACTGGTTTCAGTTTGCCTGAGCCCGCTCAGCGCTTGCCCCACAGTGGCACGCGGCTTTCGGTGCCGGCGCGCAGGCGGCCAATGTTGGCGCGGTGAGTGTAGATGAGCATGGTGGCCAGCACAAAGCCGAACCACACTTGCAGGGGGTTGGCGGGCCGAAAGGCGGGCAGCAGCTGCAACAGGGCAAAAGTGACGCCGGCCGTCATGCTGCTGAGCGAAACGTAGCGCATGGTGCCCAGCACCAGCAGAAACACCAGCAGCGCCGCGCCCACCGTGGCCGGCGCGATGGCCAGCATCATGCCCAGGATGGTGGCTACGCCCTTGCCGCCCCGAAACTGAGCTAGCACCGGGTAGATGTGCCCCACCACGGCCAGCACGCCGCAGGCCAGCCGGTAATAAAACAGACTTTCGGGCTGAATGAGGCCTTGGCTAAGCAGGAAGTTGGGCAGAAACCAGGCGGCGGCAAAGCCTTTGAAGGCATCGACGAGCAGCACGAAGGTGCCGGCTTTTTTGCCCAGCACCCGGAAAGTATTGGTAGCGCCCGCGTTGCCGGAGCCGTGCTCGCGGATGTCGGCGAGGTCAAAAAATGCGCGGCCCACCCACAGGGCCGTGGGGATAGAGCCCAGTAAATAGGCCACGAGCAGCGCCAGCGTAATAATCAGCATAGGAGCAAAAGTAAGAAGCCCCGGAGGTAGGCTCCGGGGCTTCGGCTTACGAGTCGCCGAAGGGGTCATCAGCTTCGGCTTTCTTCTTTTTCTTTTTGGACTTTTTGTCCGTTTCTACGCCGGGCTCGGCCGTGGGGTCGGGGTCGGCCTCCTGCACTTTTTCTGTCTTCTTTTTGGCAGGTTCGGCAGTGGGCTCGGCGGCGGGCGGCGCAGCTACCGGGGCTGCTTTGGTAGTGTCGGCCGGGGCAGTGGCGGGCGGCGTAGCTACCGGGGCCGGACTAGCCGGGGCGGGCACCGTGACCGGAGCAACCGGCTTGGGGGCCGGGGCCACGGGCGGGGCAATCTCGCTATCAGCGAAGGGGTCGTTATCCTTCTTTTTCTTGGTCTTTTTGGTGGGCTCGGGGGCGGGCTCAGTCGTAGGGTCGGCGGCGGGGGCTTCTTCTTTGGCCTTCTTTTTCGACTTTTTATCGGGCTCCGAAGCCGGCTCGGTAGCGGGCGCGATGACGCCGTCGCCGAAGGGGTCGTTGTCCTTTTTCTTCTTCGACTTCTTGGCCGGCTCGGTCGTGGGGTCGGTAGTCGGCTCGATTACGCCATCGCCGAAGGGGTCATCCTTTTTCTTTTTCTTCGACTTTTTATCGGGCTCAGTGCCCATGCCATCGAAATTGCCGGTGGGCTCGGGCGCAGCGGGGCGCGGCGCCAGCTTGCCCGACTTGCCGAGGTAGGTGCGCTCGAAGTGCGAGCGGAAGCGGTCCACATCCTCAAACTCGCCCAGGAAGGCACCGTAGTCGGCGGTGGTTTCGATGCTACCCTTCTGGCGGGCCGCGATTTCGCCATCGTACTGTTCGCTCGACGACTTGGTGAGCAGCACGTTGTTGGCGTAGCGCAGGTAGTACCAGGTCTGAGGTTCAGCTTCCAGATACACCTCCACGAGGTCAGCCGAGTTTTCGCGCTTGATTTCGACGTAGCCATCCACCAGGGCGTTGAGACCCTGCTTGCCCACGCCAGCTAGGCCGAGCTTACCCACCGAGTGCCAGGAACGCAGCTTGGGGTCCCAGCGCAGGTCTACTTTGCTGAGGGTGAGGGTATGCAGCAATTTGGGCGAGAGGCTGGCCAGCGCGGGCGCCGCCACGCCGGGCCGGCGCCCGTTGAAAGCTTCCACGCCCTTATTGCCGGCAAATTGCGCGATGTTGTACAGGTCGTCGGTGGAGCCATCGAAGGCTTCGGGGGCATTTTTGGTCACCTTAGCCAGGGTGGCGGCCATCATTTCCACGGCTTTGGGTGGCATAGCGACGTCGATACCCAGCAGGGCGCGCACCCGGTAGCGGGCGCTGTCGGGGTTGCCGGTGCCCACACCGCTGCCCGCGATACCGTAGTTTTTGGTATTGGTGATAAAGCTCATCGGGCCGCGGAAGGCTACCCGGCTGCTGGAATCACGCAGGCTGAGTACCGCACCCTGGTACTGGCTTAGGTCGGTGGGGTCGTTGTCGGAAATGGTATACTCGCCGCGCTTGGCATCGTAGTGCAGCTTACCCGAAATGGCCAGCAGCGGTACATCGGCCGCGCTGCCCAGCGGGCCAGCATAAAGCGGGTAGAGGCGGTTGTCGGTATCCGAGATAAAGAGGCCGGTGACGAGGTCGGTGCCGTCCTCTGTCTTCAGCTTGCGCAAGTCGAGGTCGAGGCTTTTGGGGTCGAGGCTGTCTTTTACGGCAAACCACTCGGCGGTGGCCGCGTCGCGCACCTTGCCAAACTGGAGCTGCGCCTGGCCGTCGAAGAGCAGACCGCGCCGCCGCGAGTTCAGGTTGATACCACCCCGGAAACCAATGCGTGGGGCCAACTGGAATTTCTGGGTGGCTTCCACGTTGGCCGTGGCAATGGTAGCCAGCGAGGGCACGGCCGCCGCATCGGCTGCATCGGTGGCCTTACGGCGACGCAGGCCAAAGCGCTTGCGCCCGCCGTTGGAGGCCAGCAGCGAGGCCGAATCTGACTTAAAGTCGATGAACTTGATGGCTACCGAGTCGCCCGTGGACGTGCGCGACATGTACTTGGCATCGCCGCTAAAGGCATCGCGGGCATCCACGCGGATGTTGCCATCTACTAGCTTGTGAAACCGGCCCAGCGAGTCGAGCAGCACCTTGGCGTGGCGCAGGGTCTGCATCTTGCCGCCGCCAGCGATAGATACGCGGCCCGAATCGGGAATAATCCAGGCGTCGGCCGAGGCTACGTAGGGCACGCCCTTAGCCAGCAGTTGGTACTTGGTGAGGTCGTAGGTAGCAGCCGTGGTGCGGAACTTGAGACCGTGCTGCTCGGGCACGGTAGACGAGAACGACGAGCGGGCCGAATCAACGCCGCTGGAGCGCAGCACTACGCGCTTCTGCTTGAAATCCCAGCGCCCGCTACCCAGCGAGGTGCGGAAGCCCGTGTAGGGCAGGTCGATGGTGGCCTTGCTGGCCGCCTCGCGCTTGAATTCGGCGTAACCTTTCTTAAGGTCGTAGGTGAAGTTTACGTCATTGGCATTGAGCGCGGGCTTGCCGGCTTGAGCCGATTTTACACTTAGCAAGGCTTTCTGGCCCGAGTAAGCGTCATTCTTAAACACCAGGCTTTCGGAGCGCACGTAGCTCTGCGGGCCATCGAGGCGGCCGGCGCCGCCCACCACTTTGGGCGTGAGCAGCAGCGAGCCCTTGAAGGTATGGTCGGCGTAGATTTTGGCGGCCGCGCCGCCGGGCGGCGTTTGCAGATGCAGGCTATCGGTGCGGGAACCCCAGTTGATGAGGTAGCCGGGCGGCAGCACCACCTTGGGCGTGTTGACACCAGCGGCGATAGCGCCGGTTTTGCCTACGCCGGTGAGCGAGTCGCCGTACATCACGAAGCGGTCGCTCTGCATGGTGGCACCGAGGTAAGTAACGGTGCCGTCCGATTGCAGGCCTTTGCCGTTGAGTTTCACCTTAGCGCCTGGCGAAAGGCGTCCCTTGCCACCATAGAGCGGGTAGCCAGCGGCTGGCACCGTGTGCACAAAGCCCATGGTGCCGTCTTCCTGGGTGGTAAGGGCCGTTTTGATGGGCGGCAGCGCCTTGCTGTGAAACACGCCCACGAAGTTGCCGCGCGCCTTGGTGATGCCCATCGAGTCGAAGCTGAATGGTGGCACATCGAAGTACGTGGTGGTATCATAGGCACCGCCCAGCACATCGGGTTTGTTGAAGTACACGTAGGCACCCGAGGTCGAGCTGAAGGCCGGGTATTTCGGCATCTTCTTGCGTCCCGAGCGGTTGGTGGGGTCGTTGAGGTAAAGGCGGCCGCTCTGAAACTTGCCTTTGTTGGTGAGCACGAAGTCGCTGGGCGGCGTTTCTTCGGCAGCCACGTTTTTATTGGTCGCCTTCTTACGCTTGTTGCGAATAGTTAGCGAGTCGATGCGGGGCATATCGATGTAATACCCGTCGTAGTCAAACTGAAAGTTTTGACCCTTAAAGCCGTAGATAGAAGTTCTGACCCGGCCCCCAAACTTGAGGTTGCGGTTGCGCTCCATCCGAATCACGCCGCTATCAGGCTGTACTGACACGGCCGCCGAGTCATCGGAAAAGCTGAACTGCTTCACCCCGCGCACCAGCAGCTGGTTGCTGACCAGGTTGAGCGTGGCGCTACGGCCCGAGCCACTCAGCGACTTGATGTTGATGTGGTCGAAATCCTTTTTATCGCGGGCCGCACCTACGTAGTGGCGGGCCTTACGTAGCAGCACCACTTCGCCGGTTTGGGGCTTGATGTCCACGTAGCCATCGCGGGCCAGCCCGCTGATGGCCGAGCGCAAGTTGGCTTCATTGGTATTGGTCGCTACGGCCACGTCGTGCACGTTGAGCACGCTGCCGTGCCCGTGCGTGATGCTGTAACCCAGCAGCATCTGGAGCGGGTGCAGGTGGTTGATGCTCTTGAGCTGCTGGTAGCGGGTGTTGGAGAAGAAGTTATTACTCTCAAAATCAGCCGATACCTGCGTGGGCGAGGTAATAATGCTGAAGTCCATCTTGGGCTCGCGCAGGTT
>Ga0268353_100138_pt1 | contig 12777 bp, 10 predicted proteins | sample G5R2_NF_18SEP201_FD_190168 | JGI IMG/M metagenome (GOLD analysis project Ga0268353, IMG submission 190168) | Phyllosphere microbial comminities from switchgrass, GLBRC, Michigan, United States - G5R2_NF_18SEP2017_LD1 | ecosystem: Host-associated > Plants > Phyllosphere > Phylloplane/Leaf | place... | reverse complement strand
TGATGGGCAGGCCGTAGGTGTGGTGCCAGGCCCGCACAAAGTGGTCGGAGCTGGCTTTGGAGGCCGAGTACGGCGAGCGCGGGTCGTAGGAGGTCTCCTCGGTGAACATCTCGGGGCCGAAGTCCAGCGAACCGTACACCTCGTCGGTACTGACGTGGTAGAACGTATGGCCTTCGTAACCCTTGGGCTTCCAGAGGTTTTTGGCAGCGTTCAGCAGGTTGACGGTGCCGATGACGTTGGTTTTCACAAACGCCATGGGGTCGGTGATGCTGCGGTCCACATGGCTCTCGGCGGCGAGGTGAATCACGGCGTCGGGCTCCTCGTGGGCAAATAGCTGGTCGATAAACGCCTGGTCGGCAATGTCGCCCTTGATGAACTGATAGTTCGGGGCGTTTTCAATGTCGCGCAGGTTCTCCAGGTTGCCCGCGTAGGTGAGGGCATCGAGGTTAAGAATCTGGTACTCAGAGTATTTGGTGACGAACAGGCGCACCACATGCGAGCCGATGAAGCCGGCGCCGCCGGTAATGAGGATTTTCATTTTTTTACGCTTGTCATGCGGAGCCTGGCTAAGCGGCTCACGCGCATCGTTATACGATTGGGGTTACGACTCCATGCGAGCTGCTTGGGTAGGCTCCGCATGACGTTTTGTTTCGGCTACTTCTGCTTGCCCAGCGCTTCCTGCCACTTCCAGGCGCTGGCCAGCGAGTCGAACAGTGAAGTTGTGGTTTTGAAGCCCAAGACTTCGGCCGATTTGGTGGCGTCGGCGTAGATGGCGGGCACGTCGCCGACGCGGCGCGGGCCAATGGCATAGTTGAGCTTCTGGCCGCTGGCCTGCTCGAAGGTTTGCACTACTTCCAGCACCGTATTGCCATGGCCGGTGCCCACGTTGAAGGTTTCGACCACGTCGCTGGCCTTACGGTCAAGCAGGCGCTGCACGGCCGCAATGTGAGCCTTAGCCAAGTCCACGACGTGGATGTAGTCGCGTACATTGGTGCCGTCGGGCGTATCGTAGTCGTTGCCAAAGATGGTCAGCTTCTCGCGCAAGCCGGCCGCCGTTTGGGTGATGAAGGGCACCAGGTTGTTGGGCACCCCCAGCGGCAGCTCGCCAATCTTGGCTGAGTCGTGGGCCCCGATGGGGTTGAAGTAGCGCAGCAGGATGGTGTGCGTCTTGTTGTCGGTCGCACCGGCAGCATCATGCACGATGTCTTCGCACATCTGCTTGGTACGGCCGTAGGGCGAATTAGCCGGCTTGGTGGGCGTGGCCTCGGTTACGGGCAGTTGGTCGGGCACGCCGTAGACAGTGCACGACGAGGAGAATACCAAGTTCTCCACGCCCTCGTCCTTCATCACTTGCAGCAGCGTGATAAGCGAGCCTACGTTGTTGTGGAAGTAAGCCAGCGGCTTCTGTACCGACTCGCCCACGGCCTTGAACGCCGCGAAGTGAATAACGCCCGCAATGTCACCCTCCTGCTTGAACACCTGGCGCAACGCTTCAGCGTCGCCGCAGTCGATGCGGTGGCACGGCACCTCACGCCCCAGAATGGATTGGATGCCCGCCAGCGCCGACTCTTCCGAGTTGCTGAAATTGTCGATGATAACGGGCTCGTAGCCAGCCTGCGCCAGCTCTACCACGGTGTGCGAGCCAATGTAGCCGGCCCCGCCGGTAACCAGAATCTTTTTCATTAGGTGAAATAGTGAGATGGCGAGGGGTGTGCTAGTGAGTGAAAAAGCAGTAGTAAGAAACTCACCACCTCACTCCTCACCAGCTCACCGCTACAGGCTCCAGTAATGAATTTCTTCCATCGGCTTGGTGCGGTACAAGCCTTTAATATCGACCAGCACGGCGTTGTCGGCCGTGATGGACTGGAAGTACGCCTCGTCCTTATCGAGGTAGGGCTTGTGGCTCACGGCCACGATAACGGCGTCGTAGTCTTCGCGGATTTTGTCCTGCTCAGTGAGGCGGAAGCCGTACTCATGATGCAGCTCGTCGGAGTCGGCGTGGGGGTCCACAATGTCCACGTTCACCGAAAAGTTTTTCAGCTCCTGAATCACGTCGGCTACCTTGGAATTGCGGATGTCCTCCACGTTTTCCTTGAAGGTCGCACCCATCACCAGCACGCGGCTTTTGGCCACATCCTTGCCGCGCTTAATCATCATCTGCACCGTTTTACGGGCGATGTAGGCGCCCATGTTGTCGTTGGTGGTGCGGCCGCTCAGGATAACCTTGGCGTCGTAGCCCAGCTCTTTTGCCTTGTAAGTCAGGTAGTAAGGGTCTACACCGATGCAGTGGCCGCCCACCAGGCCGGGGCTGAACTTGAGGAAATTCCACTTGGTGCCGGCAGCTTCGAGCACCTCGTAGGTGTTGATGTTCATGCGGTCGAAAATCATCGACAGCTCGTTCATCAGGGCGATGTTGACGTCGCGCTGGGTGTTTTCGATAATCTTGGCGGCCTCGGCTACCTGGATGCTGCTGGCGCGGTGCACGCCGGCCTTCACCACTAGTTCGTAAACCTTGGCGATGATGTCGAGGCTTTCGGCATCGCAGCCGGCCACCACTTTCACGATGCTTGTGAGGGTGTGCTCCTTGTCGCCGGGGTTGATGCGCTCGGGCGAGTAGCCCACTTTGAAGTCGCCGTTAGCGAAGCTCAGGCCCGAGAATTTTTCCATCACCGGGATGCAGTCTTCCTCGGTGCAGCCGGGGTACACGGTGCTTTCGAACACCACGTAGTCCCCCTTTTTCAGCACCTTGCCTACCGAGCCCGAGGCACCGAGCAGTGGCTTGAGGTCGGGCTGGGCGTGCTCGTCGATGGGCGTAGGCACGGCCACGATGAAGAACTTGGCCTCGCGCAGCACGTCGAGCGAGTCGGTGAAGGTGATGTCGGTGCCCTCAAAGGCGCTGGCGTCGAGCTCGCCGCTGGGGTCCTGGTTATTGCGCATCATCTCCACGCGGCCCGCGTTGATGTCGAAGCCGATAACCGAGAGTTGCTTGGCAAATTCGAGGGCGATGGGCAAGCCCACGTAGCCGAGGCCAATTACGGCCAGCTTGGCTTCTTTGCGGAGGAGTTCGTCGTACACTTTTTGTAGAATTATGAGTTATAAATTATGAGTTATGAGTTGGCCGTTAGCGAGCTAACTTCTTCGCTCATAATTAATACCGATTTTTTGTCGGGGCTGAGCTGGTAGGCTTGGCCGGTGGCCGGGCAGGTAGCCCAGCCGGCCTCATCGAAAGTCAGCTTTTCGCCGTGAGCGCTCAGCCAGCCGTGCTGCCGGGCGGGGTTGCCGTAGACGAGCGCAAAGGCCGGCACGTTGCGCGTGACCACGCTGCCCGCGCCCACAAAGGCGTAGCGCCCCAGCCGGGTGCCGCACACAATAGTAGCATTGGCGCCGATGCTGACGCCCTGCTCCAGGTAGGTGGGCAGGTAGTGGCCCTCGCCCCGGCGGGGCACGGCGGCGCGCGGGTTCTTCACGTTGGTAAATACCACCGACGGGCCCAGGAATACGTCGTCTTCGCACACCACGCCGCTGTAGAGGCTCACGTTGTTCTGCACCTTCACGTTGCGGCCCAGCGTTACGCCGTCGGCCACGAATACGTTTTGGCCCAGCGAGCAGCCAGCGCCCAGCACCGCGCCCGCCGCCAGGTGGCAAAAGTGCCAGATGCGGCTCCCCGCCCCCACGCGGCAGCCCGCGTCGAGCACAGCCGTAGGGTGAGCATAGAAATCGGGAGCGGGGTCGGCCACGGGCGGATTTTTGGTTTTACAAAGGCAAAGGTAACAGGCTAAGCGGGGTTAGCCGAGGCTGCCCCGCGCCCACGGCAACCAACCTCAACGGTGCTGGCGTGGGGCTAGCGGCCGGCGGCCGCAGCGGCCGGGGCCGGCAGGTTGCCCTCCGACACGATATAGAGGGGACGCTGGCGCACATTGGCTCCCAGCCGGGCCAGGTATTCGCCGATAATGCCAATGGCAATAAGCTGCACCCCACCCAGAAATAAGATACTGACCATCAGGGAAGCCCAGCCAGGTTGGTACTGCCGCGTGATGAAGCGCTCGTAGAGCGTATAGAGGATAAGCAGCCCCGCGATGCCCGACACGAAGAAGCCGCTGATAGTAGCCACTTTGAGGGGCACGTCGGAAAAGGCGGTGATGCCGTCCAAGGCAAAGCGCAGCATCTTAGCGTAGGTGTAGCCCGTGACGCCGCCGGCCCGCTCGGCGCGGTCGTACTCGAGGTAGGTCTGGCGGTAGCCAATCCAAGAAATCTGGCCGCGCAGAAATTTGTTTTGCTCGGGCATCTGGCGCAGGGCCAGCACTACTTTGCGCGAAATGATGCGGAAGTCGCCGGTATCGACCGGGATTTCGACGTTGGTCATGGCCCGCAGCAGGCGATAGAACAGCTTGGCGGTAAGTTTTTTGGCCGCGCTTTCGCCCTGGCGCGAGCGCCGCTTGGCGTATACCACCTCGTAGCCTTCATGCAGCTTGGCGTAGAGAGCCGGAATGAGCTCAGGCGGGTCTTGCAGGTCGGCGTCGATAATGACGACGGCCGCGCCCTCGGCGCGGTCGAGGCCGGCCGTGACGGCAATCTGGTGCCCGAAGTTGCGGCTGAAGCTGAGGTAGCGTACGTGGGCCGGGTCGCGCTCGGCCAGGGCCAGCAGCTGCGGCAAGGAACCATCGCGCGAGCCATCGTTGACGAAAATCAGCTCGTAGCCGCCGGGCAGGTGCATGGGCATGAGCAGGGCCGTGAGGCGGCGGTGCAGCTCGCCGATATTGGCTTCTTCGTTGAAGATGGGAATAACAACCGACAAATCCATGTAAAAGCAAGCCGACTGGGCGCGGCGCCGGCAAAAGTAGCGCCCCGGCGATGGGCGGCACGGGCAGCTAGCCTACCAGCGCCGGACCTAGCGGGCCAGGAGCCAGGCTGGCCGCCCGCCACGGGGCCAGCCGGTAGATTTTCCACAGTACTAGTCCAATGAGCAGGCCAAACAAGCTGGCAATGAATTTGGGTTGAAACAGCAGCACATCGTAGTGCATCAATTGCAGGTATTGCAGCATGCGCTCGAGCTGGAGAAAATAGGCGACCGACATGAGCACCACGGGCGCGTAATCGCGCCGCACGAAGCCGTAGGCTGCCAGAAACAGTAGCGCCGGGTGCCAGTAGCGCTCGTGCATCTGGGTGTTGAAGAATGAGAAAAGTAGCGGCACCACCCCGCAGCTCAGCAGCACCAGCGCCAGGCCGGGGCCAGCCGCCCGCGGGCGCAGGCTGCGCCAGGCCGCTACCAGCAGCGGCAGCAACGCCACCGCCGACGACCCAAAAAACAGCAGCAGCCCCCAGCGGCGAAACGGCAGCCCGGCGAAGAGCAACAGGTCCGACACCTCGGAGGGAGAGCCATAGTCGGTAGCCAGGTACCAGAAATTGAACGCGTTCATCGACAGGCGCGGGTACACGTTGGCCGCCGTGGCGTTGATTTCGATGATGCGCGGCAGGTAGTTTTCCCACGCGCCCCACACAAACGGCGCCAGCAGCAGCGTGGCCAGGGCCGCGCCAGCCAGCACGCCCAGCCCCAGGCGCGCCGGGCGTTGCCACCACTGCGGCGCCCACAGCAGCAGCAGCGGCGGCAAGAAAATGATGGCCTGCGTTTTGGCGGCCAGGGCCAGCACGTACAGCAGCAGGCTGGCTACCGGGCGCTGCTGCGCTGCCAGCACCACTGCCCCAAAGGCAAAAAACGTGTAGATGCTATCGACCTGAATCCAGAGCAGGGTGTCGTAGAGGTAGGCGGCATTGAGCAGTAGCGCCAGCATCAGGCCAAAGCGCCGGCTGCGCTCGGGCACCAGCGAGGCCGCCCAGTACGCCCCCACAAAGTCGAAAACCAGGGTAAATGCCTTGAGGTAGTGACAGTAATACTTCAGCTTGTCGACGCTGCCCATGAGGTGGGCATACAGCCACAGGATGTAGTGGTAGAGCGGATTGTAGTTGTTGTCGGGTACCTGGTAGACGTTGCCCAGCCCGTGCTCGAAAATGTGGGTGGCCCACCGCACCCAGAAGCCCACATCGCCGTCGTAGCCCGCCCGGGGCACCAGCACCAGCAGCAGCCCAAAAAGCAGCACGGTGCAGGCTACTTGTTGGCGCATCGAAATCACACCCATCGTAAGTACTTGAATAAGAGACCACCTGCCAGCATACCCGGGCCAGCCGGCCACCAGGCACGCCCGCACCGGCGGGTAGCCGCAAAGATAGGCTGGCCAACTACCGGCCGCCGGGTCCCGTTGCCGCCCCGCCAGCCGCTACAACCAGCAGGGCCGGGCCACCCTATTTTTGCCCAGCGCCGGCACCTGCCGGATGTTGACGCTGCCATGAAACACTTTATTGCCCTGCTGGGCCTGGCGCTGCTGGGCGCCTGCTCCTCCCCTCCTCCCAACCCGGTAGGGCCGGATGTGGACACCAGCACCTTCACCTTCAATAACTTCGAGGCGGGCGGCGGCTGGAGCAGCAACGCCAACCAGAACAACCCCGACCTGGTGGTGCGAGGCAATGCCCACTCGGGCCAATATGCGCTGCGGGTAGACCGCGACCACGAGTACAGCCTCACTTATGAGATGCCGCTGGGGAGCATCAGCCCCAGGAAGTTTCGGGCGGTGCACCTAGAGGCGTGGGTTTTTATGGCCAGCGAGCGGGGTACGGCCACTATCGGCTGGCAGCTGATGCAGCCCGACGGCAGCGCGGCGGTGACGGGCGGCGAGCTCAAGTTGCGGGAGGCAGTGCACGACTACGGCAAGTGGGTAAAGGTGACTACCGACTTTGTACTCCCTGCTGAGGCGCAGGCGCTGCAACGCCTGCGCGTGTTTATGTGGCGCGCCGATGCCCGCGAGGAAGTACTGCTTGACGACGTGAAGCTGAGTATCCGAAACTAGCCACCCGGCCGGGCAGCCACCACTTCTTTACCGATTTATCAGTCAGAAATTCAGATGAATAACCGCTACGTAACGGGCTTGCTGATGGGGCTGGTGGCGCTGGACCTGGCGTTTACGTTCTGGCAGCACTACCGCCTGCCGCTCGACGGCGACCTGGTGGCCATTGTGCTGCCCGCGCCGTGGTATAGCCAGGTGCTGCACGCCCCTTTTGGCTGGGCCGTGCTCACCAAGCACGAGGCATACAGCGCCACCAACCGTTTTTTTGCCCACGCCACCATGAGCCTGTACTGGAAGGTGGTGCCCGGGCTGCTGCAACGCGTGGTGGCACCTATCACGAGCCTGTACGTGGCCAGCGCGCTGTTTGCCACGGCCACGCAGGCGGCCCTCACGCTGGTGCTGGCGAGCTACGTGAGCCGAGCGGGCGGCGAGCGGGCCAGCGGGCCGGGCTTTTGGCTGGTAGCGGCATTACTGCGGCCTTTCTTTCAAACATCTACCCGGCTTTATGAGCAAATAGGCGTCACTGACCACGCCATCACCTATACCTTTTTCTACGCCTGGCCGCTGCTGCTGGTACTGGTGCTGTTCTGGCCGTTTTTTCGGGCGGCCTGCCAGCAGCAGCCGCTGCGGCTGCCGGCGTGGCGGGCGCTGCTGCTCGGGGCTCTGATGGTGGTAGTGGCTTTTAATGGGCCGCTGGCGGGTGCGGTGGTGGCCATTGTGCTGGTGAGCGTGGGCGGGCGGTGGCTGTGGGGCTGGTGGCAACCTAGCCAGCGGGCGCGGTGGCTGTCGGGGCAGGCGCAGGGGCTGCTGGCGGTGCTGGGGCTGCTCACGCTGTATTCGCTCTACTTAGGCCGCTACAACAGTGAGAACGTGCATACCCACTCGTTGGGCGAGCTATACCGGCTGCTGCCCGAGGGCTTGGCGCGGCTGCTTATCATTCACGCGGGCTTGCCGCTGCTGCTGGGGGCACTGCTGCTCAGCCTGTGGCTGGTGCGCCGCACGGCGGCCCCCGGCCAGGGGCAAGTGCTACGGTGGCTGGGCTGGAGTGCGGCGGCCGCGGCCCTGTACCTGCTGCTGCTGCCGCTGGGCGGCTACCGCAGCTACCGGCCTTACCTGTTGCGCTACGACACGTTTTTACCCGTCACGCTGGCGCTGCTGCTAGCCTATGGGGTAGCAGTGCGCTACCTGCTGCGGCACCTAGCGGGCGGGCGGCGCGGGGCCTACCTGGCAGTGGTGCTGCTGTTTGGCGCCTACCTCACCGGGGTCGATTTTGGGGTAGACCCGACTTACAACCACGACTGCGAGCGCCAAGCCCTGGCCACGCTGGCGCAAGCGCCGGAGCCGGTGGTGCAACTGCCGGCCAGCTGCTCGGTACTAGCCTGGGGGCCGCTGGCCACGGCCCCGGAGTCGGAGCGCACGGCAGCCATGCTCTACTACTGGGGCATTACGCCCAGCCCAAAACTTTATTTTCAGCAGTAGCCACCCCGCGCCTACCGCCCCAGCAGGCCGTACTTGGCGATGCAGTAGATGGCCCGAAAGCCGTCGCGCCAGCCAATTTTCTTGCCTTCGGCATAGGTGCGGCCGTAGTAGCTGATGCCTACTTCGTAGATGCGCACGCCCGGCACGCGGGCTACTTTGGCCGTCACCTCGGGCTCAAAGCCGAAGCGATTTTCCTCCAGCTTGAGGCCTTGGATGATGTCGCGCCGAAACAGCTTGTAGCACGTTTCCATGTCGGTCAGGTTGAGGTCAGTCACCATGTTCGACAAAAACGTGAGCACCGCATTGCCGATGCTGTGCCAGAAAAACAGGATGCGGTGAGGCTGCCCGCCCATGAAGCGCGAGCCAAAAACCACATCAGCAAAGCCCTTTAAAATTGGCTTTAGCAGCAGGTTATATTCCTCAGGGTCGTACTCCAGGTCGGCATCCTGAATGATGACGTAGTCGCCGGTGGCCTCGCGGATGCCCGTGTGCAGGGCGGCGCCCTTGCCTTGGTTCACAGTGTGCTCCAGCAGGCGCAGGCGCATGGCGGGGTAGCGCGCGGCGTAGGCCCGGATGGTGTCGGCCGAAGCATCGGTCGAGCAGTCGTTGACGAGGATAATCTCCTTGGCAATGTCGTTGGTCAGGCGCAATTCGCGCAGCAAATCCAGAATCTGGTGGATGGTCCGCGCCTCGTTGTAGACGGGGACGACGATGGACAAGGTGTCGAATTTAACCAAAATCGTAAACAGGTTGGGCCAGCCAAAGATAGCCGTGCTTCGGCCATTGCAGCTAGCCCACCGCTTTGGTAGCTAGCGGGGACCACTGGAGCCAGCCGGCTTGGGCGGGCTGGCGGGCGCGGGCCGGGTGGCGGCGGGCGCGGCACCGCTGCCCTGGCTGCCCCCACCGTTTTCGTCGGTTTTGAGGTCGTCGTTTTTCACGTTTTTGTGCGGGCGCGGGTCGGCGGTGAGCTTGCCGATGCGGTAGCTCAGGTACACTTTATAGCTGGTGAGGTGCTGCACGGTGCGGCTTTGCTGGATGAGCAGCGGGCTGGCGATGTCGCTACGGATGGTGTTGCTGGGCGATAAGAAGTTTTCGGCGCCCAGGCCGAGGCTGCCTTTCTTGCCAGCAAAGTCGTGCTTCAAGCTCATGCTGTAGACGGCAAAGCTGCTTTGGCTGCCTTGCAGCTGCACCTGCTGGCCCCGGTAAAAGCCGAATACCTGCAAGCCCCAGCCCCGGGGCAAGGCGTAGCTACCGTAGAGGCGGCCGCCCACTACCACGCCCGCGTTGCGGGCGGCGTAGCGCGGGTCGGGCACGTTGTTGCGGAGCACGGCGTAGTAGGCATCCACCCCACCGCTGATGCTGAGCTTATTGCCCACATCAAGGTTCATAAAGGCGCTGCCACCGTAGGCGGTTTCCTGCCCCACGTTCTGGTAGCTGATAAGCACCGCGCCGGGGTAGCCAGCGGCGCCCAGTGGCGTGCGCACCGACTGGATGGAGCCGGCCGTGTGGCGCATAAAGGTGGAAAAACTCAGGTTGGCCTGCCCCAGCAGAGTGCTGTAACCCAGCTCGTAGTTGTGGGTGTATTCGGGGCGCAGCAGGGGATTGCCGATGGTTTGAATCAGCGGGTTGGCGGCTTGCAGATTGGGGTTTAGAAACTGGAGTGACGGGCGCTGGAGGCGGCGGTTGTAGGCTAGCTTCAGCACGTTGCCATTGCGCAGCTTATGCAGCACGTTCAGGCTGGGCGCCAGCACGCCGTAGGCCGGAATTTCGGCCGGGGCACCCCGGCTGAAATCGGCCGTGATGGCCGTGTACTCGTAGCGCAGGCCGGGCTTCAGGGTAAAGCCCTGGGGTAGGCTCAGGGTGTAGGCGACGTAGCCAGCAGCCACGTTCTGGTCGTACCGAAATGAGTCAGCAGCCTGCGAGTCAGCCAGCTGGCCGTAGTATGTGTAGTCGCTGCGCACCGTGCGCCGGATGTCTTTTACCCCAAACTCTAGCAGCTGGTTTTTGGCTGTGGGCGTCTGGTAGTCGAGCTGGGCCGTTACCTCCTGGTTGGCGCTGGCGTTGTCGTTGCCCGACGTGCCCACCCCAGCCGCGTCGGTAGCCGCGTAAATGTCGTTGCTGAACGCGTACGTGCGGTTGTTGCGGCTATATAGCGTGAGCACGCTTAGCTCGCGCTGCGCCACGGCGTAGGTGTGCGTGTACGTCAGGCTGGCATCGACGGTGCCCGAGTCGTCGGTGGTCTGCACGTTGCGCAGCGACGTGGCCGGGGGCCCCGAGGATTGCAGCGGCTGGGTGCTGGTGGCCAGCGCATCCTGGTAGCTGGTGGCGTTGCGGGTGCCGTAGGTGAGCGACGCGGCCAGCGCCTGCTGCTTGGTTATATCGTAGTCCCAACCCAGGGTATAGCGGCCAAAAAGCTGATTTTGACGGGTATCGGCGGCCTGCGTGGTGCGGGTTTGGGCGCCGGTGGCGGGGTTGGTGGTCAGCTGCTCGTTGGCGAAGCTGCCCGGCGTGTTGTAGCCGGCCCGGCCAAAGCCGCCGAGCGCGAACCCCATGCGGCCGGTGCGGTAGCCGCCGTTGAGGTTGAGTGTGCCCGAGCGGGTGCCGCCGCTGCCATCGACGCTCAGCTGGCCGCCGCGCAGGGCATTGCCCTTGGTCACGATGTTGATGATGCCGCCCGCGCCTTCGGCGTCGTACTTAGCCGAGGGCGCGGTAATGACTTCCACCCGCGCAATCTGGTCGGCGGGCAGCTGGCGCAGGCCGTCGGCCACGCTGCCCGCGGTGATGGTGCTGGGCTTGTTGTTGATGAGCACCCGAATGCTCTGGCTGCCGCGCAGGCTCACGTTGCCGTCTAGGTCCACGCTCAGCAGCGGCACGCGCCGCAGCACGTCGGTGGCGTCGCCGCCTTTCGTCGTCTGGTCATTTTCGGCGTGGTAGATAGTGCGGTCTACTTTTTCCTCTATCAGCGGCGGCCGGGCCGTTACGACTACTTCGCCCAGCTTTTGGGCAGCGGCCAGCAGCGGCAGGGTGCCGAGGGCTATCGTGCCGCCCGCGGGCACCTCCACGCCAGGCCGCACCAGCTCCTGGTAGCCCAAAAAGCTTACCCGCACCGAGTAGCTGCCGGGCGCAAGGCCAGCCAGCACAAACCGGCCGGCGGCATCGCACACAGCCCCGCTCACGGGCACCCCGGCCGGCCCAAGCACGGCCACTGAGGCATAGGCCACGGGCTGGCCCGTGGCCGCATCGGCTACGGTGCCGGTGAGGCGACCCGGCGCCAGGGTGGCCGTACGGGACAGTGCCTGCGCGTACCCAGCGGGCACTACACCTGGCAAAATACTGGCTAGCAGCAAAGTAATGCGTAGTACGTGTGGGAGCATATAAATTGAATAAGCTTCCTAAAGGCGCGCACCTTACCGCAAAGGTTGTTCAGCCCTTCCCCTATCAGCTGCCTTTATCTGGCGGCCGCCCTACAGGCTACCGGTGCGGCCACCGTCTACCGGCAGGCTGGTGCCGGTGATATATCCCGCCGCCGGCGAGGCCAGGAAAGCCACGGCAGCCGCCACCTCGTGCGCCTGCCCAAAGCGACCGGCCGGAATCTGGCGCAGCATGGTGGCCTCTACTTCGGCCTGGCTCTGGCCGGTTTCGGCCATTTTCTTTTCGATGAGCGACGTGTGGCGCTGGGTGACGGTGGCACCCGGCAGCACGTTGTTGACCGTGATGGCCTGGGCGGCTACCTCGTTGGCCAGCGTTTTGGCCCAGCTAGCTACAGCCCCGCGAATGGTGTTGCTGACGCCCAAGCCGGGCAGCGGCGCCTTCACCGAAGTGCTGATAATGTTGATGATACGGCCATAGCCAGCCGCCACCATACCCGGCACGACTGCTTGAGCCAGCAGCTGGCTGCACACCACGTGCTGCCGAAACGCCACCTCAAATGCGGCCCCCGGCGCCGCCAGCAGCGGGCCGGCCGCCGGGCCGCCGGTGTTGTTCACCAGTATCTGGAAGCCGGCTGGGTGGGCGGCCAGGTATTCGCCAACCACGGCCGCCACCTGAGCGGGGTCGGTGAAATCGGCTACCAGGAAATCGTGAGCCTGGCCGCCAGGGGTAGGCAGGGTAGCGGCGGCTTCGCGCAGGCGGGCTTCGTGGCGGGCCAGCAGCGTCACGGTGGCGCCCTGGGTGGCCAGTGCCTCGGCCACGGCGCGGCCGATGCCTTGCGTGCTGCCCCCGACGAGGGCATGGTAGGAAGAAAGCTGCATACGGAAAACGGAAAGCAGTGGGAGAAATACTAGCGTGGGCTTTGTAGCGCGCGGCGCGCCGGCTGGCGGAGTACTGCGTAACGCAACATTCGGCGGGCGCGGCTACGCGCCGTGGGTATCGCTTGGGGCCTCAAAGGCAATATTTGCGTGGC
>Ga0268353_100137_pt1 | contig 12787 bp, 11 predicted proteins | sample G5R2_NF_18SEP201_FD_190168 | JGI IMG/M metagenome (GOLD analysis project Ga0268353, IMG submission 190168) | Phyllosphere microbial comminities from switchgrass, GLBRC, Michigan, United States - G5R2_NF_18SEP2017_LD1 | ecosystem: Host-associated > Plants > Phyllosphere > Phylloplane/Leaf | place... | reverse complement strand
TTTCCTGCCTCTCCGAGGGTTAGCGCATCGCCCGCCACCAGCAGGCTCACGCTAAAGCCTTGTCCACCCACAGGTTTGCCCGCGGGCCGGCCAGCGTAGGTGCTGGCCGTGAGGCCGCGGCCATCTACCACCACTACTACTTCATCACCAAATACCTCGGGTGGCTGTCCGGGCCGGAAAATGACGCCAGTCTCCTCGCTCAAGCCCAAGCCCAGCAGCTGTGGATGGGCCAGCACGGCGTGCAACAGGCGCGGATAGCGGGCGCGCTCTACAAAATGCTGGTCGATGAGCAGGCCGGGCAAAATGCCTAGTCCCGGAATCACCTCAATGCCACCGGCTAATAGGCTACGCCAGCCACGACCAGCCACCAGCATCTGGCCGCCTAGCGCCGAGGCTCCGGCGCTGGTACCCGCCAGCATGAAGCTGGCGTCGGACTGGCAACGTTCGTGCAGGATTTGCACAAACTCGGTGCCGAGCAGCTGCTCGGTGAGACGCTCCTGGTCGCCGCCAGTCAGGAAAACAAGGGCAGCCTCGCGCAGGCGGGCCAGGGTGGCGGGCGCATCGGCGGGGTGGGCCTCATCTATTTGCAGGTGGCCCACGTGTGGGCAACCCTGCTTATGCAGCACGCGGGCGTAGGCGGCGTGGGTGCGGGCGGGGTCGTAAGCCGTGGCGGCGGTCAAAATCTCGATGGGGGCCGTGCGGTCTGGCAACAGTCCGGCCAGCAGCGCCAGCGTAGGGTCGTCGTAGCCGCCACCCAGCACCACAATGGTGCCCTGGGGCGTGGCAGCGGCGTGGGGCGAAGGGGTAGCGAAGGTCAAAACGGCAAACTATGGCGAATACAGCAGCAAGTACGCCAAAAATGCCGCTGGGGCTACCAACCTAGGCCCGGCGCGGGCGTAATTTTGCCCCGTCACCCCTTTTTGCCTAGCGAAACAACCACTCTTATTACAGCCTTTACTGGCCTTTATCGCCCTGCCTATGACTGCGCCCGAAACTGTGGACCACATCACGACATTGATTCAGGAGGGCGAGTTTTTCAAGCTGAAGAAACTCCTGCGCGGCTTTCAGGCCAGCGAGTTGGTGGAGTTGATTGAAAACGAAGACGAGCGTGAGCAGCTTATCATCTTCCGGCTGCTACCGCTGGAGCTAGCCACCGAGGTTTTCGAGTACCTCGACCTGGAGGTGCAGCGCCACTTTCTCGAAAACCTGGCCCAGGACAAGATTACCGACATCCTCAACGAGATGTCGCCCGACGACCGCACGGCCCTGCTCGAATTTTTGCCCGCCAACTTCGTAGCCGAGCTGGTCCAGAACCTCTCTGAGCCCGAGCGCCGCGTGACCTTGCAGCTGCTGGGCTATCCCGAGTACTCGGTGGGCCGCCTGATGACGCCCGACTACATTGCCATCCGCGAGAACTGGACGGTGCAGCAGGTGCTCGACTTCGTGCGTCAGCACGGCGGACAGTCCGAAACGCTCAACATGCTCTACGTCACCGATGTGCGGGGCAAGCTGATTGATGACATTCGCATTCGCGAATTCCTGCTGGCCGCCCCTACCACCCGCGTGCGTGACCTTATGGACCACCGCTTCGTGCAACTCACAGCGGGCCAGGACCAGGAGGAGGCCATCGACGTGTTTCGGCGCAACGACCGCGTAGCCCTGCCCGTGGTGAGCCCTGACCAGGGTATCCTGCTCGGCATTGTGACGCTCGACGATATCCTGAGCATCCGTGAGGAAGAGGATACGGAGGACATCCAGAAATTCGGCGGCTCCGAGGCCCTCGACGAGCCTTACCTCACCATCCCGCTGCTACAACTGGTGCAAAAGCGTGCCGGCTGGCTAGTCGTGCTCTTCCTGGGTGAGTTACTGACGGCCTCGGCCATGCAATTTTTTGAAGGAGAGCTGCAAAAAGCCATTGTGCTAGTGCAGTTTATCCCGCTCATTATCAGCTCGGGCGGCAACTCCGGCTCGCAGGCTACCTCACTTATCATTCGGGCGATGGCGCTGGGTGAGTTTACGTTGGGCGAGTGGTGGCGAGTGCTGCGCCGCGAACTGGCGGGGGGCCTCATGCTGGGCGTTATCCTTGGGATAGTAGGCTTTGGGCGCATCGCCATCTGGCAGAGCATCACGCCCATTTATGGGCCGCATTGGCTCCTGGTGGCGCTCACGGTGGGCGTGGCGCTGGTGGGCATTGTGCTGTGGGGCAGCATTGCGGGTTCCATGCTGCCGCTCATTCTACGCCGACTGGGTCTCGACCCAGCTACTTCGTCGGCACCCTTCGTGGCCACGCTGGTAGATGTGACGGGCCTGATTATCTACTTTACCGTGGCCCTGGTTATGCTGCGTGGCACGCTGCTGTAGTGGTTGGCTAGCCTCGCCCCGAGCAAGTATAAATACCTGTTTTGAAAACTGCGTAGAAATACGCTAAAGCTCGCGCCTAGCCGGTTGTCCCTTTGCAGATATAAACCCCGGCCCTGTTGGTAGAAGCCGCTTCAAAAAACCCTCGTGCCTTATGCACGGGGGTCTTTTTGAACATATTATTTAGCTGGGCTCCTACCACCTCTAAAAACTTTCGCTCGCTGCACATCTCACTGAGACTTGCCAGTGTTTTTGCAGGTGGCATATTGCTGCTTCAATACCTCTTTTCCATCTTATGTCTGTAGCTTCTTTTTTCCTCAACCCAACGGATTTCAATACTGCTTCAGCTGCCTGGACTGATGCCGTCTCGAAGGAAGCGTCTTTGATGCCCTTCTTTTTGAATTATCCGAACACGCAAATTCCCCCAGAAACCTTCCCAATTGAGAAGTTGCAGTACGTTACTTTCTTGGTGGATGATATGGTTTCGCTGGTATCTACAGTGGGCGTGCGCTACATCCGAGCGCAATTTGTGCTGCTTCCTGCCGCAGAAGGGATAGTGCGCTTTACCGTTGTACTTTACTCGCTTGATTCACAGCGTGGTCGCATTTCTGCCTATTACGCGGGCACTACAGGGGCGATGGTTCCAGCTGCTATGCCAGTGGTACCAGATACTCCGGGTACTAACGGGGAGCTACCAGTTGATTTGGTTCATACATGGCTACGCGACTGGCAGAATCTTACAGATGTCAGCCCAGATATGTTTGGGACCAACTATGGCCCCTTACAAGGCTACATTTTTAATTTAGAGGATTTTATTGACCCACTTTTCCCAGGCCATTTGACAACCGGCTATGAACTACGGGTATACCTTGGATTGCACAGCTACAATGTTACTCTTGCTAACAAAACCCAGCCTGATACTACCGTTGGCCTCATAATAAGTGTGCAGCCAATATATACTGATAAGCTGCCAGTAAACTACTTGCGCAATAGAAACACTTCGCAGGGGACCACAGGTAACGCGAATAATGAAGATAGTGGATTTTATGACCTCTCCAATCCTAACCCTCCCGGTGTAGGAATTTCTGCATAATTAGTTAGTTTAATGCTAGCCGCTTCTTTAATGCATGCATTTTGATTTACCTCTTACGCTAGCGGCCCTCCTGTCCTACCTCTCTATTCTGGTAATAGCAGTGGCTGGTGTGAGTGGTCTTATTCGCTTGAAGCAGGTTTCCCACAGCTTACGCGTGGTAGCAATGCTTACCATTTTTGAGTTGCCGCTAGAATTATTAGGCGAATTTTTAATGCTAACTCATCGCAGCAACCTCTTCCTAATGCCCATCTACACGATTGGCGAATTAGGGTTGCTGGCGTTACTATACCACCGCACCCTGGAATCCAGCACGTTTACACGCTGGATTCTAGGGGCTGTTGGCCTTTTTACCATTTACACCATTTTTGACAGTGTTTTCGGGCCGGGGCTTCATTGGTTCAGGCCGTGGCAACAGATACTACAGTCCTTGCTCATCCTAACGATGGTGAGCCTCTACTTTTTGAAGCTCCTAAATGAGCTACGGGTAAACTACCTGACTCGCGAGCCGATGTTCTGGGTTTCTACCGGGTTACTTATCTATTTCTTAGGGTACTTGCAAATTGCTTTGTTCAGCAATTATCTGCTTCAACACTATTCGGTGCAGTTCAATCGCAACGTGTGGGCAGTGCATACCTTGCTTAGCATTGTGCTTCATTCCTGCTACTGCCTAGCTTTATGGATGCGCCCCCAGAGATAAGCTTTGCCTCACTATTATTCACGGCTATTGGGTTTATGTTACTGGCTGGTGTAGCCTTGGTTACGTTTTTTACGATATACCAAAGGCGCCTGCTCCAGCAGCAATTGCAGTTGCATAAGGCTGAGGCCGAATACCAGCAACAGTTGCTCGCGGCCGTGATTGAAGCCCAAGAGCGCGAGCGCGAGCGCATTGGGCGCGACTTGCACGACGGTATCGGCTCGACGTTGGCCACTGCCAAGCTCTTAGTAGGACGCCTGGAGAACACTACCTCCGAAGAAGCAACTAACTTGACTATCATGGTCAAGGAGATACTGGGCAATGCCGTGCACGATGTGCGCGGCCTCTCGCACAGCTTATACCCGGCCGTGCTTGACCGCTTTGGCTTGGCCGAGGCTTTGCAGCACCTAGCCGATGTATGCAACGAGACCAGCACCCTTGATGTGGAACTGAGCATTGACTATCAGCAGCCACTCGTGTTGCCTCAGGAGCTTGCCTTATACCGCATTTGCCAAGAGCTCATTCACAATGCTCAAAAGCATGCGAAAGGCGCCTCTTTGTTGCAAGTGCAGCTTAGCCAGCACCCTGGGGGCGTCTGGCTCACGGTGGCCGACGATGGGTGCGGCTTCGACACTGTGGCGCTGGCCGAAGCGCGGCCAGCCTCGGGTGGGGCGGGCCTACGCAGCATTGAGGTGCGCGTGCAAATGCTGCGCGCCCGACTCAGCCAGCAGTCGGCCCCTGGCCAGGGCACACGCACGCGCATTGAGCTCGACCAGCCTTCCTTTGCTTAATATCCCACCTACCCTTTTCCCGCTATGCCAACGCCTACTTTCCCCGTTCACATTGCCCTGCTCGACGACCATCCGCTGTTTCGGCAGGGAATGCGCTATATCCTGCAAGCCCTACCTTACGTGGAGTCGGTATCGGAGGCGGCTGAGCTACCCGAACTGCAGGCTACCTGCCGCCAGCGCTTGCCCGATGTGCTGCTGCTCGACTTGCAAATGCCCAATATCGATGGTCCTGAGGCTGCGCGCCTGCTGCTGCAAGAGTTTCCCGACCTCAAGATTATTGTGCTTTCGATGTTTTCGGCCGATAAGTATATCACACAGATGATGAAGGCCGGCGCCCGCAGCTACCTACCCAAAGACGTAGACCAAGACCAGCTTCGCCTTACTATCGAGGAAGTACTAACGACGGGCTTTCACTTTACGCCCCGTATCTCGCGGGCGCTCATTCGGGGGGTGCAGCATCCCGAGCGCACCCCAAGCCCTAAAATGCCGGACCTCGTGCAGTTTACTACCCGTGAGCACGAGGTACTTCGCCTTATCTGCCAGGGGCGTACTGCCGCTGATATTGCCGAGCAGCTTTTTATAAGCCGCCGCACCGTAGAAGGGCACCGCCAGAAGCTACTGGAAAAAACCAGCGCCCCCAACTCGGCGGGGCTGGTGGTATATGCCGCCCGGCATGGGCTCATCGACTAATATCTTGCTAGCTGAGTAGCCAGCGTGAGTAACCACGTATTTATACCCGGCTCCAAAACCACGTATAAATACGCTGAAAGCCGGTAATACAGGGCAGTTCCTTTGTACTGGCAACGAGAAGCAGGGGTAATAACCTGGTTGCTTATTGCCTTCGCCCTTCCTGAGCTATGAAGCCTACTGCCCTATCCGCTTATCTTACCGGGCCCTGTGTTCATCTAAACGCCCAGTAGATTAATTTTCTGCACCGCCCTGGCTGGCCGCTCCTACTTTGGGCGGCCAGTTCTTGTAGATAGGGCCGGCACCAACTTTTGAGGCTGATGAGCTACTCTCTGCGACTCGAAGCTAGCGCTTTCCTCCCTGCTTAATCCAGACGGCGACGATTGGCCTTCTTTTCACTATGGATTTTCTTGCCTTCCAGGCGCTTGCGCACGGCGCCAGCGCTGGGGCGCGTAGCCCGCCGTGGCTTGGGCCGGCGCAAGCTTTTCTGAAGTAACTCGTGAAAGCGCGCCAGCGCAATTTCCTTGTTGCGGAGCTGACTACGGTCGTCCTGAGCTACTACTAGTAGATAGCCCTCCGTGGTGAGTTGCCCAGCCAGTTTTTCTAGGATAAGTTGCTTTTGCAGCGGCGTTAGCACCTGCGACTCTTGTAGATGCCAGCGGAGTTCCACGCGGCTTTCCACCTTGTTCACGTTTTGCCCACCCGGTCCGCTCGACCGGCTGGTTTGAAACGTGATTTCAGGAAGGAAAGCGGGGGCGAGAGGCAGCATACTTACTTAGCAGGTGACTAAAATAATATACAATTCGCTCACAATTAGCCAATTACTTCTTAGCAAGGAGCATAGCACCGTAGGAGTAGCCCCCCCCGAATACCGTCACAATCAGGTTGTCGCCGGATTGAATGCGGGGCCAGATTTCAGCCAGGCCAATAGCCGCGCCGGCGCAGCCAGTGTTGCCCAGGCGCTCAATATTACTCACGGCACAGGCCGGGTCAAGACCCAGCTGCTTCACCACGTTGGCCGAAATGCGCAAGTTGGCTTGGTGCGGAATCAGGTAAGTCAATTCCTTCACCGTCAGCTTGTTTTTATCCAGGAGTTGCTGGGTAATGCGGGCCATGTAGGTGCACGCCTGCTGAAACACGTCGCGCCCAAAGGGCATCACGATGCCCTTATCGACAGGCTTGAGCGTCACGGCTTCGTCGGCCTTACCCATGGGCGCGGCCCCGCCGGTGAGCACCTGCACCACTCGTAGGTCACCCATAGCCAATGGCTCCTTGCTGAAGAGCAGCGCCGCCGCACCATCGCCCCAGAGGTGGCCCGCCATCGTGTCTTCCTCGTTGTTGTAGGCAGTGTTGTGCTCGCTCACCACTACCAGCGCTCGGCTGGCCTTGCCAAGGGCAAAATAGCCTTCCACAATCTCCACCGCGTTGAGCAGGGAGGAGCAGGCCGATGAGATGCTTACAACCGGTATTTCATTGATATTCAGTGTCCGCTGCACAGCATGAGCGGCCGTATAAATCGTATCGTGGGGCGTGTAGGTACCCGCCACAATAAGGTCGATGCTTGCCGGGTCGAAGCCGGGCGTTTCGGCCAGCAGGGCCTGCGTTGCCGCAATGGCCATAGTGTTGGCATTTTCTCCCGGGGCGGCCTTACGGCGCTCCCGGATGCCGGTGCGCTCGATTATCCAATCGGAAGCCAGTCCATTCAGACGGGTAAAATGTTCGTTCGTAACAACGGCCGCCGGCAGGTAGGCAGCCACGTGATGAAGGTACACGCAGTGGGTAGTGGGTGAAGAAATCTAGTTACAAAGGTCCGGCTAACAAACGCTAGCCTTGGAATAAAAGCTGCAAAAGCCGGAATCTTACACGTATCAGCTTGTCAATAAAATCAACGTAGGCACTAGCGATGGCTGGGTCAGCGTTGGCACCGTAGTTGCCTTACTGGCTGGCAAACCTGCTTTTACTGTTTATGCACCTACGTTTTTTTCGGTTCGGCGGGTTGCTGCTCCTGCTGCTGGCCCTAGGGCAGCGCGCTGCTGCCCAGAAGTACAATACGGCTCTTGGTGCCCGGCTGGGAGGCGGCAACTATGGCATTACGCTGCAACAGCGGGTCGCCTCCCGCGTCACTATTGAGGGCATTGCCGGGCTGGGCGAGCGTGAGTATAGCGGCACCGTGCTAGGCCAGTATCACTTTGGCATTCTGGGACCCAGCCTCAACTATTATTTCGGGGCTGGCGGTCATTTGGGCCACAATAAGGACACGGGTAACTTCGGCGGCTTCGACGGCTTGGTAGGTGTAGAGTACAAAGTGGCCTTTCTACCCGTCGTGCTTAGCTTCGACTTCAAGCCGACCCTCGAAATAAATAGCGATGACTACGCCCGCTTTCCCACGGCGTTTTCCATTCGGTATGTGCTGTTTAAGCGCCGTACCAGCCTACTCGACCAGATTCGGGGCCGGTAGCAGAGCGCAGGTTTTATTGTAGGCTGAAAATCAGCTAAAAGAAAAGGCCCTGTCGTAATCGACAGGGCCTTTTCTTTTGTGGCAACAGTTGGAATCGAACCAACGACACCAGCATTTTCAGTGCTGTGCTCTACCAACTGAGCTATGTTGCCAAACTTCTCCGCAGACCGTTTGAGCGGCTTGGGAGCACAAAAGTACGCCAAGACGGCAACAGTGCAAGTTTTTCGGCAAAAAAATTTGCAATTCGCAAATTTCACTGCTGGCTAACCCACGAAAGTAGTCGTCATGCCTACTAAATTGCGGTCCCATCCCACCCCATCGGCTTACCTTTACTGTCTATGCTGCAACCCATCCTTTTCGCGCTGCTGCTGCTGGCAGCATTCGGCCTGTTTACCTGGCAGGTTCGGAAAATCCGGGCTAATATTCTCGTCGGCCGCGACCGCGACATGAGCGGCCACTTCGGCGAGCGTCTGAACAAGACGCTGCTCGTGGCCTTTGGCCAGCAAAAAATGTTTAAGCGCCTCACGCCCGCGCTATTACACATGGTGGTGTACGTGGGCTTTTTGGTCATCAACATCGAAGTCATCGAGATTATTATCGACGGGCTATTTGGCACGCACCGCTTTCTAAGCTTTCTCGGGCCGGTGTACGACGCCCTGATGGCCGTGAATGAGACCCTGGCAGCGCTGGTTATCGTGGCGGTAGCAGCCTTCTGGTGGCGGCGCAATCACAACCCGCCAGTGCAGCGCTTTACTGGCCCCGAACTGCGCATGTGGCCCAAGCTCGACGCCAACGTCATTCTTTACATTGAAGTGGCACTGATGCTGGCGTTGTTCTTCATGAACTCAGCCGATATCAAACTACACCAGCTAGAGGGCAAAGATTTGCCAGGCGCTTTCCCGGTCAGCCATTTCCTGGCCAACCTGCTGCCCGCTACTAGCGTGGCTACGCTGGAAGTATTGGAACGCGCCGGCTGGTGGATTCACATTACTGGCATCCTGCTGTTTCTCAACTACCTACCTAGCTCCAAGCATTTTCACATCATCCTAGCTTTCCCCAACGTGTGGTACTCGCGCCTGGTGCCGCAGGGCCAGTTCAGCAATGTGGAGAGCATCACCCACGAGGTGAAGGCCATGATGGACCCGAGCTACGAGGTGCCCGCCCCAGCCACCAACCCCGATGGCTCGGCGCTGGCGCCCACGCCCTTCGGCGCCAAGGATGTGGAAGACCTGCCCTGGACGGCCTTGATGAACTCGTATTCCTGCACCGAGTGTGGCCGTTGCACTTCGGTATGCCCAGCCAACCTTACGGGTAAGCTGCTCTCGCCGCGTAAAATCATCATGGACACCCGCGACCGGGTGGAGGAGAAGTACAACTCGCCGCTCATCTTCCACCCCAACGTGTATGGGGCCGAAGCCAAGCACGAGCCCGTCACCGACCTCGCTAATGCCACGCTGCTACGCGGCAAAGTGACGCCCGAGGAACTGTGGGCCTGCACCACCTGCAATGCCTGCGTGGAAAGCTGCCCCGTGAACATCAACCCGCTGGAGAGCATTATCGAGATGCGCCGCTTCCTGGTGCTGGAAGAGTCGGCCGCGCCCAACTCGTTGAACGTCATGTTCTCCAACATCGAAAACAACGGGGCACCGTGGGCCTTCTCGCCCTCCGACCGCCTCAACTGGGCTGACGAGCTGTACGTGGCGGAGAAAGCCACAGCTAAGGCATAATCTTGATTTATAAGCAGTAGTATTCTTTTTGTATGACTCCTACCTCCTCCCCTGCTGCCCCGGCCAAGCGCCAGCTGACTGTGCCCACCGTAGCCGACCTCGCGGCCGAGGGCAAGGTGCCCGAAATCCTGTTTTGGGTAGGCTGCGCCGGTGCTTTTGATGACCGATACAAACGCGTGACGCGCGCCTTTGCCCGCATTCTGGAACACGTGGGCACCAACTACGCGGTGCTAGGCCTTGAAGAAAGCTGCACCGGCGACCCCGCCAAGCGCGCCGGCAACGAGTTTCTTTTCCAGATGCAGGCCATGCAGAACATCACCACGATGAATGGCTACGGCATTAAGAAAATCGTGACGGCCTGCCCGCATTGCTTCAACACTATCAAGAACGAGTACCCGGCGCTGGGCGGCGAGTACGAGGTAATCCACCACAGCACTTACCTGCAACAGCTTATTAATGAAGGCAAAGTAGCCGTGCAGGGTGGCGAGAGCTTTAAGGGCCGCCGCATCACCTTCCACGACTCGTGCTACCTGGGTCGCGCCAATAACATTTACGAAGCCCCGCGCGACGTGCTGGCTGCCCTTGATGCCGACCTCGTGGAGATGAAGCGCAGCAAGGCCAACGGCCTCTGCTGCGGCGCCGGCGGCGCTCAGATGTGGAAAGAGCCCGAGCCCGGCAAAAAGGACATTAATATCGAGCGCACCGAAGAGGCCCTGGCTACCCTCAGCGGCCAAGCGGCAGCGCTGGACAACCTGCGCGGCGTCGAAACCGAGCGTGCCACCCCCAGCGAGCATAGCCTGCAAGGTGCCATCATTGCCGTGAGTTGCCCCTTCTGCATGACCATGATGAGCGACGGTGTAAAAAACAAGGAACAGGAGTCTAACGTACAGGTATTTGACCTAGCCGAGCTGATAGCGAGCGCCGAAGGCATCAACGCCTAAGACCGCAGATTAAACGGATTTCGCGGATACGCTCCCTACGTGAGCTGACTACGCGTTGGATGAGTTAGGTAAGAATGTCTCTTCTAGCTGACCTAGCTTTACTTAGCACAATTAGATTTGACTTGACTTTTTGGGCTCAGCAGACACTTCTGAGCGCAGGTTGCTGAGGTTGCATTACGAGCGGGCGGGGCTACCCCGCCCGCTTTTTTGTTACTTTTGCTAGCTAGGCTACCACCCACGTACCCGGCAGCTCAAGCGTAGTCAGCTTGCGTCAGCAAGCGTATCCGCGAAATCCGTTTCATCCGTTAAATCTGCGGTCTATGTATGTAGCTTTTGACCATCTGCCCCCACGGGCCCGCGTGTGGATTTACCAGGCTAGCCGCCCGCTGACGGAAATAGAAATCATGGCTTTACTGCCACGTTTGGCGGCTTTTGCCGAAGAGTGGACGAGCCACGGCCGGCAGTTGGCCGCGTCGGCGCAGCTGCTGCATCAGCAGTTTTTGGTTATTGGCCTCGATGAGCAGGTAGCTGGGGCCAGCGGCTGCTCCATTGATGCGTCGGTGCGCTTTGTGCAGGAGTTGGAGCAGCACCTAGGAGTGCAACTACTCGAGAAATCGCGCATGGCTTTCCTGACCAATGGAGAGTTACGGCTGCTCACGCGTCGTGAGCTGCGCGACGCAATCGCTACCGGGCAAGTGCAGCCCGACACGCTGTATTTCAACAACACCGTAAACACAAAAGCGCAGCTGGACGACCAATGGCCGGCACCGGCCGGTCAAACCTGGCTAGCCAGCTATTTTACGGCTTAGCGCCCAGCCGGGCACTAACGAGCGGCCTCAAATGGTTGTATTATTGCTCATCAAACTACCAGACTCGCTTTTTCCGGCTGCATGGCGCTCTCCATTCGATACTCGTCCCTTAAAAAATTAATGGTGATTGGGGTGGCCGGCCCGGCTCTCCTGCTAAGTGGCTGTGCTTCTTCGGGCAAGCTTAGCAAGGCCGATAAGCACTTCATGCGCGGGGAGTATGAGGCGGCTATCCCTCTTTATAAGAGCCAGATAGCCAAAGACAAAGGAGCAGCCATTGCCAATTTTCGGGTGGGCGAAGCCTATCGCCTTTCCAACCGCCTCGACCAGGCCGAGCCTTTCTACAAAGCTGCTGTAGATGGCAACGCCCGCACCGCCGACCTCGGTTACCGTTATGCCCAGGCGCTGAAAGCCAGCGGCAAGTTCGACGAGGCCGCGACGCGCTTCAGCACCTACGCCCAGAGCGGTACCAACCGCACCCTGGCTGCCCAGGCTGAAGCCGAGGCTGGCAGTGCCACTGCCAGCAAGGCGCTAATGGGTGCCGCGCCCACTTACGATGTAGCCCCAATAGACGCGGTAAACTCGCCTAGCTCTGATTTTTCGGCGGCGCGGATGCCCAATAGTGGTGAGTTGGTATTCGCCTCTGGCCGCGATGGCAAGCCTTACCCGGGCAATGGTGAACGCTTTACGGCGCTCTACGCGCAGAAATTTGACGATGCGGCGGCCATGACCGGTGGCACACCGCGCAAACTGGAGCCGCTCTTCAATAACGATAAAGAGCTGCAAGCCAGCGCCACCTACACGCCCGACGGCAAAACGATGGTTTTTGCCCGCTCGAACGATGGCTCGAAAAAAGGCTACCGCAGCGTGGACTTATGGATTTCGTATTACCGCAACGGGGCTTGGACGGAACCCATTCTGGCGAATATCAACGACCGCACGGCCGATGACTTTGCGCCGGCCTTCGCTCCCGATGGTACTACGCTTTACTTTGCATCGGGGCGCCGGGGCGGGCAGGGCGGCAACGACCTGTATAAAGCCACGCTGGGGGCGAATGGCCGCTTTTCGCCAGCCGAAAACCTAGGCGAGGGTATCAACTCGGTGGGCAACGACAACTTCCCCGGCGTGGCACCCGATGGTACGCTGTACTTTTCTTCGGATGGGCACCCGGGTTTTGGCAAGCTCGATATTTTTCAGGTGAGGGGCGGCAAGCCGGTGAACCAGGGGGCGGG
>Ga0268353_100136_pt1 | contig 12791 bp, 10 predicted proteins | sample G5R2_NF_18SEP201_FD_190168 | JGI IMG/M metagenome (GOLD analysis project Ga0268353, IMG submission 190168) | Phyllosphere microbial comminities from switchgrass, GLBRC, Michigan, United States - G5R2_NF_18SEP2017_LD1 | ecosystem: Host-associated > Plants > Phyllosphere > Phylloplane/Leaf | place... | reverse complement strand
CAAGGCCGCTACTGCGCACGTAAGGCTCAACTAGTTGCCATTCAGTATCGGTTAAATCAGTGGCATAAGCGGTGCGAAACATAGAACAAAAGTACATAGCCCTTTTATTTCCCTATTCCCTCTTAGAAAAGATTGTACACCGGCAGCAGGAGTAGTATAGCTTTCCTAATCTGGTATTACGAAGTTCCTAGCGCAGCGGACAAGTAGCTACAGCTTGGCCACAGAATTAGCGTCCACCTTTGGCATGCATACTTCTTCTACGCCTGCCTTTATGAAAAACCTGCTGCTAGCCGCAACCCTGACGCTGACGCTTGGTGGCGCGGCCCTAGCCCAGACTCCCTCTGCTAAAATGCCTTACCGCCTGCTCCACACAATTGCCGTGGGCGGCGAAGGCGGCTGGGATTACCTCAACGTGGACCCCGCCGGCCAGCGCTTGTACCTGTCGCACGGCTCGCAGGTGGAAGTAGTGGACCTGACGACCCGCAAAGTCATCGGCACCATCCCCAACACGCCCGGCGTGCACGGCATCGATGTGGTGCCCAGCGCCAACCGGGGCTACATCACCTGTGGCCGCAACAACACCTGCATCGTCTTCGACCTGACCACGCTCAAACCCATCGGCGAGCCCATCCCGACCGGCCCCAAGCCCGATGCGCTGCTCTACGACGCTTTTTCCCAGCGCGTATTTCTCTTCAGTAATGATGGCGGCAAAAGCACGGTGCTCAACGCCACCACCGGCGCGGTTGAGGGCACCGCGGAGCTAGCCGGCGACATTGAAGCCCCGGCCACCGATGGCAAGGGTCATCTCTTCGCCAATGTGGAGGATAAGAGCGAGGTGATTGAATTCGATGCCAAAACGTTGGCCGTGCATCTGCGCCACAAACTGGCCCCCGGCGAGGAGCCCACCGGCCTGGGCTACGACCCCAAAGCTAACCGCCTCTTCAGCGCCTGCCACAACGAAAAGCTGGTGGTCACCGACAGTAAGACGGGCAAGCAAATTGCTGTGCTACCCATCGGGGCTGGCGTGGACGGGGCCGTATTTGACCCCGCCACGCAGAACATCGTGACTTCCAACGGGTCGGGTACGTTCACGGTCATTCACCAGGACTCGCCCACCAAGTACACGGTCGTGGCCACCGTGCCGACCACCAAAGGTGCCCGCACTATCGCCCTCGACCCCAAGACCCACCACCTCTTCACCTGCACCGCTGACTACGGCCCCAAGCCGGCTGCCACCACCGAAAACCCGCACCCGCGCCCCAGCATCGTTCCTGGCACGTTCCGGGTGCTGGAGTATGGCCAATAAGCAGCAGTAGCCCAACCAACAGGCCCGCGTAGTACGCGGGCCTGTTGGCTTTTAGGGAGGTAGCTGGGCTTATTTCTTCGCCAGTGAGCCGTCGGCGTTGAATAGTACGTCCTGGTGCTGGCCACCCTTACTTAGCTCGGCTTCGTAGGTGGTGGTGCCGGCGGCCGAGACGATGGTGGCCGCTTCGGTCACCTGGTAGGCATTATAGGTGCTGGCCAGCTTGGCGCGCACGGCGGCTGGGAGTTGGGCCGGGGTCATGTCCGTTTCGGTTTCCAACAACTCGCCAGCCGCAGTGATGACGGCCGACATTGTCTTACCACCCAGCTTAAAGCCTGCCTCAAACTTGTCACCCTCCTTTTCCCAGGTATTGGTGGTTACAGTCGGGAATTTGGCCTCAAACGTAGCCTTGGCGGCGGCCGGCACCTAGCTAGGCTTCAGCATTTGGGCGTGGGTGAGCGTGGGGGCCGCTAGGGTCAGGGCACAGGCAGCAAGCAGCAGATAGTTTTTCATGACTTACAGAAGTAGGGTGAATTTGCAGCCGAAGCTACCCGCTGATATTGTGCTATTTCTGTAGTTGAAGCGCGACGCACTATGCTGCTGAAAAGCCCCCGCGCAGCGGATGCCCGGTGCCGGTGGCGGCAAAGTAATAGCTTAGGGTAAAGCCACCATAGCCGCGAGAAAGCTGGTTTATACTTCCGTAAACAGCTTTTGCCTAAGCTGTTGTTTACTCGCTTTAGTGATACCCGCTTCCTGAACAAACCCCCATTTTACTTCAGAATTGGCCGCCACCTTTGCCGCATGGATGTTCGTTTCCGCTTGCTACTGTGCTACTTGGCCGCAGGAGTCCGACTGGCCTGGGCCCAGGCGCTGGGGGTACCCCCAGCCAGTCTGGGCGCCCTGCCGGCTCTGCCGGCTACCGAGCTGGCCAGCCCCCGGGCGCTGCCCGATTTTCTGGCTACGGCTTACCAGCGCAGTCCGCTACTAAACGACCTGCGCAACCAGGTGGCCCAAAACCGCCTCGACAGCCTGCGACGTAAGGCGCAGAACGGGGTGCAGGTGGCTGGTATTGGCGCGGCTGTGGCCTCGCCCGTGCTCACCAACAGAAATGGTGACCAGGTAATTGGCTACGACCAAGCCGTGAGCAACGGCGGCAACTACGCCAGCTTTGCGCAGGCTACTAAACCGGTACTCAACCGCTTTCAACTGCAAACCGACTACCGCATTCTGGGCAACCAGGGGCTGGCGCTGCGTAATAGCGGCCAGCTCTCGCAGCTCGACTTGCGCCGCTCGGTCACCGACCAGTTTCTCACGGCCTACACTGCCCAGCTCCAGCTCGATTTCAGCCGCACGCTGCTCACGCAATTGCGCCAGCAGGATAGCCAGCTGCGCCAGCTCGTGAACGCCGGCATTTTCAAGCAGACGCAGTACTTGAGCTTCTACTTATCGGTGCGCACCCAGGAAGTGACGGTAGAGCAAAACCGCCTTGTTTACCGGCGCGAGCTGGGCACACTACGCTATCTGACCGGCGTAGCCGACACGGCGTTGCTGGCCCTCACGCCGCCCGAGCCGCCTACCCACCGGGGGCTGGCGGGCCTGCTGTCCATCACCCAGCGCCGCTACACGCTTGACAGCCTGCGTAATGTACTCGACCGCCAGGCAGTGGATGCCACCTACCGGCCCAAGCTGAGCGCGGTGCTCGACGTGGGCATTCAGTCGTCGCAGCCGGCTCTGCTGGCCCTGGGCCACAGCACCGGTTTGGGCGTGGGTTTTTTGCTGGCGCTGCCCATCTTCGACGGTCACCAGCGCCAGCTGCAATACCAGCGCATCGACCTCACAGAGCAGAGCCGGCGCGGCTACCGGCAGTTTCTGACCATCCAGCGGCAGCAGCAGTACGACCAGCTGCGCGGGCTCATCCGGGCTTCGGAGGGGCTAGCCAAGCGCATTCGCGAGCAGCTGCGGGTGGCCGAGGCGCTGGTGGGCGCCGCCCAGCAGCAATTGGCCACCGGCGACGTGCTCATCCTCGATTACCTCAATTTGGTGACGAGCTACCGCACCCTGCAATTCAGCCTCACCCAGGCCGAAACCGACCGTCTGCGCAGCCAATACGCCCTGGATTACCTGGGTGAGTGAGGTGGCCGGCTAGCGCTTTACCAGCTGCCGTCCTGGTTATTCTTGTTGTTTACTAACCTATTACAAACTATTGCCGGACAGCTTGCCCGTTTGCCGACGCCGCCGCTCCGCTAGGGTCAGCGCCGGCTCCGTTCGCGCCGCCGGCCGTTTACTACGCTTCCTTATGCTCAGTCGCTTTCCGCTTGCTTTCCTACTGCTTTTCCTCGCCGCCTGCCATTCGGGTGGCACCCCGGCCGATACTCCGGCGGCCGATGCGCCCGCCGAAGGCGAAGCGGAAGTGAAGCCTCGCGCCGTGGTCACGGTGGGCACCGTGCAGCGCGACACTATTACCGATGTGCTGCAGCTAAGTGCTGTGTCGGCCTACCCGGCCAAAGACGTGCTGCGGGCCACCACCACCGGCTACCTGCTGGCCCCGGTGCCGGTGCCGGGCCAGCGCGTGGCGGCGGGCCAGACCATCTTCACCATGCAAACCAAGGAGAGCCGAGTGCTGCACCTCGATAAGCTCACCGGCGACCCCCGGCTGCGCTTTTCGGGCATCATCCGTATCAAGGCGGGCCAGGCGGGCGTGCTGGCCACGGTCGATAAGCTGGCCGGCGACTACGTGCAGGACGGCGAGCAGCTGGCCCTGAGCTACGACCGCGCCCGCTTCGGCTTCCTGCTCGACGTGCCCGTGACGCAGCTGCGCTACGTGCGTACCGGCCAAAGCTGCCGTATCCGGCTGCCCGACGGGCGCATGCTGCCCGGCCGCGTAACCCAGGAGTTGGCCACCGGCGACGCCACCCTGCAAACCCAGCGCTACACCGTGCGGCCCACCGGCCCCGTGCCCGACCTGCCCGAAAACCTGGCCGTGCAAGTCGAGCTCGACCGCACCGCGCCTCACCTCACGCCCACCCTGCCTCGCGCCGCCCTGCTCACCGACGAAACGCAGACCGAGTTCTGGGTGATGCGCCTGCTCAATGACTCGACGGCCGTGAAGGTGCCCGTGACCGTGGGCAACCAGCAAACCGACCGCGTGGAAATCAAGTCGCCCACGTTCGGCCCGAAAGATAAAATCCTGCTTACCGGCAACTATGGTCTCGACGACACGGCGGCTGTGAAAGTGCAGCGCGCCGGCCACGCCCTCCCCGCCGCTACCGAGTAGCGAGCGCCGTTCTTAATTTCCTCAGCCTTCGCGTATGCGCACTCCTTTTTTGCAAGCCTATAAGGCACCCATCGCGGTGCTGCTGGCTCTGGCGCTCGCCCTGGGCGGGCTGGCCTACCGGCGGCTCACGGTGGCCCTGTTTCCGGAAGTGACTTTTCCGAAGGTGAAGGTGATTGCCGATATAGGCCTTGCGCCCGTGGACCGAGTGATGGTAACCGTAACCAAGCCCTTGGAAGACGCCATGAAGCAGGTACCCGGCCTGCGCCTGCTGCGCTCGACTACCAGTCGGGGCTCGTGCGAAATCTCTGCCTACCTCAACTGGGGCGTCGACGTAGTGCAGGCCCAGCAGCTCATCGAAAGCCGCCTCAACCAGGCCCGGGGCAACCTGCCAGCCACCATCAACATCTCGGTGGAGCGCATGAACCCGGCCATCTTGCCGGTGATGGGCTACACGCTGGAAGCGCCGGGCCACTCGGCCCTCGAGCTGCGCCGGCTGGCGCTGTTCACCATCAAGCCCTTCATCTCGCAGGTGGAGGGTGTAGCGGCCGTGCAGATTCAGGGGGGGCGCACCAAGGAGTACGAAGTCGAGTTGATTCCGACCCAGCTGGCGGCCCTGGGCCTGGGCCCCGACGACGTGCAGACCGCCCTCACCAACACCAACTTCGTGCAGAGCAACGGCTACCTGGCCGACTACCGCCGCCTCTACCTCACGGTGACGGACGCCACCATCCTGCAGAAAGAGGACCTCGAAAATGTGGTGCTGCGCAACGACAACCGCCGCGTGGTGCGTTTGGCCGACGTGGCCACGGTGCGCATCGGCGAGCAGCCCGAGTACATCCGCATCAATGCCAACGGGCACGACGCGGTGCTCATCTCGGTGCAGCGCCAGCCGGCGGCCAACGTGGTGGAAGTGAGCCGGGGCGTGGCCGCCAAGGTGGCCGCGCTGCGCGTAGGCCTGCCCCGCGGCATCAAGCTGGAACCTTACTACGACCAGGCCGATTTCGTGTCGGAAGTGGTGCGCTCGGTGCAGGACTCGCTCTGGATTGGCCTGGCGCTGGCCTTGGTAGTGACGTCGCTGTTCCTGCGCTCCTGGAAGGCCTCGCTCACGCTGGTGCTTACCATTCCGGTAGCGCTGGCCCTGACCCTGGCGGTGCTGTATTTCGGGCTTGGCTACTCGCTCAATATCATGACCCTGGGCGCGATTGCCGCCGCCATCGGCCTCATGATTGACGACGCCGTGGTAATGGTCGAGCAGCTGCACCGCATGGGCGAGGAGCACCCCACCGCCACGCCCGGCGAGGTGGTGGAGCGCTCGGTCAAGCACCTGCTGCCCGCGCTCATCGGCTCCAGCCTCAGCACCATCGTGATTTTTCTGCCCTTCGCCCTGCTAGGGGGGGTGGCCGGGGCGTACTTCAAAGTGCTCGCTACCACGATGGTCGTGGCCTTGGTGTGCTCGTTTTTCGTGGCCTGGCTCGGGCTGCCGGTGGCTTACCTGCTGCTCAGCAAAAAGGATAAGGCCGCCCAGCCGATTGGCCCGCAAGCGGCTAACGATGGCTTTGGCCACACCGACGCCCCAGCCGACGCCACCACCGTGGCCGCCGATGACAGTCTGGAGCTGGAAAAGCGCGCGCCAGCACCTTCTAAGAAAATGAAGGGCGAGACCGCGGCGCACGATACGACGGCTTCGACTCAGCACCACGACATTCCGTGGGTGCGCTCGGTCATTCGGCACCCGGCGTACAGCGTGGTGGGCATTCTGCTGCTGGTGGGGATGATGGTCTATATCATTCCGCGCCTGGCCACCGGCTTCTTGCCCGACATGGACGAGGGCGCCATTGTGCTCGACTACCACTCGCCGCCCGGCACGGGCCTCGACGAAACCGACCGCATGCTGCGCCAGGCCGAAAAGCTCATCGTAAAGGTGCCCGAGGTGGCTAGCTACTCACGTCGCACGGGCACCCAAATGGGCTTTTTCATCACCGAGCCCAACAGCGGCGACTACCTCATTCGCCTCAAAACCGACCGTAAGCGCTCGACCGAGGAAGTGATTGCCGACCTGCGTCAGCGCATCGAATCCACCGAGCCGGCCTTGGTGGTGGACTTTGGCCAAGTGATTGGCGACATGCTGGGCGACCTGATGAGCACCGTGCAACCCATTGAAATCAAGGTTTTTGGTCCCGACCCTACCCAGCGCTACGCCCTGGCCAACCAGGTGACCGACGTGGTAACCAAAACCGCCGGCACGGCCGACGTTTTCAACGGCATCGTGCAGGTGGGCCCCAGCGTGGACGTGCGCCCCGACCCGCGCAAGTTGGCCCAGTTCGGCCTCACGGCCACCAGCTTCCAGACCCAGCTGCAAACGCAGTTGGGCGGCACGGTGGCCGGTAACGTGCTCAGCGGCGAGCAACTGCTCAACATCCGACTGCGCTACCCGCAAGCGGCCCAGGCCACCCTGGCCCAGATGCGCGGCGAGCCTGTGTTCCTGCCCAACGGCCAGCGCCGCCGCCTCGACGAGCTGGCCACCGTGACCGTGACCACGAGCAGCGCCGAGCTGGAGCGCGAAAACCTGCAAGCCATGACCGCCGTGACCGCCCGCCTCGACGGGCGCGACCTGGGCTCGGCCATGCAGGAGATTCAGCAGAAAATCGGCCGCGAAGTGGCCCTGCCGCCCGGCTACTTCATCCAGTACGGCGGCTCCTACGCCGAGCAGCAGCAGTCGTTTCAGGAACTGCTCACCATCCTGGGCACGGCGTGCTTGCTGGTGTTTGCGGTCGGGCTGTTCCTGTTCCGCGACCTGAAGGCGGCGGGGCTGATTCTGCTCGTCGCCATCCTGGGGCCGGCCGGCGGCAGCCTGGCGCTGTACCTCACCAACACGCCGCTCAACGTGGGCTCCTACACCGGCCTAATCATGGTGGTGGGTATCATTGGGGAAAACGCCATCTTCACCTTTCAGCAGTTCAACGACTTCCGCGCCGAGGGCGGCCCGGTGGAGGCGGCCATTGCCTACTCCATCGCCGCCCGGCTGCGCCCCAAACTGATGACGGCGCTTTCGGCCATCGTGGCGCTGGCCCCGCTGGCGCTGGGCATTGGGGCAGGCGCGCAGCTGCACCAGCCGCTGGCCATCGCCGTTATCGGCGGGCTGCTACTGGCCCTGCCGCTGCTGCTCGTGGTGCTGCCCAGCCTGCTGCGCCTGGCTTACGGGCGCGGCGAAGTGGCTCCGGCTTCGCCAGCAAAGCCGGCGCTGACGGTGGGCTAGGAGGCTGCCTCAATTGTTGCAAGGCTAAAACCCAGTAAAAAGGGGCGGTAATCAGCCACTGGTTGCCGCCCCTTTTTGCTGCCAGGGACTAACCTAGGCGAAGAATAGCATCTGTAACCCAAACACTACAATCAGGCCTTCGACTACCAGCAGGAATTTCTCTTTGGAGATGCGGCTCAGCAAGAGCTTGCCCGTGTAGCTGCCGCCAATCATGGCCACGCCGGCAAAAGTGCCCACTAGCAGCCCTTTGGTGGTGACGAGCGCGTACTTGCTGTACACGATGGTCTTGGTGAGGTGCAGCACCAGCGAGGCAAAGGCATCGCTGGCCACGTAGGCCACGGGCGGTAGGTTCAGGCCCAGAAAAAACAGGGCCCCGGTCGGGCCAGCGCTGCCCGTCAGACCCGACAAAAAGCCCGTGAGCGCGCCGCCCAGCACCATGCCGGGGTTGCCCAGTTCTACCTTTTTGGCCACATCCAGGTGGCGATAAACAACCACTAGTATCAGAAAGCCTCCCACCAGCTTGAATATCCAGTCGGCCTTCAAACCTGAATAAAGGCTGCTAGACAGGATAGCCATCGGCACGGAGCCCACGAGGAAGTACAATACCGGTTTCCAGCGCAACTCGTGCCGGCCAAACCAGAAACGAGAGGCGTTGCCGAAAATCTGTGCTACGGTCAGCACCGGCACGGCTTCCTTGATACCTACGATGTTGGCTAGAATGGGCAGAAAAATCAGCGCCCCGCCAAATCCTACCGAGGCCGAAACCGTGGCTGCCAGGTAGGCAACGACGAAAAGAAGGAGATATTCCATTAGAAATAAGTATGCAGTTAAGCTACGACTAGTTACACCTAGTTTATAGCAATAGCTATTACTGGGTAAAATATGATTATGAAAAGAATATGGATTGCCCTAGCCGAGTAGAATAGCGCCGTTAAGAGCCGCTACTTACGCTGGATTATTTGCCCGCAATTGCTTAGGTATGGGCAACGGACTGCCTACTCCCAACAGCAAAAGGGGACTTCAGACCGGGCCGGCTGGTAGTAGCGGCTGCGAGTAGGCTTAGCGGGAAGCTAGTCGGCCGTCGGCGGTGAAAAGCACGTCCTGTTTTTTGCCGGCCAGCGCTAGCTCGGCTTCGTACACCGTACTGCCGTCCGCTTTGTTAATTGTGGCAGCTTCCCGTACCTGATAGGCAGTAAAATCCCGTGCCAACGAAGCCAGAATAGCCGGCGGCAATTGCTTTATAGTCAAAGTCGTTTCTGTTTCCTGAATCACGCCGGCAGGGGTAATGACTACCGACATTTGCCGACCGTTTAGCCGGAAGCTAGCTTCGTACATTTCCTCGGTCAGAAAGGCGTCACGCGCCCCGAAGTCATTATGGGTTTCGTACTCGTACACCTGCTTGACCGGCTGGGATTCCTTTTCCCATGTCAGGGTCTTGACGGTTGGAAAACGGGTTGCGAAGGTGACTTGAACAAGCGCCGGCACCTGGGTTGGGCTGATTGTTTGAGCCAGGCTGGTGGTGCTGTAAGCGAGTAGCGTAGCTAAGGAAAACAAGTAGGCTTTCATGGGTAGGAAGGAGAGGTGAAGAGCAAAAGCTATTGAAAAAACCGTACCAAAGAAATTGAACAATTCTGGTAAGATTCTGTATTCAGCTTCCTTTTCCCTGCCAGAACGCCTGGCTTATCCCCAAATCAACACAAGGGTGCCACTAATAATGAGCAGCGCGCCTACGCCGGCGTGCCAACTCAGCTTTTCGCCCAGAAACACGACCGACAGTACGATGGCAATAGCTACACTGAGCTTATCGACGGGCGCTACCTGCGACACGCTGCCCAGTTGCAAGGCCCGGAAGTAGAAAATCCACGACAAGCCGGTGGCCACGCCCGATAAGCCCAGAAAAATCAGGTTAGTGCGCGTAAGCAGCCCCAGCTTATCCAACCCACCCTGGAAGTAGACGATGCCCCAGGCCAGCAGCAGAATAACCACCGTGCGAATGGCGGTGGCCAGGTTGGAATCGACACCTTTGATGCCGATTTTGGCCAGGATGGCCGTGAGCGCGGCGAAGAGTGCAGAAAGCAGGGCGTATATCCACCACATAGCGTCAGCGCGTTACTGCCCGAAGGTGAGGACCCGGAAGGTGCCGGGCACGATGGCGGGTTTGGGCTTGGGCACCTCGGGCGTGGCCGCCGGGCGGGGCCCGAGGTCGGCCGTGCAGGTATGAAGTTGGTGCGTGCGCAGGTTGAGGGCCACCGTGCGGGCACCCTTGGCCGTGGGCACCGTGGCGATGACCGCGTACAGCGTATCCTTGAACTGGTGAATAACGGTCAGGGTCCCGTCGCCGCCGTTGGTTGTTACGATGTGGTGGGTGGCCGCATCGAAGGCCACGCCATCCACGCCCGACCCGATGGGCTTCACGGCTACCTGGTGGCCGTCGCGGCTGTCGAGCACCACGAGCTTGCCGTTGGCGCAGCCGCTGAACAGACGGTGGTGCACCGGGTCATAGGCCAGGCCGGTGGGTGCGGCGCCGGGAGCCAGTGGGTAGCGGTGCCGCACGGTCAGGGTCTTGGCATCGAACTCCACGACCTCACTCTTGTCCTCCAGGTTTACAAAAATGTGGCCCTGGCCGTCGCTGACGCCTACTTCGCCATCGCCGCCCAGTTCCACGGTGCCTACTACCCGGCCCGTGGCCGGGTCAAGTACGGAGGTGCGGCCACCGTCGTTGCTGAAAGCGAATACGCGCTTCGAAAAGGCGTCGTAGAGCATGGCATCGGGCTTGGGGCCGGTGGCAATGCGGCCCAGGTTTTTCAGGGTTTTGAGGTCGAAAGCCACCACAAAGTTGTTGCGTCCGCAGCTGACGTACCCCCGGTTTACGGCCGGAATCACGGCCACGCCGTGGGCGGCGGGCGTGCCGGGTACAGTGCCTAACAGCTTGCGAGTTTCGAGGTCGATTACTTCCAACTGGTCGCCGTGCGTGACGTAGAGCCGCTCGCCGGCCGGGTCAGTCGTGAGGAAATCCCACCCACCGGTACCCCCAATACGGAGGCTTGAATGCAGGTAGTAAGGAATGGCCAGCTGGCGTGGCGGCCCGAGCGCTACTAGCCCTAATAGGGCTAGCGGCAACAAAAACAGCGATTTTTTCATAGCACTAGATAAGTCCGGAGGCGGAGTAGGTACTAAGGGCAGTTACCGAAAAAGAGGCCGCCTACTGGGGCCGCCACGTCAGGCACAAGCCAGGGGTATTGCCGTAAAAGGTGGGCACGATGCCCACCTCGCGGCCGAGGGGTTTGCGGCCCCAGCGGTTGCGGTGCGTGAGATAGGCCAGGTGGGCGCTCAGAATGCCAAAGCCCGCGCCCGCCACTACATCGCTCTGCCAATGCTTGGTATTGACCATGCGCAGCACGCCCACGCTAGTGGCCACCGTGTAGGCCCCGATGCCGTACCACTGGCTTTTATCCCGAAACTCGGTGTGCACGATGCTGGCCGCCAGAAATGCCTGCGCCGTGTGCCCCGACGGAAACGACAGGTTATCCGACCCATCGGGCCGCTCTTCGTGGCTGATGGCCTTGACCAGGTACACGCTCGAAAGCATTATCAGCTCGCTCTTGAGTATCACTAGGCCCAGGTTCACGCGGTCGTTGCGCGACTGGACGCCCGCGAGCGCCACGGCTCCTACTTCTAAGTAGGGCACGAATTGCAGGTAGTTGTCGAGGTGTGTGCGGTAGGTGGGAAAAAGCCGATGAATGTCGCGGTTGGCCTCCTGGTTGGTATAAAAGCCGCCCCCGTTGAAGGTATAGGCGCCGTAGCCAATGAGCACCGCCGGCACGATGGCCGCCTTGAATACCTTGCTTTTCAGAAAGGGCTTTTTGGTTGCTGTTGGCAGCCCGGTGGGGTTTTCGTACTTGTGGGTTGTATCGGCCGCTGGGGCGGGCAGCGCCGGGGTAGTTGGCACCTGGGCCAGGGCAGGCGTCGCCAAGCTGGTAAACAGCAGCAGGATTCGCAGCTGAGCAAGAAAGGAGTGTCGCATAGCAAAGTAGAAAGGCGGGTGCCCGGTCCGCAATCCAACCGTGTGGTAGGGCAGAAACAAACCTAGGGGCTGATTCTGGCGAAAGTCTGAGCTACCTCTACACGGGTCAGTCCCATAGCCTCGGCTGCCTTTAGGCAGTAGCCCGCTCCAGATTGGCGTCAGAATCAGCAGGTAGTTTTGAGAGAAGGTTGACTTAACGCGGTCTCAAAAAGAGGATGCCGTAAGGCGGACGCTCGGTTCACGCTATGGCTTGGCTACGGCTAGCCCGGCCTATTGATAAGTAAGTACAAAAGAATGGTAGGAATGCGCGTGGGATGGCGGCTGGCGCTGTTGGTACTGGGAGGGCTAGGTAGCTCGGCCACGGCCTGGGCCCAGCAGGGGGCGGTGCGTGGCACGTTGCAGGAAGTGAGTACAAATCAGCCTATTTCGTTTGCCAGCGTAGTGCTGCTGCGCCGGGCCGATTCCACCTTCGTCGTTGGCACTCAGGCCGATGAGGCGGGTGGCTTTGCGCTAGCCCAAGTGCCACTGGGCCAGTACATCCTGCGGGCTACGGCCGTGGGCTACCGCACCGGGCGCCGGGTTATTACGCTCACTACCACTGCCCCGAGCCTGGCGCTGGGCACGCTCCACCTGCGTACGGCCGCCACCCAGCTCACCGACGTGGTGGTGACGGCCGAGCGCCCGGTGGTGAGCGGCGGCCTGGATAAAAAAGTGGTCGACGTGACCAAAGACCTGACCGTGACCGGCGGCACGGCCATTGACGTGCTCCAGAACGTGCCCTCCGTGACGGTGGACCAGGCGGGGGCAGTGAGCATCCGGGGCTCGGGCGGGGTCACTATCTTCATCGACGGCAAGCCCACGGGTACGACGCTGGACCAGATTCCGGCCAGCAGCATCCAAAGCGTGGAGGTCATTACCAACCCCTCGGCGCGCT
>Ga0268353_100135_pt1 | contig 12926 bp, 12 predicted proteins | sample G5R2_NF_18SEP201_FD_190168 | JGI IMG/M metagenome (GOLD analysis project Ga0268353, IMG submission 190168) | Phyllosphere microbial comminities from switchgrass, GLBRC, Michigan, United States - G5R2_NF_18SEP2017_LD1 | ecosystem: Host-associated > Plants > Phyllosphere > Phylloplane/Leaf | place... | reverse complement strand
GAACGAGTACTAAGTGCCTGTAAGCCGCAGACAAGTAGCTGGGTGAGCAAGGCATAGCGGCCAACGGGGTACCTTTCGACCCGTTATTCCGCCTGCAGCGCTGGGTATGACGGCAAAAGGCAGCATTGGCCGCAGGCTCCCAGCTAAGCCGCTAGCGTGCTATTCGACTCCGCCACGGATAATAAATAGCCCACGGCACTAACGTGTAGCACGCGGCAGATCACCTGCACTGGCTCGGTGACTGTAAGCTACTTGATGAACTGGTAACGACTCATGATTGAGGCGGTTGGGAGAAGATGTTACGGCTTTTTTAAAATATCGCGCTCCTGCTTCACGCGGAAGTAGATGCCCCGTAACAAGCAATTTCGTTTTGCTCTCGCAAAATACCTTGTTGAGGTACTTTTGCACTACGCCTGGGCCGCACACGCACTCCTTCTCAGGGTGGTTGTAATAGCCACAGGGACAAGGGTTCATGCTGGCAATGAGCATGAAATTGGCCGGAAAGTCAATGCTGACCTTAGCCCGCGAAATCGTGACGCGGCGTTCCTCCAGCGGCTGGCGCATCACCTCCAGCACGGTGCGCTTAAACTCAGGCAGCTCATCCAAGAACAGCACGCCGTGGTGCGAGAGCGAGATTTCGCCCGGCTGCGGGTTGCCGCCGCCACCTACCAGCGCTACATCCGAAATAGTGTGGTGCGGTGCTCGAAAGGGGCGCTGGCTCAGCAGTCCCTGGCCGGTACCCAGTTTGCCAGCTACTGAGTGAATTTTAGTGGTTTCGAGTGCCTCCTGCATGTTGAGCGGTGGCAAGATGGTGGGCAAACGCTTGGCTAGCATGGTTTTGCCTGCGCCGGGCGGCCCAATCATAATGACGTTGTGGCCGCCGGCAGCAGCTATTTCCAGCGCCCGCTTGATATTCTCCTGGCCCTGCACGTCGGCAAAATCGGCGGCATATTGATTAGCAGTGTGTTGAAAAATATCGCGGGTGTCGATGCGAACCGGCTCAATTACTTCGCGGCCCTCAAAAAAGTCGATGGCCTGCTGCATCGTCTCCACCGGAATCACGTCCAGATTGTTAACGATGGCGGCTTCCTGCGCATTTTCCTTGGGTAGAATAATGCCCTTGAACCCTTCCTTACGAGCCTGAATAGCAATGGGTAGCACCCCCTTAATGGGCCGTAGCGCACCATCCAGCGACAGCTCGCCCATGATAATATAGTCGCCTAAGTGCTCGGTCGTCAGCTGCTGCGAGGCGTGCAAGATACCCAGCGCGATGGGCAGGTCGTAGGCCGCGCCTTCTTTGCGGATGTCGGCCGGAGCCATGTTTACCACCACCTTGGTGCGGGGCATCCGGTAGCCGCGCAGCTTCAATGCCGATTCGATGCGCTGCTGGCTTTCCTTGATGGCATTATCTGGTAGGCCAACCACGTAAAAATTGGTGCCCGCCGTGACAACTACTTCAATGGTAATGGTATACGCATTAACACCCTGCACGGCCGAACCGTAGGTCTTGGTTAGCATCTGCTTCTTTATAATAATTTATTCCAACAAAGAAACACCAGGGTAACTAAAAAAGACATTATGCCGAGCAAAGCGAAGCAGCTCACCCGCACCGCCAGGGTTGCTGCCCCAACGGTGCGCGTAAGCCGCTGCGCTTTGCTTGGCATAACGTCCTACCAGAAGCTGCTGGGTTTCTAGGCCGCTACCAGCTTCTCAATCAACATAATCATAATGTGGATGGCTTTGATATGCACCTCCTGGATGCGGTCGGCAAAGCCAAAGTGCGGCACCCGAATTTCTACGTCGCAGTGGCTGGCTAGCTGGCCACCGTCCTTGCCAGTGAGCGCTATTACCTGCATGCCCGCGGCCCGGGCGGCCTCGGCGGCGCGCAGGATGTTGGGCGAGTTGCCGCTGGTGCTGATGGCTAGCAGCACATCACCGGGCCGGCCCAGCGCCTCCACAAAGCGGCTGAATACATACTCGAAGCCGAAATCATTGGCTACGCAGGTCATGTGCGAAGCTTCGGTGAGGGCGATGGCAGCCAGGGCGCGGCGGTCTTGCCGGTAACGGCCGCTCAGCTCCTCGGCAAAGTGCTGAGCATCGCAGAGGCTGCCGCCGTTGCCACAGGTGAGCACTTTGCCACCGTTGATAAGGCTAGCGGCCACTAGCTCGGCGGCCTGGGCAATGTGGGTGAGGTTGATATCGTCGGCCAGAAACTGGTCGAGGACGGAACGGGCTTCGGTTAGCTCGGCGCGGATGAGGTCAGGGAGGTGCAAGCGAAAAACCTGGTGGGCTAATAGGTGGGAGGGGTAGTAGCCGGTGGCACGTCGGTGCGGTGCGCCTCAGCGGCAGTAGGATACGAAACGTCGGGGTCGACGTTGGCCGATACTACGGGGCGGCCAGCGGGTTGCTGCACATCGTAGAGCTTGGCTTTCAGTTCATTAATGCGGTTATCCTGCTGGGCTACGTTGCGGCGAAGCAGGGTGCTGTCCAGGTTTTCGGTTAGCAGATGCAAGCCCAGGACAATTACACCAACCCAGCAAAGCATCATAAAAAAGTCGCGCTCCTGGTACGGGCCAGGCGCGCCGTTGCCCGCCACCCCGGAGATGGAAGCACGAAGTGCCGGAAACAGCAGAAACAGCAGGGCGATGAGCAAATAAACCATCACGACGACGGTTACGATACGTTTGAGTGCAAGCATGATGCGCAGGAACAGGGAAGAGGTTGAACGGGAAAGGTGCGTCGGGCCAATGGCCCGCTAGCTTCCTTACGTTCAGACCAACGCCGCGTTGGTTTGCAACTGGCTCAAGCGCTGATAAAGTCCGCCTTCGCGCCGCAATAGCTCGTCGTGCGTGCCGCGCTCCACAATGCGCCCGTGCTGGAGCACAATGATTTCGTCGGCGTGGCGCACGGTACTGAGGCGGTGGGCAATGACGAGCGACGTGCGCGAGTCCATAAGACGCGTAAGGGCTTCCTGTACAAGGCTTTCGCTCTCGGTGTCGAGGGCCGAGGTTGCTTCATCGAGGATGAGAATGGGCGGGTTGCGGAGCACGGCGCGGGCAATGCTCAAGCGCTGGCGCTGCCCGCCGCTCAGCCGCGAGCCACGGTCGCCGATAGTAGTCTGGTAGCCCTCAGGGCTAGCCATGATAAAGTCGTGGGCATTAGCCGTTTTGGCGGCGGCAATGACGTCCTCTTCCGTGGCTTCGGTGTTGAATTTGATGTTGTTGTAAATTGTGTCATTAAATAGGATGCTCTCCTGCGTGACAATGCCCATCTGGGCGCGCACCGAGTGCAGGGTGCAGGCCCGCACATCGTGGCCGTCGATGAGCACTTGGCCAGCGCTGGGGTCGTAGAAGCGCGGCAGTAGGTCAGCCAGTGTGCTTTTGCCGCCGCCGCTGGGGCCCACGAGCGCCACGGTTTGGCCTTTTTTTACGGTCAGGTTGAGGTCGTAGAGCACGGGCACTTCGCCGTAGTGGAAGCTCACGTTGCGCAGCTCTACCTGCTGCTCGAAGGCGGGCAGCACCATGGCGTTGGGTTGGTCACGAATGGTGGCTTCAGTGTCGATAATGCCGAGTACCCGGCCGCCGGCCACCAGCCCGCGCTGGATGTTGCTGAATGCGCCCGACAGGTTTTTAGCCGGTGTCAGAATCTGCGAAAACAGAATGATGTAGGTAATAAACGCCGAGGCCGACAGCTCGGCCTGGCCGCCCAGTACCAGCGAGCCGCCGTAGTAGAGTAGGCCCGCCACTACAGTCACGCCTGCAAATTCGGAGAATGGCGAAGCCAAGTCACGGGTGTTGTCGATGGCCTGGGTAGTGCGGGCGTACAGGTCGTTTTGGTACTCAAACTTGTCGAGCACGTAGCGGCGGGCGTTGAAGGCTTTCACCACGCGCATGCCGCCCAACGTTTCCTCGATTACCGAGAGCATGGCCCCAAGCGTGCTCTGGCTGACGGTAGCGTGGCGGCGCAGGCGCTTCGATACGCTGGCGATGATGCCGCCCGAAATGGGCAGCAGCACCAGCGAAAACAGCGTAAGCTTGGCCGACATGGAGAACAGCAGCACGAAAATGCCCACGATGTTGAGTGGCTCCTTGAAAACGGCCGTGAGCGTATTCACCACCGAAATTTCGATTTCCTGCACATCGTTGGTGAGGCGCGAGATAAGGTCGCCCTTGCGCTCATTTGAAAAGTAGCCCAGCTCCAGTTCGGTGATGCGGCCGAAGAGCGTGCCGCGCACGTTGCGCACCACTCGCGCCCGCACCCTGGCCAGCAGCCGCCCACCGAGGTAGCGAAACAGGTTGCTCAGGAAAACCGACACAATAAGTAGCCCGCACACGAAGGCCAGCGTGCCTTGTTTGCCGTGCTGGGCCAGCATTTGGGCAAAATAGTAGTTGAAGGTGCCCTTGATGTAGCCGATGGAAAGCGAAAATGCGGGCAGCACGGCTGGTGCTTCCACCGTATGCACGTCGGTGGTGCCAAAGAGCACGTTGAGCAGCGGGATAACCAGCGTGAAGTTGGCAATGCCAAAAACGATGCCCAGCGTCGCGTACACCGCGTAGAGCGGCACAAAATCGGCGTAGGGCCGCGAAAAGCTCAGCAGGCGGAGATATGTCTTCAAAACCGCAGATTTAACGGATGAAACGGATTTCGCGTAATCAGCTTGGCGCAGCCAAGCTGATTACGCGGTAGGGGTGGTGGGCCTACTTATGGTGGGCACTGGTGGCTATGCTGGGCGGGTGAAGGTGTGGGTGAGCTCGATGGGGGCGGTGATGTGAGCGTTGAACTCGGCTAGCTGCTCGGCGGGCACCCATAGCTCGTTGTGCTGGGCGTCGCCCACGTTTTGCACGGCGAATTGGGTCAGGTAGTCGCTGTTGATGGCGAAGCGCACTACGTAGCCCACGCCGTAATAAGGCACATTCCAATCGCGGCTGATTTGCACCGCGTACTCCTCGTTCAGCACCGGATAAAAAATGGGCTGTTCCGGCAAGCGCGGCGGAAATGCCAGCCAGCCGCTGGCCTCAATCAAATCCAACTCAGCCTGATTAACGGGGCGATATAAAAACGTAGTAGCCAACATACCTAAAATCTCCAAAACAACCCAACCCAAAAAGGAATAACCTCGCCCAGCGTAGTCAGCCCACGCAGTGGGCGTATCCGCGAAATCCGTTTCATCCGTTAAATCTGCGGTCTAGAACTCGTGCAGGCGCTGGGCGATGTTCCAGCGCAAAGCCAACGAGCCGTAAATCTCCGTGCCCGACACAGCGCCGTAGTACGTGGGCCGGTCTATGTTTTGGTGGCGGGCGATGAGCGTGGCATCAATGAAAAAATTGAGGCGCGGCTGGTAGGTGCCCGTGAGGTCGAAGTGAAACAGGCGGTTTTTATCGCCGTTGCCCACGCGGTAACCGTGGTCGGCGTCGATGCCGCCCGAGGTCGAAGGCGCGCGCCGGTTGTAGGAGAGCAGCACGTTGCCGCCGTTATTGTTAAAAGCGGTAGCCGTGGTAGGCAGCTCATCGAGGCCCTGCACCGAATAAAAAGCCTTGGCCACCACGCTTAGCCGCGGTGCCGGCTGATAGCTCAACACGCCCAGCACCTCCGTCACGTTGGCGCCCATCGGGTGGGCCAGTGGCTGCTGGTAGTGCTGGTAGTCGGTAAACTCGTTTTCGTGCTGGTAGGTAAACGGCCGGATGTAGTTGAACTCCAGCTGCAAATCGAGGTTGTTTACGCCGGCTAGGTCGAGGTACTTACCGCCCAGCTGGATGGCCTGCTTGTTGGCCCACCAGCCGTTACCGGAGGTTATCTCGCTCACCTTAAACTCGTCGAACACCAGCTGGCCATAGAGCTGGGCGCGGTGCTTGATATTCCACTTAAAGTCGAGGCCCAGCAGGGCATTGTCCTCCGAGCCGAGCTGCTGCTCGATGGCACGGTAAAAGATGACGGGGTTCAGGTATTGTAGTTCCAGGCCTGTGCCGCGGCGCCCGGCCACCTCCGACTCAAACACGCCAATGTTGAAGTTATTCGTCACATCAAAGCTCAGGTGGTGCAGCGCCAGGTACTTCTTATTGTAGAGCGTATCCGCGTTCTGGCGGCTGGCCGTGAGCTCGGCAAAGATGTTCTGATAATTGAATTTCCAGACGCGGGTATTGATTTTCAGGAAAAAATACGGCGTGCTGTAGTCGCTGAGAATGAGTGAGCGGTAGCCGTTGCCGATAAAATTACGGTCGTGGGCCAGCTGCACATTAATGTGCTTGGTAGCCGCGTAGGTGATACCGCCCCGCGCCGTAAAGAAGTCGTAGGCACTGCCGCCCTGCGTCTTAAAAAACTTGGTGTAGCCCTCGTGCGGCGCCACTGGCGCGCCGGGCTCACTGTCGCGCACAATGCGCTGCTGTACCCAGCCCGGCACAGCCTCCTGGTTATCGGTAAAGAAGCCGTAGAAGCCCAGCCGCTGGTCAATCAGCCCCTCAAACGACACGCCGCGCGTATTCACGTAGCGGAAGCCATCGAGGCTGTTTTCGCCGCCGTCCTTGCCGCCTTGCAGCAGCAGCACGGGGTTGAGGCGAAAGGCAAAGTCCTTGGTCTGGACGTGGTAGAGGTCAGTCTGGTCGCGGTAGAAGTACTTCAGGAAAGGCCGTTGGCTCTGGTTGAGGCTGTCGCCGAGTGCCGAGAACAGCCAGTTATCCTTCACTAAATACTGCGCATTAAACTGGTCAGCCGCCGACAGGCCGGCTGGGTTAGCGAGCAGGTGCTCGCCTAGGTGGGCCGCCGCCGAGCGGGTGTAGGGCCGCACGCTGGTGTGCGGGTCCTGCAACGAGTCGGGGCCGTATTTAATGGCGTAGCGGTCGATGAGCCGGTACGTGTTCGGGTCGAGCGGCACGTAGAGCGGCCCCTGATAGGGCGAAGTGGACGCCTGCCCGGCACGCAACGCCGGGGCATGGCGCGGGGCCGGCGCCGCCTCACGCACCACGGGCGCCGGGGCCGGCGCGTCCGAGGAAAGCGGGCGGTCCTGCCGGAGCGGCCTGGCTTCTTTAGTGGCGGGCTTGTCGGCCTGCGGGTTTTCGGGTAGCGGCTGGTTGAAAATATACCAATTAGCCGTGCCCGGCTGGGGAGGCGTGGCGGGCGGCGTGGTTTGGGCCGCCAGCGGGCCCGCCAACATGAGAAACAGGGAAGACAGGTAGTATTTCATCAACCAAAAAAACTACCCGAAAGGGGGCAGGCCAGGCAAATTTACATCGGCCGCCGCCGCCCCGGCTTTTCGCCCCGACCTTTGGCCCCGGTCCAGCCACCGGGCCGCCCCGCTAGCCGTGCTGCGCCTGCTCCGATTTGCCGACCTCGACCTTGCCCGCTGGGCTGCCTGCGTGGCCGCTAGCCCCGGCGCGCTGCCCTACGTGGAGGCGTGGTGGTTGGCCGCCACCGCCGGCCGCTGGGATGCCGTGGTGGAGCTAGGCCCCACTGGCGAATATCACTCGCTGCTGCCGCTACCCACCAAATGGCGCCCCTGGGGCCGGGCAGCCTACCAGCCGCTTTTTACCCAGCAGCTGGGCCTGGTGCTGACCCCAGCCAGCGAATGCCGGCAACTTGCGGATTATGTATCTGTTGCTAAAAAGTATGTAAGCCGCTTCTACCAGCAATTGCCCACGGGCGCGCCGCTGTCTGAAATGCCGCCAGTATTTATACTCGGCCAACGCCTAACCTATCACCTCGACCTGACGCCCGGCGCTGACGCCCTGCGGCTGGCCTACGCCGCTGACTACCGCCGCCGCCTGCGCAAAAACGAAGCCGCACCCCAGCCGCTACGCGTGAGCGAAGGAGCGAATATAGAGGAGCTAATCCAGCTTTTTCTCACGTATAAAAGTGCGGACCACACGGGCTTGCGGCCGGGTCAGTATGCCGCGCTGTGCCGCCTAGCGGCCGCCGCCCAGGAACGTGGAGCAGCCGAATTGCGCCAAGTGCGCCACCCCGCCACCGGTGAATTGCTGGCGGGCGCGCTCTTCATTCGCCACGCGGGCGGGCTGATTTACCTGTTTGCGGTGGCCTCGGCGGCGGGGCGGGCCAGCGGGGCACCGCTGCTGCTCCTTGATGATGCGGTGGGCCGCCACGCCGGGCAGCCAGGGCAACTCCTCGACTTCGAAGGGGGCAGCTTGCCGGGCATTGGGCGTTTCTTCGCGAACTTCGGGGCGCGGCCTGTCGCCTACCCCACGCTGGCTTTTACCCGAACAACCTGGCTTTCACTATGGATGCGCCCCTGACTACCCCCGATTCGACCGCGCCGGCCCCGGCGGCGCTCCCCGAGCGCCTGCACGTTATCAGCGCCACGCCCAGCATTGCCAACCATTTTCTGGCCGAGCTGCGCGACATCGAAATTCAGAAGGATAGCTTGCGTTTCCGGCGCAACTTGCAGCGACTGGGCGAAATCATCGCCTGCCGCATCAGTGCCCAGCTCAGCTACACGCCACAGACCGTGCGTACCCCGCTCGGCGAGGCGCCCAGCCAGCTGCTGCGCGATTTTCCGGTGCTGGCCACCGTGCTGCGGGCGGGCCTGCCCTTTCATCAGGGCTTCCTCAACTACTTCGACCAGTCGCCGAGCGCCTTCGCGGCTGCCTACCGTATTGAGGGCACGGCCCAGGTGCAGGTGCAACTCGACTACCTCACCGCCCCTAGCCTCGACGAGCGCGTGCTCATCCTCGTAGACCCCATGCTGGCTTCCGGCAAAAGCCTCGTGCAAACCTACCGGGCCATGCTGCGCTTCGGCACGCCACGCCAGGTGCACATTGCAGCCGTTATCGGCTCGCCCGAGGGCGTGGATTACGTGATGCGCGAAGTCCCGGAGGCCACGCTGTGGCTGGCCGCCGTCGATGAAAAGCTTAACGAGCAGGCCTATATCATCCCGGGCCTCGGCGATGCCGGCGACCTGGCCTTCGGTAGTAAAATATAGCTGCTTCGCATCCGTTTCAGGGGTGGCCGCTGGCTACCTACTGGCTTCCCCGCCGCACCTCATTTGCTGCCGACTGAACCACCTTGGTCGGAATGGGGTATGTTTGGGACGCTACTCGTCGCATTTGTAACGCGTTTATCGCCCACTTTCACTTTTCTGCGCTGGTGTTACACTTTGCCATGAAGCTTGCTTCAGTCTTTCTATTTAGTACGGTCAAGTTCCTGGCTGGCCCATTGGCTGGCAACAGCATGGGGCTGGGATTTTGGCCCACGCTGGGCCTCACCGTGGCGGGCATGATGACGAGCGTATTCATCATCTCCGGCGTGGGCCGCGCCTGGGTGCGCCACCGGCAGATGCAGCGCCGCTTGCGCCGGGCGCCGGTCTTCTCCAAGCGCTCGCGCAATATCATCAAGGTTTTCAAGCGCTTCGGCATGGGTGGTATCGCGTTTTTGACACCCATACTGCTCTCACCCATCGGCGGCACCGTCATTGCCACGCTGCTGGGTGTGCCGCGCCCGCGCATCCTGCTGCACATGCTGTGGAGCGCCGTGCTGTGGGGCGGCGTGCTCACGCTGGCCAGCGCCCGCATCGGGCATTTCCTGCATCATTAACAGAGTGTTTGAAACCCAAATAGTAAAAAACACAGAATCAGCTTAAAAGCCCGTCTGTCTGGGCGCTTGCCCGTATAAGCCCCGCGCTTCTCTTCTGCCTAGCAGAGAGGGAGCCGCGGGGCTTTTCAGTTATTCCTTTTCCCACCCTTTATGAGTAATACTTCTTCCTTTCTGCCATTGGCTGAGCCAGCGCCCGTGCAAGCCAGCGTATCGCGCCGGCTGGCCGTCGAGTTTATTGGCACGTTCTGGTTGGTGCTGGGCGGCTGCGGCAGTGCTGTGCTGGCGGCTGGCTTTCCTAAAGTAGGCATTGGCCTGCTGGGCGTGTCGCTGGCTTTTGGCCTCACGGTGCTCACGATGGCTTTTGCCTTCGGCCACATTTCGGGCGGCCACTTCAACCCCGCCGTGAGCCTGGGTTTGTGGCTGGGCGGGCGCTTTTCGGGCCGCAACCTGCTGCCCTATTGGGCCGCGCAGGTACTGGGTGGCTTGGCCGGTGCCGGGCTGCTCTACGCCATTGCCTCGGGCTCGCCAGCTTATAGCGCCGCTACCAATGGCCTGGCGGCCAATGGCTACGGGGCCGCCTCGCCCGGCGGCTACTCGCTGCTGGCTTGCTTCCTCACCGAAGTAGTGCTCACGATGGTCTTTCTCTACATCATCCTCGGTGCCACCGATACGCGGGCGGCCAAAGGCTTCGGCCCCATCGCCATCGGATTGGGCCTCACGCTCATTCACCTGCTCAGCATTCCTGTGACCAACACCTCGGTAAACCCCGCTCGTTCGCTGGGGCCGGCGCTTATCCTAGGCGGCACGGCCTTGCAGCAGGTGTGGCTGTTCTGGGTGGCGCCGCTGCTGGGCGCGGCGCTGGCGGGCGTGTCCTACCAGTGGCTCACGGGCAGCGAGGGCACCGAAGCGGTGGCCGGCTCAGCTCAGGCCATTTCCCGCGCTACCACTACCATCGGCGAGGTCACGGCCAATAGCCCCGCCCCACCGCTGTAGAGATAATATTAACTGAGTTTGATGAAAGGCAATAAAAAGCGCGGTTATCAGGCGGAGCTTGCTCCGCCTGATAACCGCGCTTTTTAAGTCTAAAATCTAGCGGCTAGTCTAGCTGCTACGCCGGCGGGGCCGGGCATTAATCGCCTTCATGGCCGGTGAAGAACCGCCTTTCTTTCCGGTGTTCTTTTTGCTGCCCTTCTGGCTCTTTTTGAAGTGCTTGCCTTCTTCAAAGGGCTTGCCGGTGCGCTTGTCGATGGTTACGCCGGGCTTTATCCACTCCTTCTTCTCGTGGAAAGAGCCTTTAAAATCGGGGTCGTCGCGGCGGCGCTGCTCATCCAGCACACGGGCGTGCTGCTGGCTTTCCACGAAAGGCGTATTGGTGATTTCGACCTCCTCCGGGATGGGCAGCAGCGGGATTTCCTGCCGAATCATCTCCTCGATGCGCTCGATGTGCTGGCGCTCGGCGGGGTTGGCAAAGGTGATGGCCGCGCCCGTGTGCCGCGCCCGGCCCGTACGCCCGATGCGATGCACGTAGTCGTCATAAATCAGCGGCACGTCGAAGTTGATAACGTGGCTCACCTGCGGCACGTCGATGCCGCGCGCGGCCACATCGGTGGCCACCAGGTAGCGCACGCTGCCTTCCTTGAAGGCGTCCATGCTGTTCAGGCGGGCATTCTGGCCCTTGTTGCCGTGTATCACGCGCACCTCGCCGATGGGCGCCTTGCGCTGAAGGAAGCGAGCCACCTCGTCGGCGTTTTCCTTGGTGCGGGCGAAGAGCATGACCCGCGTCATTTCCTCAGCATCGCGGTGCAGCAGGTGCTCCAGCAGGTTGATTTTGGTGGCTAGGTTCGGTACTTCGTAGAGGCTCTGGGTCACCGTCTGGGCCGTTTGGGCGGGCGGCGTCACTTCCACGCGCACCGGAAATTCCAGAAATTCCTCGCTCAAAATCGTTACCCGCTCGGGCATGGTGGCCGAGAACAGCACGTTCTGACGCTTGCGCGGAATAATTTCCAGGATACGCCGAATCTGGGGCATGAAGCCCATGTCCATCATCTTGTCGGCCTCATCGAGCACCAGCGTGTTGAGGTTTTTCAATACCAAGTCGCCCTTGAGGTAAATCTCCATGAGGCGGCCCGGCGTGGCAATCAGAATATCGAGTCCCGCCTTGATTGTCTCAATCTGCGTTTTCGGCCCCAGCCCGCCGTAGATGGCGTAGATGCGCAAATCGGTGTAGGTTGCCAGCGCCTTCAAGTGCTTTTCAAGCTGGATGGCGAGCTCACGAGTAGGGGCCAGTATGAGGGCGCGGGGGTGTTCACCCTGCGCATATTTCACCTTCATGAGCAGCGGCAGGCCGAAAGCGGCCGTTTTGCCGGTGCCGGTTTGGGCGATGCCCAGCACGTCGTGCCCGGCCAGCAGCAACGGGATGGTTTGAAGCTGCACGGGCGTGGGCTCGGTAAAGCCAGCCTCGGCTACGGCAGTGAGTAATTGCTTGTTAAGCTTAAAGTCGGCGAACGCGGCGGGGGTATCCATTTTGCAAAGGTCGGGCAATTTTGCTGCGCGGGCGGCATCCAAGACTTTTGCTGGGGCGCACCTGGCTAGCCAGTGGCAACATTTTTTTACGTGAAAATCTTGCGTAGAACCATCCTGCTCGTATCTTTGCACCCACAAAACACCACACGGTAGATATAGCTCAGCTGGTTAGAGCGTCGGATTGTGATTCCGAAGGTCGTGGGTTCGAGCCCCATTATTTACCCGCAGCAAAGTCCCCGGATGCAAATCCGGGGACTTTTTTTGTTATTTGCATAGTTGCGTACCCAATCGCGTTTTTTCTTTTTACCCAAACTACCCGCAATGAGTCTGCTCGTTATCGGCTCCGTGGCCTTCGACGCCCTGGAAACTCCCTTCGGCAAAACCGATAAAATTATCGGTGGCGCGGCTACCTACATCAGCCTCTCGGCTTCGTACTCGACCAAGCCGGTGAACCTGGTGGCCGTGGTGGGCGGCGACTTTCCGCAGTCGGACATCCTGACGCTTGAAGAGCACGGCGTGAACGTGGAAGGCCTGCAAATCAAGCAGGATGAGAAATCTTTCTTCTGGTCGGGCAAGTACAACAAAGACCTCAACTCGCGCGAAACCATCACCACCGAGCTCAACGTGCTCGGCTCGTTCGACCCCATCATTCCCGACGCTTACCAAGACTGCAAATACCTGATGCTCGGCAACCTGGCCCCGCAGGTGCAGCGCCTCGTCATTCAGCGCCTCATCAACCGCCCTAAGCTCATCGTGCTCGACACCATGAATTTCTGGATGGATATCGCGGCCGAAGAATTGCTGGCGACCATCGAAATGGTGGACGTGCTCAGCATCAACGACGAGGAAGCCCGCCAGCTTTCCGG
>Ga0268353_100134_pt1 | contig 12961 bp, 10 predicted proteins | sample G5R2_NF_18SEP201_FD_190168 | JGI IMG/M metagenome (GOLD analysis project Ga0268353, IMG submission 190168) | Phyllosphere microbial comminities from switchgrass, GLBRC, Michigan, United States - G5R2_NF_18SEP2017_LD1 | ecosystem: Host-associated > Plants > Phyllosphere > Phylloplane/Leaf | place... | reverse complement strand
CTCGGGGCCGACGGCCAAAGCATTGAGCTGCCGGTGGGCCGCACTATCACCTTTGTGCTCGATACGCCAGCGCTGGCCGAGGGCATGCACCAGCTGCAAGCGCAGTTTAGTACCGATGCCTTTGGCGAGTTGACGGTGGAAGTGGAGGACGCCATTGCCAGCCACGACGGCCGCGTGCGTATTCCACGCTCGGAGCAAGACGACTATGCTGAGGCCGCCATCCAGGCCCGGCAGGAGTTTGCGGAGCAGTTTACGCAGCAGGAATTCAATCACATAAAGCAGTATTCCTTTGACCCGCACGCCTTGCGCGGCAACTGCGAGCACTTCGTGGGGGTGGCGCAGGTGCCAGTGGGGCTGGCTGGCCCGCTCCACATCAATGGCGAGCACGCGCAGGGCGAGTTTCTAATTCCGCTGGCTACCACGGAGGGCACGTTGGTGGCGAGTTACAACCGCGGGATGCAGGTACTCAACCTGTGCGGTGGGGTCAAATGCACCGTCATCGGTGATGCCATGCAGCGCGCCCCAGTGTTCGTCTTCGACGATGCGCGGGGCGCCCGCGATTTTGGCCGCTGGGTGGCCGAGAGCTTGGCGCAAATTCGGCCCGAGGCCGAAAGCACCTCGCGGGTGGCTAAGCTGCAATACATTGATACCTATCTAAGTAATAAATTCGCCTACCTGCGCTTTAATTTTTCGACCGGCGACGCGGCAGGCCAGAATATGGTGGGCCGCGCCACATTTGCGGCCTGCTCCTGGATTTTGGAGAACTACAAGGGGGCACCCATCCGGCATTTTTACCTCGAATCAAACTTTGCGACTGATAAGAAAGCCAGCCAGATAAATGTGATGCGTACCCGTGGCAAGCGCGTGGTGGCCGAGGCCGTCATCCAGCGCGACGTGCTTCAGCAGCGCATGCGCGTGACGCCCGAGCAGCTGGCCTACCACGGGCAAGTAAGCAACGTGGGCGCCTTCCTGAGTGGGGCTAATAACAACGGCGCGCACTCGGCCAACGGCATCACGGCGCTCTTCATTGCCACCGGCCAGGATGTGGCCAACGTGAGCGAGTCGAGCGCCGGGGTGCTGTACTCGGAGGTGACGAAGGAGGGCGACCTGTACATCAACATCACGATTCCCTCACTCATCGTGGCTACCCACGGCGGCGGCACCGGGCTAGCTACCCAAAACGAGTGCCTGCGCATGCTGGGCTGCGTGGGTCAGGGCACGGTCTACAAATTTGCCGAGATAGTGGCTGGCGTGGTGCTAGCCGGCGAACTGAGCCTGGGGGCCGCCATCAGCAGCAGCGACTGGGTGAGTAGCCATGAGCAGTACGGCCGCAATCGCTAGCAGCCAAGGTGTTGAGGGTGCGGCGCCTATATTTGGCGGCTCATTCTCACCCTTTCTGCCCGGTTAGTGAAAATACTGTTACTCATGCTCCTGGTTGCGGCTAGCCATGCTACCGTCTTGGCCCAGGCGGGCCACCTGGCCACCGACCCCGGCCGCGCCCTCTACCGCGAAGCCAACTCCCCCGCCACCCGCCTGCGCCTGCGCGCCGCTACAAGCCAGCACGAAAACGAATACCTCAACAAAGGCACCTACGAAACCGGTTACCTGCGCTTGCTCGATGGCCGCCGCGTGCTGGTCATCGGCCAGCGCTACCACGTGGGCCAGCGCGTGCTGCAAGTGCAGGATTCGCTGCAAGTTGACAGCACGCAGTACTGGACACTGGCTGCCGTACGGGGCTTTGACCTGGGCACCGACGATGATGCCCCGCCCCTCGCCGCGGGCCAGGCCGTGGCTTTGCCCACCGTGCGCCGCTACCGCACCCGCCTGGTGCAGGAAGGCAAGCAGGGCACCCGCCGCGAGGCCGTCGAAATTCTGACTTCTATCGATTCGGGTCCGTTGCTGCTCGCCTGGCTGCCCGTAGTGCCCGAACCCTCCGGCCTTATGCAAGTGCTGGTGGCTGGCCCCGGCACTGCGGCCACCGAGCCCCTGCGCCCGCTCGAGCTAACCCAGGCCGCCGTACTCCGCCTCTGCGGCAGCCGTGCCGACGAGGTACGCTCCTTTGCCGCCATCCGCCACCTGCGCTACGAGCAGGCGGCCGACGTGGCCAAAATGTTCGATTATTATAACCGGGTAGCGGTAGCTAAATAATTGATTAAGAATAGGTGATAGTGCTACTCGATATAGAAGCGGGCCTGGCGGGTGGGTTGGCCGCGCTCGGTTCCTTGTAGTAAGTAGAGGCCGGTAGGCAGCCCCAGCAGTGGCAGGCGGGCGCCCGTACCACTACGCACTGGCCGGCTCAGCACGTCGAATAAGCGTAAGTGGGCTGCGGGCGACAGGCCGGGGACCTGCACGTAGTCATGCGCCGGGTTAGGGTAGGCCAAGAGGCTGGCGGTGGCCGCAGTAATTGGCAGGAGATTGCCGGAGAAGACAAGCAGCGGGACCACACTAAAATCAGGAATGCCTAGTTGCCCCGCCAAATTATCTCTCCGCAAACCCAGCTAGTGCCGTCGGTGCGCAGGGCTACGCTGTGCACGTAGCCCGCCGCTACGCTGCGCCAATCGGTGGCGGTACCAATCTGGGTGGGGCCGGCTGTAGCTGCGGCACCGCATCATCACCCAGCGCATAACTGCTGCCCCAGCCCCAGAGGGTGCCATCCTGCTGCACCGCTAGCACTGGCTGGTGTTGGTGGCTACACACCGCCAGGTAGTGCCGGGGCTAACTTGTTTAGGAGTCAGTATTTTGTTGAATAGTGGTCCACCCACGTTGCTTCCCCACGCCCACAGGGTGCCGTCGGACAGGATGGGGCCGTAAGCCGCTTTGGCTGCTCGCCAGCCGCTGCCCATAAGCCAGCGGGGGCAGGAGCAACGCCGAGTCAAACACGAGCAACGCGCCGACCGGCCAACGGTAAGTAGAAATTAGGTCGCTTGCTGTCTGCTGGCCACGAATAGCTTAGTATATACTGTATCATGGCCGCAAGGTAGTAGTGTTGATATGCGGGCTAGTGCTGGCCCAGCAGGGCTAGCTGCGCGGTACTGTCCTGTACCACGTGCAGCGCCTGTTGCAGCTCCAGGTCATTGTCGCGCAGCACGGCGCGGCTGGCCTCAGGGCCGTAGGCACTGCGGGCAATGCAGGCCTTGAGGCAGTTGCGCAGGGCGGGCGCACAGCGCCGCAGGGCGGCCGGGTCGGGCCGCAGGCCCGCGAGTGCCGCTGTACGGGTGAGGCCATCCAGCTCGGTATCCGTAACGCGGAACACGGCCTGGTACTGGGCAAAGCGCAGCCCCGCCAGCTCCGCCTTGTGCTGCTGATAAAAGGCGAGCGCGTAGGCCCGAATGGCGCCTATATTTTGCAGCCTGGCGTAGTAAGCCGAGTGCAATAGTGTATCGCGGGCCACAAAAACGTCGGGCATGATGCCGCCGCCGCCATACACTACGCGGCCGTGGTCGGTACGAAAACGCTGCTCGGCAGCAAAGCGCACGCTATCGGCCGAGCCCAGCTCGCCGCGTTGCGCGCGCTCGGTCAGCTCCCGGTTGTAGGTCTCGCGGTCGGGGCCGTAGGGCTTCTGAATGCAGCGGCCCACGGGCGTGTAGTAGCGCGCCACGGTAAGGCGCAACTCGCCCCCCTCCTGCAAGGTAATGGGCTGCTGTACCAAGCCCTTGCCGAAGGTGCGCCGGCCTACCAGCAAAGCCCGGTCGTGGTCCTGGAGGGCGCCGGCCAGGACCTCGGCAGCCGAGGCGCTATTCTCGTCAACCAGTACTACCAGTGGGCCCTGTTCCCAGTCGCCGGCCACGTGGGCGTAGGTTTGGGTGGCGTACTGCTCCTCCTTGCCCACGGTATACACGATTTTGCGCGAGCCGGCGATAAACTCATCGGCCAGCCGGGTGGCGCGGTCGAGGTAGCCGCCGGGATTACCGCGCAGGTCGAGCACCAGCCGCTTGAGACCCTGCCGCTGCAAGTCAGTCAGCTGGGCTTTAAACTCTTCGTACGTATTGGCAGCAAAGCGATTGACTTTGATATAGCCAGTCTGGCCGTCTTCCAGCAGCGCGCCAGGCTCTACGGAGGCATTGGCCAGGCGGCCCCGGTTGAGGCGCACGGTGAGGGGCTCGGGCTGCGCCGGGCGGGCTACCACCAGGCTCAGGCTGCTGCCGCGCGCCCCTCGCAGCAGCTGCGTGAGCTGCGCCGTGCTCAGGTGCGCCCCGGCCACCGCTTGCTCGCCTACGCGCAGGAGCTGGTCGCCGGGCAGCAGGCCCGCCGCTTCGGCCGGCCCGCCGGGCAGCGTGGTAACGACAGTAGCCGTATCCCGGAAAAAGTTAAAATCGAGCCCCACCCCGTCGAAGCTGCTTTGCAGGAAGCCATCGACCTGTTCGCGGTCCTTGGCCGGGATGTACACCGAGTGTGGGTCGAGCTTGCCTAGCAGCTGGGCAATGGCGTAGTTGGTAAGCCCATCAGCATCCACCGAGTCCACATAGTCGCGGTCGATGTAGCTCAGGATTTCCTTGTAGCGCAGGTAGCCCCGGGCCGTGGCGTCCGGGTTCTCGGTGCGGGGGCGAAAGGGGTTGGTACCTAAGATAATACCAATGCCTAAGGTAAGCAGTGGCAGCAGCGTCAGGCGGTAGCCCCAGCCGCGGCGGCTGGGTGCCGGGGCTGCCGGCACTACCTCGCCGGGCGATGGTAACGGGGCGGGCATAAGCGAATCCGCAGAGCGTATAATTTTAAATCGAATAGGGGAAAAGGCTATTACTCAGTCAAATTTATCACTGCCCCGGCACAACCGCCCGGCCAAAGCCGCCAACCAGGTCACTTTCCAGTTAAGCCCACACATTTTCTCGGTATAAGCCAAAAGCCTGCGTATTTATGGGTGGGAGTCAGCCTCGGCGGTTAGTCGATTGGGCAGGTCTCTTCCGGCCCTGCCAATGCCTTCGGGCGCGGTCAATACCCATACCTGGCTGGTGCCACGCCCCGCTGGGCTCGCTGGGGTAGCGGGGTATGGCTAACCTTACGTATAGCTAGCTGCGTACCAGTAGCTCGTGCGGGTAGTTGTTGCTGAGGTGCTGCTAGTCAACATTATCTCTTTGGCCGGCCAGGCTAAGCCCCTGGCTGCCTGCCGGAGCTGGTTAGCCCGCCGACGCTATTTTTACTGCCTGCCTTTTCCACTTGTCTTCCTGCTTATGTCGTATCCTGTTAAAGTTAGCGTGCACGTTGATGGGGTGGCTGACCCCGCCCTGGCCCTGGCCGACTACAGCCAACTGGTGTTGGAGCAGCACGCATTAACGCACCATACGTTTACCCTCGATTTTTCTTGCGACACGTTGGGCAAGGCCTTGGGTATCAAGCCCGAACTGGTGCCTACGCAGGCTCATAGCCTGCTGAGCGGCAAGGACATAACCATTGGCTGGGTGAGCCGGCTAGCCAGTGAGGCCGGGCGCTCGTTTCAGTTCAAGGGCCTCATCACCAGAATTAGCATCCAGACCGATGCCGACTTGGTCAATTACTACCGCATCAGTGGCTATAGCCCCACCTTCCTGCTCGAAGATGGCACGCAAAGCCGCACGTTTGTGAAAAAATCTCTGCCTTCCATCTTCACGCAGGTGCTGGGTGAGTATCCCGGCAATGCGTTGAAGAAGCAACTCAATGCCCAGGGGCAGGCGGTGCTGCCCTACATGGTGCAGTACCAAGAAACCAATTTCAACTTCCTGAGCCGGCTGGCGGCGGCGCAGGGCGAGTGGTTTTACTACGATGGCCAGACCCTGCGGCTGGGCCGCGACTCGGCCAAGGTTATTGCCTTCCGGAGCAGCAGCGCGCAAGTTTTTAACCTTTCTATGCACTTGCAGGCCAGCAAAACCGAGGGCGCGGCCTACAACTACCGCACGCACGCGCCGCTGGCGGCCACTGCTACGCCGCCCGCCGCGGGCTACACCCTCAACCAGTTTGCCGTGCAGCAGTCGGAAGCTCTCTTTACCCAACCCCAGCGCCTGACGCTGGGGCCGCATGGCCGCGACCAGGCTCAACTGCAACGGGCCTTGGATGGACTCACGGCCAAGCAGGCGGCCAGCCAGGTGGCCCTCACCGGCAGCGGTGAGGCATTCGATACCACGCCGGGCAGCGTGCTCGATGTGCAGGATGCGGCGGGCGCCGCCTACGGTAAGTTTCGGGTGCTGACCGTGCGCCACGAACTCGATGGCGAGGGTAATTATCACAACTACTTCGAGGCCCTGCCCGAGGCCGTGAGTGCGCCGCCGCCCAATCCTTACTGTGCCCACCCAGCGGCCCAGCCCGAACTGGCCGAAGTTATCGACCTGCAAGACCCGCGCAGCCTGGGGCGCATCCGGGTGCGTTACTACTGGAGCGTAGCCCAGCCCGCCGATGCCGAAAGCGCTTGGCTACGGGTGAGCACGCCTTACTCGGGTGCGGGTAAGGGCCAGATGTTTACCCCTGAGGTGGGCTCGCAGGTGCTGGTGGGCTACGAGCAGGGGCAGGCCGAGTTTGCCGTGGTGCTGGGCAACCTGTTTCACCCCCAAAACCCGCAAAATGCCACTTATACCCGGCCCAATAACCAACTGAAGGGCCTGCAAACGGCAGGCGGCAACAAGTTTGTAATGAACGATGTAGCCGGCGCGCAAACCATCCTGCTGTCCAATTCCAATAAAAAGGGAACATCCATCCTGGTCAGCTTTGAGGGCGATGGCAGCGTATCCATTACCACCAACGGGCCGGTTAATATCACCTCGGGTGATACCATCAGCATCGAAGCGAAGAAGGATATTGCGCTACGGGCGGGGGGCGACATTACCCTGGCGGCCGACAAGAACATCCTGGCCGAAACGAAGGACGAAAGCATCGGGATTCGGGCCAAGAAAGAGCTGTTGCTCACGGCGGTGGATGAGGAACTGACCCTGGAAGCCGCTAGCAAAAAGCTGGTCGCCAAATCGGCTGACAATGTGGAGATATCGGCCAGCGCGGTAGCCAAAATCATGGGCAGCGACATTAAGTGGAGCAAGCCTTAGGTGGCTGTGGTAGCTGGGGTGCGGCAGGAGTTACGTAGTGACTTACGTAGAATCAACTAATTTATAATCTGTGGCTTGTGGCGATTGCCGGTCGCAGCCCCGCCATCATTTATGTCTGATTCACTCACTTCGACGGCAGTTGCCCACCCCAGGCTCCGGCTCCAGCCGCAGGCGGAGGTGGCAGTTTATGAGGCGCTTATAAAGTGGGAGGCTTATGCCAACGGGGACTACCAGCTGTCGGATATCCGCAAGGAAGTAGCCGTGCGCGTAAGCCACAATGAGGCAGGCTACGCACTTGATTTTCAGACCAGCCCACCCGAGTTGACCAAGCCCGAGGACCTAGAGTCATTGGAGCAGCTGGCGCTCCGGCTAACCCGGCTGTATGAGCGGGTGGTGGTGCAGGTGGCACCTACCGGCCGGTTCACGGCCCTGCTCAACCACGGTGAGCTACTGCAAGCCTGGGCGCAGCTAAGCGGAAGCATCCGGGCCGCCAGCCAGCCCGGCGACGAGGTAACCGGTACGTTGCTGGGCTTTATGGACCGGCAGGTACAGAGCCCCACCCAGTTTCTGCGGTCGCTGGAGCATGATTACCTGTACCAGGCGCTGCTGCCTGATTTTTATGAGCAGCCGCTGGGCCAGCCGGGCGCGGCCCGCGTGCGCCGGTTTTCAAATTTCTTTGACAAGCTACCCCTGTGCTTCAACGAGCAGGCTACGGTGCTGCCCGGCAGCGAAGCTGGCCTGCTCGCCCTGGAGTTAACGGGCACCCTGGATGCGCAGCAAACCGATGTGGTGGCCGTACGTGCGCAGATAGCGCAGGCCCTTCGCTTGGTTGCCGCTTCGGGTGAGCCAGCCAGCGCTGGCCCCGAAGTGCCGGCCCCGCACGCGGGCTACCGCGCGGTTTACGTGCTCAACCAAGCCACGGGCTTGCCCGTGAGCGTAGAGCTAACCTTGTATGCCCGGGCGGGGCAGCTATTCAACAAACAGTACACCCTTACTCTCACTCGCCAATGAGCCAGGTCGGACAAGAACTCGTGTGTAACGGTGCCGTATGTCGCTGCGACAAAGGCACGCTGCCCAGCCAGCTGAAAGTAACCAGCCAGCAGAGCAACTACTTGCAGGGTAAACTGGTAGCTACTTCGCAGGATAAAAGCTTCCTGCCCTTTGGCACGTGCATGCTCAAAAACAACACGCCCTGCACGCCCACCCTGCTCATGTGGCAGAATACCTTCGACCTGGTGCAGGTGAATAGCCCGGCCAGCCACCCCCTACTGGAAAAAAGCACCATCCGGTGCGCCATCGGGGGCGAGGTCAGCATCATGCTGACGTTGCAGCTGGCCGTGCCGAGCCTGCCCATGCCGCCCCGGGTAGAGGCCGTGCGCACGGCCTTCATGAGCCTGTGCCCACTGCTGCTAGCAGAGGAGGCTTAGCCCTGGCACCCGCCGGGGCCGTACATGACTGAGCGCACCTGGCCGCTGGCTAGCCCTAGTAAACCGCTATTTTGACTGTCAATTGCTTCCCCCTAACCTATTGTTGAGTATGGCAAAGAATGGGATTGACCACGTACTGGCTGCCTCCGCCACCGGGGGCGCTGGCAAGGGCGTTGTAGGCGAGCCCGAGCACAAGCCGGGCTACACCGGCGTCGATATAAGAGTCGCCATTTTTTTTGATGGCACCAAAAACAACCGCACCAACACCCGCAAGCGGCTGAGCAACCCCGGCGTGATGAAAGTGAAAGACGACGAGAGCAGCTATGCTAATTCGCTTTCCAACGTCGCCATCATGGAAGTGCTCAACAATAAGCGGCGGGTAGCGAGCCGCGAGGTGTCGGTGTACGTAGAGGGTATTGGTACCCAGAACTTTGTGGAGGGGGCCGTTAAGAAGGGTAAAAATGGCCAGCCCGTCAAGGTCAGCGATGCGGATAATGGCAACGACGAAACCATCGGCTACGCGCTGGGGTCGGGTCCGACGGGTGTGACCAGCAAGGTGACGCGGGGCTTCACGCTGCTGCGGTCGGAGATTACTAAGGCGTATAAGCCCGGTAAGAAGGGCCGCGAGTACATCAAAAAGCTCATCATTGATGTGGCTGGCTTTAGCCGGGGCGCGGCGGCGGCCCGCAACTTTGTAGCGCGCCGCAAAGCCTTGCTCACGGGCTGGCTGGAGCAGGGGCCGCCCATCATTGAAATAAATTTTGTAGGGCTCTACGACACCGTATCTTCGTTTGAGTCGGTGAAGGGCGGGGTAGGCGAAGCGGGCATGTACCTGGCCAGCCTGGGGCTGGTGCCGGGGCCACTGGGCATCCCCATCCCTACAAACCCACACGCGTTTACGACCGACAATATTTTTGGCGACGACGTTTTGCAACTCGGCCTCAACCTAGGCAAGGTGCCCAAGCGCGTGATACACCTGACGGCGCAGGACGAATACCGCGAAAACTTCTCACTTACCAACATCAACACCTCGCTCAAAGCCCGCATTGGGCTGGAAGTGAGTCTGCCAGGGGCGCACTCCGACATTGGCGGGGGCTACACCGAGGGCGACCCCAAAAATCCCACGCGGGAGCTGAACAAAGAAACGCGCCGCATCAAAAGCACGGCCGAAAAGCAGCAACTCATTCGCGATGGCTGGTACAGGCCCAATCAGTTTAAGCCCTGGAAGCAGTTCAACATTCCCCTGCCCACCACGTCGCCCTATAGCATGATGCCGCCGCCGGGCGTGCCGCCGGTCATTAATATTCCCGTGCGCATCTGGGAAGACGGGGTGCGCTACCTCACGCACGAGTACCAGTTTGTGGCGCTTTATATCATGCTGGGCTTCGCTACCCACGCGGATAAGCCTGGCCAGCTACCAATGGATTTTGCCAGCCTTACCGGTGACAATGCTCAATACCGGGTGCCCGCCGACCTAGTGGCCATCCGCGACCATTTCAACAGTGAAGCGCATCGCCTGGACAAGGAAATGGGCAAGCCCCGCCAAAAAGGCGAGAAAGCCATCGCCGCCATTCAGTGCAAAACCACGGCCGAGACGCACCGGCTGCGCAATAAATACCTGCACCGCTCGGCCCGGCTATTCTCGGAGTTTAAAGTCGGGATGTCGGGGCGCATCGACGCCGGGCGCGAAAGCCATTTTCGCCTCATCATCCCCGACGATGTGCGGGTGGAGAAGGTGCAGGATACCATGATTCGGGAAGGGAAGGCCTCGGTGCGGTCGCGGCTCGACCAACTGCGGGAGCAAAAAAACCGGGCCCTAAAGCTATTGAAGGAAGGTGCCAAACGCACGCTGGAAGAAATAGGCAAGCACCCGCCCGTGTACCCTTTCTGAGTTGCCAGCGGCCCCTAGCTACTCCTTATTGCCTCGCCCGCGCTCGCTTATGTTAGTCAAAAACAAGTATCTACTTGGCCTGCTGGCCAGCGTGTGGTTTAGCGCCTGCCAGTCGCAGCCCGCCACCAAGCCGCAGCCCGCCTCCAAAACACGTATGTCCGCCTCCGCCGTCCAAACCGACCGCTTTCGCCTATCAGCCAGCCCTGGCTGCGCCGATGGCTACCCCGCCCGCATCGCCGAAGGCCGCTTCATCACTTCCGATGGCGGGAGTTTTCCGGTGCCCTACGGCCACTTTCTGGAGAGTGCCTGGGGCGGCTCGGCTGTGGGCTGGGCCGTGGGCGATGAAATGCAGCCAGCCCCCGACAGCCTGGAAATCCGCTGGTTCTCCTACACCGAAAATAAGTTTTACGAAGGCCATTTTCTGCTGCCGCAGGCCCGCATTCACGCCTTGCTCAAGCAGGGCTACTGGCAGGACGACCAGCACAAGCAAGGAACGTACAATAGCTTAGCCTTGAGTGTAGTGCCCACCGGCGTAGTGGTGGTGTGGCTGGTGGGCCGGCAAAACCAGGTGCTTATCGGCCGCTACCAGGCCCGGCATATCGACTACGACTACCAGCAGTTTCAGCCGGGGGCTGATAAGGCGGTGGCCATGCAGGAAGCCCGGGCGGCCATGTCGCCCGCCGCCCGCCGCGAAAGCGCCGCCGGCACCATCAGCAGTGCCAAATGGGATAACTACCTCAAGACCTATCCCTGGCAAGTAGCGTTCAGCCGCCCGCTTACCATCACCGATTTGGGCCTCAACTACCTGAATGCGGAAACCGTGGCCGACCCTCCCACGCCCGACATGGCCGCCTTTGCGCAGGTGGCACTGGCCCCCAGCCGCAAGCCGGTGCCTACCAGTATGCAGCTCTACGTGGCCGGACCCTACGGCCGCCAGCGCCGGCTCGACCTTGATTTTCCCGATGAGCAGGAAACGATGGCGGCCTTCCAGCACCTACACGCCCAGCACCCTAAGGAGCCGCTGACGCTTTACGTGGAGGTAGACGAGCACCTGAGCAAGGCCGTGCTTAGCCTGCGGGCCGGGGGGCAAGTGGTGCCGCTGCCCAAGAGCAAGGTGGGTTCGTGGCCGGTGAAATAAGCGCACGGCCCACCCGCGCTGAGTAGCCCTGCGGCGAAGCCGTATCTTTGCGGTTTACCACGCTTGCTTATGTCTACTCCCGCTACCGGCCGTATCCTGGCCATCGACTACGGCAACAAGCGGGTGGGGCTGGCCATTACCGACCCGTTGCAGCTCATCGCCTCGCCTCTGGATACCATTCACAGCCAGGATTTAGTGAAATTCGTGCTCGACTACCACCGGCGCGAGCCGCTGGCGGCCGTGGTAGTGGGCATGCCCCGCACGCTGCTCAACGAGCCCACCGACTCGACCAGCGCGGTGGTGGGTTTGCTGCGCCGCCTGCGCCGCGAGTTGCCCGAACTGGCCATCCACGAAATCGACGAGCGCTTCACTTCGCGCATGGCCAAGCAGGCCATGCTAGCCGGCGGCCTGGGCCGCAAGGCCCGGCAAGACAAAGCCACCGTCGATAAGGTGAGCGCGGCCCTTATTCTCCAGTCATTTTTAGAATCCCCCCTGCGTTAACAATGATTCTCCCGATTGTTGCCATCGGCGACCCCGTGCTTAAAACGCTCGCCAAAGACCTGCCCACCGACCTGCCCGCTACCGACCTGCAAAAGCTGGTGCAGGATATGTTTGAAACTATGTACTCGGCCCACGGCGTGGGCCTGGCCGCGCCCCAAATTGGGCGCGCCGTGCGCCTGTTCGTGATGGACTCGGGCCCCATGTTGGAAGTAGATGAGGACGACGAAGTAGAAGTGGCCGCGCCCGGCGAAATTGCCGAAACGCCCATCAAGCGCGCCTTTATCAACCCCCAGATGCTGAGCGAAACCGGCGAGCCCTGGGGCTTCGAGGAGGGCTGCCTCAGTATCCCCGGCGTGCGCGAGCTGGTACACCGCTGCCCCGACATCGTGCTGCGCTACGAAGACGAAAACCGCCAGGTGCACGAGGAAGGCTTCAGCGGCATGGCCGCCCGCATCATCCAGCACGAGTACGACCACCTCGAAGGTATCCTATTTACCGATAAGCTGTCGGCCTTTAAAAAGCAGTTGCTGAAAGGCCGCCTTTCGCGCATCAGCAAAGGCGACGTGAAGCACGACTACCGCATGAAGTTTGCGGGCACGGGCGGCCGCCGCTAAACAGGCCAGCCATTCATAACCAGTAACAAAGCAGCCGGTATATCACCAGATATACCGGCTGCTTTGTTACTTGCCGGCTCATCGGTAACGCCAGGGAGTTATGAGAAAAGGGCTACTTACTAAGCGAGCGTTTTGGATGAGCTTGGCGCTGACTGTGGCCGGGCTAGCCTGGCCGGCTAGCCCGGCGCAGGCGTGGGGCTTTTTTGGCCACCGGCTGCTCAATCGGCTGGCTGTGTACACGCTGCCGCCCGAGATGCTGCCGTTCTTCAAGGCCAATATCGAGTACCTCACGTCCAATGCCACCCGGCCTGACTCACGGCGTACCGTGGTGCCCACCGAGGCTCCGCGCCACTTTATGGACGTAGATGTGTACGGCGACAGTGCCCTCA
>Ga0268353_100132_pt1 | contig 13269 bp, 8 predicted proteins | sample G5R2_NF_18SEP201_FD_190168 | JGI IMG/M metagenome (GOLD analysis project Ga0268353, IMG submission 190168) | Phyllosphere microbial comminities from switchgrass, GLBRC, Michigan, United States - G5R2_NF_18SEP2017_LD1 | ecosystem: Host-associated > Plants > Phyllosphere > Phylloplane/Leaf | place... | reverse complement strand
GTGGTCAGCCTGCCCGCCACCGCCCAAAAAGCTCCGTCGCCCTATCACACGCGCTTCGCCGTGGATGCGCCCATCATCGCTGGCGAACTGGCCGTGAGCGGCTTTGGCCTCTACCGTTCCATGCAGCGCAGCGGGCTAAATGCTGGCGAGCTGGCCGCGTTGCGCAAGGAAGATGTGCCAAAATTCGACCGCTTCTCGGCCGGCTACTTTAGCGAAAGCGCCCAAACGGCCAGCGACCTGCTGTGCTATCCCTCGTTGGTTATCGCCCCTGGCTTGCTGGCCCTGAGTCCCGCTATCCGCAGCCACTACGGCCAAACGCTGGCGCTCTACGTGCAAACCGTGCTGGCGGCCGATGCGCTGTTCACTACCTCCATCGGCAATATTCCGCGCTACCGGCCCTTCCTCTACGGCTCCGAAGGCGGCGACCTGCGCACCAGCCGCATCCAAACCAACTCGTTCTTTGCGGGCCACACGGCGCATACGGCGGCGGCTACTTTCTTCGCCGCCAAGGTGTTCCACGATTACAACCCCGACTCGCCGGCCCAGCCCTACGTGTGGGGCGCGGCCGCGGCGGTGCCCGCGGCGGTGGCGTACTTTCGCATCCAGGCCGGCAAGCACTTCTTATCTGATAACATCGTGGGCTACGCTGTGGGCGCCACGATGGGCGTGGTGGTGCCGCAGCTGCACAAGGTGGCTAGCCGCCAGGGTATTTCAATGGTGCCGCTGCAAGGCGTGAACGTGAATGGGTATTCGTACAGTGGGTTATTGTTGAGCAAGCAGCTGTAGCTGCCACTTATGAAAACGATAGCTTTACCACTAAAAAGAGTGGTGCAATACTATTTGCCCGCTACGTTGCTGCTTTTTTTGTCAGTCACTATCGAGCGAACTGTCGTGACCGACGGGGGTTACGACACATTATACGGATTTCCTTTTGCATGCAGGTCGAATGCAGTTGCGTGCTCCTTTTGTTATGAGGTGTATACGAGCACGCTAGCGTTAAATTTGGCTATAGACTTCGGCTTGGTCTATTGCGTTTTTAAGGCTGTAGAACGAGTAGGGTTTGAGATAAGACCTCGAAAGGCTTTATACTTCGTAAGTGCGTTGGTGATACTATTTGCCTTTTTTGATTTTTGTTTGCTGCTTACTGATAGCTTTTTCAAATGGAGTAATGATACTGAATTTAGACTTGTGCGTAGTGAATTCAAATTCGGCCTGCTCTAAGAGAGAAGCCCCGGAAGTAATTACTTCCAGGGCTTCTTTTTTTGCTATAAACCTAAAACTTTCACCCAAACATCCCCACCGCGTTCTTGCTCGGCAAACTCGTCTTACCCATCAAGTACATATCGACTTGGCGGGCGGCTTCGCGGCCTTCCGAGATGGCCCACACGATGAGCGACTGGCCGCGGCGCATGTCGCCGGCCACGAATACGCCGGGGAGGTTGGTGTGATAGGTCGTTTCGGAGGCGTGCACGTTGCCACGGTCATCCAGGTTAACGCCTAGCTGGTCGAGCAGGCCGCCGTTGGCCGGGCCGGTAAAGCCTAGGGCCAGTAGTACCAGCTGGCACGGAATTTCGCGGTCGGAGCCGGGTACTTCCTCGAAGCGGACGCGGCGGCCCATGTCGTCGGTTTCCCAGGTTACGTCGCTCACCAGTAGGGCGCGCACGCGGCCCTGGTCGTCGCCTAGGTAGGCTTTGGTGTTCACGCCCCAGTAGCGTTGGCAGCCCTCTTCGTGCGAGCTGCTGGTGCGGAATACGGTGGGGTAGAGCGGCCACGGCGTGTGGGCCGGGCGCTCTTCGCCGGGCTGGTGCATCATGGCAAACTGCGCTACTGACTTGGCTTGCTGACGGTTGGCAGTGCCCACGCAGTCAGAGCCCGTGTCACCGCTGCCGATTACTACCACATCGAGGCCATCGGCCAGGACGTGCTCGCTGTCGATGGGCGTGTCGCTCACGCGGCGGTTTTGCTGCGTCAGGTACTCCATGGCGTAGTGGATGCCGCTCAGCTCGCGGCCAGGCAGGTTGAGCTCGCGCGGGGCCGAGGCGCCGCCGGCCAGCACTACCGCGTCGAAAGCTTGGCGCAGCTCGTCGGCTGAGATGTCGCGCCCGATTTCCACGTTGTAGCGGAACGTGACGCCGGCGTCTTCGAGCAGCTTGATGCGGCGCTCAATCACCCATTTTTCGAGCTTGAAATCGGGCACACCGTAGCGCATGAGGCCGCCCGCGTGCGGGTCGCGCTCGAACACCGTGACGGTGTGGCCCGCCTCGGTGAGCTGCGCGGCCACGGCCATGCCGGCTGGGCCCGAGCCTACCACGGCTATTTGCTTGCCGGTTTTCAGCACTGGCGCGGTCGGCTGCACGTAGCCTTTTTGGAAGGCGATTTCGATGATGTGCTTCTCAATTTCCTCAATCGCCACCGGGGCGCTGTGGATGCTCAGCACGCACGCCGACTCGCACGGCGCGGGACAGATGCGGCCCGTAAACTCGGGGAAGTTGTTGGTAGCCGATAAGATGTCGTAGGCCTCGCGCCAGTCCTGCCGGTACACCGCCTCGTTGAACTCGGGGATGATGTTGCCCAGCGGACAGCCCGAGTGGCAAAACGGCACCCCGCAGTTCATACAGCGCGCCGACTGCTTGTGCAACTCCGGCTCGGGGTAGAGGCCGATAAACTCCTGGTAGTGCGCCACGCGCGCGGTCGGGTCCGCCTTGGGCGGTGTAGTGCGGGGGAATTCTTTGAAACCGGTGATGTGACCCATTATAAAGTAATCAGCTGTTTGTCAATTAGAAACTTGGCAATTTTTAACTCGACCCGTGCGCTCCTCATCCCCTAGGTTCCGCTTTTTGAAACCTAGGGGACAGGATGCGTCCTTAGGCAGCTTTCACCGCTTTCTCCAGCACGCGCTTGTACTCCAGCGGGAACACCTTCACAAAGCGGCCGGCTTCCTCTTCCCAGTTGCCCAGTAGGAAGTTGGCCAAGTGGCTGCCCGTCAGCTCATGGTGCTGCTTGAGTAGCGTTTGAATCTCGGCTTCGTCGGTTTCGGTGAGGCCTTCGAGGGCTACCATGTCGGGGTTACAGTTCACGGGGAATTGGCCTTCGGGGTCGTAGACCCAGGCCAGGCCGCCGCTCATGCCAGCGGCGAAGTTGCGGCCCGTGCGACCTAGGACTAGCACCCGGCCGCCGGTCATGTACTCGCAGCCGTGGTCGCCCACGCCCTCGACTACCGCCGTCGCGCCCGAGTTGCGCACTGCAAAGCGCTCGCCGGCCTTGCCCCGCACGTAGAGCTCGCCCGAAGTCGCGCCGTAGAGCGCCACGTTGCCGATGAGGATGTTATTCTCGGGGATGAACGTGCTGGTCGTGGGCGGGAAAATGGCCAGACGGGCGCCACTCAGGCCCTTGCCTACGTAGTCGTTAGCTTCGCCTTCGAGCTTGAAGGTGAGGCCGCTAGCCGAAAATGCGCCAAAGCTCTGCCCGGCCGAGCCGGTGAACTTGTAGCGAATGGTATCGGCGGGCAGGCCGGCGGCGTGGTAGCGCTTGGCAATCTCGTTGGAGAGCAGCGTGCCGATGGTACGGTCGGTGTTTTTTACGTCAAATTCGGCCGTTACGGCCTCCTTGCGTTCCAGCGCGGGCTGGGCGTAGGCGAGTAGCTGCCAATCGAGCACCTCGTCGATGCCGTGGTCCTGGCTTTCGCTGTTGTAAAGCGTGCCGCCCGAGATGTTGGGGGCTGGGTGCAACACCGCGTCGAGGTCGATGAGTTTGGCTTTCCAATGGCCCGCTTCGGGGTTCACTTTCAAGAACTCGCTGCGGCCCACCATCTCGTTGAGGGTACGGAAGCCCAACTCGGCCATGATTTCGCGCAACTCTTCGGCCAGGAAGCGGAAGAGGTTGACGATATGCTCGGGCTTGCCGCTGAACAGCTTGCGCAGCTCGGGGTCTTGCGTGGCCACGCCCACTGGGCAGGTGTTGAGGTGACACTTGCGCATCATGATGCAGCCGCCCGCGATGAGCGCCGCGGTGGCTACGCCAAATTCTTCGGCACCTAGGAGGGCCGCTACGGCTAGGTCCCGTCCGGTTTTGAGCTGGCCGTCGGCTTGCAGGACTACGCGGCTGCGGAGCTGGTTACGCAGTAAGGTTTGGTGCGCTTCGGCCAGGCCCAATTCCCAGGGCAGGCCAGCGTGCCGGATGCTGCTGAGCGGCGAGGCGCCCGTGCCGCCGTCGTAGCCCGAGATGAGAATCACGTCGGCGTGCGCTTTGGCTACGCCGGCCGCGATGGTGCCCACGCCGGCCTTGCTCACCAGCTTCACGTTGATGCGGGCGGCGCGGTTAGCGTTTTTGAGGTCAAAAATCAGCTGCGCCAGGTCCTCGATGGAATAGATGTCGTGGTGCGGCGGTGGCGAAATTAGGCCCACACCGGGCGTGGCGTGGCGCACCTTGGCAATCCACTCATCTACTTTGTGGCCAGGAAGTTGGCCGCCTTCGCCGGGCTTGGCTCCCTGAGCCATCTTGATTTGCAGCTCGTCGGCGTTGGTGAGGTAGTGCGCCGTCACGCCGAAGCGGGCCGAGGCAATCTGCTTGATGGCCGAGCGCATCGAGTCGCCATTTTCCATGTGCTCGTAGCGCAGCGGGTCTTCGCCGCCCTCACCGGTGTTGCTCTTGCCGCCGATGCGGTTCATGGCGATGGCCAGCGTGCTGTGCGCCTCGTGCGAAATCGAGCCAAACGACATGGCCCCCGTCGCAAAGCGCTTCATGATGCCCTCGATGGGCTCCACTTCTTCGAGCGCTATGCTCGGCCGGTGCTTGGCAAAACCTAGGAGCCCGCGGATGGTGAACAGCTGGTTGGGGTGCTCGTTTAGCAGCTTGGCGTACTTCTTATAGGTGTCGTACTTACCGGTGCGCGTGGCGTGTTGTAGCAGGTGAACCGTCTCAGGGTCAAACATGTGCGCCTCGCCCTTGCGGCGCCACTGGTACACGCCGCCCGTGTCGAGCAGCTCGGGGCCCACGGTGCTTTCCTGCTTGAAGCCGTGCGAGTGCTTGTAAAGCGTCTCCTTGGCAATTTCATCCAGCCCGAGGCCCTGAATCCGGGTTACGGCCCCGTTGAAATACTGGTCTACTACGCTCTGGTTGAGGCCCAGAATCTCAAATACCTGCGCGCCGTGGTAGCTCTGCAACGTCGAGATTCCCATCTTCGAGAAAATCTTCAGCAGCCCGTCGCACACCGCCTTGATGTAGTTGTAAGCCAGCTTTTCGGCAGGCAAATCGGCGCCTAGCAGCCCGGCCGCGTGGCGCGTCTGAATGGTGGCCAGCGCCAGATAGGGGTTGATGGCCGTGGCGCCAAACGACAGCAGGCAGGCAAAATGATGCACCTCCCACACGTCGCCGGCTTCTACCACGAGGCCCACTGAGCCGCGCATCCCCTTCTTAATCAAGTGGTGATGCACCGCCGACACCGCCAGCAGCGACGGAATGGGCGCGTGCTCCGAGTCCATGGCCCGGTCGGAGAGAATCAGTACTTCAAAGCCATCATCTACCGCATCTTGCGCGTAGCGGCACAGGCGCTCTACGCCGCGCTGCAACGCGCCCGGCTTGCCGTCGGCCTTGAAGTACGTCTGCAAGGTCTTGGCCTGAAACGAGCCGGTGTCGATGCTGCGCAGCTTCTCCAACTCGCGGTTACTGAGGATAGGTTGCTTGGCGGCTACGCAGTGGCAGTGCCTAGGGTCCTCATCCAGGATGTTGCCATTGTTGCCGATAAACGTGGCCAGGCTCATCACCAGCCGCTCCCGAATAGGGTCGATGGGCGGGTTGGTAACCTGCGCGAAGAACTGCTTGAAGTAGCTGCTCAGGTGCTGCGGTTGGTCAGAAAGCACGGCCAGGGGCACGTCCACGCCCATCGAGCCGATAGGCTCCTTGGCCTCCACCGCCATCGGAGCGATGATGGTTTCGAGGTCCTCGCGGGTGTAGCCAAACGCCTGCTGGTACTTCATCACGGCCTCGGCCCCTAGGTCGGTAAACGTGAGGCGCGGCTCGGGCAGGTCCTCCATCCGAATCTGGTAGTTTTCCAGCCAGGTGCCATAGGGCTGCTGCCCAGCGGCTTGCGCCTTGATTTCGCGGTCGGTGAGGATGCGGCCGGCGGCCATGTCCACCACGAACATCTTACCCGGCTGCAAGCGGCCCTTCTTGATAATGCTCTCGGGGGCCAGCGGCAGCGTGCCCGCTTCGGAAGCTACCAGCACGCGCCCGTCGTTGGTGATGGCGTAGCGCAGCGGCCGCAGGCCGTTGCGGTCGAGCATGGCCCCCACGAGGTTGCCATCGGTAAAATTGAGCGCCGCTGGGCCGTCCCAAGGCGCCATGAAGGTGGCGTGGAACTCGTAAAATGCCTTCTTGAGCGGGTCCATCTGCTCGTTGCCGTCCCAGGCCTCGGGCACCAGCATCATCATCACGTGCGGCAGCGAGCGGCCGCAGTGCAGCAGCAGCTCCACGATGTTGTCGAGGCACGCCGAGTCCGACTGGCCCGCGTCAATTACGGGCAGCAGCATCTCCATTTCCTCGGCCGAGAAATAGGGCGACGTGTAAGTAGGCAGGCCGGCGTAAAACCAGTTTAGGTTGCCGCGCAGCGTGTTAATCTCGCCATTATGAGCTAGGTAGCGGAAGGGCTGAGCCAGCTTCCACGACGGCATGGTGTTGGTCGAAAAGCGCGAGTGCACCAATCCGAAAGCTGAGGTCACGCGCTCGTCGCTGAGGTCGGGGTAGTACATGCCAACCTGAAACGTGGTCAGCTGGCCCTTATAGACGATGGTGCGGCACGAGAGCGAAGCGAAGTAAAACGCATCGAGTGCGGCCGGCAGCTGCTCGTTCAAGTTCTTGATAATCAACCGGCGCAGTACATATAGCTTGCGGTCAAAATCAGCCTCGGTGGCTAGCCCAGTGGGCCGGCTCAGGAATAGCTGCTCGATGGCCGGCTCGGCCGACAAGGCCGTGACGCCGATGCCCTCCGTGCGCACCGGCACCGGCCGGTAACCCAGCACCTGAATACCTAGGCGCGCGGCCGAGGCCGCAATGATGTCGCGGCAAGCCTCGCGCAGCTTCTCCTTTTTTGGCAAAAAGACCATGCCCACGCCGTAGTTGCCCGGCTCAGGTAGCCGAATGCCGTGCTTCACACCTTCCTCCAGCAAAAACCAGTGCGGCAGCTGGATGAGTACGCCCGCGCCATCGCCCGAGTCGGAATCGCAGCCGCAAGCCCCGCGGTGCTCCATGTTGGCGAGCATGGTGAGGGCATCGGCCACAATCTGGTGGCTTTTGCGGCCGTCGATGTACGTAATGAAGCCCGTGCCGCACGCATCGTGCTCAAATTCGGGCCGGTAAAGGGTGGGCGTGGTCATGTCAATTAGTAATTAGCAATGAGCAAGTAGCAATTGGCCGGATGTAGCGCGGACTTTTAGTCCGCACGTATTGCTGACGGGCCACTTACCGCTCGGATTGAAAGTCTACGCTACAAGTGGCCGGGCACGGCTTCGCGGCGCTGGCCCCAAGCTGCTTTCGAAAAACAGCGAGGCTAGTGCCGAAAATCGGCATCCGTGATGGGCGGGGAGGGGGAGGGAGAGCAGCTAGGAGCGAGGCGCAGACCAACAAGGTTGGCCGTTGCCGGGGCGGGTTGGGCAGTGGGTGCGCCAATCCGGAGGGTAAGGTACGGTGGTGAAGCTCAAGCTACACCATCAATGTTAGCGGCGGTCTTCGCGCACGGCCGCCAGCGCTTGCGTTCTGGCCAGGTGAAGGTGGTCGATAATCGCGTCCAAGTTAAAGCCATCGGTGGCTTTTGCAAATACAAAAGGGCCGTCGCCGCGCATGCGGCGCGAGTCGCGGTCCATCACTTGCAGGTCGGCCTTGACGAGTGGGGCCAGGTCTATCTTATTGATAACTAATAAATCGGCCTGCGTGATGCCTGGCCCACCCTTGCGCGGAATCTTGTCGCCACCTGATACGTCGATGACGTAAATCGAGTAATCGACCAGCTCGCGGCTGAAGTGGGCGGCCAGGTTGTCGCCGCCGCTCTCTACGAATAGGTAGTCAAGCTGATTATCAAAGCGCTGCATCAAGCCTTCGAGGGCATCCATGTTGAGCGAAATATCCTCGCGGATGGCGGCGTGGGGGCAGCCGCCGGTTTCGACGCCCACGATGCGGTCGGCGGTGAGGGCGCTTTCCTTGATGAGAAACTCGGCGTCTTCGCGGGTGAAAATGTCGTTGGTGACTACGCCCAGGCGGTAGTCATCGCGCAGGTGCTCGCATAGCGCTTTGAGCAGGGCCGTTTTGCCGGTGCCCACCGGGCCGCCGATGCCGACCGTGAAGGCGCGCTTGCGGAAATTGCGGTAGGGGGGCAGGCGGCGGGTTTCGCGCTCGGCAAAGCTGCCGGGCGACTCCAGCACCTCGTGGCTGTGGCCGTGTAAAAGGAGGGCAAGTTTATCAACGAAGGCCATAAAGTAGTGCGTGGATAATAACGCCTGTCATGCAGAGCGCAGCGAAGCACGACAGGCGTATTTCTAATTCTGAAACAGCCGCGAGTAAATATCGTCGTGCAGCAGTTGGGCTATGTCGAGTAGCACGGTGCAGCGGCTGGTCTCGGTGTAGGGCCGAATTTCGGTCGCGCCCAGGAGATTATCAAATACGCCGTAAAAATCGTGTTGCAGCCGGTGCCCCGCCATTGGGCCGATAAAGCCCAGCCGGATTGCCGCGCTGAGTTGGTCGCGCAACGCCAGGTGCAGGTAAGTCAGCTGGATATCGGCCGATGCGAAGCTGACGCGGCCCAGCCCCAGCCCAAACAGCGGCACAAAGTGCGCGGGCAGCGTTTGTTGCGCCAACTCGTCGGCCAGCTCGGCTAGCCCGGCTTCGGGGTAAAAGGCGGCCAACAGCTTGAGCCAGCTTTTGCCCTGCGTGAGGCTGGCGCGGTGTAGGGCCGGCGTGAGCAGCTGGGCGTCGTATTCGAGCAGCAATGGGGCTAGCTCGCCATCGCTGGCCTGGACGGCCGACGTGACGAACGGCAGCTCAAACCTAACTACTTGCTGGAGAAACGAATAGAGGTAGGCCCGGAACTCAGTTTCGGTGCGCAGCAGGCCGAAGGTTATACTGCTTTCCAGCCCGTAGGAATAGGCGAAGGAGCCGGTTGGCAAGGCCGAATCGGCGAGGTGGAGCAGGCGGGCAAGGTGCGACACGGGGAGCAGTTTCCTAAAACAGATTGTACAACTGCGCCAGCGGCAGCGTCTGCGCCGGCTCGCACGTCAAATGCACGCCATCGACCATCACCCGATACGTCTCCGGGTCTACCGAAATATTGGGCAAATAGTCGTTCAGCGCCATGTCTTTCTTGGCTACCGTACGGCAGCCCTTCACGGCTAACACGCGCTTGCTCAGGCTATACTCAGTAGAGACCTTCTCCACCGAAGCACCTGACACAAAGGCCACCGAGCACGGCCCCGTAGCCTTGCCATACGCCCCGAACATGGGCCGCGAAAACGACGGCTGCGGCGTGGGAATGGAGGCGTTCGGGTCGCCCATCTGGGCCTGCACGATGACGCCGCCTTTCAAAATCATCTCGGGCCGCGAGCCGAACAGGGCGGGTTTCCAGAGCACCAAATCGGCCAGCTTACCGATTTCGACCGAGCCGATTTCGTCGGCCATGCCGTGGGCACGGGCGGGGTTGATGGTGTACTTGGCCACGTAGCGGCGGGCGCGGAAGTTGTCGTTCGGGCGCTTCGCGTTGGCATCCTGGGGCAGGGGGCCGCGCTGCTGGCGCATTTTGTGGGCCGTTTGCCAGGTGCGGGTGATGACCTCGCCCACCCGGCCCATGGCCTGCGAGTCGCTGCTGATGATGCTCAGCGCGCCTAGGTCGTGCAGAATGTCTTCGGCGGCAATGGTTTCGGGGCGGATGCGGCTCTCGGCAAAGGCCACGTCTTCGGGGATGTTCTTGTCGAGGTGGTGGCACACGAGCAGCATGTCGAGGTGCTCGTCGAGGGTGTTCACTGTAAACGGCCGCGTGGGGTTGGTGCTCGACGGAATGACGTTGGGCTCGCCGCAAATCTTGATGATGTCGGGCGCGTGCCCGCCGCCCGCACCCTCGGTGTGGTACGAGTGGATGGTGCGCCCCTTGAAAGCCGCCACCGAGTTTTCGACGAAGCCGCTCTCGTTGAGCGTATCGGTGTGGATGCACACCTGCACGTCGTACTGGTCGGCGATAGTCAGGCAGTTATCAATCGTGGCGGGGGTAGTGCCCCAGTCCTCGTGCAGCTTAAAGCCCAGCGCCCCGGCCTCTACCTGCTCGGCCAGCCCCTCGGGTTTCGAGGAGTTGCCCTTACCTAGGAAGCCGAAATTCATGGGGAAGGCATCGGTGGCCTTGAGCATCATTTCGATGTAAAACGCGCCCGGCGTGCAGGTAGTAGCCGTGGTGCCCGCGGCCGGACCAGTGCCGCCGCCCACCATCGTGGTTACGCCCGAGGCCAGCGCCTCGGTTATCTGCTGCGGGCAAATGAAGTGGATGTGGCAGTCGATGCCGCCCGCCGTGAGGATGTGCCCCTCGCCGGCCACCACTTCGGTGGTCACGCCCACCACCAGGCGCGGGTCCACGCCGGGCATGATGTGCGGATTGCCGGCCTTACCAATGCCCACGATGCGCCCGCCCTTGATGCCCACATCGGCCTTGTACACGCCGGTGTAGTCGAGCACCAGCGCGTTGGTAATCAGTAGGTCGAGCGCCTCGGCCTGCCCGATGCCGGCCGCCTGCCCCATACCATCGCGCAGGGTTTTGCCGCCGCCAAACTTGCATTCCTCGCCGTACACGCAGTAGTCGCGCTCGACCTCAATCAGCAACTCAGTATCACCGAGGCGCACCCGGTCGCCCACGGTCGGGCCATACATAGCAGCATACGCCTGTCGAGAAAGGGGTAGAGACATAAGATTAATTGCTTTTTCAAATCAGAGGTTCAACTCGCGCCAATGAACTCGTCCTTGACGAACTGCATCCCTGATTAGGCGTTGGCGCTTATTTAAAGACGAATTACCAGTTTTTATTTCGAGTATATAAATATCAACAACGTCTTCATTATCAATTCCATCAAAAACTATTATGTCGATTGGGCTACCAATGAATCTAGCTTCTTTGGGATTGAATGGAAATCCGTTTTGAAAAGGAACAAGATGTTCCGTGACCTTACCCAGAATGACAGCTTGACTTCGACTAATGGCATCTTGTCTATAAAATGCCTCATTCTGAATCTTCCATGTTTCTAGCTCAGCGAGCGCAGATTGTTTTGCTGATTCAGCTAAAGCGACTCGTAAAATATCAAGCTCATTTCTTCTGAATTCCTCAAACTGCTGATTTGCAAGTTGCGGTATTGCTTGATATGAGTCATTGAGTTTAGCTTGGATAGCTTCTACTTCTTTTCTAAGAGAATCCTCTCTTGCTCTTTGAGTTGTTAACTCCTTGTTCTTGAAGTAATAAAGCACGAGGCATATTACTGCAATGACGAACGCTACCGCGGTACTTGCTTCCATAGAATCGGAAAGTATATGTTACCCCAGCTTCCCCAGCGCCTGCTGCTTGCCGGCTTCATCGAGCGGGCCATCAATCCAGCCGTTGCCGCCGTACACGCGGCGCTCGCCGGCCAGCGCTACTAGCTGCACGCGCTTGCGCTCGCCCGGCTCGAAGCGCACCGCCGTACCGGCCGGGATGTTGAGCCGGAAGCCAAAGGCCGCCGCCCGGTCGAAGTCCAGCCCCGCGTTGGTTTCGAAGAAGGGGTAGTGCGAACCCACCTGCACCGGCCGGTCGCCCCGGTTGAGCACCTCCAACTCAATTACTTCGCGGTTGTCGTTGAGAATCAAGTCGCCGTCGGCCAGCAGGTACTCGCCGGGCACCACGGCGGGCGCGGGCGAAGCGGCCCTAGGGGCTACCCGGCTCAGCCCGCTGCCGTATAGGGCCAGCTCGGGCGCGCCGTGCTCGCGGCAAATGGGCTGGTGCACGGTCACGAGCTTGGTGCCGTCGGGGAAGGTGCCCTCTACCTGCACCTCGGCCAGCAGCTCGGCCACGCCATCCAACACGTCGGCGAAGCCTAGGAGCTGCTTGCCCTTGTCCATAAGTGTGGCCACCGATTCGCCGTCGCGGATAAACTCCAGCAGCTGGGTGGCAAGCAGGGCGGCGGCCTCGGGGTAGTTGAGGCGCAGGCCGCGGGCGTAGCGCTTCTGGGCCACTACCCCGGCCTGGTGCAGTACGAGCTTATCGAGGTCTTTGGGGGCGAGGTGCATAGACGTAGTTTTGTTGCGAATGTAGGCATGTGGCGCGGACGCTGCGAATCCGCGAGCGCGCAAAGTGAGCAGCCGGAACTGGACGACACCTAGCGCAAGCCATTCGCTACGCCCGCCCGCAGACTCGCAGCGTCTGCGTTACATGCCTACATTCGCCCATACCAGCCACGCGCCGTACCCCACGCTCAGCGCCGACGACAGCCCCACCGCGCTAGCCCGTAGCCGCCGCCCCAGCCGCATGCGCTGCGTGAAAGGCACGCGCATCAGCCCCACGGCCGTCAGCATCCCTACTACCGACCCTAGCCCAAACAGCAGGATGTACGTCACCGCCCAGGCCGGCTGCCGGATGGCCCCCAGCACCGCCAGCACCAGCGCGCCGCTGCCCGCTAGCCCATGTACTAGCCCCACCGTGTAAGCAAAGCCCGCCTGCTGCTTGGGCTTCTGAAAGGACTGATACGAATTCTTGTCAAGCAACCGGCTGATGCCTAGCCCGATGAGCATGAGGCCCACCGCCGCCTCGAAGTAGCCCGAGTGCAGCCACGTAGCGCGGCTGAAAATGATAATCGACCCGAAGAGCACCAGCATGGTGGTGTGCCCCAGGCCCCAAAACAGCCCGTCGCGCAGAGCCGGCCCTAGCCGGTCGTGGCGCGTGACGAGCGTGCTTACCGCTAGCAGATGGTCGGGCTCAAAGGCGTGGCCCATGCCAACTATGGCCGCGAATAAAACAGGAATAAGAGGCTGCATTTAACTTACTGACGTAATAAACCCACCTGTCAGGCTGCGCTTGCGAAGCATCTTAACATGGTTGAACAAGCTGTTCTGACGCACTAGGATGCTTCGCAAGCGCAGCCTGACAGGTGGGTTTATCAAGCCTGTTCCTTGAAAATTATACGGCCTTAATCATCCAAATCTGGCAGCCGAAATGGCCGCTGTTGCCCAGCGGCTCTGGTAGGTACGTGAAGCCTAGCCGCTCGTAAAGCGGGATGGCCTGGG
>Ga0268353_100131_pt1 | contig 13271 bp, 18 predicted proteins | sample G5R2_NF_18SEP201_FD_190168 | JGI IMG/M metagenome (GOLD analysis project Ga0268353, IMG submission 190168) | Phyllosphere microbial comminities from switchgrass, GLBRC, Michigan, United States - G5R2_NF_18SEP2017_LD1 | ecosystem: Host-associated > Plants > Phyllosphere > Phylloplane/Leaf | place... | reverse complement strand
GCCAGTGGCGGGCCTCGCGGGCCAGGTTGAAGAGAATGGTGTGCAGGGACGTGTGGGCCGTTTGCTCGTAGGGGCCGCGCTCGGCCAGCGTGGCGATGAGCTCCAGCAGCTCGGTACCGTCACTGACTTTGGGCCGGGCCGGGCCGGGCCGGGGGCGGGGGGCACTTCGGCCTTCTTGAACACCTCCTTGTAGTTGCGGTGGATGAAGCGTTGGGCAGCCAGCAAGTGGTACAGCACCACGATTTTCACGCCCAGCGGCGCATCGGCTAGCTCCACGGCCCGCCCCTCGGCCAGCTTGGCGTTGTAGCGCTCGCGGCGCATGCCGTCCCACCAGGGGTCGCGCTGCACCTTCGCCAGGTCAGCGCGCAGCGGCTGGCAGAGCGTGGCCACCAGCTAGTCGAGGGCGACGGCCTGCGGGCGCTGGGGGTGGGCGAACTGGCGAAAGAAGACCTGGGCCATCGCGTACTCGATGACTTCGGCATCGAGCAGCTGCGGCTCGGGCAGGGCGTAGGTGGTGCCCCGGTGGCAGAACTCGGTGACCACGCCTTCGCTAGCGCTGGTCGATGCGCAAAGCGTCAAACTGGCCCCGCGCCTGGGCCGAGAGCGCAGCTTGGATGCGCACAAGCGCGTCAAGGGGTGCAAGCGTCAGCTACTCTGCGATACAGGTGGGCGGATTTGGCGCATCTGATACACGCGGCCAATGGCCACAACAGTCGCGGGGCGCAACCCCTGCTGCCCGACCGGAGCCACCTGAGCCTAGCCTGGACTATTCACTTAGGTATTGCACTGATAAAACAAGCGTATTAGGGACGTTTTGCGCGACAGGTGCAGGCCCTGGGCTAGCAGCATCACGTCGCCAGCCATCCGTCAACCGCCGGGTGCGGCTTCGTGCCGGTGGCCCAGCGCTGGGTCGTGGCACGCACGCACCTTTGCCTGGCTCAACTAGCTTCCGCCGCGTCGTTATCGGCTACAAGTGCCAGCCCACTAGCCATGCAGCTTGGCTGTTCATCGCCAACCTAACCATGTCCCTGCGACGATTTTCCAATTCCTAAACACGCTCTGAGACAAATCCGTTATCCTACTACGCACCAGCTACACCCACCCGACCTGATGAAAACCCTGTTGCTCCTGATAGTCCTCAACGCTCCGGTGGCTACGCTGGCGCAACGGCCAGCCGGTAGCCTAGCAACAGAAACCTCAACCACAGGAGACGTTGGATCTTTTTCTCTTAGATATCACGAAGGCTACCACCTTGCTCGCTCAGCCTCCCTGTATCGCACCTTACGCGACGCCCGCCTCGGCCACGCTGCTCATAAGCTACATGCCGGCGCCAAAGTTTATCCAGTAGACAGCACCGCCCCTACCACGCGGTCTTACTGGCTTAGAGTAGCGCGCCACACTTGCTTAAAAGAGCAGGTGGCCAAGTGCGAATGTGATACCAGCACTTACTACCTAAAAACAGCGGCTATTAAAGATAAAGCTGGCTTAATAGAGTCTTTTTTCCTACATTAGCATTAGCACTGTAGCATGTGGCAGCTACCGCACCCCAATTAATAACTTATCTTACATTGCCCTCCTCTTCTACCCTACCAACAAGTGGGGTGGTCCAATGAAAACGGACAGTGAGCTAAGATATGGTGGGTAGGAAGTCGCGCTCGAATTGGTGGGGCGAGCGGTAGCCGAGCGCGGAGTGGCGGCAGTCAAGGTTGAAGTAGGTGTCGAGGTAGTAGGCGACCTCCAGGCGGGCCTCTTCGAGGCTGGCAAACGCGCCGCCGTGCGGTAGCAGTTCGGTTTTGAGCGTACTCCACCCGGCCTCGGCCTGGGCGTTATCATAGGGGTTACCCGGCCGGCTATAGCTGGCTAGCGCCTGGGCTTTTTCAATACGCGCCCGGCAAGCCACGCTGGTATATTGACTACCACGGTCGGCGTGGATAATCAGGCCGGGAGCCGGTCGGCGCAGCGTCAGGGCCTGCTCCAGAGCCGTGAGCACCAACTCGGTGGGCATGTGCCGGTCGAGGTGCCAGCCGACGACCCGCCGCGAGCAGGTATCACGCCAGGTCGCCAGATAGCACCAGCGCCCGCCGACCAGGGGCAGGTAGGTGATATCCCCCACCCACACCTGATTGGGGGCCGTGGGCGCGGGCTGACCAAGCAATAGATTTTCCGCCACGACCACCGCAGGGGCGGCCACGGTGGTGCGCGGGCGTTGCGGCCGAGTGCTGAGCGCCCGCAAGCCGCAGCGGCGTAGCCAGGTGCGCAGCGCGTAGCGTCCGACAGCGTGCCCTTCGGCTCGCAACTCTGCCCGCAAGCGGCGCGTGCCATAGCGCTGGGCATGGCGCGAAAAGGCGGCGGTGGCCGCCGGCTCCCAACCGGGCGTGGGCCGCACGGCACGGCCCAGCCACTGATAGTAGCCGGCGGGGCTGACGTGTAGCACGCGGCAGAGCACCTGCACGGGCTCGGTAGTCGCTACCTGCTCGATGAATTGGTAACGACTCATGACTGAGGCGGTTGCGCAAAGATAGTCACGACTTTTTTTAAAATATCGCGCTCCTGTTCCACCCGTTTAAGCTCGGCGCGCAGGCGCTTAATCTCGTCACGTTCTGCGCTACTAGGCACGGCTTTGGCTAACGCTTGGCGCTGCCAGCGGCCCAGCAAGGCGGGTGACAAGCCCTGAGCACGGGCCACGTCGGTTTGCCGGGCCCCAGCGGCCACCTGGCGCACGCACTCGGCTTTAAAAGCCGGCGTATATTTTTTGCGGGTTAGCGGCGGGCCGCTTGGAAGTGTTTTGTCAGGCATGAGCAGTGGAAGGTAAGACTTGCCACTGTCTGTTTTTACTCGACCACCTCAAACAGTCCCCGTTAGCCTCATCCAGTTCGCCTTACCTTAGACCTTATGCTTGCGCCTCCGGTGCGCTATATAAAAATCTTAGAAGAGAACGTCGACCAACACCTAGTTGACACTAGCCTCACATGCGGGTACTGGCCGACCGAGTGGGCCTACAAGTAGCCCGGTACTTGAGCCAGCTGCGCGGGCTCGTCGGCGTGAAAGCTCATGGCCCACTCCCCGAAGCGACGCGCCGCAATAGGCCCGCTGGCCAGCCCCACCACGTTGTGGTGGCGCACGTCGTGCAGTAGCTGGTTGTACACATTGCCGATGATTTCGGTGCTTCCCTTCGGCACCTGCGCGAATTGCTCCTGGTTTTAGTGCAGCACGCCAATAATGCTCAGGCATGCGTTGTACTGCTGCGACTGCTTGAGCAGGACCGTCAGCATCTGTTCCGTGAAAGTCAGCGGAGCTTGGCTTAAATCAATTACTGCCTTGATAAAGCGCAAAAAGTAAGTAAATAGCGAAAACAAAACACAGGTAATCAGCTTGATAGCAGCCCTTGCACTAGCAGTAGGAAAACTTCCTGACGGGTCTTCACCTATTGTTTACGCAATAAGTCCTTTTTTACTAGCAGTTCACTGGTCTTGGCCCGCTACCGCCGCTGGCCTCGGACACGTCTCACCCCTTTTTACCTCTATGGATGTCAGTCAGTCTCTTGACCACTATGAGAATCGCCGCGACCTGCTGCGCGGCTACTTGCTCGAATATGACTTGCTTCAGCAGGAAGCTCCCGATGTAGCAGCCCAGTGCAGCTTCGAGGCTTTCGTGCAGTTTTCCTTCGCCTACTTCCGTATCGGCGAGCAAACCGGCGGCGTGGAACGCCTAGAGTCTGCGCTTGAGCACGTGCGCCGCAAGCTCACCCCCTAGTTTTCCCGCCCTATCTTCTACCAACCGCCCTTGCCCTTCTGGCCAGGGCGTTTTTGTGGCTGGCCGGTTTGCGGGCCACCCGGCTACCTTCGTCCACACAGGAAACTCACCTGCTGGCTGCGCCTTTGGCTAGCAGCTTCGAGGCACTACAGAGCTAGTAAGTGAGCCGGCCTCGCGGCCGCTTCGGCAAGCCGATGGCTAAAACCACCCTGGCCGGCGTTGAGAGCGACACTCCAGCGCCTCTTGCAGTACGCGCAGGCCCGCGGCACCACGCTCCGTATCGAGGCGCTGGACTTGGCTTGCAGTTGGTGAAAGTGTGAATCCGGCCAGGCAAGGCTCACATAGCGCCCCTGGTTTCGTGCACAGTTTAGATTGACTCTCGACCAGAGGCTCCCTAACAGTAGGACACGGTAGGACACGCCGTGAGCGTAGCCTCAAAGCATACCCTCCTTGCCAGTAGGAGCACAAGTTCTAGCGGCGCGTATTCCCTGCCCTTGCCAGCTAAGCGCCCAAAAGCCAGTGGTCTCAAGTAGTTGCATGGCTTTAGCCATTAAGATGACGACCGTCTCGGCTGGTAGGCCCGGGATGGGGGACAGCGCCGACATGGCCCTATAAACTACTTTTCCATCTATCACGTGTTTGCGCACGTTCGCTGGCTGCCTGCTTTATTGCAGGTGCTTTGGCGTATATACATCGCCAATTCATGGTAATGCCCCTGTATGAATTAATTCTCACGTGGAATAAATGAAAAATATTCACCACTCATGACTCAGCTTACTGTCTATGAGTGAATAATATTGCTGGTTAACTCAGTCGATATCAGCCCTCTCTAGCTCAGTAAGCGAGGTTGGGATTCTTACAGCAATATGAACAGCCATGTAAGCGAGAGACAATCAATGCCTACAAGCAGCTTATTAGAAGGAATTTTAATTCACTTTGGAAGTGTAAATCCTAAATAGCTTGTGTTCAGAATAGGTGAACCGTTTATCGGAGAAGCTACAGCTGCCTCAGTAGACGTCAATAATAGAAAAATAAAGTTCCTGTCTGGAACAATACCGGCAGCCACGACACCATCACCAACCACGTGCAGTTCAACAACTGCCAGCGCAACCTAGAAGCTACTGAAAAAGAAGCCACCTACCAGCTCGAGCTAGCGCTGTTAAAAGGCCAATTCAAAGACGAAGACGAATCAATCACCCTGCTGCCCGCCAGCTACAATCTCCCTAACTGATGAAAACTGCCGTTCTTTTTCCAGCCTTAGTCTCGCTGCTAAGCGTCGCGCATGCCCAGACAACCCCTGCTCCGAAAGCTAACCAGGCTACTCACCGCGCCACCACCTACCAAGGCCCTAAGGTGGTGAAGGATAGTAAGGCTCTGGGCCGGAAGATGGTGCAAAAAAGCAAGCCCACAGATATGATGATGCGCCTGCCGGTGAAAAAATAAGCGTTATAAGTCAGTTGAACTGTCAGTTACGCGGAAGTTACCACTGCCCAACTGGCCGCTTAAGACGAAGCTATTTCCTTATTGCGCGCCAGCTACAACCGTCCAAACCGATGAAAATCCTGTTGTTGCTTGTAGCCCTCAACGCGCTGAGTGCTACAGGCAACAACAGTCGGTCGATAGCCTGGCAACAGACCTGCGCCCGCGGCCCCCTTCCTCGGCGAGGATGTGCTTGGACTGCTCTTGCTACTCCTTCATGCCCCCAAGATGGCAGATTGGGCTAGCCAGGTGCAGGACAGAAAAGCAGCGACGGGTTTCCTATTTATGTAAGCGTTTCCTTATTGTAGGTCTACTTTTACGTTAGCATACATCCTTTTCCTGCTTACATGTACAAGAAATTACTGTACCTCGCCCTACTAAGCATTCCGCAGCTTGGCTTCGCTCAAACCACTCCTGCTTCGGCGCGCTTTTACGTGGGTGCGGGTGCCAATTTGCTTCGGGATACTCCTTTCAGGTCAGGGGGTACTACTCTGGTAGGGCCCTCGCTAACTGCCGGTATGCAGTTTACCCCACGGCTGGCCGTGCAGATTAGTGCCGCCTATCAGTGGCAGCATGACACCTTTACGTACCCAGATTTCACGTACGGTTCTGGTTCGGTAGCCAGCAACGTAAAAGCGGATTTTTACTACAAGTACTTCACCGTGCCAGTGCTGCTGCGCTACACATTCACGGAGCCTACCGCGCCCTTGCATTTCGATGGCTTGGCCGGGATTACCCTGTTGCATAACACCTATAAATCTACCCTTTCCGGCCCTTCGGGTGGCTACGACTATTTTCCGGACAACTACCGTTCCTCCTCCACGAATGCCAGCCTTACGCTAGGGCCGGCCGTGCGCTACAGCGTGACCCCTAACGTGGAGCTGACTGCCAGCGGCTTACTAAGCGCCGTTTTGGGAGATGACTACTACCGTTTTAGCGACCGCCTTTTTCTGAACGTACTCGTCGGCGCGCACTACACCTTCGGCACTCGCTAAACCTGAGTGATGCGCCCAGGCAGTCACTTGCCTGGCACTAGGCGGTACGTCACTGCCTCCCAGCCCATGGCTCCTACTACGGCCACTAGCACGTAACCCACCACGGTGGGCCGCTGTTGGTGGCCGTAGCCATAGCCCCCTCCCCCACGGCCGCGGCTCCGCTGCGCTGACTAGCCCTACGAACAGCGGTGGCCATGACCGAAGCCGGGCAGTTGATGGCCGTTTTCGAGGCCAGCGGAGAATGCTCGTGCTTGCAGCTCGGTCCGGCACGTAGATAAAGTGCCGTACGCCCATTTTTTCACGGACTTACTGAGTTGCTCAATCGGCTGGGCCTTAATGCGAAAAATGTTATTTATGGCCTGGATGCGGCTGCCCTGCTTGAATAGGTATTCACTGTGGCCATGCGTGCGGAGCGATTTCAGTAGCACCTCGGGCAACGCGAGCTTCCTGACCTAGCTGGCCGGCGAGAGCAAGGCTCGCGTCGGCGCGGCGTAGACGCCTACTTCCCCATTGAGAGTATACTTAAAATGGTCCTGCTAATCCGCCACCCCGCAAGTTGGTGAAATGAGCGGCCGGGGAGCCGGACGAAAAAGCCCCACCTGAAGCAGGTGGGGCTTTCCAGCAAATGGCGATTAACTTACCAACATGGAGTGTCGATTAGTCAATACCTTACAAAGGTATACTGTCTAGCTACATGAAGCCCTGGGCAGCTTTGCCTGGCTTTTGCTAAGTATGTGTTCGCCACATGAGTAGTGGGCGCACCGGGGTGCTGTGGGCCGAGAACGGCTCCTGGCCCACGTCCCCAACACAGCCACAGCCAGCTATCCCCACCAGGTCGGGCCGCTGCTGCTCATGGCTACTGCCCCCGGTCCGGCCACCGGAGCCCCACCGTACTGGCCAGCCTTGCAGGCAGCGCTGGCCAGTTGGTAGCCACTTTTAAACGTGGGAGTATTTCTACTTACCTCTTTAATCGGGTAGAAATACGCTACTATTAACCTGCTGCATACGCTGACTTTTGTAGCAAGAAGCACAGTGCTTTTAGGGCCGCCGCCGAAAAGCCGTTAATCGAGTAGGCACTTTTCTTTTTTACCATGTCCAGTCCCTCTAATAACGAAGTAGATGTCTATTGTGACGACATCACCCAAATGACTTGGTTAGGCCCGCCCTACCTGTCAGTAACCTCCGGGGAGGATTATACGGGCAACCCGACGGCCAAAAAAAGCTCTGATGTTTGGACCGTTAGCTTCCAGTGCGACCGCAATAGCAGCGACGGCGTCGCGAATGTATTCAACGGGTGGTGCGGGAATGCCAGTCACGAATACTGCCCTTCAGCAAATCTTAACTCGCAGCCGGGCGAATTAAGTTTTGCGTTCGGCATGTCCTGCGTTTTTACCATAAATGGCAGCGCTTACCCAATCAACATTTTCTTTGCTCAAGGCAGCAAAGGTGTCTCCAACAACTGGTGGTTTGGAAGCCTGCTTATCATGAACTCGCAAGAACTGATTATTCGCAACAGCAACGGCGAAACGGTAGCCGTTTACGAACTAAGCGGGGGCACCAGCGACCTGGTTCTGACGAAAGTCTAGCTTCCTGAAAAAGCAGCAACCCTTGGCAATTACTGGCACAGTCGGTAGTTGCCAAGGGTTGCTGTTTTTTCAAGGAGTTAGCGGTTGCCCATCTTTTCGCTGAGGCCACCGAGCGTGACCCCGTCGGGGCGCATTGAGCAGCCGTAGCAGAGGCCGATGGGCTACTAGTTCAGGCCCAGCGGCCGGGCAAAGCTGCTTTCGCGCAGCAGGAAGCAGTTTCTAGCCCATGGTATCCGGCTGGCACTGCGGGAGGTGATAGTTATGTTGAGCCAGCGGCGTAGAAATCTCTTACACAGAATGCCCCAGCTTACACCCAGTGTTTGGATGACTTAGCCGAAAAGGGCCGCTTGGGGCACGCTGCCGCCTTGACCTTTGGGCCATGCGTTTCTTCTCCTTCATTCAGCGCCCGGCCCAACGCGCCGTAGCCATCGAGGCTGGCACCGCCCAACAGTACGAGCGCGTCCTGCTGGACTTGTTTGCGCGGGGCTTTCTCACCCTCGACCAAGTCATGGAGCGCCTGGCCCTTTACGGCGCATCGCCAAAGTCTGCGTAGCGCCCCAGGTGTGGGCCAGCGGCCGGGCGTTGTGCCAGCACACGCAGCTTGACGCGGGGCTCGCGCTAGACCGTGGACAGGGCCTCGTAGCTGGCGCGCCCGGGGTAGCGTGCTCGTAACTGGCAACTGCCCCTTCTGACAATAGCCTTGACGAGGCGCACTACTGCTTGGCGCTGGAGCGCTGTGCGCCCGCCTCGCACCGGGCAGCCATAGTATACGCAAGTGCCTCACTGGTCAAGACAGCGCGTGTCTGAATGCGCTAGCCACATTGGAAGCAAGGCACACTTTTGAGTCTTACTGCCCACGGCCCGGCTATAGATTAGTATTTTGGCGAGGCTTTTGCCTGTTGGCTGGGCTCTACTTACCAGTTCTTTTTTTTTCTTATGCGATTACGACTATTCTCGATGCTGCTGGCTACCGCCTGCCTGCTGTTTACCTCTTTCGGCTGCGCCAAGAAAGATGACCCGGCGGCCCCTACCACGGGCACGGGTAGCTACAAACTGGACAATACCACCATCAATTGCCAGGCCAGAGCCCTGACCAGCTCGGCGAGCAGCGGCGGCCTGGCCTACGACTACCTACAGGTAGCCCTCACGACCACGCCCCAGCCCGCCAGCGGCGCCGAAACGCTTAAGTTGTATTTTGTCAAGCAGAGCGGACAGCCTACCAATGCCTACGCGCTGACCGATATCAGCCTCGAAACCAAGGGCAGCACTTACGCTTTTGCCAACGACGTGACCACGCTCACCTCGCCGGGCAGCGGCGTGTTTTCGGGTACCTTCTCGGCTACGGCCAGCACGTTCGGCGGCACCGCCTCCGGGCCTTACCGCACCATCACGGCGGGCGTATTTACCAACGCCCAGCCTTAGGTTTGGCAGCTACCGGGGGTGGCCGCAACCGCCGCCGTCTCCGGTAGTTTTTTGGCACCGCGCCGCTGGCGTGGGCCTTGCTTCCCGCTGAAACGGTATATGTCCCTGTCCCACCCTTGACTGCGCCAGCCGATGAATCTGCAACTACTGCGGGAGGCCCCTGGCATTGCCATCTATTACGATACTTGCAACGACTGGCTGTTTGTTGACTGGCTAGGCGACCTAAGCCTGCACACTATTAAGCTGGCCACCCTAGAACTGGCGCAATGCATACTGGCCCGGCCGTATGCCCGCGTGCTCAACAGCAACATGCTCGTCACCAGCATCAGTTGGGAAGCGGCACCCTGGCTGCTCAGCCGGCTCCTGCCCCATGTACGACTAGCTGGCATTGAGCACCTGGCCTGGGTGCGCCCCGAAACCATCCGTGGCCAGCAGCTAGTTAACGCCATGTTAAGCCGGCTGCCGGGCCTGCATGTGGCGCTTTTTGACGAGATGGACCACGCGGTGACCTGGCTCCAGCGCCACCGCCCCCTTACGCTGCTGGGCGAACCCCGGCTCCTACACGGTCCCGAAAACCTGACCCGGCTCAAGCAGCTAACGCAGGCCCTGCAAGAGGAGATGCAGCCGTAGCCGGCCCCAGTTTGTAGGTAGCACTACGCTGGGTTTTCGGGGGTTAAGTTCCCCCAAAGCGGCTTTTTTATTTTAGGCACTGCCTAAATCCGGTGCTTTTGGGTGGCACGTAGGTGGGGCCACGCCCTGCCTGACTCCTATGAAACCGCTTGACCAAGACAACGAGAGCCAACTCGTGCGACGCCTCTATGCGCGGGATGAAACCGCGATGACCCACTTTTACAAGCACTACAAGTCGGCGCTGTACGCTACTATCTGGCGCATTGTGCGCCACGATGAGCTGGCCGAGGACGTGTTGCAGGAAAGCATGCTCCGGTTCTGGCAAACCTTCGCGGCCTACGACAGCCGCAGGGGACGACTCTTTACGTGGGCACTCAATATCAGCCGCAACCTAGCTATCGACTACCTGCGAGCCCAGCGCAAGCTCACGCAACGCACCACCGATTTTCCCGAGCACGGGGCCGAGCTAGTGGCGCCCACCACCTTTCGCCCCGAGCACGTAGGCGTGCGCGACTGGCTAACCCGGCTGCCCGCCGCCGACCAGCAGCTGGTCGAACTGCTGTACCTGCAGGGCTATACCCACCCCGAGGCTGCCGAGGCGCTCCGGCTCCCCCTGGGCACCCTCAAATCACGCGTGCGCCGCATCATCCGCACACTGGCCCGCGAGCTGCGCTGAGTGGACCGGCCACCTACCCCAAACCGGCAGAGTTGCTTAGATGAGGCTGGCGGAAGCGCACCCAGCAGCATTTTGGGCGCTGCGTGCCCGTCCTGGCCGGGCCAGCGGAGCCAAAACAGCGGCGTAGTTGTTTTCTTTGCGGGCGCGGGGTCTTTTCGCCGCGTCTTTTCCTAACATGGCAACATCCACCCTTACCGGCCTGCGCGCCGGCGTGCTGCACGGCGACGAAGTGCAGGCTCTCTTCCAACACGCCAAAACCCACGGCTACGCCCTGCCCGCCGTCAACGTGACCGGCACCGACACGGTGAACGCCGTGCTGGAGGCCGCCCGCGACCTCAACTCGCCGGTTATCATCCAGTTCTCAAACGGCGGCGCGCAGTTTTTCGCCGGTAAAGGCTTGCCCAACGACAAGCAGCAGGCCAGCATTGCGGGCGGCATTTCGGGTGCCCACCACGTGCACCTGATGGCCGAAGCCTACGGCGTGCCCGTAATTTTGCACACCGACCACGCCGCCAAAAAGTTACTACCCTGGATTGACGGCCTGCTCGACGCTGGCGAGAAGTTCTTCGCCGAGCGCGGCCAGCCGCTGTTCAGCTCGCATATGCTCGACCTATCGGAGGAGCCGATTGAGGAAAACATCGAGGTGTGCAAAGAGTACCTGGCCCGCATGGCTAAAATCGGTATGACGCTCGAAATCGAGCTAGGCGTGACCGGCGGCGAGGAAGATGGTGTGGACAACTCCGACGTGGACTCCAGCAAGCTCTACACCCAGCCCGAGGAAGTAGCCTACGCCTATGAGCAGCTGAGCGAGGTAAGCCCGCGCTTCACCATCGCGGCGGCCTTCGGCAACGTGCACGGCGTGTACAAGCCTGGCAACGTGAAGCTGGAGCCCAAGATTCTGCACAACTCGCAGGAGCACCTGCGCCAGAAGCACAACATCGAGGCGGCGCTGCCCCTCGACTTCGTATTTCACGGCGGCTCGGGCTCGAGCCAGGAGGAAATCCGCGAAGCCATCAGCTACGGTGCCATCAAGATGAACATCGACACGGACTTGCAGTGGGCTTTCTGGGAAGGCATTCAGCAGTACTACGTAAAAAATGAGGCGTTTCTGCAAGGCCAGATTGGCAACCCCAACGGCCCCGATTCGCCCAATAAGAAGTACTACGACCCCCGCGTGTGGCTGCGCAAAGGCGAAGAAACCTTCGTGGCGCGCCTCAAGCATGCCTTCGAAGACCTGAACGCGGTGAACCGCCGGCCCTAGCCAGCCCGCCTACTTTTTAGGAGCCAGCCGCCCGGCTGCCGCAAGGCAGCCGGGCGGTTTTGCGTTGGCTAGCAAGGCATTGATGAAATAATCTGGCGTAGCTAAACCCCGAGGCTAGCCCGCGCCGTATAGCCCCCAAATTATTCTTTCTCTCCCTCACATGAAAAAGCACCTTTTTTCCGTCGCTGTTCTGGCCCTGAGCCTGTTTGCTGCCCCCGCCTTCGCCCAAACCAAAGTAGAAGATGGCGGCGACAAAACGAAGACCACCGTTGACGGCATGACCGTAAAAACCAAAGTGGCCGACGATGGCAAAATGAAGGTAAAAGGCAAAGACGATGCCGGCAACCGCATGAAAGCCACCACTAAGCCCCGAAAAGGCGACATGAGCATGCAGGATGGCGACATGAAAATGCGCCACAAAGGCATGAAGATGCACAAGAAAGGCATGCGCAAAGACAGCACCATGCGCTCGTCTTCGTCGAGCATGTAGTCCTTACCTGATTCGCCCTTAGCATTCCAAAGCCAGACCCTCACCGGTCTGGCTTTTTGCATTTTAGCTGACTAACATTCGGCATAAGTTGAAATGAATTTTTCATTAAATCTTCAGCTAAGCCTTTGAATGCGTTGCCTTTTGGCCGACTTTTGCCCTTCCGCTTTCTCGCTTTTTAACTCTCTTTAATGAACAAACTCCTACGCTTACTAGCGCTGGCACTTGGCCTGGTTCCACTGACAGGCTACGCCCAAACCATTCCGGCCGTGCCAGCGGCCGCGCCAGCCAGCCTCAGCGGCACGGCCCTGCGCGACTGGCTGCGCCTCAATTGGTACGACCCTTACCGCACGGTGCTGAGCTACGACCAGGCTCGCGCCAAGATGTACAACTATGCTGATAATTACGATAATAAGGTAGTGTGCGTATACTCGGGCTATTCCGAGGCGGTGACGTACAGCTTTACAGGTACCAGCACAGGCGTGGTGACGCAAATCAACTGCGAGCACACCATTCCGCAGTCGTGGTTTAATGAAACGGTGCGCATGCGCTCCGATATGCACCACCTCTACCCTACTTTCATTCAGTGGAACAGCAACCGCGGCTCGGACCCCTTTGCCGAGATTCCGGACTCGCAGACCAAACTGTGGATGCGCCTGGACAAGAGCCAGACAAGCATTCCAGCTACCAATATCAATGAGTACAGCGAGGACACCAATTCGCAGTTTGAGCCCCGCGAAGACCACAAGGGCAACCTGGCCCGCACGGCATTTTACTTCTACACCATGCACGCCGGCCAGCCCGACCTGGTGGCGAAAGGCCGCAACGACATCACCAGCCTGGCCGACCTCAACACCTTGTATCAGTGGCACCTGGCCGACCCGGTGGACGACCACGAACGCGAGCGCAACCGCCGCGTAGCCGCTAGCCAGGGCAACTACAACCCCTACATCAACGACCCCTCGCTGGTGGCGCGGGCCTG
>Ga0268353_100130_pt1 | contig 13283 bp, 9 predicted proteins | sample G5R2_NF_18SEP201_FD_190168 | JGI IMG/M metagenome (GOLD analysis project Ga0268353, IMG submission 190168) | Phyllosphere microbial comminities from switchgrass, GLBRC, Michigan, United States - G5R2_NF_18SEP2017_LD1 | ecosystem: Host-associated > Plants > Phyllosphere > Phylloplane/Leaf | place... | reverse complement strand
CCAGCGGGTCGAGAGGGGCAGCGGGCGTGGCGGGGCTGGCTCCGGCCGCTTCACCATTCACACGGGTCTGGTCGTTGCCGGTGATACTGACGGGCACGCCGCCGTTTTGCGGCGCGTTGGGTGAGCTGCTGGCGGTGAGAGTAGTACGCCAATTGTCTTGCAGCTTGCGGTCGCCCCAGAGCCGGATAAAGTCGGCCCGCGCCGTGCCCAGCGCCGTGGGGTTGTCGAAATACCACTTCGCCCCGCTGGCTACGGCCGAGGTAGCGTCAAAAGCATTGGGGTTGCTGATGTCGCGCTGGCTGCCACTGAGGGCGCTGGGCGTGCCGCTGATGCGGCTGGCATCGGCACGCGCTTTTTGTTCTTGGGCTTTTTGAGCGGCCATCGCCTTGGCTTCGGCCAGGCGCTTAGCTTCCAGCTCGGCGGCCGCGTAGGTGTTCAGGCGCTTGTCAAGCTCGGGAGCGGGCAGCTTGGCGAGGGCTTGCAGGCTGTCCTGCGTTTCGATGATAACGTACTGCTTGGCAAAATCCTTGAGGATATCGGCCCGCTCTTTGGTGGCAGCAAACAGCGGGTTTTCCTTGGGCATGGCCTGCACGGTGCTGTCGTAGTAGGCGGCGGCCAGCGGGTACTTGCGCAGGTTTTCGTAGTAGATGCGCCCGGCCAGCAGGTAGGTGTAGCCTTTCTGTGACTTGCTGACGGTGGGCACCTTAGCAGCCTTGCGGAGCAGAGCCAGCGCGTCGCCGTACTGCTGCTGGCGGTAGGCTAGCCGGCCCATCTCGTAGTAGATTTTATCCTGGTACTCCTTGTTCTTGGGGTCTTTCAGCAGCGCAGCAAAGTACTTGTCCAGCCGCTCTTTACTTTGCCTATCCAGGTCCGATACCTGGCCGAGCAGCAGCTTGGCCTGGAAGTCGAGCTCGTAGGGCGGGTTGTGCTTCAGAATGTCGTTGAGCTGCGCGGTGGCTTCCTTATCCTGGCCCTGTGCCTGGTAAAGCTGCGCCAAGATGAAGCGCGTGCGCGAACGCTCGTTCTTGGCCGGGATGAGCGGCACGGCCTTTTCCAGCTGGGCAATAGCCAGCTTGGGCTCTTCTATTTGCTGGTAGTACTCAGCACGGGCCAGGAACAGCTCGCGGGCATCCTTGGTCAGCCCCACTTCCTTGTCAAGCAAGTCCGATACGGCCTTGGCATTGTCGAGTTGCTTGGTAATGAGAAAGCTGCGCATCAAGCCAATCAGCGCCTCCTGCTTGGCAAACGGGTCGCGGCTGGTGCTGTTCACGTACTTAAACGTGAGGATGGCGTCGTCGAACTCCATCTTATAAAACCGCGACCACGCCACGAGTAAGTACGCATCGTCGGTCCAGTCGGAGCCGGAGCGGTGCTGAATGGGCAATGACGCCTTCTTGATAATATCGTTGAGGTCGGCGCGAGTGGCACGCACCGTGGTGCTGTCCAGGGTGGGGTAGAGGGGCAGCACACGGTTGTAGTCGTCGCCCCGGCCCTTGTAGAGCGTGGCCTCGGTAGCCCAAAGTTTCTCGCGGGCCAGGAAGAAACCGTTGTCGCGGGCAGCCACGTTGTTGAGCGCGTGGCTTACCAGCGACTTGTCGGAGGCGCAGCCCGCCGCGCTCAGCCCCAGCCCGGCCAGCAGCCAAAACCGGTAGTATCTCAGGGAAATAGCGATTTTCAACGTCGAAAGCTGGCTTGGTAAGTAGGTCGCAACGCCGGCCCCGGCGCAAATTGTTCGGCTATGCCGCCTCTAACGGCCGGCAACCCGTAAAATTACGCTCGGCCCGGCCGAAACCTTCACCCAACGCTTAGCTTTACCGCCCTCCAACTGCCTGCCCAAATGGCCACTACCCCGCCAAAGCCCACCCCTTCCAATGCCAGCGACGATGCCCGCAACAGCTCGGCCCTCGGCAAATTTTCCGGCATCGCCGTGCAGATGATTGCCATCATCGGCCTCAGCACCTGGGCCGGCGTGTGGCTCGACGGCCATTTTCAGACCCAAACGCCCTGGTATACCATCGGCCTCACGCTGACGGGCATATTTGGGGCGCTGTACCAGGTTATTCGCTCGGCCACTTCCAGCTAATGCCATGAATACCTGGGCGCGGTGTGGTGCATGGATAATCGGCTGGCTAACCATCTTTTGCAGCCCTCGGGTTAGCCAGGCTCAAGCGCCGGGCGCTGGCCCAGCGACCGCCAGTATCGTCGTGCTGCGCAACGAAGGCAGCCTGCTGCCCTTGCAGCACCTCGACACACTGCGGCTCGCCACCGTGAAGCTGCGCGCCCAGCCCGCAGCGCCGGACCGGATAGACTTCAGTTGGTCGCTGCCGCAGGAGGTGGCGGCATACACCTCGACTAACTATTTTACTGGCTACAACGCACGGGTCGTTAGGGCTTTGTGTACCCATAATCTACTACTTATCGCCTTGCCCGATGGCCCGGCTACTAACCGCGCCGCGCTACGTCGCTTGCTGGCTCTCGGTAAAAAGACGGTGGTTGTGGTGTTTGATAGCACTGCCTTCACTGCCTTGCCCGAGCTACGCCAGGCGACCGCCCTCGTGTTAGCTAAAGCGCGCAGCTACCCAGCGGTGAGCGAGGCCGTGCAGGTCATATTTGGCGGCATGGGCGCGAGTGGGCACCTCCCCGCACCGCCTGCCGGTTTCGGGCCGGGCCAACCCACGCCCGGCGGCCGGCGGCTAGCCTACGGCACGCCCGCCGCCGCAGGCCTGCGCGCCAGCCTGCCGATGTTGGTCGATTCGCTGATGAAAAAGGCACTGGAAGCCGGGGCATTTCCGGGCGGGCAGGTTATCGTGGCGCGGCACGGGGTGGTGGCGTTGCGCCGCAGCTACGGCGTGCTGGAAACGCCTGCCAGCTCCGCTGCCCAGGCCCAACCGGTGCTTAATAATACGCTCTATGACTTCGCCTCGCTCACTAAGGTGACGGCTGCGCTGCCGGCCCTTATGCTGCTGCAAGACCGTGGACTATTGGGTCTTGACTACACGCTGGGCGCGCTCTTCGACTTCCTGCAAGGCACGAATAAGCAAGACCTGCGCCTACGCGACGTGCTCACGCACCAGGCGCGGCTGCGGGCATTCATTCCCTTCTGGCAAGACTACGTGCAGCCTGGCGGCCGCATGAGCCCCGAGTTTTTGCGGCCCGATTCGTCGGCGGCGTTTCCGCTGCCGGTAGCGGCGGGCATCTGGGCCAGCCGGGCGCTGCCGGGGCGGCTATACCAGGGCATCGGGGCCTCGGCGCTCAATGCCAGGCCAGGCTACGTGTACTCCGACCTGTCGTTTATGCTCTATCCGTACTACGTGCAAAAAGCCACGGGCCAGCCGCTTGACCAGTTTCTGGCGCGTGAGTTGTACGGGCCACTGGGTGCTACTACGCTGGGCTTCAGCCCCACGCGGCGGTTTCCGGCCCGGCGCATCGCGCCTACGGAATACGACTCTGCGTTTCGCCACCAGCTCGTGCGGGGCACGGTGCACGACGAAGGCGCGGCGCTGCTGGGTGGCGTGAGCGGCCATGCCGGTCTCTTTGGCTCGGCCAACGACTTGGCTAAGCTCGTGCAACTCTACCTCTGGCAGGGGCGCTATGGCGGGCAGCAGCTCATCAAGGCCGAAACGATAGCCGAGTACACCCGCTGCCAGTTTTGCCCCGACAACCGCCGGGCGCTGGGCTTCGACAAGCCCGACCCCAAAAACCCGGCCCTGAACGCGGCGCGCAGCGCCAGCCCGCGCAGCTACGGCCATACCGGCTTCACGGGTACGTATTTCTGGGTAGAGCCCGACCTTGATTTATTCGTGATTCTGCTCACGAACCGCGTCAACCCCACGCGCAACAACGGCAAGCTCGGCGAGTTGGGCGTGCGCTCGGCCCTGCTCCAGCTAGCTATCGAGAGCGCGCAACCCTGAGCTAAGGTGCCGCATTACGGCACTGTGTGCAAAATGTGAAGGCAATGTGCGTCGTGTCTTGGATTTTTTGCATCTTTAAACGCCCGAAACTGCCCAAGCTGCTTGGTGCTGCGGTAGTTGGGTTTTGAACTGCTTTTCTTAGTGTGTTGGGCCAACCTGCTCCTTCAGCGCGGGCTGGCCGTTTCTTTCCGTTCTCTTTTCGCTCTTTTTACCCCATTCTATGAGAAAAATTTACTGGCTACCATTGGCTTTGCTACCCGCGCTGGGCACCGCCCTTCCGGGGCGCGCTCAAACTACCCCGGCGGCTACGGCGGCCACCGGCACCATTACCGGCACCGTGCGCCAGGCCTCCGACCGCACACCGCTGCCGGGCGTCAACGTGATTGTGAAGGGCACCAGCAACGGCACCTCGACTGGCTCGGATGGCCGCTACACCCTGGCTAACGTGCCAGCCGGGGCTACGCTCGTGTTCAGCTTTGTGGGCTACGAGCCGGTGGAGCGCCGCGCCGAGGGCGGCGCGCTCGACATCACCCTCACGGCTAGCAACAGCGACCTCGACGAAGTGGTGGTGCTGGCCTACGGCATCAAGCAGGAGCGCCGCGACCTCGTGACGGCCGTGCAGGAAGTGACCAGCAAGGACATCATCGACTCGCGCCAGACCAACATTGTCAATGCATTGCAGGGCAAGGTGGCGGGCGTCAACATCACCTCGTCGGGCGGCGGGGCGGGGGAGGGGGCCAGCATTGTCATTCGGGGCGGCACCTCGCTCGACGGCGACAACCAGCCGCTGTTCGTCATCGACGGGATGATAATGGACAACTCGTCGTTCCAGGAAAGTACCGCGCCGGGTGGCGGCTCGGCCTTCAATGGCATCATGGGCCGCTCGGTGGGTGCCGCCAACCGCGCCGGCGACCTCAACCCCGAGGACATTGCCTCCATGACGGTGCTCAAAGGCCCGGCCGCCGCCGCCCTCTACGGCCTGCGCGCCGCCAACGGGGCCGTGGTCATCACCACGAAGAAGGGCTCGGCGGGCCGCACGCAGCTCAATTTCCGCACGCAGTACTCGGTGGATGAAGTGAACCGCCTGCCCAAAATGCAGGACCAGTATGGTCAGGGTACGGGGGGCTTCTATGATGCCGGCACCCGCCTTTCATACGGGCCGCGCTTCCAGCCGGGCCAGCCAGTGTACGACAATCTGGGCAATTTCTTTCAGCGCGGCAACACGCTTCAGAACTTCGTCAACATGTCGGGCGGCTCGGACAAGGCCAGCTTCTTCGCCTCGGCCTCCAACCTGCGCCAGAATGGCGTGACGCCCCAGAGCCAGTACGACAAAACCACGGTGCGCATCTCGGGCTCGGCTCAGATTTCGCCCAAGCTCAGCGTTACGGGCTCGGCGCAGTACCTCAATTCGGGGGCCATCCGGCCCTTGCAGGGGCCGGGCCTGATAAGTACGGCGGGCTCGCTCAGCTCGGGCGGCTTTTTGCTGAGCCTGCTCAACTGGCCGCGCAACGACGACGCCCGCAACTACCTCAACCCCGACGGCTCGCGCCGCCGCCTGCTGCCGCTGGGCTCGGGCGTGGATGCCGACGCCGACAACCCTTACTGGACGGTGGACAAAAACCCGCAGAGCGACCGTACCAACCGCTTCGTGGGCAACGTGCAGGTGTCGTTTTCTCCCATCAAAGGTCTGACGCTGAGTCATAATATTGGCACCGACGTGTACACCACCCGCAGCCAGTCGGTGCGGGCGGTGGGTACCTCGCAGGCGGGCAACCAGTTTGGTGGGCTGGCCCAGACCGTGGACCAGAGCCGCCTCATCACGGCTACTACGCTAGCCACCTACAACCGCAGCTTTTTCCAGGAGAAGCTGCGCGGCAGCCTCACGGTGGGCAACACCATTGAGGAAAACAAGGACGAGGCGGTGGACTACGTGGGCCTGATTTTTCAGAACCCCGACTTTATCGGCCTCAACAACACGGTGAACCGCAATGCGCTGCAACGCGACCAGACGCGCCACCTCATCGGCAACTTCGCCCGCTTCTCGGCCACGGTGTTCGACCAGCTGATAGTGGAGCTGCAAGCCCGCTACGACCAGTCATCGACCTTGCCCCGGCCCGATGAGGGCAAGATTTTTGGCAAGGGCTTTCTCTACGGCTCGGGCGCAGTAGGCTACGAGTTTACCAAAATCCTGGGTCTCGACCAAAACCCCGTCCTGAACTACGGCAAGCTGCGCGCCTCGGTGGCCGAGGTGGGCAAGGATACCGGGCCCTACCGCGTGCTGGCCCCGCTAACCACCAATACCTACATCGGCGGCGGGCTACGCAACGATTTCTTCGGCTCGAACCCCAACCTGCGGCCCGAGCGCACCCGCACCTACGAGGCCGGCGTGAACCTGCAATTCTTCAAAAACCGCCTGAGCCTGGACCTGAACTACTACCGCTCGCGCACCGTGGACCAGCTCATTGCCCCGCGTGTGAGCCAAGCCACCGGCTTCATTCTGCAATACATCAACGGCGGCGTAGTGACCAACGAGGGGCAGGAAATCAGCCTCAGCGGCACGCCCGTGCGCAGCGCCGGCGGCTTTACCTGGGATGTGAACGCCAACTTCTACCACAATACCAACAACGTGGAAAGCCTGCCCTCCCCCCTCACGGTGGTGTATCAGTCCGATGCCTTCGTGACTAACGTGCATGAGGGTGGTGCCTTCCCGGGGCGGCCCATCTCGGGCATCGCGGCCACCGACTTCAACCGCGTGACCGACCCCGCCAGCCCCGCCTACGGCCAGGTGATAGTGGACGCCAACGGCTACCCTACCGTGACGCCGGTCAGCGCCTTCCAGTACGCCGGCAACCGGGCCCCCCGCTTCACCACCCAGCTTACCAATACGTTTACCTACAAAGGCTTGTCGCTGACCTCGCTGCTCGACTTCCGGGTGGGTGGCGTGGTGGTGAACGGCAACGATTGGTACCAGACCAGCGTGGGCACCTCACTGCGCACCGCCGACCGCTACAAGACAGTTGTGTTCGACGGCGTAGTGGCGCAGAAAGATGCCAGCGGTGCTACCACCTACGTGCCCAACGCCCGGCCCGTGGAACTGACCCAGAACTACTACACCAATATTCTGGCCGGGGCGGGCACCGCCTTCATCGAAGATGGCTCGTGGGCGCGCCTGCGCTACCTCACCCTCAGCTACGCTCTGCCCACGCGCCTACTTGGCGGCTCCGCCTCGTTCCTGAAAGGCGTGGAGCTGAGCGTGACCGGCCGCAACCTTGTGCTGCTCACCAAATACAGCGGCGCTGACCCCGAAACGGCGGCGGCCGGCGCGGGCGTGCGGGGCGGCGGCTCGGGTGGCATCGACTATGGCAACACCCCCGGCACGCGCGGCGTGGACATGGGCGTGCGGGTCAACTTCTAGCCCGCGCCCTTTTCTCTTCTCAACGACTTATCCCAGATGAAAAAATATTTTCTTTTCCTCGGTCTGCTGGGGGCGGCGGCCACGCTGCCCGCGTGCCAGAAGTTTCTCGACGTTAACGACAATCCTAATAATCCCATCGTTTCGACGCCCAACTTCTTGCTGCCCGGCATCATCGCCAATGGCCTGCAAACGCAGATGTTCACGGCCCTGCGCACGCCCTACTTCGAGCAGTACGTGGTGAGCCGCGCCGCCAACGTGGGCCTCGACCAGTTTCGACTTACCAATGCCCAGAGCACCAATACGTTCAACTACTCCTACTTTCAGTCGGGCGGCAACATCCCGAAGATGATAGCTGTGGCCCAGGCCGAGGGCTCGGCCTACTACGTGGGCGCCGGCAAGATTATGCAAGCCGTGCTGCTGGCCCACGCCACCGACATGCTCGGCGACATTCCCTATACCGAGGCCTACCAAGGCGGTGATAACTACACGCCCAAGTACGACTCGCAGCAGTCCATCTACGCTACTATCAACCAGCTTTGCGACGAGGGAGCTGTGGAAATGGCCAAGCCCAGTACTGCCAATTTCCGGCCGCTCTACAGTACCAGCCCCAGCGAGAGTGGCGACATTCTGTATAAGGGCGACCAGACCAAGTGGCTGCGGCTGGCCTACGCCCTCAAGGCCCGCCAGGCCCAGCACCTCACCAAAAAAGCCAGCTACGACCCCAGCGCCGTGCTGGCCCTCGTTGACAAAGCCTTCACCTCCAGCGCTGACGACGCGCAGCTAAACTACCAGACGGCCGTGGCCCCGCTGGCCAATACCACCAGCATCTTCGGCCCCACGCGCTCCAACTTCGGTGGGGCAACGTTTTCGACCAACGTTATCAAATACTTGAACGGCACCACCTTCGCCGGTGTCACCGACCCGCGCTTTGGCATCATCGCGCCCACTACCAGCGTGGGAGCCAACCCCGGCGCCGGCACCACTACCACCGCCAACCTCACGCCCGGCTCTACACTCACCGATTTCTACGGCGGCTGGTACGCCCGCGAGTTGGGGTACTTCGAACTCATAACCTACCACGAAGTCAAATTTATCGAGGCGGAGGCAGCCTTCCGGGCCGGTGACCGCACCCGCGCGCTGCGCGCGCTGCGCGATGGCATCCGGGCGCACATGGTGAAGGTGGGCCAGGGCGGCAGCAATGCCCTGCCGGCCGTCACGTTTCCTGCCATTTCCTCGGCCCAGATAACCGCCTACCTCGCCTCGGCCGCCGTGCCCCAGGACGAGGCCTCGCTAACGCTACGCAGCATCATGGAGCAGAAGTACCTCGTCATGTTCCTCAACCCCGACGCGTGGTCAGACCTGCGCCGGCTCGACTACAGCCCCGATATCTACGTCAACCTGGTGTATCCCGTGGGCAGCCAGCCCAACCCCAGCGCCGTGGCCCAGGCCGACCCCAAACTGCGCTGGCCCCGCCGCATGCTGCCGGGTGCCACCGAGCTACTCTACAACCCCAACGCCGTAGCCAAGCTCTTCAGCGACGTCGGCGCGACCACCAACGACGACTACGTGCTCAAACCCCTGTGGTTTGACCAGAAATAAGGCGCTCACTTTTTCTATTGCTTGACTATGAAGCCTTTTTATAAAATCGCGTGGCCGCTGCTGGCAGGGCTGGTCCTGCTGGCTGGGTGCAAAAAGGAGCTGGACGACTACTACACTCCCGTGGCCACGGCTGGCTACTTCGTGGTGGGCTTGCCCAACGTGACGCTCAGTACTACTTCTACCTCCACCTTCGCGGCCAAATACGCGCCCGGCGAAACCATCCCCATCCTCGCTGGCTATAACCAGCCTGATAATCCGACGACCATCACGGTTTTTCAGGCTACCAAAACCGATTCGGCTCAGGTAGGCAGCTACCCCGTTAGCGGCACTTTTCTGCCCACCGCCCAGCTCACTACCCAAACCGTACCCTACAAGGTGCCCAGCACCTACCCAATCGGTACGTCGGTGCGCATTGACCTAACAATCACCTTCCCCGATGGCGGCCAGCGGCTGCGCCGCTTCACCTACCAAGTAGCCAACGCGCCCACGCTAGCCTTTGGCACGCCTGCCGCCACCTACCGCAATGGCCTCGGGGCCACCGCCCAGGCTGAAGGCGACCTCATCGGCTACGCCTTGACTATCAATGCTGGCGGCATCTCTACTTCGACTACTCCCGTGGCTAACCTCTTCAAAAGCGTGGATAGCCTCGTGTATTACGCCCGCATCGGTGGCACCGGCACGCTGCTGCGACAGGGCGTCATCCGCACGCCCACGGCCGGCGTAGAAAACAAGCGTACAATCGACCTGCGTGTGCCCACCGGCGCGGCGGCCGGCGGTGGAGTGAGCTTCGTCTTCATTGCATATTCGCAGTTCGTCGCGACCAGCCTGAGTTCGCCGGTACTGTCCGTTATCGCTTCTACGCCTTTCAAAACCACCCGCCAGGGCCGCGTGGCTTTTGGCGGGGGCGTCAGTACCGACTCGTTAGCCTTCAACCTGAGTACCGGCCTCAACGAGCCTGCCGCCAGCCCCGTCACTGGCAAAGACCTGCAAGTGAGCGGCCTGGCTAGCACTGGCAGCCTCACTCTGAATGCTGGCAACACCACCCGCTACTATAAACTCACGGCTGCCCAACTCACCACCAACCCCTACGCCACGGCCTCGGCCAACGCCATCGGTAACCTAATTTACCAAAACACGGCCACTGCTGACCTTGGCGCACCCGCCGTGGGCGATGTATACGCCGTGCGCCTGCGCGGCGGCCCCGAAGTGCTGCTGCTCCGGGTACTGTTTTTACGCGCCAGCACCAATGGCGGGGTCGGTCGCCTTCGTTTTGAGTACCGCTCGCTGTAGCTCAGGGGCATTTTCAGCAGTTTTTCATAAATAAAAGCCCCGTTGGTCTCGTCCGACGGGGCTTTTGCGCGCTTCTGTGCCGACCTTTGCGGCCCGGTTTCGACCTGCCCCCCATGAACGCACGCTTTTTCACCCAGTTTACGGCCTTTACGCTGGTCTGCTTAGCGGTCCTTTTTGGGCTGCGTGCTGCCTTCGGCACGGCTGTGGTGCACCCGCTGGCGCCGTACGTAGTAGGAGTGATGCTGGCCCTAACGCTGCTGGCTTATTGGCTCACGGCAACCATTACCCGCAACTCGCCCGACAACTTTCTCGTGGCCTATTTCGGCGGCGTGGGGCTACGTCTGGTTGTAGGCATCGGCATCATTCTCGTCTACTTTTTTAACAGTAATATCCAAGATAGTCACAGCCTCCTCACCTTCCTCGGTGCCTTCTTTATAGGCTACTTTGTGTGTGCCGGCTTTGAAATATGGGCTATTTTTAGTAACTTGCGCCCGTTTTCAGCGAAGCAAGTCCCAAAAGAAGAATAATTTACCCCCGGACTTGAGTTTTAATCAATATTGAATGAAGCGTTTACTCACCCTCTTGCTTTGCCTGTGCACGTTCGTCGGCTTTGGCGCCGAACCCACCGAAACGGGTGAAAAAGGGGAGTCCTTCAACCCCGGCGAAGTTATTTTGCACCACGTGGCCGACTCCCACGAGTGGCATTGGTTCAGCACGGATAATGGCAACTTTGTTACCTACCTGCCCATCATTGCCTACCAGCCGGGTAAAGGACTATCCGTATTCTCCTCCGAAGAGGTAGCCGAAGGCAAAACCCACGGCAATTTTAAGCTCGAAGAAGAGAAGCTAGTCACCACCGATGGTAGCAAAGTCTACGACTTCTCCATCACCAAAAACGTGGCTGCCCTCGCTATGAGCAGCATCGTGCTGCTGATTGTCTTTGCCTCGGTGGCCAAGTCGTATCAGCGCCGCGCCGGCCAGGCTCCTTCGGGCTTGCAAAATGCCTTGGAGCCGTTCGTAGTGTTCATCCGCGACGAAGTTGGTAAGAAAAGCATCGGTCCTAAGTACGAGCGCTACATGCCGTACCTGCTCACGGTGTTCTTCTTCATCTGGTTCAACAATCTACTGGGCCTAACCCCTGGTGCTGCTAACCTCACCGGCAACATCGCCGTAACGGCTGCCCTGGCAATCCTCACGCTGATTATCACCCTGTTCAGCGCCAATAAGAACTACTGGGGTCACATCTTCGCGCCTCCCGGCGTGCCATGGCCGCTTTACATCATCATGATACCGGTCGAGCTGGTCGGCGTCATCGTGAAGCCCTTCTCGCTGATGATTCGTTTGTTTGCCAACATCACGGCTGGCCACATCATCATCCTGAGCTTCATCAGCCTCATCTTCATCTTCCGCTCGGCAGCTACGGGTTTCCTCTCAGTTCCCTTTGGCCTGTTCATCAGCGTGCTCGAATTGCTGGTATCCGTGCTGCAAGCCTACATCTTCACCCTGCTGACGGCCATGTACATCGGCAGCGCCGTGGAAGAGCATCACCACGACGAGGAGCACGGCCACGGCGAAGACTTCGGCACCGCCGAGCAGCGCGCTGGTGGTTCCAACCTGGCTCACCTAGGCCGCCCCGACGTAGCCGCTCACTAAGCTAACCGGGCCGCCACGCGGGCAGCCGGGTCTTTATTTCCCCAAGTTTCTCTTTTCCTACACACATTTTTCTTTTTACCATGCTTCTTTCGTTGTTGCTGCAAGTTGTTAATTCGGTTGGTCTGGCTGTAATGGGTGCCGGCATCGGCGCTGGTCTGGCTATCCTGGGCGCTGGCCTGGGCATTGGCCGCATCGGCGGTAGCGCTATGGAAGCCATCGGCCGTCAGCCGGAGGCTTCGGGCAAAATTCAGACTGCTATGCTTATCGTAGCGGCTCTGCTGGAAGGTGCTACCCTGTTCGCCATCGTAGTCTGCCTGCTCATCGCCCTGCGTTTGCAGTAATCGCGTCGGTTTAAGCCCGGCCGGCTGGCTTCCCCTGCGGGAGCCAGTCGCGCCGGGTTTTCGTTCGGCTACAGCCTGAGTTACTCGACAAAATCAACTAAATCAGGCGCTTTGGCAACTTAGCTGCCGCTGCCGGATGTTTATCGGTGCCGCTTAGCCGCGGCGCTGCTACCCCGATAATTGCCGTCCTTATGAATCTTATCACCCCCGAATTTGGTTTGCTTTTCTGGCAAACCCTGATTTTTCTTCTCCTGTTTCTGCTGCTGGCTAAGTTCGCCTGGAAGCCGATTCTCGGTTCCCTCAAGGAACGCGAAGACAGCATCGACAGCGCGCTGAAGATGGCCCAGCAGGCTAAGGAAGAGATGCAGAGCCTGAAAGCCGGCAACGAAAAACTCTTGGCCGAAGCCCGCAAGGAGCGCGACCAGATGCTGAAGGAAGGCCAGGCAATGGCTGCTCAATTCGTAGAGCAAGCCAAAACCACCGCTTCGGAAGAGGCGAACCGCATCACGCAGCAAGCCCGCGAAGCCATTCAACAGGAGAAAAGCCAGGCCCTGGCCGAGGTGCGCAACACCGCCGCCCAGCTCAGCGTGGACATTGCCGAGCGCTTGCTTCGCCGCGAGCTAGCCGACCCCGCCGCCCAGCAAAAGCTGGTTGACGACTACCTGAAGGACGTAAAACTTAACTAAGCCATTGGCTACTGGCGGCTAATAGCCTTGTTGCAAAACAAGCTAGCTGCTAACTGCCAGTAGCTCAACGCTAACTAACCAATGGCCGACCAACGAGTAGCCGCCCGCTACGCCAAGTCTTTGCTGGACCTGGCGCAGGAAATGGGCACCCTGGCAACCATCAAGCAGGACATGGACCTGCTGGCCAATACCATGGCTGGCAGCCGCGACCTGCGCCTGCTGCTGCGCAACCCGATTGTGAAGCACGACAAGAAGCTCAGCATTCTCAATGCCGTGTTTCAGGGCAAGGTGTCGGAAACGCTCACGCGCTTCTTCCAGATTCTGACCAGCAAAAACCGCGAGGCCGCGCTGGAGCACATCGGTACCGAGTTCCTGGCCCAGTATAATG
>Ga0268353_100129_pt1 | contig 13312 bp, 10 predicted proteins | sample G5R2_NF_18SEP201_FD_190168 | JGI IMG/M metagenome (GOLD analysis project Ga0268353, IMG submission 190168) | Phyllosphere microbial comminities from switchgrass, GLBRC, Michigan, United States - G5R2_NF_18SEP2017_LD1 | ecosystem: Host-associated > Plants > Phyllosphere > Phylloplane/Leaf | place... | reverse complement strand
AACTACTTTTTTCATCTTGATTGGGGGGGGGGTTAAAAAAATGGAAAAGAAAAGATTTTACTAATCAGCTACTTGACCGGTCACGTGGGCAGCTGGTAGTGGGCAACTTCCTACCTGTTGGCCAACAGGCAGGCACTCAAAATCCGGATTTTTAGTAGTGGGGCGCGCCGGGCGCCGGGGTAGGCCGCCCAAGCAGGGGGCCACACCTAAAGGGGGATGGCAACGCCAGGGCGGGGCCTAGCCCACCAAGTCGTCATCGTCGTCGTTGTCGGCAGGTATTTCCAAGGGCCAGAGGCCGAGCGCCTGCTCGTCGCCACCGCCGCCCATTACCATCGCGAGGTCGTCTTCGCTGAAGGGCTTGAAGTCGTATTGCTCAGCAGAAAAATAGCTGTCATTAAGATTTTTCATGACAAGAGAGAGACGGTTGAGGAGGGAGACGGGACAAGGCAACCGGCTACTGGAAAGCTCGGCATTATGTACTTCAACTTACTAATAGCCAAGGTTTTTTATCAGGCAAGTAAGCTGTGTGGAGGCTGGCGACCTACCCTGGCTGCGAGTAGTGATTCAAAAGTAGAAGGGCCCCTGAGCCCAGCAAAAAAGGATACACCACTCCCCCCATTCGCAGGACCAAAACCCCTGCAGCGCGGATATCTATTCGGCGCCCGGCCACTTAGTAGGCCGTGTGGCGCTATTCGGCACTGGCAATTCTTGGCGCTGGCCAGCGGCCTGGCAGCGGGCAACAGCTCCACGCACGCGCCAGCCCGCTGCCAACCCTCCAACTAGCGCAATTAGCCAATCTATGGCTGACCTTATAATTACCCATAACTGGGTATTTCTTCTATTAAACCGCACAGCAACCTTTGCTAGACAGACTGTTAACACTACTAGCGGTTAGCTTACTTAACTGATTGGCTGGCTGATTTTTCGACACGCCGGGCTTTTGGGAGCCTAACGGCGCAGTGCCTGGCAGCTACCCACCCCTCACCCTACCCCTCTTTTTCTGCCCTTTTTATGAAAACATTGGCTACTAATTTTCTGATTACTAAAACTTTATTAAAATACTACCTGCTTGCGGCCCTGCTTGGGCTGCTGCCCGCCGGGCAGGCCGCAGCCCAGACACTACAGGAGCTGGATACGCTGCTCCAGCAGCCGTTGCGCAACCAGATAATCACCAGCAGCGCCTACGCGGGGGTACTTTACCAGAAGCAGGTGGCGCTCACCGGGCTGGCGGTGCAGCAGGGTAAGGCCCTGGGCACCAACGTAACACTGGGCGACAAAACAGTGGGCCTCAATGTGGGGCTGGCTAATCTGAAGCTGCAAAGCCTGCCCAACGTGGCCCTCATTGCCAACGGCCGCTTTGCCATCGACCAGGGTTTTGTGAAGTTGTTTTCAGAAGATAATCTGCGCGTTACGGCCAGCTTTGGGGGTACCGTGCAACTGTTTGGGCACGGCTACTCGGTGTTTAGCGAGCGCACCAAAAAAGACCTGCAATGGCAGCTGCGCGACCTGCGGCACAAGGACAAGCTTCGGTGGGGCGACTCGCTCGTGCCTTACAACCCCGCCGACTGGCATAATAAGCACCTGGCCATTATGGTCAATTTTATTGAAAAGTGGAGTCTTTTTCAGAACTGGCTGGCCAAGGGCGCCGACCAAGACCCGGCGGCTGACCGTGCCAATCGCTTTTATAAGCAAAATGGCAAGTTCAATTCGATAGAGCTAAACAGCATTGAGGGTGAGCGTCTTTATCTCAACTACCTCGATGCCGAGCACGCCGCCCGGCCCCTGCTCACCAAAGAATGGGACGACTGGGACCAAGCCAGTGAGCGGGCGTACATCTGGCAGCAGTTAGATAGCCAGCCGCTGCCGGCCATGCCTAGGAGAAACGCGTTGGAGGCCATGCTGCTGGCCAGCCCGCAGTTTGCCCGCACGCTGGCCCTAGCCAGCCAACTGGCCAATCAGCAGGCCCTGCGCAAGCGCGCGTTCTTCTACGACTCGCTGCAACAACGGGTGAGCTGGGCGCGCAAGTGGCGCTCGTGGGCCACCATCCAGGGCCTGCATACTTCTGTGGAGCAGCCCGTCTTTGATGCTGCTAACCGCGCTGGCACCTACGCCGGCACGGCTAGCGACAAGTACTGGCAGTTTCAGGCCGCCTACAACGGCCTGCTGGAGGGCCAGACGGTCAACATCTCCGGGGCGCTGGGCGGAGGCACGAGCAATGGCCTTGTGTTTCGCAAGGCAGACCTGCGCACCTACCAGACCTCGACCTGGCAGCACACTGGCACTGACTCGGCGCTGGTAGTGACGCAGAAAAGCCTCTACGCCAGCACCCCCACACGCCTGCGCTACTGGAACCTGCAAACCCAGTTTACCGCCACGCTCAGCAAGGGGCTCCCTGGTTTTGGCTTCACCTCTACCTACGAGGTGCTACTGGCCCGCGACACGCACGCCGTGCACAACCTCACGCTGGGCCTCATCCTGCCCCTGCGCACCACCGAATCGACCCTGCTCTTCATTCCGCAGGCGCGGGCCCGTGGTGGCGACCTGCCCGACCGCTGGAGCTTTGGCTTCACTGTCACAGCCACCGTCCCGAGCTTCTTGCTCAACACTTTCAAATAGGCGCAGCACCGGGGCACTACCTACCCACTATCTCCTTCATTTGCAACCTCTTTTATACCATGACTTACCTCACACGAATAGGCCTGGCGGTGCTGCTGGCCGGCGGCTGGTCGGCTAGCCAAGCGCAGTCGCCCGATGCGCTTCGGCTACAAGCCTTTGCGCAGGGCCAGGCGAATAATTGCATCTCGGTGGCGCTCATCAAGGCGGCGGTGCAACGCTATGGCATAGGCCAGGTATTCGACACGCTGCGCGCCGGCGACCAAGTGCGCGTTACGCTCCGCGACCACACCGTGCTCACGGTTACCGATGCCGAGCGGCGGCAGGCCGCCCGCCAGGCGGCTTTTAAGCGGCCACCGGTGGCGGGCCTGCCCGCTACCGAGCAGCTAGCGCTAATTAGCTATGCGCACCTGTGCTACGCCGTAATAGCTAAGTACTTGCAAACGCAGCAGCTGTACCTGTGCACCAACGACAACAATCAACCCGACGCTACTGATGCCTTGGGCAGCTACGACCGAGCCCTGCGCAAGCTGAGCCGCAAGGGCATTTGCAGCGATAATGACTACCGGCACCTTGGCTTACGCGCGCTCGACCCTACTGCCCCACCCTACAACCCAGGCACAGATTTTTCGGGCCACCAAGGCGTGGTGGCCTACAATCATGAGCACGCTGTTTTTGTGCTGGGCCAGCAGTACGACTGCTACGGCACCTGGCAACCGCTGGCCGCGCAGGCAGTAGATGCCAAAAATAAATTCGAGCCCCAGTGGATTTTCGAGCTTAAATGAGGCAAACACAGCCAGCTATTTAATGCTTTACGCACACCTAACTTCTTACCCAAGTGGTAGGGCACCCGGACCCAGCCTCGCCCGGGTGCCCCACCGGCTACTTCCCTACCGGCTTAAAGCTGACGGCCGCGCCGCCGCCCGCTGCCAGCTTCAGGGTGAGGGCCGACTTGCTGGTGACGACCCGCTTGCTAATCTGGTAGCTGGTGGGGTTCTTTTGCCAGTCGGCGCCTTTGCCATCGGCATAGATAGTGGCCTCGTAGCGCTGGCCAGGGGTGAGAAAATCGAGCTTGACGGCCTGCGTGCGGGCGTTTTCGTCGGTGATGCTGCCCAGGTACCATTCGTCTTTGCCCTTGGCGCGGCGCACGGTGGTGAGGTAGTCGCCGGGCTCAGCGGCCAGGATGCGGGTGTCATCCCAATCCACGGGCACGTCTTCGATAAACCGGAAGGCGTCGAGATGCTGATTGTAATTTTCGGGCAGGTCGGCGGCCATTTGCAGCGGTGAGTATAAGGTCACGTACAGGGCCAGCTGCTTGGCCAGGGTGGTGTGCACGCGGCGCTGGCCGGTGGGCTCGTAGCCCGTGAGCTTGAAGATGCCGGGCGTGTAGTCCATAGGCCCGCCCATCAGGCGGGTGAAGGGCAGTATCGTTTCGTGCTCGGGCGCATTGCCTTCGCTAAAGGCGTTGAACTCGTTGCCACGGGCGGCCTCGCAGGCCAGCCAGTTGGGGTAGGTACGGTGCAGGCCGGTGGGACGCACCGACTCGTGCATATCGACCATAATGCGGCTGGCGGCCGTTTTTTGGGCGGTGCGCACGTAGTGATTCACCATCCACTGGCCATCGTGGTGCTCGCCGCGCGGAATGATGCGGCCTACGTAGCCCGTCTTCACGGAGGTGTAGCCGTGGTCGTTCATAAAGCGGTAGGCGGCATCCTGGCGGCGCTCGTAGTTGGTGACCGAGCCGCTGGTTTCGTGGTGCATGATGATGTTGACGCCCTTGGCAGCGGCGTAGGTCCGCAACTCGTCCACGGCAAAGTCGGGGTAGGGCGTCACGAAGTCAAACACCTCTTCCTTCCAGTTGCCGACCCAGTCTTCCCAGCCCACGTTCCAGCCCTCAACCAGCACGCCGGGGATGTGGTGCGCGGCGGCAAAGTCAATGTATTTCTTCACGTTGGCGGTGTTGGCACCGTGGCGGCCGTTGGGCTTGAGCTGGCGCCAGTCGGTACCGACCAGCTTGATATTTACGGTGTCGGCGTAGTTCCAGCTGGCCTGGCCCACCTGCATTTCCCACCACACCCCCACAAATTTCTGGGGCTTAATCCAGCCCGTATCAGCGATTTTGCTGGGCTCGTTGAGGTTGAGAATGAGCTTGCTGGCGAGCACGGCGGGAGCGTTGTCGGCCACTACTACGGTGCGCCAGGGCGTGTGCTCGGGCGCTTGCAGGTAAGCCAGGTTGCCCACGGCATCGGGCACCAGCTCGCTGGCCAGGCCGAAGGTGCTGCGGTCCACGTTCAGCATCATGGCCGGATAGTTGACCAGCGCTGCCTCGTGGATGTTGATATAGAGCCCATTATCGGCCTTGAGCATGAGCGGCGTTTGCACCCGCGTGGCGGGGGCCGCCAGTTCGATGGGCTTGATAGCCGTGGTGTTCACGGCGCTCAGCCGCGAGGTGGTGTAGGCGTACTCGTTGGAGTCGTAGTCGCCCGGAATCCAGAACGCCTTGTGGTCGGCGGGCAGGTTAAACTCGGTGCGCTCGCCACTCACCGTGAAGTAGGTGAAGCCCGGCTGCGCCGCCCATTCGTAGCGAAAACCCAGGCCGTCGTCGAACATCCGGAAGCGCAGCACCATCTGGCGCCGGGGGGCGGCGACCTGCTGCACCGTCACGGCCAGCTCACGGTAGTGGTTGCGAATACTTTTGGTTTCGCCCCACACGGGTGCCCAGGTATCATCGTGCTGGCTACTATCCACGCGCGCCACCGTCAGGCCCTGCTCAAAGCCGGGCTGGCCCTTTACCAGCACCCCGAGCCGGCTGGGTTTCAGCACCGGCCGGGCCCCGTAGTTCAGTTGGTAAGTGGGCTCGCCGGCCGCGCTCAGGCTAAAGCGGAGCGCCAGCTTGCCCGAAGGCGAATGAATGGTTTGGGCATGGGCATCTACCACGGCGGCAATGCCTAAAACGAATAAAAAAGCTTTGGTCATTATTACTTCAACGGCGATGAGCTAACGCAGCCCGTCGCTCGCACTTATCACATGAACTCCTGGCGCTTGCCAGCACGGCGGAGCAGTATCAGCCAGTACCCCGCGGCACCGGGCCAGCCTGAATGACCCGGCTACCGCAGGTAGGATGCTTCGGCACTAGCCGACTAACGCTTTTTTAGCTACGTCAACCTCCTTTCGCGGCGGCCACGCTAGCGCCTACCCAACCCAGCTACCCCGGCGGCTGGCTGGCGCAAAAGTACCGCTGCGACTTCCAAACGCGGTATCGACCGCAGGTATCGCGGCCCCGGTGGTGTTCTCTTTGCCCGGACCAGCTCCAGTTTTTTTAGGTAATCCCCCGCACAGCGCAGCCGGCTAAGTCCTGGCCAAGCGCTCACTCAAAGTCGTAGGGGTAGCCGATGACTTCCAGTTCGGCAGCTAGAGCGGGCCAGTCTTCCAGCTCGGGGTTGAGAGCCAGCGCCAGCGGCCTGGTCAGCGTTTCGTGCATATACACGGGGGCCACGGCAGCGGCCGTGATGGGTGGGCGGGCGGTTTCGTCGGTGTAGTACTCAGTAGCCCACTCGGCATAGGTGGCGGACTGGTCGTCGAAGATGAACAGCAGCTCTTCCGAGCCATTGTCCTCGTCTTCCACAGTGCCGGTTTGCCAGCCACCCTCAGGTGTATACCACAAGCAGAAAGTGGTGCCGATAGACGCCACCGGCTCACCCGTCATAAACTCCTGAAAAGCCGTCGGCAAGCCCCGGGTCAGGTCCGTTTTCCGAGGCTCATCGTAGCCCAGCAGGTAGCCGTTGATGGCGCAGCCCTCAGGGCGAAAGAGCACCAGCAGTTGGTCGCCCTCCCCGTCGTTCATCTCAAAAACGGACTCCTGCGCTCCCCACTCAGGGGTATAGGTGTAGTAGCGGTACTCGGGGTCGGGCGAGTTGATAGCGTCGAGCGCGGCCAGCGCCTTACACAGGCGCTGCAAGTCGGCCGGCGCGGGCAGGTTGAGGTGAGAAGTCGAAATCATGCCCCAACCTACGCAGAAAGCCCGCCCCGGGTGAGGCCAGCCGGTTATCGCAATAACGTTTGTAGCGAATTTTTCTGCTACAAACGTTATTGCGATAACCGGCTGGGTAGCAAAAAAGCCGCTGACCAAGGGCCAGCGGCTTCTGCTAAAATCGACCTTGAGCAGCCGGGCCGGCTAGCGGCGCTGCACGGGCAGGTCTTCGAGCTGGGCGTGGCTCAGCTTCCAGGTGCCATCGGCAGCGGGCTTCCACAGCAGCAGGAAATTGCCCTGGCCGTAGCCAGCGGGCTGGCCGCCGGCGGGCAGCACATCTACCGAGAACGTGCCGGCCTCGTAGGCCATTTTGTCGGTAGTGGCGGCGCTCACCACGCTCGTTTTCAAATTGCTGATGCTGCTTTGGGTGGCGCGCACCCATTTGTCGCTCACCTCGGCCTTGCCGCTGAAGTGGGCGCTGCCTTGCAAAAACTGCACGTCGTCGGCGAGGTAGCTAAGGGTTTTTTCCAGGTCCTTATTATTCCAGGCCGTGAGGAACTGGCGGTCGAGGTCGGCCACGCTAACGGCTGAAGCGGCCGTGGTAGCGGTAGCAGAATCAGTTGATTTGCTGCACGCCGCCAGCAGCGGCAGCGCGCCCAGCAGTACGAGGCGGGCCAGGGAAATACGCATGGTTTAGGTGTTTAGGAGAATGAGTAGCTGAGTAGGCAAATCAAAAACCCAGGCCGTCCGGCCTGGGTTTTGCAAAGTCCGAAAAATGCGCTGGCTACCAACTGCGCTGGCGGTACGTGGTGCCCGCGTAGGGGTTGGCGGGGTCGGCAGGCGCTTGGTTGGGCAGGTAGGCTGTGGTGGTAGCCATGGCCGGGTAGCCGGGCATTACCGAAGCGGCGGCCAGGGCGGTTGTGCCCGCTACGGCGGCGGTGGGCGCGTAGCCGTTTACTACGCTTTCGCGCGGGGCGGCGGGGCGGGCAGCGGCCAGGGCAGTGCGGCGGCTAGCCTCGGCGCGGGCAGCGGCGGCCCGCTGAGCGGCGTAGGCGGCGGCAGCCCGCTTCTTCTGGCGGTTGTCGATGTGCTTACCCACGGCGTAGCCAGCTCCGGCACCTACTACGCCCCCAATTACGCCGCCCACGGCGCGGTTGCGCTTGTTGATGACGGCCCCCAGAATAGCCCCACTGCCACCGCCGATAACGGCCCCCTTGGCCTGCGGGCTAAAGCGGCGCTGGGCCTGGGCAGTGAACGTGCTGGTAAGAATAGCGGCCAGCAGCAATAGGCTGAGCAAAAAACGACGGTTTTTCATGGCGAAAAGCAAGAGAAGTTTAAACTGGATATGGCCCCAGTAAACAAGCACCGTGCCGTAACGACGAAGCAACGAGCTTAGTTACGCTCGGCGGGTGAGCCAGCCAACTGGATTTGGCTACCAAGTACGAAGGCACTGACCAGCCGGATTTAATACGCTTTGGGGCGCTGGCGGCCTGGCAACACCCCTAAGTGTAGGCGTCTCTCAGACTTGCGGCGGGGCTAACAATACGCTGCACGCATACAAAATTTTGGCTTTTTCACCAGAAAACCATTCTTGCCATTGTCCTAATTGGGCTACTTGCTTGTCAACCCCATTCAGTAGCCGTTGATAACTGGATTTGCATACGCCAATTGGGTCTTGCCAAAAAAACGGGCTTGTGGCATTTAAACTCACTTTTATGGAAACTACTGAAGAAATTCTGTGGAAATCAAGGGTATTCAAGAGCTTTTTTCTTCATTTTCACTTCATGATTTAAAAATTTGCCGGAATAAAACTTTCCCCTATCTTGCGCCGCCTTCGGGCAAACACATTCTCTTTCTCTTTTACCAAACCAGTTTCATATGTTCCACAAATACCACGCAGTGGCTTGGCTTGCCATGTCCGCCGCTACCCTTCCCCACCTGGCCAGCGCCCAAGACGGGCGCGTTGCCCGCAAAGAAATTGGCCCCGATGGCCAGCCCACGCTCATCCAGCTTTCGACGGCCGGCCGGGCCAGCGCCCGGGCCACCGATGGGGCACTCGTTATCCGCCAGCAGCTGGCCTTGGGTGCCGACGACCAGCTGCGGCCCGCCCGCACCGAGACCGACCAGCTCGGCTTCAGCCACCAGAAATTTGAGCAGTACTACAAGGGCGTGAAAGTGGAGCACGCCTCGTACTCGGCGCACTCGCGCGGCGGCCAGATTGAGACGCTCAGCGGCGACTTTGAAAAAGTAGAAGCCGTGAATGTGAAACCCTCGCTGAGCGCTGAGGATGCGCTGAGCCAGGCCATGCGTTTTGTGGGCGCCAAGAAGTATATGTGGCAGGATGCCCGTGAGGAAGCCGGCCTGAAAGCCCGCGACAACGACCCCGCCGCCACTTACAAGCCCGAGGGCGAGCTAGTGCTGGTGCGCGACAGCCGCAAAGACCCCGAAAACGGCCCGCTGGTGCTAGCCTGGAAATTCAACGTGTATGCCCAGCAGCCGGTAAGCCGCGCCTATATCTACGTGGATGCGCACTTGGGCGAGGTGGTGCTGCAAGACAACATCATCAAGCACGCCACGCGTAGCGCCAAAGGCACGCACCAGACCACGGCGGCCGCCACAGCCACCTTTGCCACGGCCTACAGCGGCACCCGCTCGCTGGCCAACGAATCGACGACTACCGGCACCTACCGCCTGCGCGAGTACACCCGGGGCAGCGGCATCGAAACCTACAACTGCAAGAAGGGTAGCAGCTACACCGCCGCCGTCGACTTTACCGACGCCGACAACAGCTGGACGGAGTATAATAACGCCAACTACGACAATGTAGCCGGCGACGCGCACTTCGGGGCCCAAGCTACCTACGACTATTGGAAAGCCGTTTTTGGCCGCAACAGCTACGACAACGCGGGTGCTAAAATCAAGAGTTACGTGCACTTCGACGACACGCCCGGCGATGGCGTGGGCTTCGAGAATGCCTATTGGGACGGCGTGGAAATGACCTACGGTGACGGCGCCAGCACCTTTAAGCCTTTGGCGGCGCTAGACGTGTGCGGCCACGAAATCGGCCACGCGGTATGTGAGAAAACGGCTAACTTGACCTATGCTAATGAGTCGGGCGCTATGAACGAGGGCCTCTCCGACATCTGGGGCGCCAGCATCGAGAAGTACACGGTGGACAAATACGCCCTCACCGGCAAATCAACCTACCTCATCGGCGAAGAGGTGATGAAGCAGGGCGGCGCGCTGCGCTCCATGAGCAGCCCCAACACCTACGGCCAGCCGGCTTATTACAAGGGCCAGTACTGGGCCGCCACTACCTCCTCGCCCAGCAACGCCAACGACCAGGGCGGCGTGCACACCAACTCGGGCGTACTCAACTACTGGTACTACCTCATCAGCGTGGGCAAAACCGGCACCAACGAGAAAGGGGCTTCTTTCTCGGTAACGGGCATCGGCCTGACTGACGCCGCCAAAATCACCTTCCGCATGGAAAGCGTGTACATGACGGCCTCCTCGACCTACGCCAACGCCCGCACCTACTCTATCCAGGCGGCTACCGACCTGTTTGGCGCCACCTCGACGCAGGCGCAGGCCGTAACCAATGCGTGGTACGCGGTGGGCGTGGGCGCAGCTTACGGCGGCGGCACCACTACCCCGCCTACCAGCACGGCCTACTGCACCAGCCAGGGCAGCAGCCAGGCGTATGAGTACATCGACTACGTGAAGCTGGGTAGCATCGCTCGCACCAGCAGCGCCGATGGTGGCTACTACAACGGCACGGCCAACAGCACGAGCATCGCCGCTGGCTCCAGCCAGACTATCAGCTTCTCGGCTGGCTTCACCGGCTCGGCTTACACCGAGTACTGGAAGGTATACATCGACTACAACCAGAACGGCGTGTTCACCGATAGCGGCGAGCTTGTGGTGAGCGGCAGCAGCAGCAGTGCCGCTACCCTCAGCGGCACCTTCACCGTGCCCAGCACTGCCAAAACCGGCAACACCCGGATGCGCGTTATCATCAGCGATGCCAGCGCTACTACCAGTTGTGGCAGCTACAGCTACGGCGAAACGGAGGACTACACGGTGAGCATCTCGGGCGGCGCGGCCATCGCGGCAGCTACTCCCGCCAGCCTCACGGCCGGCACCGTGAGCGGCGACGCCACCCTGAACCTCTACCCCAACCCCGCGACCAGCAGCCTCACGCTCTCGCTCAGCTCAAACGAAGAACTGACTAAGGTGGAAGTACTTGACGCTCGCGGCGCCACCGTACCCGCTGCCCGCTACCAGGGCCAGGGCCAGCTCGACATCTCGCGCCTGGCCGGTGGTCTCTACCTGCTGCGCGCCAGCGATGGCCAGCACACCTTCACCCAGCGCTTTGTGAAGCAATAAAAGAGTGATGGTCCACAGAATTCAACAAAAAAGCCCGGCCACTTGGCCGGGCTTTTTTGTTAATAGCTATAGCGTAAGTAGATACTAATCATTCCTCTGTCAGACTTTATCAGCTATCATTCCTTTCCCATCTATCCTACTGGGTTTACGGAGCTTCTTTACGCGCCAGCACAAGCCGTGCGAACCTGATAAACTGCTTCGTAAATTCAGCAGAACAGATAAGAGGGAAACTTTAACAAAGCGAGTTACCGCTTTATAGTTAACTAACCACTACATTCCCACCGTCAGCAGCCACTTTTCCGCCTCTGGCACACCATCAAACCGCTTAAAATGAAATCCGGCCGGTGCGGCGCTAACCACCGACTGCGTGGAGAGGCGGTGCAGTGGGTTGGCTCCTTCTACGATGGCGCAGTGCTGGGTCTGGCTCTGGGCGATGGCACGGGGTATCCAGTTTTCGGTAATCCATTGCTGGGCTTCAATAGGCAGTGGCGCCCGCTGGCCGTGCTCCGACAGGATGCGCCGGCAGCCAGTGCTCACCAGCAGGTCTAGTACCTGCTCGTAATAGGCTTGGATGGTGGCCAGCGGCAGGCGGCCCGTCGCCCAGGCCAGGCGCACAAATCCCGCAGGGTGATAATAAAGCTGGCCGGCCGGGCTTTCAAAATAAAGAGTAGACTGTGCGCGGGGCGTCATAATAAATCACGAATAAGCGTAGCCTGCAAAGATACGACGGCCCGCAGCCCAGCGCGGGCCGCCCGGCCCACTCCCTTGCTCAACAGCGCTACATACGGCTAACGCGGGGTTGCGTTTACGCTATAATGCCGTAGTATTGTGGCCGTGACGACAGCTACCCTGCCGCTGAGCCCGGCCCTCGCCCCCGCTCCTCCCTACGCCCCCGGCCTGCATGTGCTGGCTACCTTTGGCGCGCCGGCCGCGCGGCTGCGCGATGCGGCGGGCAGCCAACAGTTCTTTGCGGCACTTATTCGGCAATTGGGCCTCACCTGCGTGGGCGAGGTCTACCACGTTTTTGCCGAGAACGCGGGCTTCACGGCAGTGCTGGCCCTTACCGAGTCGCACCTCAGTATTCATACCTGGCCCGAGCACGGGCTGGCCACGTTCGACGTGTTCCTGTCCAACTTCCGGCAGGATAACCACGCCACCGTGCGCCAGATATACCGCGAAGCGCTGGCATTTTACGAGGGCCACGAGCAGGCCTACGCCGAAGTACTGCGATGAACACGCTCGTATCTACCGCCCCTGACGTGCCCATTACGGGGGTCAACTGCCCGCAGTGCGCCACCCTGCTGCCGTGCTACAACCCGGCCAGCAGCCGGTATTTTGGGTGCTTCAAGTGCCGCGCCTACCTCTGGGCAACGCCCGCAACCGGGGACAAGGCCCAGCGGCGCGACGGCTTCAAAACTGCCCGCCAGCCCGGCCCCAGCCTGCCGCTGGGCACTGTGGCTGAGCTGGGCGGCTACCGCTGCCGCCTCACCGGCTACCAGGTGCGCGGCGAAAAAGACGACCGCACGGCCGAGTGGCGCGAGTACCAACTCACGCCTGCCTCGCCGCTGCCCGGCGATTTGCCTATCGACTTTCCGTTGCAGCTAGCAGAGTACCAGGGGCACTGGCTACTGATACGCCGGGCAACGGCTTTCCCGGAGAAAATTGGCCCCTACTCGGTGCAGGACAAGGAGTGGACGGATGAGCAGACCGGCCACCGCTACCGCATGTGGCACCGCTACCGGCCCGTAATCCGCGAGGCCATCGGCGAGTTCGACTGGGACATCCTGGAAGACGAACAGCTGAAAATCAAGGAGTATACCAGCCCTCCTTACCTACTCACGAGCGAGCAGCGGGGCCAGCAAAAGCCCACGTGGTACTTGGCCGAGTACTTGGAGCCAGAGCAGGTAGCCGACACATTTCACCTGCCCGTTACGACGCTGCCGGTGCGGGTAAGCATCGGGGCGGTCCAGCCGGGCCCAGCCCAGGGCTGGAACGAGCTCAAGCGCCTGACTATCGGGGCGGTGTTCGTGCTTTCATTTGTGCAGCTACTCATTTCCTGGAGTCCCACGGCCGTGCACCCAACCCAGCAATTCACCATTACGGAGCCGACGGCCGGCGCTACCACCAAAATGCTTGTGTCGGAATCCTTCGACATCAAGGGCCCCAGCGCGCTCGCTATTGAGCTGGAAGCTCCCGACCTCGCCAACCACTGGGTCGAGGCCACGGTGAGCCTCGTCAACGAGCAAACCGGCCGGGGCTACGAGTTCACCCGTTCGCTCGAATACTACTTCGGTACCGAAGACGGCGAAAGCTGGAGCGAAGGCAACCGCCAGGCCGAGG
>Ga0268353_100128_pt1 | contig 13336 bp, 16 predicted proteins | sample G5R2_NF_18SEP201_FD_190168 | JGI IMG/M metagenome (GOLD analysis project Ga0268353, IMG submission 190168) | Phyllosphere microbial comminities from switchgrass, GLBRC, Michigan, United States - G5R2_NF_18SEP2017_LD1 | ecosystem: Host-associated > Plants > Phyllosphere > Phylloplane/Leaf | place... | reverse complement strand
ACAGGTTCAGCATGACCCGTTATAGGGCAGTTCTAACCTTTCCCGCCTAGCCGGGTTTTGCCCTGAATTTCGCGCTCACTTTTCCCCGCGCTCATGGCTGCTGCCGATTGTATTACCCTGCCCTACGCGGCCACTGGCGCGTTTTCGGGCCTGCTGACTGACTATATCGCCGGCTCGCCGGCCCTGGCGCCTTTCTATAACCGCCGGCCCGAGCTAGCCACCTTCCAAGCCCAGCTAGCCGAGAAACAGGCGAGCTACTCGCCCGAAGCCCGCCAGCGCCTCGTGGCCGACCTGCGCCCCCAGTACGCCGAGCTAGGCACCGAAGTGCCGCCCGCCGTGGCCGCCAATCTGGAGCTGCTAGCCCGCGACACCACGTTTACCATCACCACGGGGCACCAGCTCAACCTATTTACCGGGCCGCTGTACTTTGTGTATAAGATAGTTACGGCTATCAAGCTGAGCCAGGAGCTGAAAGCCGCCTACCCGCAGTACGACTTCGTGCCTGTGTACTGGCTAGCCACGGAGGACCACGACTTTGCCGAAATCAACCACTTCCAGCTCTTTGGCAAAACGCATACTTGGGCCGGCCCGGGTGGCGAAACCAGCCTGGGTGGTCCGGTGGGCCGGCTAGCCCTCGACGGCCTCGCCGAAGAGCTGCTGAGCCAGCTGCCGCCCGAAGTACCCGCCGCTTTCCGCGACGCCTACACCGGCAGCCAAAACCTGAGCGAAGCCACGCGCCGGCTAGCCACCAGCCTCTTCGGTGCGCATGGCTTGGTGTGTATCGATGCTGACCGTCCGGCGCTGAAGCAAGCCCTCAAGCCCTTGCTGAAGAAGGAGATAGAAGAACAGTTTTCCAACCAAGCGGTGCAGGCCACCAACGGCCGCCTCACGGCCGCCGGCTACAAGCCGCAGGTGTATTCGCGCCCGCTCAACCTGTTTTTCCTCACCGACACCGGCAAGCGCGAGCGCCTGGAGCCCGACGCGGCCCCCGGCGCCGACTGCACCCAGGTAACGGTGCGCGGCACCGCCCGCTGCCACTCGCAGGCCGAGCTGCTGGCCCTGGCCGCCACGGAGCCCGAGCGCTTTAGCCCCAACGTGGTGCTGCGCCCGGTGTACCAGGAAATCTTGCTGCCCAACCTCGCCTACATCGGTGGCGGGGCCGAGGTGGCGTATTGGTTTCAGCTGAAAGACGTGTTTACGGCGCTAGGGGTGCCCTACCCCATCGTGCTGCCCCGCAACTCGGCCATGTACCTGAGCCGCGCCAATGCCAGCAAGCTCACCAAGCTGGGCCTAAGCACCTTTGATATTTTCAAGCCCCTAGCCGAGCTGAAAAAGCAAGTAGGCGCCGCGCTAGGGCAGGAAGAAATCAGCCTGGCCGCCCAGCAGCAGGCGCTGGCCGCCGCGTTCGAGCAGGTGCAGGCCCTAGCCCAGCGCCTCGACCCCACGCTGGTAAAATCGGTAGCGGCCGAGGCCCAGAAAGCCGCCGGCGGCCTTGCCGGCCTCGAAAAGCGCCTCAGCAAAGCCGCCGAGGCCAAGCACGAAACTGCCTACGCCCAGCTCACAGCCCTCAAAGACAAGCTGTTTCCCGAGGGCGGCTTGCAGGAGCGCACGGATAATGTGCTCAGCATCCTAATAAACAACCCCGGCTTTATCGGGCAGCTGCTAGCCTGCTTCGAGCCGCTGGCGCTGGAGTTTGCAGTGGTACAGGAAGGATGAGTAAGTATTTATCGTTCGGTAGACTGAAAGTCATACATTAGTTTTATGAACTACTGGACTACTATCATCACTCTGTTACTTTTTTGGCTACCTAGTTGTGCTCAAACAATTTCTTCGGAAGACTATCGAGTTTATTCAGCTATTCTAAAGCAGGATGGTGCACTGGAGGCAAGCCGTGTAGTCATTATTCAGGAGCTTGTTGCTTCTCAAGAATCAAATGCAGTGGCTATTGCATTGAAAGAAAATGATTTAAGCACACTGAATATAATGGCTCGTGAATTTCGATTCGATTCAGTAAGTACGGCCACTATTCACCAATATTTTACCTCGCCAACGATAGCCGATAAGTTTACGGATGCTACTGCCTGGCCGATTTCCGTGAATCTGCTTTCCAAGGAGTCTTTTGATAAACTATTCAGACACAATGCAGGTCGTGGATGGGAGTTATTTTATCAAAGATTTCCGGGAGCAGCAGGAGCTTTTTCATTTTCGAAGGTGACGTATTCTACTACGGGCGACCGTGCTGTTGTATATAGAGCAGTGCAACGAGGCGGACTAGATGGCAACGGTGCACTTTTTGTATTGGAAAAGATTCAGAATAAATGGCAGCTCAAGTACAGATTCAACGTTTGGTATAACTAATTACCCTTTTTTCATACTACACAAATTCAAACTAAGGCAGAATCTATAGCCCTTAACTAAGAGCCTAGCGCCACCCCGGCGCTAGGCTCTTTCTTTGCGGCCATGCTTCGTTCTGCGCTTCTCGCCTGTTTTCTTGTTTTATGCGCTACGGCCGCCGCGCTGGCCCAAGCCATCAGTGGGCGCGTGACGGACGCCAAGACTGGGCAGCCGCTGCCGTTTGTGAATATCGGGGTGGTGGGCAAGGCGCTGGGCACCGTCAGCAATGAGCAGGGGCAGTACGGGCTAGCCTTCCAGGAGAAGCTGGCGGCCGATACGGTGCGGGTGTCGTACCTCGGCTACCGGCCGCTTTTGCTCCCACTACGGCAGCTGCGAGCGCAGCCCAACTTGCTGCTCAGCCCAATGGCCGTGGCGCTGGCCGAAGTGCGGGTGCAAGCCAAAAGCCGCGCCTGGCACGACCGCACGCTAGGCTTTACAGGCAACTCGACTAGCACCACGCTTGGCCTCGACGCCAAAGACCTGGGCGCCGAAACGGGCACAGTCATTTACCTTAAGCATAAGCCCACCAAGGTACTGCGGGCCAACTTTAACGTGGCTCATAACCGTGTTGGCAACGTGACGCTGCGCGTGAACCTCTACCGCCTCGATGCCAAGGGCCGCCCCACCAACGAAAAGCTGCTCCAGCGCGAGGTAATTCTGCGCACGGCCGCCACGCACGGCCCCATCTCGGTAGACCTGACGCCCGACAACCTGCTGCTGAGTGAAGACTTTTTCCTGTCGCTGGAATGGGTAGGCGGTGCCAATGCCGAGGCGCTGCACGAGGGCGTGGCTTTTTCGGGCGGCATTGGCTACGCTGATAACGACATTTACTACCGCGCTACCAGCCAGGCTAGCTGGGAGCGGCTTTCGGCCGGCGCGGTGCTGGCCGGCATGCAACCCAAGCTTAGCTTTTACATATCGGCGCAAGACTAATTTCCTGTATGCACTACCGTATTTTTAGCCTGCTCTGCCTGTTGTGCGGCCTGGCGCAAGCTGCGCGGGGCCAGGCCAGCTACGTGGGCACGGTGGGCGGCGCGCCCGTGGAGCTAGCCCTGAATGAAACCGAGGAAGGCCAACTGGCGGGCGTGTATATGTATGTAAAATTCGGGACACCCATCGCGCTCGGCGGCCAGCTCCGGGGCGGCACACTCACGCTGACGGAGAAAGACGCCCAAGGCAAAGCAGCCGCGACGCTCACGATTCGTGCCTTCACTGCTGAGGCTAGCCAGCTTACCGGCACCTGGCGCAGCCTGGCTACCGGCCAAAGCCTGCCGGTGACGCTCGCCGTAGCGCCCGTCCGTAACGAGCTATTGCAGGTAGCGACGCTGAAAGACAGCTACTTCAAGCTGGTGCTGGCCGACCCGCTCGGTGGAACAGGCAACCGGGTGGTCGCGGTAAAACTATTCGCTAAAAAAACCAACCGCCTGGTGCAACAGGTGCGGGTAGACTGCCAGCTGCAAGGCCTGTTCAGCGTGCAGGTGGGCGATTACAACTTCGATGGCCTGCCCGATTTTTCCATCTTCGAGAGCAGCTACGCAGGGCCGAATACGTCGAGCCTGTACTTGCTGTACGACCCGGCCAAACGGCGGTTTGTGAACAGCGGCTACGCAGGCACATCGCTGGAGTTTGACGCCAAGGCCAGGCGTGTGTACGAGCACAACTCCTGCTGCGCGGGCACCTCGGTTACATCAGCCGAGTACAAGGTGGTGCGCAACCGCCTGGTGCTGGTGGCGCACCACTGCCTGCGCTGGGACGAGAAAAAGCAGGAGCTGGTGGAGCGGCCCTACAGTGCTTGTCAATAAGCTGCCCGCCCGCCCATGCTCACAAAAGCCGCCCTGCGCCGCGCTGCGCTCGCCCACCGACAAGCGCTGACCAGCGCCGAAGTAGCCGGACGTAGTCAGCAGCTGACCAACAAGCTATTTCAGTATTTCCCGGTGGCACAGTGGCGCTGGCTGCACGTTTTCTTGCCCCTGGCCCGCAAGAATGAGCCGGATACCTGGCCGATAACTCACCGAATCTGGACGGAGCAGCTGCCAGTGCAGCTAGCCGCGCCGGTAGTGCAGCCCGATGGCATTTCGCTGAAACACTACGAATTAACACCAGCTACGCCGCTACTAGCTAGCCGTTGGGGTATTCCGGAGCCGGTGGCTAACCCGGCCACCGAGGTGCGGCCCGCGCAGCTCGATGCCGTGCTGGTGCCGCTGCTGGGCTGCGACCAGCAGGGCCAGCGCGTGGGCTACGGGGGCGGGTTCTACGACCGGTTTTTGGCCGAGTGCCGGCCGGGCACGCTGTTTATCGGGCTGACTCTCCTGGACGATGCGCCGGTACCGGCCCTGGCCGACGTGCTACCCACCGACGTGCCGCTGCACGCCTGCCTCACGCCAAGCGGGGTGTGGAATTTTAGCTAGCCCAGCATCGGGAGGGTAGCTGCTGCTCTTGGTAGTGCCGCCGCGTGGCGGCGCAAGGTTGCGGCCTCACTCCTACCCCCCTTATTCGCATGGCTGCCATCGAACCCGCTGCCCCTAAAGCCGGCAAAAAACCGCGCGCCCGCAAGCACAGCTTCCGCCTCGACATGACGCCGATGGTGGACCTGGCCTTTCTGCTGCTCACGTTTTTTATGCTCACAACCACCTTCGCCAAGCCTTATGTGATGCAACTCACGATGCCGGTGAAAGACTTAAATCATACCTCTGATGTACGGCCCGCGCACGCCATGACGGTTATCTTGGGCAGTGGGCATCAGGCATACTACTACTTTGGGCTGGCCCGGCCCGATGACCCTAGCGTGCCGGTGCCCACGCTGCACACCACCAACTTCGGCCCTAAAGGCATCCGGCAGGCGCTACTGGCGCGGGGCCGCCAGCAACCCGAGCCGGTGGTGCTCATCAAGATGGGCCCCAAGGCGAAGTACAGCGACATGGTGGACATTCTGGACGAGATGAACATCACCGACCAGAAGAAATACGCCCTCACTGACCTCACGGCCGCCGACCGCCAACTGCTGCCCCCTAGCGAGCGGCAGTAGGCTTTTTGAGTAGCTCGACGTGCTCGATGCGGGCCTGCCCCCAGGGCGCAATGCTGACGCGCACGCGCACGGCGGGGCTGGTTTTGCCGAGGCGCAGCGGGCTGTCGCCGGGCACGTAGTAGCGCTCCAGGTTGTAGCGCAGGCCAAGGGTGTGGTTGTACACCTCGGTGACCCAGCCGCGCAGTACGGCCTGGCTAGCGGCGGGCTTGAGCTCGTGGTCGTAGACGCCGGCCACGGTGGCCAGGCTATCGGGGCCGGTGGCCAGGAGTACGTACACGGCCTGGCGCCGCAGGGGAGCGTCAGCGCCGTGCCAGGCCGTGAGCGGTGCTTCGGCCGCCGCATAGCGCAGGCGAACAAAGCTTTCGTACTGCAGGCCGTGCAAATCGACGGGCGCGGTGGCTAGCCAGATGTGCTGGCCATAGGCCGTAGTGGCGTAGCCCGCACCGGCCACACCTAGCACGTAGAGCACCTGGGCTGCCACCAGCAGCCGCAGCAGCAAGCGGTGAGAGGGAGTGTGGCGGGTGGGCATCAGGCGAGGGGCTCGGGGGGTGAAGCGGGGCTAGCAGGTGGCGCCGCAACTGCGCCGCTAGGGCCTGCCACGGCAGCCGCGCCCGCGGCCAGGCGGCTGGCATTGCGACGGCGCAAATACCAGCTCAGACTCAGCAGCAGGACGCCGCCAATCAGGAAAAACAACGACTTATCGAGGAAGGCCCAGGTGAGTTTGAAGTAGGCCACCATGGTAGCGATTACGAAGAGCACCGTGCCCAGCGTGAGCTGCTCGGCCTCGCCCGAGCGGTGGGCGCGGGCCAGCACCGAGCCGGCGTGCACGTACAGCACCACCAGTGTGGCAATGGCCAGCGGCAGCCCGCCCGGTAGGTAAAAGCCTGGCAGCAGCAACAGCCAGTCGGGCAGCGAGACCAGCCGGCCCTGCTGCCGCTTACCCGCTACCGAAAAGGCAAAAACCGCCGCTAGCGCCCCCAGGTAAGCCAGCACCGGCGGCCGCAACAGCCCGGCGTACTGGTCGGTTTCACCAAAAAGGGCTAGCCCCAGGGCAAATAAATAGGCTGCCACCAGCGGCGGGCCTTGCAGCGCCCGGCCAGCGGCGCGGTCGCGGTGCCAGTCGCCGGCCGCGTATACGAGCATGGCCGGGATGAAAAACCAGGTGATTTTGCTGTGCGAAAGCGCCACCCACAGCGCCGCTTGCCACAGCAGCCCCAACGCCAGAATGGACGCCACCAACGTATCGGGCCGGCGCCACCAGCGGTAGCCGCTGCCCAGCGCTACGAGCGCCACGATGGTGTAGCTGAAAATGCCCAGCGCCTGGGTACAATACGTTTGCACCGCCGCCCCGATAACTATCGGCAGCAAGGTCAGGCTCTGGCTATCATATAAATAACTCAGCAACGCCCCCACTACCACCCAGGCCAGCAGCCCGCTGATGTCGTAGCCCACCAATTGGTAGAGCTGGCTGGTGAGAATGATGCTCGCCCCAAACAGCACCAGCCCGAGGCCGATGAGCCCGTGGCCCACCCGCCGGTTGCCGCGCCGCAAGAAGTACTCGCCGCCCGCGTAGGCAGCTAGCAGGCTGCCCAGCAGCAGCCCCAGCCGTAGCGGCGTGGGTAGGCTTTGCCAATTAGCGGCCACCACGCTCAGGGCGCTCAGACCTACCAGGATGCTGCCCAGCAGCGGCAGCAAGCCCACGGCCTGCACGGCATCGGAGGGGTAGCGGGCCAACAGGCGCTCGCGCTGCGCCTCGCTGATGAGGCCCTCAGCGACCCAGGTGGGACTTTCGGTTTCGAGAAATTTACGACTCATTATGGGGTGCAACCTACGGCGGCCGGCGCGGGCAGGGCCTCTTCTACTAATTCTTCAATCAGGGCATCGAGGCCGTGGTACCAGTCGATGTGCGGCGAAGTGACGCCGCAGCCGCCCGGCGCGGTGGGGCACATGGTCACTGGCCAGCGGTAGTGGCACTGCGGGCAGGTGCCGGCCGTTTCAAACGTGTCCCAGGTGTGGCCGCAGCGGCACTGCCAGTGCGCGCCGCCGTCGGGCTCCCAGTGACAGTGCGGGCAGTAGATTTCGATGGAAGCGTCGGTAGCCATAGCAAGTAAGGCAGAATTGAAAGAAGTTAAACAGGCTTGCGGGCGCGGGTCATTTCGCGCTTGCCGGGGGGGCCGGGCAGCTTTTCGGTGAGCCAGCCAGCGGCCCGCAGGTTGCGCCGAAATTGGCCTTGGGCGCAGTAGCTCACCAGCACCGCGCCGGGCGCGGCGGCTAGGTATAAATTGTAGAAAATGTCCTCGCCCCACAGCTCGGGCTGCTTTTCGGGGGCGAAGGCGTCGAAGTAAATCAGGTCGTAACGACTAGCAGGTAGCGCAACAGCCTGAATAGGTTGCTGTATTTTATAGAATAAAAACTCTGGGGCCAGCATGCGCGGCAAACCCCAAGGCATCGCGTGCAGTTGCTCAAACGACCGGCTAAGCAGCGGCTTATCGGCCCACTGCGGGGCTAGCGCGGCTACAGCGGCGGCAGGTAGCGGCATAGTTTCGTAGCCTTGATAAGCCAGTGCGGCACCTGCCGCTTGCGCAGCTTCCAAGGTCAGCAAGGCATTTAGACCGGTACCCAGCCCTACTTCCAGCACCCAAAGCGGCTTGGGTTGGCCTAGCCCCGCCGCCAGCAGCGGCCGCAAGCCAGCCTCAATAAACACGTGCCGCGACTCCTGCGCCGCGCCGTGGTGCGAGTGGTAATGCTCGTCGAGGGCGGGCACGTAGAGCGTGGGCGAGCCGTCGCCGGTGGTGCGCACCTCTATTTTTGACGCCTCAGCCGCTGGCTCCTCGCCCCCTGATACCTGATAACTGTTCATTGATAACTGACTTTATGGCCCGCGTAAAAGTAAGTTTGCCCGAAAGCTTTGGCTTCGCCGTGGCGATTCCCGTTCGCATTACCGACCTCAATTATGGCGCGCATCTCGGCAACGATGCCCTGCTGAGCATTCTGCACGAGGCGCGGGTACAGTTTTTGGCCAGCCTCGGCGCAGCTGAGTTTGAGCCGGCTAGCCAGCTGGGTTTCATCATGGTTGATGTAGCGATAGAGTACAAGGGGGAGGCTTTTCACGGCGATGTGCTGCATATTGCGCTGGCCGCTAACGACCCAAATAAATACGGCTTCGACATTGTGTACCACGTCAAAAACCAAGCGGGCAAGGAAATTGCCCGCGCCAAAACCGGTATGCTGTGCTTTGATTATAACATGCGCAAGCTGCGGCCGCTGGCTCCCGAGCTAGCCGCTCACCTTAGTTAAGTACCTTATGTTTTCACTGCTCGCTATCACGCCGCACGACGAAACGGTCGAGCTGCCCTGGCTGGCCCAGCTATTTGCCCATAATTTACACCGCTTGCACGTGCGCAAGCCCGGCTGGTCGCGGGCCGAGCTGGCCGACTACCTACTGGCCATCGAGCCCAAGTACCGGTCGCGGCTGGTGCTGCATTCGCACTACGACTTGGCGCAGGAGTACGACCTGGGCGGCATTCACCTCACCGAAACGGCGCGCCGGGCCCCCGGCCTGGCGCGCCTGCTGCGGGGGCTGGGCGGGCGCAGTGTGTCGGCGTCGCTGCATACCCTGGCCGATGTGCAGCAGCACCGCCGCCGGTATAATTACGTAACGCTCAGCCCTATCTTCAACAGCATCAGCAAGGAGGACTACCTGAGCAGCTTCGACCTGGCCCAGGTGCAGGCGCTGCTGCACAAGCTGGCTGCGCGCCCTGGCTACCGCCCGCAGGTGTTGGCGCTGGGCGGCGTAGAGGCGGCCAACGTGGCGAGCGTGCGGCAAATGGGCTTTACGGGCGCGGCCGTGCTGGGTAGTATCTGGCAGAGCCCCGACCCGGTGGCAAGCTTCCGGGAGCTGGCAGCTCAGGCCAGCGCGGCGTCCCAGTCTTTCCACACGGGCTCGTAGCCCTGGCGGCGCAGCATGGCCGCTATTTCGGCGGGGCTGCGCTCGTCCGAAATCTCAAACTGCTCCAGCGACTCAGGCGCCACGGCGTAGCCGCCGGGGTTGGTCTTGGAACCCGCGCTGATGCTGGTGATGCCCAGCTTGATAACCTGGTCGCGGAAGGCCGGGGTTTCGCGGGTCGAAAGCGAAAGCTCGACCTCTTCATTCAGCAGGCGGTAGGCGCAGATGAGCTGCACTAGCTCGCGGTCGCTCATTTCTACCTTGGGCTGAAGCTGGCCTTCAGCTGGCCGCAGGCGCGGAAAAGAAAGGCTGTATTTGGTTTGCCAGTACGTTTTTTCGAGGTAATCGAGGTGCAGCGCGGTGTAGAAGCAGTCGGTACGCCAGTCTTCGAGGCCGATGAGCACCCCCAGCCCCATCTTGTGGATGCCGGCCCGCCCCAGGCGGTCGGGCGTGTCGAGGCGGTACTGAAAATTCGACTTTTTGCCCTTGGGATGGTGCTTTTTGTAATCGTCTTGGTGGTAGGTTTCCTGGTACACGAGCACCGTGTTTAGGCCTTCCGGAATAAGGCGCTCGTAGTCTTCCTGGTCGAGCGGCTGCACCTCCATCGAGAGGTGCGCAAAGTGCGGACGCAGCGTTTTCAATGCCTTCTCCAGGTAGTCGACGCCCACCGTCTGGTTGGCCTCACCTGTCACGAGCAGCACGTGGTCGTAGCCCCAGTTCTTGAGCACAGCCGCTTCGGCCAGCATCTCCACGCTGCTGAGGGTACGGCGTTTTAGTTTGTTATCCAGGCTAAAGCCGCAGTAGGTGCAGATATTCTGGCACTCATTGCTCAAGTATAGCGGCACGTAAAGCTGCATGGTATTGCCAAAGCGGTTGCGCGTGAGGTGGTGGCTCGCCTGCGCCATCGCCTCCAGGTAGGGCGCAGCAGCGGGCGAAATAAGCGCCTTAAAATCGTCGAGCGTGCGGCGCGGCGCGGCCAGGGCGCGTTCTACATCGGCCGCCGTTTTGGCGTAGATGCTGGCCTTAACATCGCCCCAGGCGTGGGCTTCAAAAATGGGGCGAAAGCTCATGGCTTATCGTGGTTTTTATGAAAATGCCAGTTATGCCGAGCGCAGCGAATCATCTCGCCTCGTTGGGATAATAAGCAACCCTAGCGGCACGAGCAAGATGCTGCGCTCGGCATGACGAGTGTTTTCAGGTACTTTACTTATCTAAAAATGCCGTGAGCGGCGAACTCGCCACTGCTTCAGCGTGCGTCAGTGGGGTAGCCAGCCGTGCTTCATAGGCTAGCCGACCGGCATCCACCGCTAGCCGGAAGGCGTGCGCCATCGCTACTGGCTGCCCGGCCACGGCAATAGCTGTATTTACGAGCACCGCATCGGCGCCCATTTCAAGGGCGGCGGCGGCGTGTGAGGGCGCGCCAATGCCGGCATCTACTACCACCGGCACTTTGCTTTGGCCGATTATTATCTCCAGAAATTCCTTAGTGAGCAAGCCTTTATTAGAGCCGATAGGTGACCCTAGCGGCATTACAGCGGCTACGCCGGCTTCCTCGAGGCGCTTGCAGAGCACCGGGTCGGCGTGGATGTAGGGCAACACTACAAAGCCCAGTTTTACCAACTCCTCGGCGGCACGCAGCGTCTCGATGGGGTCGGGCAGCAGGTACTTGGGGTCGGGATGAATTTCGAGCTTAAGCCAGTTGGTTTCCAACGCTTCGCGGGCAAGCTGGGCAGCAAAAACGGCCTCCCTGGCGGTGCGCACGCCCGAGGTGTTGGGCAACAGGTGCAACTGCGGGTGGCTAAGGTGACGCAGAATATCGTCGTTGGTATCGGTCACGTCCACGCGCTTGAGGGCCACCGTCACCAGCTCCGAGCCGGAGGCTAGCAGAGCTTCCTCCATCAGGGCCGACGAGCTGAACTTGCCCGTGCCCGTGAACAGCCGCGAGGTAAACGTGCGGCCGGCAATTACCAGCGGTTGGGTTTTCATAAGCTTGCTATTGATTGAAGACTAGCCAGTTCATGCACAAAAAGCCGGGCTGCTGCCGAAGGGCTAGCGGCGTCACCAATGGCTCCCGATACGGCCACCCCGTGCAAACCGGCGGCCAGCAGCGCGGCTATGTCTGCCAACTCGATGCCCCCAATACCAACAACTGGCGTTGTTAAACCAGCCGCCCGGCCCTGCGCCATGATTTCGACATAACCACTCAGCCCCAGTACCGGGCTCAGCTTTTCCTTGGTAGTGGTGAAGCGAAATGGCCCCAGCCCGATGTAATCGACGCCAGCCGCCACCAGCCTTTCGATATCAGCCAGGGTGTTGGCGGTGCCGCCGATGATAAAGCTTAGCCCCAGCAGCCGGCGGGCCTCGGCGGGCGGCATGTCTTGCTGGCCCAGGTGCACGCCGTCGGCCCTGATTTCCAGAGCCAACTGCGGGTTGTCGTTGATGATGAGCGTGGCGCCGTACTGGCGGCACACGGCCTGCACGGCGAGGGCGCGCTGCCGCCACTCGGCAGCGGACAGGTTTTTAACCCGCAGTTGCACCCAGCGCACACCGCCCAGGCAGGCATGCTCGGCCGCTTCGGCATTCGTGGTGATATAGTGCAGACGACTGATTTTCATGCTATTTACTTTCCAAAATGATACCCTAGCAGCGTATCGCTGCTACCCAAAAAGGCGGCGGTGTAGGCCTTGCCCTGCCAGCAGGCTTCGGGCAGGTCGTCGCCTAGGGCAAGCCTGCTCAGTATAGCCGCCGACAGCACGCAACCGCTACCGTGTTTTTCGCCGTGCAGCAGGCGGGGGCTAGCCAGCGTGTGCCGCACGGTAGGCGTGAGCAGCACGTCGGTGGCTAAGTGGCTGTCGGCGTGACCGCCCTTCAGCAGCACCGGGCACCAGGCAGCCAGCGCCGCAGCGGCGGCTTCGGGGCTGGCTGCTGGCCAGAGCCGCAGCGCCTCGGGCCGGTTGGGGGTAATGAGTGCCAGCTCGCGGCAGATGGCTTGGAGCAGCTTAGCGTCGGGCTGGGGGTGAAACTCGTAGCCGGCGGTGGCCTTCAGTACCGGGTCCCAGATGATGCGCAGGCCTGAGTTTTGCGCTTTCAGCCATTCGATAAGCTTCTGTAAAATTGGCAGGCTTTCGATAAGGCCAATCTTTACAAACTCAACTGAGAACCGCGCCAGCAAAGCCCGTAATTGGTCCTGAATATCGGCTAGCCCTACCCAATTCACCCGCTCAAAACTTATGTCATTCTGCACGGTGAGGGCGGTGCAGACGGCTAGCCCATACACCCCGCTAGCCTCCATTGCCTTCACGTCGGCCAGCACGCCGGCCCCGGCGCTAGGGTCGAAGCCGGCAATGGTAAGGGCATAGGGACGCATACTAGCAGACTAAGTGGCGTAGACGCTGCGAATCCGCGCGCTGTACGATTGAAGGAATAAATCACGCGCGGATTTGCGGCGTCCGTGCTCCCCAGCGCTACAGGTAAATCTCGCTGCCCTTCTCCACGAACTCGCGTGACTTCTCGCGCAGGCCCTCGGTGAGTACCTGGGCTGCCGTAAGGTCCTGGCTAGCCGCGTAGTCGCGCACTTCCTGGGTGATTTTCATGGAGCAGAAATGCGGGCCGCACATCGAGCAGAAGTGCGCTACTTTGGCGCCTTCAGCAGGCAGCGTTTCGTCGTGGTATTCGCGGGCGGTATCGGGGTCGAGCGAGAGGTTAAACTGGTCTTCCCAGCGGAATTCGAAGCGAGCCTTGCTCAAGGCATTGTCGCGGTACTGCGCCCCGGGGTGGCCCTTGGCGAGGTCGGCGGCGTGGGCCGCAATTTTATAGGCGATAACGCCATCTTTTACGTCCTGCTTGTTAGGCAGTCCCAAGTGCTCCTTGGGCGTCACGTAGCAGAGCATAGCGGTACCAAACCAGCCAATCATCGCCGCGCCGATGGCTGAGGTAATATGGTCGTAGCCCGGCGCGATGTCTGTGGTTAG
>Ga0268353_100127_pt1 | contig 13353 bp, 18 predicted proteins | sample G5R2_NF_18SEP201_FD_190168 | JGI IMG/M metagenome (GOLD analysis project Ga0268353, IMG submission 190168) | Phyllosphere microbial comminities from switchgrass, GLBRC, Michigan, United States - G5R2_NF_18SEP2017_LD1 | ecosystem: Host-associated > Plants > Phyllosphere > Phylloplane/Leaf | place... | reverse complement strand
GGTCAGGCCCGTGGGCACGCCCGTCAGGCCAGGCCGGGCGATGTCGAGGCGCATCTTCTCGAACACCGACTCGAAGTGGTCGGCGACGGTGGCCCCGCTGTGCTGCTCATAGCTAGCCTGCACCTGGCTGATGGCCAGGATAGCTTCGTCGGCCAGCTCCAGCGCATCGAGCGATTGGTCGTAGCACTTTTGCAGCAGCGCCAACGTGGCCGACTGGGTAACGCGTTTGATGTGCTGCTCGCGCACAATGGCGCAGTGGGCTTGGATATTGGCGCCTGAGTTGATTTTCATCGTCAGGCCAGCCACGTAGCCCATACCGCCGGCGCGCTCGAGCACGCCAGCCGTGCGCAGTTGCTGCACGACGGTAAGTTGGTCCACGGGCGTGCTGGCGGCCGCCAGGTCACGCATGGCGGCAAACACCAATTGGTGTTCGCGTTGGTAGAACGAGGCCTCGGTGAGCAGCTCCAGCACATGGGTAGTAGCGTGCTGCTCTATCATCGCCGCGCCGAGCACGGCGCGCTCCAGCTCGAGCGCCTGAGGCGGTAGGTGGGAAGGAAGTTGCGGGACGTTTTTCACGGAAAGCTAGAAAATGAGGGTTACCACTTAGCCTCTTTGCGGGCCTGGGTGGGGGAGCTACCGGGGCGGGTAGCGGTAGCGGTGGGCTGCTCACCCGGCCGGGCCTGCACCTGGGCCGCGATGGCCGGCCACTGGCAGCTGCACCACACGCCGTCGGTGTAGGCGCCATCTGGGTGCTTGGGGTCGCCTAGCCAGTCAGCCAGGCGGTGAGCCCGCACCCCGGGCCGCATGTGGCCGGCCTGGTAGCCGGCCAACTGTTTGCGCAGTTCGGCTAGCTGCCCGTGCTGGGCCTGATGCTTGGCGAAGGTGTAGAGACGGTTCCAGCCAGGGAAACCGTGCTGTTCCGAAAACCCCCACAGTTGGCCCATCTCGGTAGCGAGTGCTTTGACTTCGGCCAGCAGTGCGGCCGGCAGCTCGGCAGCCGCCACGGGCCGGGACTCGGCAGCGTGGGGGGGCTCCGCAACGGGGGGCACTAACTGAGAATTTTTGGCGGGCAGAGGGGCGGGAGTTATTTCCTCCGCAGCCTCGCCCACACACGCACTCGCGGGGATGGTGTGGTCTGTTCTACTCTCTTCTGGTCTATTCCTTATAGGTGGGGAATTTTTCCCCTTGACAAGGGACCAATTGGAATTCTCAGGGGTATTATTTCCCCCTGACAAGGGGCTTATTTGGGATTCTGAGGGGGAATTTTTCCCCTCGACATTGGCCCATTCGGCAGCCGAGTCATAGTTGAGAAACCAAGTGCCGGCGGTGAGTTTGGTGCCAGCGATGTGGCGAATCAGGCCGCGGCGCTCCAGTTGCTCGGTTGCCTTCTCCAACGTCTTTTTGTCGATGTTGAGGTCGGCGTACACCTGGTTTGCCCGGCGGTGCAGTTTGGCTGGCCAACGAGGGCTGGCGTTGTTGAACTCGTGCAGCCAGTACATGTACAGCTTGGCCGCCATCGGGGGGATGGTTTGCTCGGCTTCCAGCTGAAAGAATTGGTCGAAGAGTTCGAAGAAGGACATGGGTCGTTAGGCAGCAAAGAGTTGGGATTGGGCGGCTGCCTTAGCCTTGGATTTCGACGTGCCCGTGGCGTTCACTAATTCGGCCGTGATGGGGCGCTGGGCGTGTAGGAGCTGGAGCAGCTTGGCCGTCATCAGCACGTCGGCCCCGGCGCGGTGGGCGCCCTTGTTGCTGATGCCGAAGCGGGCGCACAGTTCGCCCAGCTTGTGACTGGCGGCCGTGGGGTGGTAGCGGGTGGCTACCACCTGCGTGCATAGGAAGGAATTGGGCAGCGGCTCGTAGGCACCCAGGCGCGCCCGGGCGGCGTTGACGAAGCGGATATCGAACGTCACGTTGTGGCCTACGAGCAGGCTATCGCCGGCCAGCTGGCGGAAGCGCTGAAGTACCTCCTTACTTTCCGGCGCGCGAAAGACTTCGTTCGTGCTGATGCCCGTAAGCTTTGTGATGTGTGAGTTGATGAAGCCCGTGTAGCGCACGAAGGATTGCATGCTGTCCACCGGCACGCCGTTGGTATAGCGGGTGGCGGCGAGTTCGAGCAGGCTGTCCTTCTCGTGGCTGAAGCCGGTCGTTTCGCAGTCGAAGACGGTGTAGTCGGCCAGCACATCGACCGGTGGGGCGGGAGCAATAGGAGGCTGGGTCACCGGCGCCACCTCAGCGGCGCCCGCCTCCTCGGCCGCATGCTGGGCCCGGGCGGCCCCACCACGTAGCAGCTTGCGGGCCGCTTGCTCATCGCGCGCCTTTTTGAGCGCAGCACGTAAGGCCTGCACGTGGCGCAGCTTGGCGGCGCGGTAGTCGGCGCGGGTGCACATCACCACGCCGGCCGGCAAGAATAGCTTAGGATAGGTACCCAGGTACGTGGTCTTATCCTCGTACTCGCTGACGCTAGTGAGCTTGCCATCGGCCGTGAGTTCGAAGTACTCCCGTTTCCAGGAGTACTTCGAGTGACTCATTGACGAGTGCAGCAGGAAGTAGAAGGCCTGGCTGGTGCTCATGCGCTAGCCTCCCCTCTACGGTTCTGCTCAGCCACAATAACATTCAGGTGCTGGCGCAACGCCACGGCCAGGTTGCCACGGGGCACCTCTTCGAAGATGGCCAGTCCCTTGGCTACGTCACCGTAGGCCGCCGTGAGCTGCACATCTGAAGCGAAAGTGTACTTTGCCACTAGCCAGGGCAATTCCGGCTCAACCTGAATGGGAGCGGGCGCCGCTGCTGGCAGTACATCCGGCTCGGCAGTGACAGCCGATTGCTTGTTAGCTTCTACCATATAGTTGTTGAAGAAGAGTGATTGAATGGAGGGGGCACCGTTCCCGCGGTGGCCCTTTTTCGTGGGGGCGGCAGGGCTCGAACCTGCTTTCATCGTGGCCGGACCCACGTGGCCTTCCGGTAAGGCGGCACCCCCAGGGTGCTAGGCTGCGACAGCTAAGCCATCTTTGGCCAGCAGCAGCTCAGCCCGTACCTGCTGCCAGTGCAGGCTCATGTCTTCAGCCACGATGCGTAGGCGGTCCACCTCTTCGGCCCCCAGCTGCTGGCCGTAATTGACCGTGAAGCGGTGCAGGGCCTGGCGCATTTCCTTGTTGGCATCGCGGCCTTCGCGCACGGCCAACTCGTTCAGGATTTTGAAAATGGCCTGGCCCGCGCGCACCTCGTCCAGCTTGTAGAGGACTTTGAGCATGTCGGCTTTCTCGCCCGGCGTGATGGTTTGCAGGTTGATGAGGCGGCCGATTTCTGCGCGCTGGGTTTCCGTAGCAGGCTGACCCAGACCTAGCTCTGGCTGCTCGACAAACTCCAGCATCAGCGTTATATCGTGGGCTGGTGCTGGCTTCGGTTTTTGGGAGAGGCGCAGCTTGGCCGCATCCTTAGCAGCCAGCAGTTGCGGGGCTAGGTGCTTAGGAATCTCTTTCCAGATTTGCTGCACCTCGACCAAGGAGCGGGCATACTCCATGCGGGTGCGGTGGCCGGCAACCTTGGCCTCATCAAGGTCAGTCGCGGGCTGAGCAGACTCCTCTTTCACTGCTTCGGCGCTGGTGCCAAGCTCAGCCGGCAGGCTCACCCGCGTGGCCTGAGGCATAGTGTCGAGTTCGCTCTCGTCAAGCATACCCAGGCCACAGATGCTGAGCGTAGCCCGGCGCTTGGCCTTGGTTTCGGCCTTCATGAAGGCATTGGCCAGCGCTTCACCTTTCAGGTTGGTGACGGGCACGGCACCGGTGGCGGCGTCGGTGCGACCGGTGCTGTCCTGCACGTTGGCCACTACGAGGTACACGTCGCCCTCATTACGCGGCTCTAAGCTCGTGACGCTCACGCCCCAGAGCTTGCGCAACTGCTCGGAGCACGACTTGGTGGCGTACATGATTTCCTTACCCTGGAACTTCAGAATCTGGAAGGGCTGCGTGTGCGGATTCAGGTTCAGTGAATTACACAACTGCACGTAGTAGCGCACGCGCGCATCGCTATCCATCTTGGAGAGGTCACCACCAAGCACGAGGTCAGCAATAATGTTAGCCTGCTCAACTGAGAGCGTGGCGTGGCCAGCTACGGGAGCCGGAGTAATAGCTTTAGTGGAGAGAGTCATATCTTTGCAGCAGTTGAGGTTTTAGGACTCTTTTGCCAGCCGTCGGATGTGCGTCCGCCGGCTGGCTTTTTTATGGGCGGTACTCAGCCGAAGGCCGGCCGAGTTGGTTGGCCTGCTCATCCGCTAGGCGCAGCGGGCGGGTGGACTTGCCACTGGGCCACAGGGCCGCGCCCAGGAGCAGCAGTGCAAGCAGCGAAAGCACGAGGCGTAGCAGCCAAATGGCGCGGCGGTAGCTGGGGCGCTGGTGCAGGGGCACGAAGGGCAGCGGGCGGGGTGGTAGGACGCGGGTGAGCCGTTCACGACGGTCGGCCTCGGCGCGGGCGCGAGTCGTAAGGCTATGCACTGACGCCTCCTTTCTCCCAAGCAGCCGCCATCGTTTCCCAGGCGGTTTGGTAGCTGGTATGCGCCTGTTCTTTGGCTAGCTCATAGGCTGCCCCAAGCGAGCGTAGTTCTACTTCTACCCCCTCGGCTATCAGGTCACTGATGCGGAGTGGGGGTGGGGTGAACTGGGCGCAGCACTCGGCCAGTGCAGCCTCGAGCGTGGGGGCGGATACATGCGTTGATGGGTCTGCGTATCCAAGGGCGGTCAGCAGGGCGTTGGCGGCGGTCTGGAACGTGTCCAGCGCAGCCGGTAAGTCGATAGGAGGCGCCGAGACCGTGGCCAGATTGGCTACTCGGTAGATGGGAAACTCTGCCATTTGTGCGAAAAACTGAGAGTGAGGGAGTTAATGATTAGGCGTCCTTTTGTAGGGGGCCGACGCGCTGGGCGATGCCCTGGGTGCGCTCGACTTCGGCTTGCAGCGCCGGTAGGGCGGCGGCGATGTCCTGGGGTTTGCCACTGTCTAAGGCCTTGCGCATCTCGCGGCCGGGTAGCTTGCGGATGATGGGCTGGGTGAGCAGCTGCTCGGCCAGGGTTTTGCGGTAGTGAGCGCTGGCCCAGGCTCGCAGGGCGAGGTTCTCTTCACAGGTGCGCGGCATCGGTTAGGCAGCTAGGCCCAGCGAGCGCCGGGCACCGGCGAGGGTGTGGAGAGCTTCATTGTGGTCGCCACGGGCGCGGTTGACGGCGGCTTCCGTGGCGGCTTGGTCGAGGCGCTGGCGGGCGGCGGCTACGTCGGCTTCGAAGGGGGCGAGCAAGTCAGCAGGCGTGGACATGACTTAGGCGACCTTTTTAGCGTTGACATACTCTCGGCAGTCCGGCTCACTTACCCAGTATTTGCTACCGCTTCGCGTGTGAGGCAGCCCACCGCGGCGGCCAGCGAATTCCGTCCAAAGCGCTAAGTCGTTCATGAGTGTCGAACGACCCCGGCCCGTGCGTATCGTGAGCCGGTCATCGAAGCCGCGGCCGGGTGTGGGCTCGCTGCCCAGATGATAGGTGCGGGCCAGTCGGTCAGCCTCTACTTCTAACTCCTGGCGACGGCAGGCCGCCTCATGCTCCAACTGTATCCGGTATTTGGCCAGAGCCTCAATGGTCTGCCGGTCGGCAGGCTCACTTACCTGCACATGTAGCACCTGCTGGGGAGCGATGGTTAGGGATAAGGTAGGGGCTGACATCGTGCTAAGCAGCTTCGCAGTAAGACATTTCGGTATCGACGAGCAGCGGCAGCACGCGCTCGCTCAGGCGCTCCAGGCGCAGGCAGTCGGCGTAATCGGTGAGGTCGATTTCGGTGAGGTAGAGCAGCACCGCCCCGAACCACCGCTCCTGTTGGCCCGGCGTGGGGTAGCGGCCGGCATCGCGCTCGGTATAGGCCACGGCATGGTGGTTGCGCTCCAGCGGCTGCACGTAGGCCCGCACCGCGTAGGGCTGGCCCTGGGCATCGGTATGCACGCAGTAGCCGAAAATGGGGCGGGTCATACCCTTGGGGAAGCCCAGGATGGCGGCCGTGAGGTGCAGTTGGTCGCCGGGCTGCAAATCGGTGACGACGTGCTTGCGCCGCCGGTTAATGAAGTCGGGCAGTGTGGGCACAAGGGTGGCGGGGGTGGTAAGAACAGTAGACATGGTGTTGTAGGTGAGGGGGAAAAGGAATAACTTTGTCGGGTTGTAGGTGAAGCCCTGGCTGTGTTCGTCGCACGGCTGGGGCTTTTTGCATTTAGGCAGCTTGAGGCTGGCGCTCCCTAGCAGCTACCCAGCGGGCATAGCCTTCAGGGTCGGTTTCCTGTGCTAGCTTGGCGGCAGCCGGCCAATGCTTGCTTTTGGGGTTGGGGTAGCGCACGAGCTTGGAGATGGCGGAGGGGTCGGTCAGGCCCGTGGCTTGGGCCAGCAGGGGCACGAAGCCTTGGGGCATCAAGTCGCGGAATTCAGGAGCGTCTTGCATGATGGTTGTGGTGGTTGTATGTTTGTGAAAATTTAATTGCCCTATCTATGGCCTATCCTGACTTGAGCAAACTGAATGAATCCGAGCGTCAGGAGCTTATGATTAAGCTACTATTTGACACAAAGGCAATGTTGGTTACCCTGCTTGAGAGGGAGGCCGCTCGAATGGGCACTGGCCCAAGTATGGATGCTGGGCAAGCTGAGGCTTACTTAATGGAAGCCTATACAACTAATCGATTACAGCAGTGGGAGTATCACAACGTAGCACCTACCACAGCCGCCGAGCCACCGGCTGACGCTTAATGTACACTGTGGGCTCGGTCAGCTTTTTGGCCACCGACTCCGCAATTTCCTGAATGAAGGCCGCTCGTCGAGCGGCCTTTTTTTCTGCCCTAGCCGTAGCCTGGGCGCCTTTCTCTGCTAGGGGTTCCATAATACTTGCCTACCTTTCTAGTGTGGTTGTGGTGGTTGTACAAATCTACTGAGGTTTACTAGAGCACACAATAAAAATTGAGAACAATAGCTCCAAAAAACTTGATAAAATGCCTAAAGCATTAACAGTCAGCGAAAGAATTTTAGAGATAAGGAAACATTTCGACCTTACTCGTGCAGCTTTAGGGGAGATAGCGAAGATATCAGGCACCTCTGTCACCAATATTGAGAACGGCACAACCAAGAATCCTGGAGTGGATGTGCTTGAGGCTATCTCGAAAAAACTTGATGTCAATCCATCTTGGCTACTTACTGGTGAGGGCGAAATGCTCAAATCCGCCGATTCGGATGCACAGGCACAAAAAACTTCGCCGTATCCTGCGGGCCAGACCAACGTGAATGCACTGGGGCTACTCTCGGACATTCCAGTTATCAAACTGCGGCGGGTAAGCTTCAAGGCCCGCGCTAGCTTTGGGTATATGCAAATGCAGCGTTACAAGGACTCCGACATCTTCGACACGGTGCTATTTCGCCTGCCGCCCGGCCGCACTGAGGAAGATTACAAGGATGCGCTGGTCTTCGACATCGAGGGCGACAGCATGGAGCCCAACCTGCGCGATGGCCAGCAGGTCATTGCCTGGCCGGTACCGGAAAGCAAATGGGAGTACCTGCATAACACGGCCTGCGTGGTAGCCTACTCCGAGGAAGTGACCGTGAAAGCGATTCTGAAAAACGACCTCAACAACAAGGATGGCCTGACGCTACACGCCACGGGCGGCCCGGGCGGCTCCTTCACGGTGGAGCGCAAAGACATCCATTCCATTTGGGAGGTGCGCGAATTCTACGGGGTGGTACCCTTCCGCCTGATAGCGTAGCCATGAACTACACTTTTCGACAGCTCACGAGCCGCCCCGATAGCCAGGGCCGGTGCCGGGTGCTGCTGGATGTGACCTGGGACAACCAACGCGAAAAACTCGCCACCGGCGTCAGCTGCCAGCCCACTCACTTCACGCCCGAGGCCAAGCTCGGCCGCACTATCGCTAAGGCCGAAACCGGCCACGCGGCACTCAACACTCGGCTCACGGCGCTCGTAGCCGACCTTACTGACCTCTTCCACCGGGCCACGGCCAACCGCCAGGCCGTCACCCGCGAGCAGGTCCTGGCCCTGGTGCGCCCACCCGCGCCCGCCCCAGCCCCCGTGGTGCCCGAGGGCCCACCGGACCCCTTGCTCACGGAGCTACTGGCCCAATGGGAAAAGGAGCACAAGCAAAGCAGCGCGGACGGGCGCCGCCGCTGGAAGCAAGTCGCTGGTCACCTCGAAGCTTACCGGCCAAAGGCGCGCATCTCGCAGCTCACCAAGCCGTTTTTCCTGGGATACCTGGATTACCTCAACGAACTCGAGCTCTCCGACTCCACCATCGGCAAGAACGTGAGCTTTCTGCGGGCCTGCCTGCGCGCGGCCGAAAAGCATATCCCTACTTGGCTCACCGTGAAGGTGCGCCAGGGACGGCCCGTATCACTGCGCCGCGAGGAATTGCTCACGCTGCTGGCTTACCGGCCCACGCTGCCCTCGCTCGTGCACGAGCAGCAGCGGGTAGCCTTTCAGACGCAGCTGCTGCTGCGCGATTCCGATTTGCGCCAGCTGCAACCCCACCACATCAGCGAGCAGGACCTGCCCGGGCTGGGTAAAACGCTGGTGCTGGAGTTCTACCAAAAGAAAACCGGCGACGAGGTGCGCCTGCCCTTGCCGCCGCTGGCGGCCAGCATCTGGCAGGCCTGGGGCGGCAAGGTGCCCGTTATCACCCTGCAAAAGCGCAACACCCGCATCAAGGAGCTGGCCGAGGCTGCTGGCCTTACCCGCACGTTTGTGCGCGTACGCTTCCGGGCGGGCAAGCCGCACGAGGAACCGCTGCTCATCCACCAAGTAGTATCTACGCACACCCCGCGCCACACCGGCGCCGACCTAGTGCTCTGGGGTAGCGGCGGCGACCGAAACCTCAAAGAGGCGGCCCTGGGCCACCTCGGCGGGGCCTCCGTTTACGGTTACGACACGCTGGAGCGCTACGCCCCACTGTTCCTCTCCGCCTGGGTGCAAGTGGGTGCACCCAGTTTTTTGCACCCAGATTTACCGGACAGCTACACACAGTAGCAACTAGTGGCGCGGTGTTTCGGCGGGCTTTGTGCCTGAAACCCTCGGTAACTAGTTGTAGAAATGTTAGGCTGTGTGTAGCTGTATTTCGGGTATGGGTTCCCCCTTCTCCGCTAAAAGCCCCTCTACACCACGTAGAGGGGCTTTTTTAATGTGGTGTGCGCGTGAGTGTGTGCGTTACCTGTCAAATTTGCTCAAAAAAGCCAGGTGGCAAGAGTAGGATTTTCGGGTAACGCCTAATGTCCTGGGCTAAGCAAGTAGCGTATTTGAGCACTTAGTAGAGTTGCACGACGGGAGTAGCAGGCGGAAGGAGTAGAAGGCCATGGGGCAAATAAAAAGCCCCGGTTGTTGCTGCAACCGAGGCTTTGTGAAGTGGGGCGGGCGCCAGGAACACCCGCTACTTCTGACGGAGGAAAAAGGACAACGCGAGGCGAATATAGCTGTTGGCTGCGCTTTTGCCAGTTTGGTTGGCACTAGCTAGCTTAGTAGTGGATTAACCTATCACGCTTATGCCTAAGCCCGACCGTAAACCCGACCCAGATAGTGAGCCTGAATATGACGTGGCCGACATCGAGCATGATGATGTGGCCCAGGCTAGCTTTGACGAGGTGAGCGACCCCGACTATGAGCCGGATGCTGACCCCGAATACGACGACACCGTGCAGGCCGACTACGAGCCGGGTGTCGACCCTGACTACGAAGAACCTGCACAACTCGAGTTATTAGTGGCACCGGTGCCCGTGCACGTCGCACCTACTGCCAGTGCTGATTTTGCCTTTGCCCTGGGCCGGCCGGTGGTGCCGGTCACCCAGCAGCAGGCACACCCCGTGGTGTGGCGCGGATTACTAAAGGAGCGCCACCCGGCCACGGGCCTGGTACAGCGCGTGCCAGTGTACCGGCTGGCCGATGGATATTGGGATTGTTATCGTGAGGAAGAGTTACAGGCTGCCTAATGAAAGCCCCGCCCACCAGCGGGGCTTTTTCATGCCCAGTGCCTAAAGGAGCAATATGCGGCAAAAAATTAAAGGTGCAGTAGGAGAAGGCGTTGTCAAGAAATTTACCAATATTTTTAGCCAATTGTTGACTATTGACGTTATCGCTAATTAACTTAGTATAAGAAAGTGACACGGCCGTGAAAACCTTCTTATTCTCCCTCATTTCTCCCATTTTTACCCATGCCGAATCATTCTTTGGATGACTTAGTCATCAAGCCGCAGCCGCTAACTGGCCGTATGCGCTCCTTCATACCCACCACCCCCTGGCTGGACGGCAATGCCCCGTCGGATGCCATTGTAGACGGAGTACAGGTTATAAAGGCCGGTAGCACTTACTACCGGGAAGCTTACCCGACTGGCGAGACGCACCGTGTGAACGTGCTGGAACTCGGGCTGGTACCGGATGGGGTAACGCGCAACGAGTTAATACTGGCTGAGGCGATGAGTCGCCTGCCCAAAAATACGACCTTCTTCTTTCCGGCTTCTAAGCAACCGTACTTATTTGGCCCACTGCCGGCGAAGTACAATAATTACAATGGCAACCCCGTCGCCATTAATTGCGACTCTTCCGGTGCCTGGTTCGTAGGCGAAGGCAGTAACAGCAAAATTCAACTCCTTCCCGGTACGGTAGGTTTTCAGGTATATGCCAGCCTGGCCCCGCGCATAACTGTCTTTCGGGACTTAGATATCGTCGGTCCCGGACGCGGTGCTAATGGTGATGGCCAGAAAGCCAACGGCTCACCGAGCGAGGAGTTTGGCGATTATCGATACCACGGCATTAATGCCTATAGCCAAGTGCTGCTGGACAACGTCAATGTCGGTAATTGTTCAGGTCACGGCCTGAATTTCTTTGGCTTCACCGATATTCACGTTAAAGGGCTACCCTTCACCGTCAAAGGCAGAATGGAGAACGGGCTCTATTTCTACCCTGATGACATTAACGAGGTAGCCAGTGTGTACTACTGGGACGTGCGCTATCAAGGCCTGGATACGAAGGTGATTTCCCTGGAGCAGGCTAACGGTCGATTGGGCATCAGGCAGGAAGCAGGTATGACGGCTTCTGAGCGGGCCGAAATCATTATTACCCCCAGTGGTGGGCCGCTGATTGCTGACAACAGCGACATCTTCGGTGGCAATTTTGACTTCAATGGCGGCTGCGGCATCTACATTCAGGGCAATGACGCGAACCAGACCCGCATCTGGGGCAGCTCACTGCGGGAAAATGGCCATTGGGGACTACTCGACCACTCTTTTCTAGGTACCTTCTGCTATGGCACGCACTTCACGGGCAACGGTACATCCTTCAATGACCCTGCTACTAAAAAATTAGTGGTAGGCCCTTATTGCACCGTCGATACTAATGCACGGAGCGGATACTTCGGCGTTTACACCGAGGCAGGCAACCAGGGCAAAGCCTACATCGCCGCAAATACGCAGGTTATTGGTGGCCTAAATGAGGCGGGCGTAGAAGGGGAAGGCTTTACGCTGCTTGGCGCATACGCCCGCAACCTGCGCGCTGGCAACATGTACTTCAGCGAGCTAGGCACGCGCTTCTATGACAACGGCAATAACCAGCCCATCACCTACCGGGAGTGGCCGTGGGGCCAAGGATTCGGGTTCGGCCTCCCCGAACTTGGCCAGGTCCCGCACCCGTTCATGACTTTTGTCGCGGCGGGCAATGTGGTGAACACGTACAAGGAGTACAGCACTGGGCGTAAGGTCACGGTGCACGGTATGAGCATTCCCACCCTCTACCAAGGCCCCTTCTGCCACCTGACTGCCGGCAGTCTGTATGAGGCGATTCAGGCGATTCAGGAGATAAATGCCGACGCTCAGATTATCCAGCAGGATACGGTCACGCTCTACAACGGCAGCAACATCGACACCAAGACGCCGCTCAAATACGTGTGCTACCAGGGCGGCACGCCTTCCACGGCCAAGTGGCGGCCCGAAGGGTACGGCATCGGTTCGGAGGCTACGGAGCGGCCCGCCGCCTCAGCCCTGTCGGTGAACGACATCGGCTGGCGCTGGTACGACCCAACTACTAACCAGTATACGACGTTCAACGGCACCCAGTGGGGTTAATCACCCTCTCTATTAAAAAAAGCCCCGGCCATACGGCCGGGGCTTTTTTTGTTACTAGTTAGGGCGGGCTCGCCAGGGCAGCCAAGCTAGAAGCCCCCGGTGGCTGAACCACTCCCAGCCCGCTGCGCCGGCCAGCAGCAGGAGCAGCGAGGCACCTACGTACACGGCCAGCGGCAGCCCGGCGCGCTTCTGGCTGGCCTTAATCGGTGAGCTAGCCCCAGTGCTCACGGCCTGGGCGCGCTGGCCAGTCTTGCGGCTGTCCGTCACGGTGGGCGTGGCCACGTTGCCCGTGCCCATCTGCACCACCACAGAAACCGGGCCCTTGAACTTGCCGGTTAGTGCTAGTGGCACTATTGCCCCGCTCGTGTCGGTGGCCTGGGTGAAAAGCTGCTGACCTGTAGTGAGGGTAGCCTGCTCGGTGGCGCAACTGGCCAGGGTGAGCAGTAAGGCGGTGTAGAGCGGTTTCATTTGGCAGTGAGTAGGGCCTGGCGCCGGGCCGCGCTGGCCAGCGAGTCGAGGCGATGTTGGGAGGGCCGGCGCGGCAGTCGAGCTGATAAGTAGGCCGGGCCGCTGAAACCGCGCCAGGCCTGCGGCCGCGGGCGGTGCTGCGCTGAGGCGCTGGGGATGAGTAGTAGGCTGAGGGCTAGCAGCAGGAGCGTTTTCATAACGGAGCAGTAGCTAGTAGTTATAGTTAGCCGCCGCGTAGATGCCGCTAGCCGGGTAGAAAGTGCGGTGCATGCCCGCGTTGGTGCCGGTGCCTTCGTTGCCGCCCACACACCACGCACCTCTTGCCGGCCGCCCACGGCGCACGGCCCGCGCCAATTCGGCTACGGCCGTGATGTGGGCGATGCGCCCGCGGCGGGGATTATAAATGCCGATTTTGTAGCCTACCCGCACGCTATCGAAAGAGCCGGTGCTGCCGAGTAGCACGTTGCGTTTGGCATCGAGAAACCAATTGTAGGAGCCGCCGGAGCCTTTCGGCACGGGCAGCCCGCAGCTACGCTGGGCCCCGGCCTGGGTGTGGCCACAGTACTCGTCGCGCGGGTTGCCGTGATTGGCCCGGATGGCCTCGGTGATGCCGGGGCCCGCGTTGTAGCTGGTTTCGCGCCACCACAGCCGGTCGGTGAGCCACTTCACCGTGCAGGCGCCGTTGCGGGCCTGTACGGCGCGGCTGGGCTGGGCGTGGGCCTGGCTGCCCAGCAGGTAGAGCAGCCAGACCACGAAGCAAAGGAGA
>Ga0268353_100126_pt1 | contig 13431 bp, 6 predicted proteins | sample G5R2_NF_18SEP201_FD_190168 | JGI IMG/M metagenome (GOLD analysis project Ga0268353, IMG submission 190168) | Phyllosphere microbial comminities from switchgrass, GLBRC, Michigan, United States - G5R2_NF_18SEP2017_LD1 | ecosystem: Host-associated > Plants > Phyllosphere > Phylloplane/Leaf | place... | reverse complement strand
AACAAGACGGTTATTTTCGACTGATACGGTTCAGGCTAGCGTAGGAAAAGTGGGTGGAACGTGGCTCTTTCATGAAATCGTGCGTATTCCTAAGGGTTTACCATCCTGTTTTGGCCTATGCCCCGCACATTAATCGTCTCTAATCGTCTCCCCACCAAAGTTCTGCGCAATGAAGAAGGCCTTACGTTTCAGCCCAGCGAAGGCGGGCTGGCTACTGGCCTCGGCTCCATCTACCGCCAGGGCGACAACCTGTGGATAGGCTGGCCGGGGCTTTTTGTGCATGATGAGGCGGAGGAAGACCACATCCGCGAAGAATTGCGGGAGGATAACATGGCCCCGGTCTTTTTGACCGAAGCCGAAATCCGCGACTTTTACGAAGGATTCAGCAACTCCACGCTGTGGCCCACCTTCCACTATTTCAGCGAGTTTGCCGAATATGAGCAAACGCATTGGGAGGCGTACGTGCAGGTAAATCAGAAATTTTGCGAAGCCGTGCTGGCCCACGCCGGGCCGGAAGACACCATCTGGGTCCACGACTACCAGCTGCTGCTGCTACCCGAAATGCTGCGCAAGGCGCGGCCCGAGGCTAGCATCGGGTTCTTCCTGCACATCCCGTTTCCGTCGCAGGAGTTGATACGGGTGCTGCCCTGGCGCACCGAGCTGCTGCGCGGTATGCTGGGGGCCGACCTCATTGGCTTTCACACCTTTGGCTACATGCGGCACTTCCTCAGCGCCGTGACGCACCTGCTGGGCTACCCCGCCCAAAACGGCCAGATTGAAACGCCCAACCGCTCGGTGCGCGTCGATGCCTTCCCGATGGGCATCGACTACGAGCGCTACGCGAAGGCCGCTGCCTCCTCCGAGGCTGAACACCACCAAGCCGAATACCGCGAGGCACTGCGCGATACCCGCGTGATTCTCAGCATCGACCGGCTCGACTATACCAAGGGCATTGCCCAGCGGCTGCGTGCCTTCGACCAACTATTGCAGCGCTACCCCGAGTGGCGCGGGCAGGTCAGCCTCATTATGCTGGTGGTGCCTTCGCGTGACCAAGTGGCGCAGTATGCCTCGCTGAAGGAGGAAATTGACGAGTTGGTGGGCCGCATCAACGCCCAGTACCGCACCATCAGCTGGAATCCTATCCTGTATTTCTACCGCTCGCTACCGCTGGAAGAGTTGGCTGCCCTGTATCGGCTAGCCGAGGTAGCGCTTGTGACGCCTATGCGCGACGGCATGAACCTCGTGGCCAAGGAGTATGTGGCTAGCCGCCTCGACCAGCGCGGGGTGCTTATCCTGAGCGAGCGCGCCGGCGCAGCCCGCGAGCTATCCGATGCGCTCATTATCAACCCTACCGATGTGGGGCAATTGGTGGATGCGATGCACGAAGCGCTCGTAATGCCGGAGGAAGAGCAGGTGACCCGCATGAGCGCCATGCAAACGCTGGTGAAGCGCTACAACGTTTTCTCCTGGACCAAGCTCTTTATGAATCAGCTGGCTTACACCAAGATGAAGCAACATACCCTAGCCACTGAGAAGCTGGATGCAGCCGCTACCACCCAGTTACTGACCGATTTTAAGGCGGCTGAACAGCGGCTCATCCTCCTAGATTACGATGGCACTTTAGTGGGCTTTCACCACAACCCGCAACGCGCCGAGCCCGACCAGGAGCTGCGCCTGCTGCTGCGCGCCCTCACCGAGGTGCCCAATACGCGGGTGGTGCTCATCAGCGGGCGCGACCGGGGTACGCTGGATAAGTGGCTGGGGCAGCTACCCGTCGATTTCATTACCGAGCACGGCGTATGGCTGCGTGCGGCCGGTGAGGAGTGGGAGCTATTCCAGGCCATGCAAAACGACTGGATGCGTGAACTGCGCCCAGTGCTGGAGCTATATGTAGCCCGCACCGCCGGCTCGTTTATCGAGGAGAAAGACTACTCGCTGGTGTGGCATTACCGCCGCGCCGACGCCGACCTGGGTGAAGTGCGCGCCCGCGAGTTGCTCGCCCACCTGGCCTTTATGACGGCCAACACCGACCTGCAAGTGATGGAAGGCAATAAGGTGCTCGAAATCAAAAATGCGGGCATCAACAAGGGCACCGCTGCCGCCCGCTGGCTGGCCCGCTACCCGGCCGACTTTATCCTGGCCCTCGGCGACGACCGCACCGATGAGGATACCTTCCGGGCGCTACCGCCCGAGGCGTATACCATTAAGGTGGGCAGCACTGGGCGCTCACTGGCCCGCTTCAATATTGGCTCGCCCGCCGAGGTGCGGCAATTGCTGCGCAAGCTGCTAGGGTAACTACTCGCGGTTTCCTCTACGCCAAAACACTGCGCCCGCTACGGCAACCTATTGTTGGTTTCCCGTAGCGGGCGCAGTGTTTTAGTTGCGTTGCCGACGCAGGGCACGCTAACTCACGAAATTGGGCTTATCCATTTTCTTGGCGATGCGGTAGGCGGCGTTTACCAAGCCCACGTGGCTATAGGCCTGCGGGAAGTTGCCCCACTGCGAGCCGGTTTTGGCGTCTACGTCCTCGCTCAGCAGGCCAAGGTGGTTGGTGTAGGTGAGCAGTTGCTCAAACTCGGCGATGGCCTCGTCGAGGCGGCCGACGCAGGCCAGCGCCTCCACGTACCAGAAAGAGCAGATAAGGAACGTAGTTTCGGGCGTGCCGAAGTCATCGGGGTGGCGGTAGCGGTAGAAGAGGCCCTCGGGCGTCATCAGCTCCTTTTCCAACTCGATGAGGTGGTGCTGGGCGCGCTCGGAATTGGGGTCGAGGTAGCCCATGGTGATGAGCTGAATAGTGCTGGCGTCAAGGTGCTCCGAACCGATGGCGTTGGTGTACACGCCACGGTCTTCGTCGAAGCATTGCTCAATGCGCTCTTCGGCCATTTCGAGCAGGTGGCTGGCCTTGGCGGCTAGCTCCTTATTGCCCAGCGAGCGGGCTACTTGCAGGGCGGCGTGGCTGCCGGCCCAGTGGAAAAGGTAGGTGTAGCAGTGCCTTTGGGCGATGTGGCGGAACTCCCAGAGGCCGGCGTCGGGCTGGTCCATCGTGGTTTCGATGAGGCGCAGGGCTTCGGTGATGAGGGCCAGCGGGGTGGGCCGGCTGGGGTCGCGGAAACGGCAATCGACGTAGAGCGGCAGCAGCGCCACGAGCACCTGGCCGTACACGTCATTCTGGATGTGGGTGTAGGCGTCGTTGCCGATGCGCACGGGCTGGTTGCCGAGGTAGCCAGCCAGCGGCAGCTCTTTCTCCACGAGCTTGGTTTGGCCGCCGATGCCGTAAAGCGGCTGGTATTTGTCCTCGACTTTGGTCGAGATGTTGGCAATAAAGTGGAAGTAGCGCTCCAGTTCCTCGGAGTGGCCGATGTTGTTGAAGGCCGTGAGGATGTAGAACGTGTCGCGCATCCAGCAGAAGCGGTAGTCCCAGTTGCGGGTGCTGCCGGGGGCTTCGGGCAGGCTGGTAGTGCTGGCCGCGATGATGGCGCCGGTGTCTTCGTACTGGTGAATCTTGAGGGCCAAGGCCGAGCGGATAACCTGCGACTGGTGAAAATTACCGATGCTGGTGCTCTTCACCCAATTGCGCCAATAGGTGATGGTGCTGGTGAGGAAGCGCTCGGCGGTGCTTTCCAGCGCGGCTTCGAGCGGCGCGCCGTAGGTGAGCACGAGGTACTTGGTCTCGTTGAGCACGAAGTCTTCCTCATCGAGCACGTAGGTGAGCGGGATGTTGGTGGTGAGGCGGATTTCCTCTTCCAAACCTAGGAAGGCTATGTGATTGGAGCTGCGGCGGCGCGTCAGCTCCTGCTCGCCGTACTGGCCCACGGGGCGCACGGCGGCGCGCACGCGGGGCGTGCCCTCCAGTGGCTCAATCTTGCGAATGAACATGAGCGGCTTGTAGTAGCGCTCATACTGCATGAAGCGCGGCGCAAAGTCGGTGACGCGGTAGGTGCCGTCGGCGGCCGTAATCTCGGTGCAGAGCACGTTGGTATTCGGCACGTAGTACTGGTGCGAGGTAAAGTCGGCCGCCACCGGGCGGATGCTGCATTCGCCGCCCTTCTGCTCATCGAGCAGAGAGCCAAAAACGAAGCTGCTATCGAAGCGCGGCCAGCAGAGCCAGCGCACGGCCGTGTCGGTGCCGATGAGGCCCAGGAAGGCGCAGTTGCCGACCACGCCCATGTCATAGGTGTGCTTTATCATAGAGGAGGAACACCGGCCAAAAACGGGGCTGGTAGTAGCGGGTGTACCTCATTCGGGCAGTTGGGGTTATGCCGGGAGCGGCGCGGCGGCATCCGCTACGGGCGGGCTAGCCGCCCGGTGCCAGTCGCTAAGCTGGTCGAGAATGGGCAGCAGGGCCAGCCCGTGCGGCGTGAGCGAGTACTCCACGCGGGGCGGCAATTCGGCAAAGGCCTCGCGGCGCACGATGCCGTCTTCTTCCAGCTCGCGCAGCTGCTCGGTGAGCACCTTGCGCGAGATGAGCGACAGCCGCTGCGCCAGCTGCCCGAAGCGGCGGGGCTGCGTCAGGTGCGAGATAATAATGAGCTTCCACTTGCCGCCCAGCACGCCCATTGTGCGGGTCATGGTGCAGGTGGAAGTGCAAAAGGCGGCGTCGCGCATGGGAATAGGCAGGAAAAAAGGCGATAGTTACGGCTGGGTAACCAGTTTGTGCGGCAAAATGATTGCTAATAGTAACCTGTGGTAACCTTCGATAGTTCCTTGTCGAAACCAACTCAAAACAACCCCATTTCAGCATGCAAACCTCACAGAAACTCGCCGGTAAAATCGCCCTCGTTACGGGTGGCAACTCGGGTATTGGCCTGGCCACGGCCCAGCGCTTCATTGCCGAAGGCGCGTTCGTCTTCATCACCGGCCGCCGCCAGGCCGAGCTTGACGCGGCCGTGCAAACGCTGGGTAGTCAGGCCTTCGGCATCCAGGGCGACGTGAGCAACCTGGCCGACCTCGACCGGGCCATTGCCACTATTAAGGAGCAGAAGGGCCGAATTGACGTGCTGTTTGCCAACGCAGGCATTGCCGAGCTAGCCACCCTCGACGCCGTGACGGAGGCGCAGTACGACCGGCAGTTCGACATCAACGTCAAGGGCACCTTCTTCACCGTGCAGAAGGCCCTGCCGCTGCTGCCCGACGGTGCGGCCATCGTGCTGATGGCCTCCATCGTGGGCTCCAAAGGCTTTGAGAGCAACAGCGTGTACAGCGCCACCAAGGCCGCCATCCGCTCGCTGGCCCGCACCCTGACTGCCGACCTCAAGGCCCGCAAAATCCGGGTGAATGCCGTCAGCCCCGGCCCCATCGAAACGCCCGCCCTCAACAAAGCGCTCGACTCGCCCGAGCAGGTAGCGCAGTTTAAGGCGCAGATGGTGAGCATAATACCGCTGAGCCGCGTGGGCGACGCCGACGAAATCGCCAAAGCCGTCGTCTTCCTGGCTTCGGACGACAGCAGCTACGTGACCGGCGCCGAGCTGTTTGTAGACGGCGGCATGGCGCAGGTGTAGCCACCACGCAGGCCAGCGGCGCCCGGCCGGGCGCTGCCGTACGCGGCTGGAAGCGGGGGCACTGGCCCCGGCTTCCAGCCGTTTTTGTGTACCCAGGCCCTAGCCTTCCGTATCTGGGGCGTATGCCTGCACCTGTCGCCTCCACCCGCCCCAATCTTACCCAAGGCCCCATCCTGCAAGCGCTGCTCACGCTGGCGCTGCCCATTGTCTTCGGCAACCTGCTCCAGACCGGCTATCAGCTCGTCGATGCTTACTGGGTGGGCCGGCTAGGGGCCAATGCCGTGGCCGCGGTGGCCGTGTGCTTTCCCATCAACTTTTTGCTGGTGGCGCTCGGCTCGGGCTTTTCGGTGGCCGGCTCGGTGCTGGTAGCCCAGAATTTTGGGGCGCGCAACCTAAAGATGGTCAACCACATTGCTGCGCAGTCGCTAGTGCTCGAAACCGGGCTGGCGCTGGTGCTCACGGTGGTGGCCTACGCGGCGTCGCCGTTTATCCTGCACCTGTTCGGGGTGGGGACTGACATCTTCGACTTAGCGAATTCCTTTCAGCGGGTGCTCATGCTTGGGCTGGTGTTCAACTTCGGCTTCCTCATGTTTCAGTCCCTGATGCGGGGCGTGGGCGAGGTGCGCATTCCGCTCTACATCAACATCGGTACGCTGGCGCTCAACTTCGCCCTCGACCCGCTTTTCATTGATGGCTGGGGGCCGATACCGGCCTATGGCGTGGCCGGCGCGGCGCGGGCTACCCTCGTGACGCAGGTGCTGAGCTTCGCTATCGGCATCATCGTGCTGCTGCGCGGCAAGTCGGGCATTAAGCTCTCTTTCAAAGGCTTCAAGCCTGATTCCCCCTTGATGAAGCGCTCGGTGAAGCTGGGCCTGCCCTCATCCATCGACCTATCAGCGCGGGCCCTGGGCCTGTCGATGATGACGGGGCTGGCGACTGCCTTCGGCACCACCATCCTGGCTACCTACGGCATTGGCTCGCGCATTTTGGCGCTGGGTATTATTCCGGCGCTGGGGATTTCGCTGGCCTGCTCCACCCTGGTGGCGCAGAACATTGGGGCCAAAAACCTGCCCCGCGCCCGCCAAACGGCCAATTACGCTATATTACTCAGTTTCGTCGGGCTGCTGTTGGTGGGTGTGGCCGGCTGGCTGGCCGCCGAGCCGCTGGTGCGCTTTTTTCTGAAGGGCGACGAGGCCGTGACGCGCGACGCCGTGGAGTTTGTGCACATCGCGGTGGGTAGCCTGTGCTTTACGGGCGTGCAGCAATGCATTTCGGGCGCACTACGCGGGGCCGGCAACACACTGGGTGCTATGATACTGACCATCATCGGGGTGTGGGGCTTGCAGTTCCCGGTGGCCTGGTACCTGTCGCGACACACGGCGCTAGGCTTTCATGGGCTGTGGTGGTCGTTTGTGATTGCCAATGTGCTGTCGGCCCTTATGGCTGGCATCTGGTACCTGCGCGGCCGCTGGCTGCAAAAGGCCGTGGCGGCCGCACCGGCCAGCGCGGTACCGGCCGCGCCCGTAGCCGAGCCCGCAGCAAGCTAGGCACTGGCTGGCCGCCAGGCACGGCCACAGGTGGTCACTTTATACTTTATAAAGAAAATCAGCTGTCCCTTGAGTGGGCCAGCAATTAAAATTTACCAGGTTACCCGCAAAGTCGGTGCTTGAATAGGCCATAAAACGCCGGAAACACAATCGTAACAGGGAGAGCTACCTGAGAATGGGTAGGACCCTGCGGGGTACGCTTTGGATTTTGTCTTCATCGCGCCTACATTTGGCCGGGCTGTAAGCTCTTATCTCTCAGCAGCCTCTAACAACTTCCTTTTCTATGGTAAACTACTACCTGCGCCTCGTGCGTGTAGTGGGCTGGCTGGCGCGTTGCTGGCGGCCCGCGCTGTTAACCGTGCTGGCTGGCCTCCTTTCGCTGGGGGCTTACGCCCAGAAGATATCCGGCAGCTTTTTTAGCGACGACACCGGTGCCAAGCGGGCGGCCGACGCCTCGCCCTTGGCCACCGCGCTGCGTGCTTCCCGCCCGCTTACCCTCGACGTGCCCGGCCTGCGGGCCTCCCTGGCCAAGGCTCCGCTCGAAGGTCGCGTCGGCGCTGCGCTGCTCGTGACGCTGCCCCTGCCCGACGGCACCAATGCCCGCTTCCGGGTGGTAGAGGCCCCGGTGATGGCGCCCGAGTTGGCAGCCCAGTTCCCGAGCATCAGAACGTATACTGGCGTAGGCCTCGACGACCCCTCGGCCAGCCTGCGGCTCGACCTCACGCCGGCTGGCTTCCACGCGCAAGTGCTGTCGGCCACCACGGGCTCGTTTTTTATCGACCCCGCCACCCGCACCGACAACCAGCACTACCTCAGCTTCTGGAAGCGCGACATGCCCGGCCGCAGCTTTGAGTGCGATGTAAAAGACAGCGGTGACAGCGCCGGCAACACCCGCCGCGATGCTGACCCCAGCGGCCTGCGCACCGCCGGCCCGGCCCTGCGCACCTACCGGCTGGCGCTGGCCGCCACCGGCGAGTACACCGCCTTCCAGGGTGGCACCGTGTCCACGGCCTTCGCGGCGATGGTGACCTCGGTAAACCGCGTGGTGGGCGTGTATGAGAAGGAGCTGGCCGTGCGCCTGGTACTGGTGAGCAATACCACCAGCCTCATCTACACCAACGCCAATACCGACCCGTATACCAACACCAGCGGTAGCACGATGCTGGGCCAGAACCAGACCAATGTGGATGCTCTCATCGGCTCGGCCAACTACGACATCGGCCACGTGTTCAGCACGGGCGGCGGCGGCGTAGCCGGTCTGGGCGTGGTGTGCCGCAATGGCCAGAAGGCCCGCGGCGTAACCGGCAGCTCAGCCCCAGTGAGCGATGCCTTCGACATCGACTACGTAGCCCACGAGATGGGCCACCAGTTTGGCGGCAACCACACCTTCAACGGGGTGAGCGGCAGCTGCGGCGGTGGCAACCGCAACGCGGGCACGGCTTTCGAGCCGGGCTCGGGCTCGACCATTATGGCCTACGCCGGTATTTGCACCGCTACTAACAACCTGCAACCCAACTCGGACCCGTATTTCCACGTGGCCAGCTTCGACGAGATTCAGGCTTACCTGGCTACCACGAGCTGCGCTGTCACTACCGCTACCGGCAACTCGCCGCCCCTCATTTCACTACCCGCCAGTGGTAAGGTACTGCCCGTTGGCACGCCCTTTAAGCTCACGGCCGGCGCATTCGACCCCGACAATGGGGCCCTAAGCTATTGCTGGGAAGAGTATGACCGCGTGGGCGCGGGGGGCGCCCCCACCGATGCCCAAGTGGCCGGCTCGCCCATTCCGCTGTTTCGCTCCTTCAACCCCACGGCCGACCCTACGCGCTATTTCCCGCGCCTGCCCAGCCTGGTAGCCAATACCACCGTCTTCGGCGAGCGCCTGCCCACGGTGACGCGCCCGCTGCGCTTCCGCGTGACCGTGCGCGACCAGAACAGCGGCAGCCAGGGCATCATCGGCGGGGTGAATAGCAGCAGCGTGGTTACGCTGAGCACCACCAGCACCGCCGGACCCTTCTTGGTGAGCTACCCCAACGCGGCCAGCCTCAGCCTGGCCGGCGGCAGCAGCCAGACCATCACCTGGGACGTAGCCGGCACCACCGGCAACGGTGTGAACTGCGCCAGTGTGAACATCCGTCTCAGCACCGACGGCGGCCTCACCTACCCCACCCTGCTACTGAGCGGCGCTGCCAACGATGGCTCGGAAGCCGTGACACTGCCCAACCTGGCCACTACCACGGCCCGCATCATGGTAGAAGCTGCCGACAACTACTTCTTCGACATTTCGAACAACAACTTTACCATCACCAGCAGCGTGGCCTGCGCCGCCCCCAGCGGCCCGACTATCAGCAATGTAACGCTTACTTCGGCCAGCCTGAGCTTTACAGGCAGCGGCGCGGCCAGCTACAACATCCGCACCGAGCCCGCTACCACCTCGCAAACCGTAACCGGCACCACGGCCAGCCTCACGGGCCTCACGCCGGGCACTACCTACACGGTATTCGTGCAGAGCAACTGCGACGCCAATGGCCTGTCGGCGGCGGTTAGCACGTCGTTCACTACTACGGCCCCGGCCGTGTGCAACGCTCCCAGCAACCTGCAATTTATTTCGGCCACCGCTACTACGGCCGCTATCGGATTCACGCCCAGCACGTCGGGGCCGGTTAACTACACCGTGACGACTTCGCCGGCTACCACTACCCAGACGGTAACGGGCTCGCCCGTGACGCTCACGGGCCTCACGGTCGGCACGAGCTACACGGTAACCATCGCCAGCAATTGCAGCACGCCCAGCTTCAGCGCCTCGGAATCGCTGGTTTTTAACACCCAGCCTACCAATGACGAGTGCACCGGCGCGGTAGCTCTCACGCCAGGCTCCACCTGCAACGGCATTAGTGGCAGTGTGCTAGCAGCTACGCAGTCGCTGCCCGCCAGCAATTGCAGCGGGGCTATCAGCTCCTCGGCCAATGACGTGTGGTACAGCTTCGTAGCCACCGGCGACGTGTATATACTCACGGCCACCAGCTCGTTTGATGCCGTACTCGAAGTACTCGGCGGCAGCTGCGGCAGCCTGAGCAGCCTAACCTGCGCCGACGAGGCCGGGGCAGGCGACGAGAAGCTGACGCTGAGCAACCTAACGCCCGGCCAAACTTACTACGTGCGCGTTTACCCCTATGACGGAAACGCCGGCGAAGGCGACTTCTCGCTGTGCGTTCAGACGCTTCCCAACCTGATTGTGAGCACAGCGCAGGCCATCGGCGGCTCGTACTACAACGTGACGGTGACGAGCACCGGCTCGGCTACGCTCAGCAGCGACCTGAACGTATCGGGCGTGATGACGGTGCAGAGTGGCGGCACGCTCACGAGCGATGTTGTCAACTACATCCAGGGCCCGGGCCGCTTTGTACTCGAGGCCGGCGCTACGCTCGTGGAAGCCAACATCGCGGGCCTCACCAATACGGGCTCGGGCACTTTTGTACTCACCGGTACGCCAGCCATTACGCTCAGCACCGATGCTAACTACGTGTTTATCGGGCGGGGCAACCAATCGACGGGCACGCTGATGCCCCGCACCGTGCGCAACCTCACCGTGAACAACACGGCGACTACTGCGGGCGCCCTCACGCTAACCAACCCCTTGAGCGTAACCCAAGTAGTGCGCTTGCAGCGTGGCAACCTCACACTCGGCGCCCGCCGCCTGCTGCTCCGCTCCACCACGGCAGGCACGGCCCTGGTCGATAACACCGGTGGCATCGTAAACGGCACCACGGCCGCCATGCAGCGCCTCATCACGGGCGGTGCCACGGGCACGGCCTACCGCCACTACAGCTCGCCGGTAGCCACCATGAGCTTCGACAGCCTGCGCACAGGCGGCTTCGTGCCAGTAGTTAATCCGACGTATAACACGAGCGCTACGCCCGGCACCAGCCTGCCCTTCCCCACGGTATTTGGCTACGACCAGAGCCGCATCGGCACGGTCACTTCCAGCTACAGCGACTTCGACAAAGGCTGGGTTTCGCCCGCCGCCCTCTCCGAAACCATGACCACTGGCCGCGGCTACACCGTGCAGGCGCCCGCCTCGACGCGCCCCGTGCGCTTTACCGGCACTTTCAACACCGGTACCCAAAACTCGGGGACCCTAAACCGCGGCGCCGCCGCCGATGCTGGCTGGCAGCTGCTGGGCAACCCCTATCCCAGCCCACTTGACTGGAGCAGCGTTGCAGCCGCTCAACGCCCTGGTATGGATGCCGCCATCTACGTCTTCCAGAGCAGCGGCCAGTACACGGGTACCTACCGCGCCTACACCAACAGCATCGGTGAGTCGCCGCTGGTTGAAGCAGGCTCGGGCTACTTTGCCCGCGTAACCACTGCCGGCACCGCCGGCGCCGTTAACCTGACCAACGCCAACCGCATCACCACCTTCGGCACGCAAAACGCTTTCGGCCGCACCGCCGCCGACCAGCGCCCGCAACTTCAGCTGCGTGTACAGGGTGCCGGCCTGGCCGATGCCACCTACCTCTACCTCGAAAACGGCGCCACCGCGGCCGTAGAGGCTGAGTACGACGCCGTGAAACTAGCTAACCCTTCGGGCTTGAGCCTGGGCACGCTGGCCGGTGCCACGTCGCTGGCCATCCAAGGCCTGGCCCCGCTCACCGGCACGGCTGAAGTAGTAGTGCCGCTGGCCCTGGCCACCCCGGCCGCCGGCAACTTCACCTTTGAGGTAGCCAGCTTGGCTAACTTCGGGGCTGAAGCTATCTACCTGCGCGACACTGAAACCGGCACTCAGCAGGAACTCAAGGCGGGCAACCAGTACGCCTTCAAGCTGGCCACGGCTACGGCCGCTACCGGGCGCTTTGCTCTAGTGCTGCGCCCGGCCGGTCCGACCGCGGCACCGGCCCTCACGGCCGCTACGGTCAGCCTGTTCCCCAACCCGGCGCACGGCAGCTTCACGGTGCAGTTGCCGCCGCTGGCGGGCCAGTCGGCCGTACAAGCTACCCTGCTCAACGTGCTGGGCCAGTCGGTGGCTAGCCGCAGCATCACCCTCACTGCTGCCGGCGCCAAAGCCGACTTCGATACCCGCAGCCTCGCCCCCGGCGTGTACATGCTGCGCCTCGCGGCCGGTGGCCAGACCATCGTGCAGCGCCTAACGGTGGAATAACCGCCTCTCCGCGCTTCCTTAAAAGGGCCCGCACCACTTGGTGCGGGCCTTTTTGTTGTGGCAATGCGCAACAAAAGGCACCTAACAGGAAAAAGTAACGAATACCCTAACGCGGGTCGCCCAATAGCCCTCTTATCTTATCTGAATAGCTCACCTTATAAAGCTATTATGCAGCGCGCACCTAAGCCCGACGTCCGGCGCGCCGCCACTGGCTAGCCGCCGTAGCACGGCTGTGTGCGGCGTCACACTTGGGCTACTCACGAAATAACCGCACTACTCCAGCGCGCCTTGGTCGCCAAGCAGCAGAAGTAGGCAGGTATGTTTTTCCTGACCATCTACCAAGCCTCTATCAAGTTGGCTAATAAAGACAAAGCCCGCCAGGTAGCGCCTGTTGGCACTCCCTGGCGGGCTTGTAAATCTCCGAAAAGCTTTAGGCCACAGCTGGCCAGCCACCCGTTCTTTTAATGCAAGCTGCCGGTGGCGCGTTGCGTGATACGCCCTGCCAGCCAATAGGCAAACCAAGCAAACAAGGGTGCCGCTACCACGTCGTAGGTATAGTGCACGCGCTGCACCAGCACCAGCGCCCCAATGAGCAGCGCCACCAGCGCCAGCGCGGGCCGGAGCCAGCGCCCACGCACGGCCAGTGCCAGGATGGCCACCGTAGCTGTGTGGCCCGAAAAAAACAGGTCCTTGGTAATAGCTGCTTCGCCCGAGTGAAAAAGCGTGGCCGTGAAGGGGTCGGGCATCGGTACCATATCCAGGGGCGGCGACAGCGGCATCAGCCAAATGGCCAGCATACGCAGCAATAGCACAATGAAATAGCCCCAGAGCCCGCGCAAAAACAGCCCCGGGTGGCGCGTGAGCCAAGCTACTGCCGTGAGCACGCCGCCGTACATGAGCACGAATACCGGCGTAGCTACGTCGTGGCGCGGCAGCAGGTGCAACAGTGGGTCGGCCAGCACGGGGCCCGGCCGCTGCTGAATAGCCAAGAAAAAGCCCGGCACCAGCGGCAGCAGCACCCCAAACAGCAGCACCAGCAGTATCAGCCAGCTTACCCGAAACGCCGGCCGGGCCAGCGCGGGGCCCCAGGCATCGGCCAGGGGCAGCTGCGCCTCTTCGGCAGCGGCACTAGGAGCGGGCGGGGCAACGGGAGCGAGGGGCATGGCGGCAAGTAGGTAAAGACTGGGCGGCGCGAATCCGACAAAAATAAGCCCAACCCAGCATTTGC
>Ga0268353_100125_pt1 | contig 13543 bp, 12 predicted proteins | sample G5R2_NF_18SEP201_FD_190168 | JGI IMG/M metagenome (GOLD analysis project Ga0268353, IMG submission 190168) | Phyllosphere microbial comminities from switchgrass, GLBRC, Michigan, United States - G5R2_NF_18SEP2017_LD1 | ecosystem: Host-associated > Plants > Phyllosphere > Phylloplane/Leaf | place... | reverse complement strand
GCGCAGGTTGGCGCGCAGGGCAGCGTGGTGGTCGTTGGCAAGGGTAGCGTAAAAAGTGACCACCCCCTTGTCCACGGCGGGGCTGATGCTGGCCACCGTGCCGCGCAGGTCGGTGCCGGGGCCGAGGCGCACCAGCACGGCATCGCCGGGGTGCAGCTGGTCGGCGTAGGCGTCGCTAAGGGTGGCGCGCACCCGGAAGCGGCTGAGGTCGGCCACGCGGGCCAGGGCATCGCCAGCCTGCACAGTGCTGCCTAGGTTGTCATTTACCCAGGTGAGCACGCCAGCCTGCTGGCTGCTGATGTCGGCCTGGCGCAGCTTCTGGGCCTGCTCGGCGATGCTGCGCTGTTGCATCGACACGGTGTAGCCCAGCTCGCGGCGGTCGGCCTGGCTGGCCTGTCGCTGGTTGCGGAGCTGCTGGCCCAGGCGGGTGGCTTCGAGGCGGGCGGTACGCAGGCCTAGCTCGGCCTGACGCACTGCCTCGGCGGTGCCGCCGCCGATGGCGAGCAGGTGTTGCTCGTCGCGCAGGGCCGATTGCAGGCTGCTCACCTTCAGGTCTTGGGCCTGCTGCTGGGCTTGCAGGTCGGTGAGGCTGCGGGCCAGCGTGAGCTGGAGCTGGGTGTTCTTATTCTGGTTGCGCAGCTGCTCGTCGTCGAGCTTGGCCAGCGTGGAGGCGGCCAGCTCCTTATCTAGCTCCACGATGGTCTGGCCAGGCTGCACCCGTGCGCCCACCGCCAGCGCCACCCGCCGCACGGTGCTCTGAATGGGGCTGGTAATCACGGCCTCGCGGCCCGGGATGATGGTGCCGCTGGCCGTGAGGGTAGCAGCAACATCGCCGGTTTCGACGGGGGCCGTGAGCAGGTCGATGCGCCGCAGGCTGGGTTGCAGCACCGTGCGCAGGCCCAGGCCGGCCGCCAGCAGGGCAGCCAGCGCACCCAGGCCCAGCAGCCAGGTGCGCAGCCGGCGGCGGCGCTGGGTAGTGGTTGAAATAGCTCTGTCCATTGGTGGGCAGCTAAGGAGGTGGTTCCTCCTACCTAAGCCAAGGCTCGTGCCATTTCCATAAAATACTTTTTATCAGTTATTTACAAATCAATAACAGTGTGTTCATTACGTAAAAAGCGTCCATTTACGGGCAGCCTGTCCGCTAGTGGACACTCCCCCGTTATGCAGTTGAAATGCCACAACTAAAAAAGCCCGTCGTGCAGCACGACAGCCAGCATGACGGGCGTTCATTTTCTAGTGCCGCTCCAAAACCAATTCGGGTTTTGCATCACAACTGGTTAGCTACTTCATGGCTTTCCTTCTGGCGGCGCGCTGCCCTGGAAGGGGGGCATGGTGGCTTCGCCAGCCGCCGCAATGCCGCGCCGGCCCAGCACCCGCTCCGCCGTACGCCAGAGGATGCGCAGGTCGAGCCCCAGGCTTTGATGGTCTACATACCACTGGTCGTAGGCAAATTTTTCTTCCCAACTGATGGCGTTGCGGCCGTTTACCTGCGCCCAGCCGGTGAGGCCGGGGCGCACAAGGTGGCGGCGGGCCTGCGCGGACGAATACAACGGCAGGTACTGCGGCAGCAGGGGGCGCGGCCCCACGAGGCTCATGTCGCCGCGGACGATGTTCCAGAGCTGGGGCAGCTCATCGAGCGAAGTAGCCCGCAGCCAGCGCCCCACGGCGGGCAGGCGCTGGGCATCAGGCAGCAGCTGGCCGGTGGCCGGGTCGCGGGCCTGAGTCATGGTTTGGAGCTTGTAGAGCCGAAACAGCTCGCCGCCCAGGCCCGGCCGTGCCTGCCGAAATAGCCAGGGGCCGCCGTTTTGCCAGGCGGCCAGGGCCGCGCCCAACGCCAGCAGCGGCGCGGTGAGCACCACCAGGGGCAGGGCCACGGCCAGGTCGAGCAGGCGTTTGCCGGGGTATGCAGGAGTAGGAACGGCCATGGCACAAAGATGCCCATCGCCATCTTTGCGCCCATGCTCACCTTCCCCAATGCCAAGCTCAACTTGGGCCTCTACGTCACGGCCAAGCGCCCCGACGGCTACCACGAGCTGGAAACCGTGTTTCTGCCCCTGCCTTGGGCCGACGTGCTCGAGGTACTGCCCGCCCCCAAAGGCCAGGCGGCGTCCGACCTCGTTCTGACGGGCCGGCCCATCCCCGGCGACGTGGCCACCAACCTGTGCCTGAAGGCCTACGAGCTCCTAAAAACCGACTTTCCGCAACTGCCCGCCGTGCAGATGCAGCTGCACAAAATAGTGCCCATCGGCGCGGGCCTGGGCGGCGGCTCGGCCGACGCGGCGTTTGCCCTGCGCGCCCTCAGCGAGGTGTTTGGGCTAGGCTTGGCGGTGGAAGCGCTCGAAGGCTACGCCCGCCGCCTGGGGGCCGACTGCGCCTTTTTCATTCAAAATACCCCCCGGCTGGCCTTGGAGAAAGGTGACGTTTTTGAGCCGATAACGCTGGACTTGCGCGGCACGGCCTGCGTGGTGGTGTACCCGGGGCTGCACATCAGCACGGCACAGGCGTTTGCGGGCATCGTGCCGCAGGCCCCGGCCCACTCGCTAAGGGCGGCGCTGGCCCAGCCGATGGCCGCCTGGCGCCACACCGTTTTCAACGACTTTGAGGCCTCGCTGGCCCCGGTGTATCCGGTGCTGGCTGCTATCAAGCAGCAGCTTTACGACGCGGGTGCCGCTTATGCCAGCCTTTCGGGCTCCGGCTCGGCGGTGTATGGGCTGTTTCCCGGCGCGGCGGAGGCGCCCGCTTTGGCGTGGCCCAGCGAGTACCTGGTGTGGCGGGGCGTATTATAGACTTATTAGTAGCCCTTTAGCAGGATGCTGACTTACCTCTTTTCGAAAGCCTTACCGCCAATCGGCCTGCTGCTAGGCATGCTGGGCGTGGCCGCCTGCGCCCGCCCGCTGGCTAGCGCCCCCGCTAGCCCGGAGGCGCTGGCCTGCTGCCAGAGTCGCTATCCGGCCGGGGCCTTCAAGCAGTATACTACCCAGCAGCTGGGCCAGGAGTACCAACGCTTACGGCGCGTCAAGTGCCAGGCGTGCAGCTACTACGGCGGCGACTTCCACCAAATTATGAAGGAGCTCGGCACCCGGCTCAACGGGCAGCCCTGCGCCACCGTCAGGCGCATTATGGGCCCGCCCGACGCTACCCAAAACAGCGTGCTGGTGTATTACTGGCGCTACACGCACGACTACCTACGCTTTCGCCCGGCGGCGCATGGCACGGTTGCCAGCTCCTGGTACCTAGCCCTGGAGTAAGGCTGTTTGCCAAGCGCTTTTTACACTACCACTTCGGCCGCCTCCTGCCGGCGGGCGCGGCGCTGGTTCCACTGGTCGAGCACGGGGTGCACGAGCACGCTGGCCAGGATGAGGACGGTGCCTAGGTAAAAGCCACCCGACATCTTCTCCTGCCCAAAGCCCGGCACCCGCAGCACGAACATAATCTGCGCCAGCACAATACCGTAGACGGGCTCCAGGTTGATAGTCAGGTTGACCACGAAGGCCGAGATGCGCTTCATCAGCTCTACCGACGAAGAGAAGGCGTACACCGTGCACACGCCCGCCAGCAGCAGTAGCCATAGCCAGTCGAGGCCGTGCCAGGCCAGCCGCAAGCCCTGGCCTTGGGTGAAGTATGCACTGTAGATGGGGAAAAACAGCACGATGCTCAAGCAGGCGCCCAGCATCTCGTAAAACGTGAGGCGCACCGGCGCGTGGCGCTTCACCAGCTGCGAGTTGAGCACGCTAAACAGCGCCGATAGCCCCGCCGAGGCCACCGCCACCAGCAGCCCGGTAAGCTGCGTAAACTCGGCCTGCGAGATGAGGTACAGCCCTACCATTGCCAGCAGCCCTAGCCCCACCTCGTAGGGCCGCACGCGCCGCCATAGCAGCAGTGGCTCGAGCAGCGAGGTCCACAGGGCCAACGTAGCCAGCCCTGCCAGGCACACGCTCACCGACGACAGCCGCGCCGCCAGGAAGAAGGTAACCCAGTGCGCCGCGACCAGCGCGCCCACGCCCAGTAGCTTCAGGGCCTCGGCCGGGGCCATGCGCCAGCCGGTGCCACGCACCAGCAGCAGGCCCGCCAAGCCGGTGCTAGCCAGCAGTGTGCGCCAGAACACCAGCTCTACCGGCGGCACCGTCAGCAGCTTGCCCAGAATGGCGGTGAAGCCCCACAGCAGGACGATGAAATGCAGTTTGAGGTAGTCTTTTAACAAAATGATGGTACATGAGCACAGCGCAGGACCTTCTCACGCCCGCGCCGCTAGGTTTACTAAATCTGACAGCAAGCAGCCGTGATAGAATGCTTCCTTCGTCAGCATGACAAGCGGTTTTTACTTTGGCACCACCCGGTACAGAAACAGTCCGATTACTGAGAACACCATGCCCGGTACCCAGGCCGCCAGCATGGGCGGCACCGAGCCCACAGAGGCCAGGTTACGCGAGAGCATCACGAAGATGATGAAAATAAAGGCCAGCACGAAGCCCAGCGCAATCTGCCCGCCCACGCCAGCGCGGCTCTTGCGGGCGCTCAGCACCACCCCGATAAGGGTGAGGATGATGGTATCGAACGGGTAGGCGTAGCGCTCGTACTTCACGCTCAGAAACTGGGCTGTGTCGTTGGCCCCGCGCATTATTTTAGTGGCGATGAGGTCGTTAAGCTCAGGCGAAGTCAGGGTTTCGGCCAGGCGGTAGGTGCTGGCGAAGTCTTTGGGGAAGAGGTTGAGGGTAGTGTCGCGGGCCGGTAGCGTTTGCAGCGTTTCGCCGGTGAGGCCGTGGAAGGTGCGCACGGTTTGGGGCGTCATTTTCCAGGCCTGCTTGGTCGAGTCCCACGTGAGGGCATCGGCCGTGAGGCGGCGGCGTAGCACGGTGCTGTCGATGGTTTCGAGGGCAAAGCGGTAGCCCACGTTGTGGTCGGCGTCGTAGCTCTCGAGATAGGCGTAGGTACGGGGGCCTATTTTGACGTGGATGTTGCGGCCCTCAAACTTCCAGGGCTCCTGCACGTGCAGGTTTTCAAACTTCACTATCTCTTTGGTGCCCTTGGGGATAATCCAGCTGATAAGCCCAAACGTAAGCGCCGCGATAATGCTGGCTCCCATCGCGTAGGGTAGCAACAGCCGCTCGAAGCTCATACCGCTGGCTAGCATGGCCACCAGCTCGGTGCGCGCCGCCAGCCGCGATGTCACAAACACCACCGCGATGAAGATGGTGATGGGTGCCAGCAGGTTGGAAAAGTACGGAAACAGGTACACGTAGTAGTTCGTGAAGACGTGCCAAAACGTGAGGTTGTGGTGCAGGAAGTCGTCGTTCTTCTCTGTGTAGTCAATCACGCATATCACCGACACCAGCATCAGCACCGTGAAGAAAAACGCGGTGAGAAACTTGCCAATGATGTATTTATCGAGAATCTTCATAGACCGCAGATTTAACGGATTTAACGGATTTCGCGGATACGCTTGGCTGCGCCAAGCTGGCTACGCGGGGGCTTTGGTGGGGGCGGCTACGTGTTTGGGTGGCTCGGTGGCTAGGCTTGGAAAGTGGACTTGACGAAACGGCGGTATTGGAGGGAGGTGCTGCCGAAGTTGAGGAGCAGGCCCACGTGCAGGCGGTAAGCTTCGAGGTAGTTGATGATTTGGGCGAAGTGGCTATCGGTGAGGTCGGTTGTCGCTTTTAACTCTAGGAGAATGGGCTTTTCGAGCGGCGGGCCTTCGACCATGAAATCGACGCGGCGGCTGCCAATCTGCTGCCCCCTGAAGTAGATGGGGGTTTCGACTTCCCGCTGGGCTGTCATGCCCTCGCGCGCCAGCTCAATGGCCAGCGCCCGCTGGTAAATGACCTCCGGAAAACCCGTACCCAGAATACTGTGCACCCGCATTGCGCACCCCAGCGCCCGGTGCGTAAACGGCGTGTAGGCGGCCAGGTCTACCCCATAAGCAGCCCCCGGCTCCCCCACCCCGCTACTAGTGCCAGCAGCATAAGCATAAGCGTAAGCATCCGCATCTACCCATTCGCCAAAATCCTCCATACCCCAACCATCAAATAAAAGCGTAGTCAGCCCGCGAAGCGGGCGTATCCACGAAATCCGTTAAATCCGTTAAATCTGCGGTCCGGGTTAGAGGCGGCGCATGAGTTTTTCGACCATCACCGTTTTCCACGGGCCGTAGGTGCCGGCGATAATCTGCTTGCGCGCCTCCTTCACCAGCCAGAGGTAGAAGCTGAGGTTGTGCTGCGAGGCGATTTGCGCCCCCAAAATCTCCTTCGAGTGAATGAGGTGGCGCAAGTAAGCCTTGGAATAGAACGTGCTCACGTGCCCGCCCAACTCTTCGTCGATGGGCGAAAAATCATCGGCCCATTTCTTACTACCCACGTTGATAATGCCTTGAGTGGTGAAGAGCATTCCGTTCCGGGCATTGCGGGTGGGCATTACGCAGTCGAACATATCGACGCCCAACGCAATGTTTTCCAGAATATTGGCCGGCGTGCCTACGCCCATGAGGTAGCGGGGCTTATCCGTGGGCAAAATATCGCAGACCAGTTCGGTCATTTCGTACATCAGCTCGGCGGGCTCGCCCACACTCAGACCACCGATGGCGTTGCCGGCGCGGCCCTGCTCAGCAATAAACTCGGCCGACTGCACCCGCAAATCTTTGAACGTGCTGCCCTGCACAATGGGGAAAAGCGTCTGCTCGTAGCCGTAGAGCGGCTCGGTGGTATCGAGGCGCTGGATGCAGCGCTTGAGCCAGCGGTGCGTCATATCCAGCGAGCGGCGGGCGTAGTCGTACTCGCAGGGCCAGGGCGTGCACTCGTCAAAGGCCATGATGATATCGGCCCCGATGCGGCGCTGAATATCCATCACGCCCTCGGGCGAAAACAGGTGCTTGCTGCCGTCGATGTGCGAGCGGAAGGTCACGCCCTCCTCCTTAATCTTGCGGGTGCCGCTGAGCGAAAACACCTGGTAGCCGCCGCTATCGGTGAGGATGGGGCCGTCCCAGCCGTTGAATTTGTGGAGGCCGCCGGCGGCTTGCAGCACGTCGAGGCCCGGGCGCAGGTAGAGGTGGTAGGTATTGCCGAGGATAATCTGGGCCTGCACGTCGGCCTTAAGCTCGCGCTGGCCCACGGCCTTCACCGTGCCGGCCGTGCCAACGGGCATAAAAATGGGCGTCTTGATGGCGCCGTGCGCCGTGGTGAGGTGGCCGGCGCGGGCCTTGGTGCCGGGGTCGTGGGCTACTAGGTCAAACTTCATTCTGCCAAAATTACCGCCGCCGTACCTTTGCCGACTACTCCCGTGTCGTTGCCCCAGTTGCCCCACTTTCCGCCTGCCCTGCTTTTACTGCCTTTGCTGCTCGTGCAGGGGTGGTTTTGGGCCCGTTATTTCCGGCCGTTTACGCAGCGCCCCGTCGAGGCCGCCGCTGCCGAGCCTGGCCCCGATACCGAGCCGGTATCCATCATCCTTTGCGCACACAATGAGTTGGATAACCTGCGCGAGCTGGTGCCCATTCTGCTGCGCCAAGAGTACCCCGCTGGCTTCGAACTCGTGCTCATCGACGACCGCAGCCAGGACGATACCTACCTCTACGCTCAGCAGTTGAGCCAATATTACTCCGACCGCTTCCGCTTGGTGACGGTGACAAACACACCGGCTGGCTTTTCGCCTAAGAAATATGCGCTCACCCTCGGCATTAAGTCGGCGCGCTACGGGCGCCTGCTCTTCACCGACGCCGACTGCCGCCCTGTCACCTACGACTGGCTGCGCCTGATGCAGCGCGGCTTCGCCCAAAAAAACGGGGCCGACATCGTGCTCGGCTTCTCCGGCTACGTGGAGGCGCCGGGCCTGCTCAACCAGCTCATTCGCTACGAAACGCTGCTCACCGCCGCCCAATACCTGGGGCTAGCCTGGGCCGGCCGCCCCTACATGGGCGTGGGCCGCAACCTGGCCTACACAAAGGCTACCTTCCACAGCACCAAAGGCTTTGCCAGCCACATCCGCCGTCTCAGCGGCGACGACGACTTGCTGGTGCAAGACGCAGTGGCCGCCGGCGCCCGCGCCGCCGTAATAGCCGACCTCGACGCCCAAACCGTGAGCCTGCCCGCCGAAACCTGGGGCGCGTGGTGGCGCCAAAAGCGTCGGCACCTCTCGGCCGGGGGCCGCTACCGTGCCGCCGACCGCCGCCGGCTGGCCCTGTTTATGGGCAGCAACGTCCTCTTTTACCTGCTGACGCCTGCCGTTTTGGCGTTTGGACTGTACCGCGAAAACTTGGTATCTTTGGGAATAATCTGGTTGGCGCGAACATTGTTGGTTCTGCTGGCTTATATCCCTTTGGCGCGCCGCCTGCGCACCACGCTGCCGCCGCTGGCCCTGCCGGCACTCGATTTTCTTTACTTTGCCCTTTACTGCGCCTGGGGAATCTCCCTTTTCCGCCGTCGCCCGCTCCAATGGAAGTAAACTCCGCCGACATTCAAAAACAGTTCTCGTCCAAGGCTAAGCATGACTTCAAGCTTATCCGGGCCGCCGTGGACCACGGCGACGAGAAGGCCTACGCCGAGCTGATGCACATCTATAAAAAGCCGGTGTTTCACGTCGTGCTCAAGATGGTGCGCAACCCCGACGATGCCGAGGACCTCACCATCGAGGCCTTCGCCAAGGCCTTCAAAAATCTGCACAAATTCAACCCCGAGTTTGCGTTCAGCACCTGGCTTTTCCGCATTGCCACCAACAATTGCATCGACTTTATTCGCAAGAATAAAATCAAGACGATGAGCATCGACTCGGCCGTGAAAATGGGCGACGGCGACGAAATTCAACTCGAATTCCGCGACAACGACCTCAACCCGGCCGACACGACGATTAAAAACCAGAAAATCGAAATCATGCGCCACGTCGTGTCGCGCCTGCCCGATAAATACCAGCGCCTCGTGAGCCTGCGCTACTTCGACGAGCTTAGCTACGAAGAAATCGCCACCGAGCTCAAAGCCCCCCTCGGCACCGTGAAAGCCCAGCTGCACCGCGCCCGCGAGCTGCTCTATGACATGGTGAAGGACAAGAAAGAGTTTATTTAATTTTGCCGCAGGCATGACCAACCGAACGTCATGCTGAGCTTGCCGAAGCATCTTGCTCGCGCCGCTAGGGTTACCGCCCCAACGATTCGAGCGAGATGCTTCGGTAAGCTCAGCATGACGTTCTGCTTTTTTAGCCGCTTATATCCCTGCAATAATTGCCTTTTGCATGTCACTTCTCACCACCCACTTCCCTAACCTCACCAAGCCCCAGCTAGCGCAGTTTGCCCGCCTCGAAACCGAGTTCAAGGCATGGAACGCGCAGATAAACCTGGTAGCCCGCACCGACACCGACAACTTGCTGGAGCGCCACATCCTGCACTCGCTGGGCATCGCCAAGGTCATCCAGTTTCCGGCCGGCAGCGCGGTACTCGACGTGGGCACGGGCGGTGGCCTGCCGGGCCTGCCGCTGGCCATTATGTTTCCGGAGGTGAAGTTTCACCTTGTCGATAGCATCGGCAAGAAGATTCGCGCCGTGCAGTTCATGGCTGCCGACCTGGGCCTCACCAACGTGGTGGCCGAGCAAACCCGCGCCGAGCAGGTCCACGCCAAGTTCGACTTCGTGGTGAGCCGCGCCGTGGCCCGGCTAGCCACCTTCCACCCCTGGATAGCGCACCGCTACAAAGCCAAGCCCGCCAAGGGCGCCGGCCTCTATTACCTCAAAGGCGGCGACCTCACCGAGGAAATTGCCGAGAGCGGCCTCGTAGCCCGCGAAGTCAACTTGTCCGACTTCTACGAAGGCGAGTTTTTTGAGACGAAGAAGGTAGTGGTAGTGCCAGTGTAACCACCACCTGTTTGGCAGCCATCACAAAAAAGCCCTCAGCTATTCGATAGCTGAGGGCTTTTTTGTGATGGCTGCTCCTTATTTCACTTCTTGCACCGCAAATAGCTGCTGTAATCTCTCCATCAGTCGGTTACGCATGGCGTCTTCCTGGCCGGGCAGCGTGTAGGCGCGGAAGGCCACCATCATGGTCGCGCCGGGCTTGAGGCTGACGAGCACCACCTGCGGCGTGGGCTCGGGCAGCGCCTGCTCATCTTGCTGAAGCAAGGGCAGCGCCTGCTGGCGCAGCGCGTCGAGGTCGGTGGTGCTGGGCAGCTCCAGCTGAATTTCGACCTGCGCCCGTTGCGGGTGGGCTTTGTTGACGATGACGCCGTTGGAGGTGGAGCCGTTGGGTAGGATAACCGTGTCGCCCTGCGGCGTGAGCAGCAGGGTATTGAAAATCTGGATGGCCTGTACGGTACCGCTCTTACCTTGGCTCTCAATCACATCACCCACGGTGAAGGGTTTAAAAATCAGAATAAGTACGCCGCCCGCAAAGTTGGCCAGCGTGCCCTGCAAGGCCAGCCCTACTGCCAGGCCCGCCGCCCCCAGGATAGCCACGAACGACGTGGTTTCGAAGCCCGCCATGCCCGCCGCCGAGATGAGCAACAGCACCTTGAGCGCGATGCTGAACATACTGCTCAAAAACGAGCGCAACGACACATCGAAGTGCGCCACCGCTACCGCCACCAGCCGGCTCGCCCAGCCAATCACCCACCAGCCCACTACTAGCAGCAGCAGCGCGCCCGCCAGGCGGGGCAGGTACAGCACCACCAGGCTCGTCAGGCGCTCTACGTAAAGGCTTAGTTGCGGGGCAGAAAGGGCGGCGGGAATGGGCATAAGAAAAACAGAATAGTGGGTAAAACGGGCAAAGAACCAGCTTGTGCGATGTGGCGCCCTGGTTACTTATACGCCAAAGTACCGCTAGGGCTACTTAGTAAGCCAGGTAGCCCAATCTCCCGCCCGCTGGCTTTAGGTGGGCGGCTAGCCTGTGCAGGCTGCCCGTTTTGCAGGGTCCGCAGGCATCTCATCGTAAGTTTGCCGCAAGAATAAAGCTCTTGCTGTACTGATTTTCTCAATGCCCGGCTCTCATCAGGTCGGGCTTTTTGCTAGTGCCGCTAAGCTGTTCAGCCTTTTCCTGCTTACATGACGCTCCCGACTACCCTGGCGCAAGCCACCGTTCCACGCTGGTTTTGGCCGCTGCTGATAGGTTTAAACTTTGTGCTGCACCTGCCCGCTTTTCGGCTGCCGCCCGTGGCGCTGCACGTATGGCGCCAGTGCAACACGATGGCGGTGGCCCGTAATTTTTACGAGGAGGACATGAATATCTTGAAGCCGCGCGTAGACCGGCGCAACGACACCGACGGCGTGACGGGCATGCAGTTTCCTTCCTACGAGTGGGCAACGGCGGTAGGCTACCAGGTGCTGGGCTTTCACGAAGCCTGGCCCCGCGTGCTCAACTGGCTGTTTTACATGGCGGGGGTAGTGGCATTTTACGGCCTGGTGAAGCAGGTGAGCGGGCAGGCCGGGGCGGCGGCCCTGGGCGCCTGGTGCTTTGCCTGGAGCCCGGAAATGTACTACCACGGGGCCAACGCTCTGCCTGATGTGCTGGCTCTCACGGCCTCCGTGGCGGGGTTATACTGGTTTAGCCGGTGGCGGGCTCACCCGCGCCCACTCACGCTGCTGCTCAGCCTACTGGCCGTGACGCTGGGTGGCCTCACCAAGCTCCAGTTTCTGGCCGTTGGTTTCCCGATAGCGGTTTTCGTCGTGCGCGACCTGCTACAGCGTCGCTACTCCTGGGGGCAGTTGGCCCAACTCTTTTTGTACGCCGTAGTGGCAGTGGGAGTGTCCTTGCTGTGGTATAGCTACGCGCTGGAACTGATAAAAACCTCTGGTCTGGCTGACTTTGGTCTGGAGTTTCGCCCAGCCGATAGCCTGAGCACTGCCGCCGCCATCGTGGGGCACAACCTGGTTTCGGACATCCCGGAGGTATTGCTCGGCTATGTGCCCCTGGCCCTGCTGCTGGCTGGCACCTGGCGGCTGTTTCGTGGGCCAGCCACGCGGCAGGCCTGGTTTTTACCGGGCCTGGCGTGGGGCCTGGCGCTCCTGGCTTACTACTTCATTGAGCTGCGGCAGATGAAGCACCACACGTACTACATGATGCCCCTGCTGCCGGTGCTCTTGCTGCTGGCCACCTGGGGCGGCAGCTGGCTGTGGAATTTTCGGCGGGCACGCACCTGGGTGCTAGCCTTGCTACTAGTGCAGCCGGCGCTCACTTTTGCGCGCATCAGCCTGCCGCGCTGGCTGCACAATGGCCCCGAGGAACTGGCCGAGCTGTTTCCGGCTACCACCCGCGCTGAGCTAGAGGCCGCCACGCCGCCCGGCGCCCTCTGCCTCGTTGGCCCCGACGATTCGGGGTGCATTGCCTTCTACATGCTGCACAAGAAAGGCTTTGGCTTCGACCACCCCGAGCAATTGCTAGACGCCACGCCCGGCGGGCAGCCCTACGTCGCCAAGTGCATCGACAAAGGGGCCCGCTATCTGTATATCCGCGATACAACGGTGGTGCGCGACACCCGCCTTCAGCCTTACCTGCGCCAGAAGCTGAAGCAGGTGGGCCTGTTCAGCGTGTGGTCGCTACAGGCGGCCCGCCGCTAGGCTGCTGCGTGCGGGGCTGCCCCTATCTTACCTGGCAAGCTTAGCCGTCAGTATTTTATCCCCGATTTCGAGTTGCTGGACCACGTCCATGCCCTTTACTACCTGGGCAAAAATGGTGTAGCGGCCGTCGAGGTGCGGGGTAGGCTGATGCGTGAAAAAGAATTGGCAGCTCTCGGTATCCTTGCCGGCTGAGGCCAAGCCTACTGCGCCCGCGCCGTACTGAAGCTGCGCAAACTCGGAGCGCAGGTTGTAGGGCGTGCTGCCCGAGCCATCGCCGCGCGGGTCGCCACCCTGGGCTACAAAATCGGGTACCACGCGGTGGAAATACAGCCCGTCGTAGAAGTGCTTATGCAGCAAGGCCACGAAGCTGGCCACCGAGCCGGGGGCTTCCACCACTTTCAACTCCAGCACAATGGTGCCCTTGGTGGTCGTCAGGGTCACTTTTTGTCCTACCGGGATGGTCTGCACCAGCGCCCAGTCGATGGGGTGCTGGCTGGCTAGGCCTACCGGCGCGGGCGTTGGTGTGGTCTTTTTTTCGAGCTTATCCAGTGCCTGCTGCAAGCCTAGCCAGGCCTCGATTTCGCGGGGCAGCGTAAGCTGGCCCTGGGCCTGGCGCAGGGCGGCGAGGTCTTCGGGCTGGGCGGTCGGCACGAGCGCGGGGTTGGCAAAGGCTTCAGCGGCGGTGGCTAGCTGGGCCACGTCGCCGCCGGCCAGCGCCCGGCGCAGCGCGGCCGTGAAATCGGCCTGCCGGCTGGCCGGGAAATTTTTAGTACCGCGCAAGCTGACCAGCGCCGCCAGCGCCGAGCCGGGCACCACGGGCGGGCCGGTAGTGCGGGCCGCCTCTTGGGTCAGAAAATCAAACTGCGCCAGGTCTTCGCTGAGCGCCGTGAGCAGGGCGGCTTTTTCGTATTGATTGGGGCTGCGCTGGTAGCGCTGGCGAATGGTGTCGGCCAAGGATGGGCGACGGCCGGCCCGCGCATGATGCACCGCGGCTTGCAGGAGCGTGGTGCGGGTGCGCCAGTGGGTG
>Ga0268353_100123_pt1 | contig 13785 bp, 7 predicted proteins | sample G5R2_NF_18SEP201_FD_190168 | JGI IMG/M metagenome (GOLD analysis project Ga0268353, IMG submission 190168) | Phyllosphere microbial comminities from switchgrass, GLBRC, Michigan, United States - G5R2_NF_18SEP2017_LD1 | ecosystem: Host-associated > Plants > Phyllosphere > Phylloplane/Leaf | place... | reverse complement strand
CGTTGCCAAACTCGCTGGCAGATTGCGCCAGCTTGACCTATGTGCGACTAGGCGTTAACCAGCTGACAGGCCATCTGCCAACCGCTTGGGGAAAGCTCAGCCACCTCACCCATCTCTGGCTCGCCGGCAACCGCTTCAGCGGACCGCTGCCGGCCGAGTTCACCCAACTCCACGAGTTGGTCACGCTGGGCTTGGACTACAACCAACTTAGCGGCCCGTTGCCCGCACGCTGGGAGGGTCTTATAGCCCTAAGCGGCTTGTCGCTAAATAACAACTTGCTTACTGGCGAGCTGCCCGCTTCCTTGGGCCAACTGCCCGTGCTGGCTTACTGCCAGTTACAAAGTAACCAATTCACCGGCCCGCTGCCCACCCCGGCGGGCCAGGGCTGGCGGCGCCTGCTTTACCTGGATGCCAATCGCAACCAACTGGAGGGAGTACTGCCCGACTCGCTGGGCAACTGTCAGGCCCTGACTTATCTGGATTTGAGTGACAACCATTTCAGCGGCCCGCTGCCCACCACATTGGGTCAGCTAACGAGCCTGGAGCAGTTGCACGCCCCGCGCAACGCCTTCGCCGGCCCGCTGCCCGCCAGCTTGGGCCAGTTGCCGCACCTATGGTTCGTGAACCTGACCGACAACCAGCTCACGGGAATGCTGCCCAATGCCTGGGGCCAGTTGCGCAGCCTACGCCAGCTCTACCTCTCTAACAATAAGCTCCAAGGCCCACTGCCCGACTCGCTGGGGCAACTGGCCGAATTGGGCTACCTGACCCTGAATCACAATCAGCTCACGGGCCCGCTGCCCGCTGCCTGGCAGGGCCTGCGGGGCCTACAGCAACTGCACGTGGAGGACAACCAGCTCAGCGGCCCGCTGCCCGAGGCCCTACCCGTCGTCGAGCTTTACCTGGACCGCAACCGCTTCGGCGGCACGGTACCGGCCTCCTACGCCACCTCCCCGACGCTGCGCACGCTCTCGCTCAACGAGAACGAGTTCACCCAACTGCCCAACTTCAACGTCTCACCTAATCTGGCCCAGCTGCGGCTCTCCATCAGTGACAACTGGCTGGAGTTCGACGCGTACGAGCGCAACCAGCCCACGGCCGACGCCGGGCGCTGGTACTACTGGAACTACTCGCGTACCCAGCGCCAGCCCCCGGCCGTCACCAAGCAAGTGGTCAACGGCGGGGCGGCGCAGTTGAGTGGGCGCCTGGGCGGGGCCTACAACCACTACCAGTGGCAGCGACAAGTGGCCGGGCAATGGGTGGAGATACCCGGACAAACTACTCCCGAACTGAGTTGGGCGGCCGTGACGACGGCCGAGTCGGGGACCTACCGTACGCGCGTGACCAGCGACTGGGTGGGGGGCATCACGCTCTACTCGCGGCCCCTGGTACTGGATGTAGTGCCCTACCGCCCGCTGGCTCAAAATCGTCCAGACGATACGAACAAAGGCTTGGCCACGCCGCTAGCGGCACCCCTGCGCCTGGCCGCCGACACGGCCCGCACGGGCGACATCAACTTCGTGCGTTCCTGGAGTCCGCGCGTAGCCCTGACCGATTCGAGCCGCGTGCGTCGGGCCCCGGTCGACTCGGTGGCCGCCAGCACCCAGTACCTTGATGGGCTGGGTCGCCCCATCCAAACGGTGCTGCACCAAGCCTCAGCTGGCCGCCGCGATATGGTGCAGCCCCAGGCCTACGATGGGCTGGGCCGTGAGCCGCGCCAGTACCTGCCCTACGCCGCCGCGCCCGTAACCACGCGCCAGGGCTACCACGCCGATGCGCTGGCGGCGCAGTACGCCTTTTACCAGCGTACGGGCCCCGTGGGCGGCATCGGCCCGCTGCCAGCCAGCGACCCCACCGTAGGGGTGGCGCGCACGGGGGCCGCCTACGCCGAGACGCAGTTTGAGGCCTCGCCCCTGAACCGGGTCACGGCTCAGGGCGCGCCGGGCGAGGCCTGGCAGCTCACGGCGGGCCATATTGTGGAGCGGCAAGAGCGGCCCAACACGGCCCAGGATTCGGTGCTGCGCTTTGTGCCCGGCTACGACCCCAGGAGCCGGGACCCCGGCTACCAGGGCTTCTATGCCCCCGGCGAGCTCTGGGGCACGGACGTCGCGGATAGCCACGGCCCGAACGAGCCCGGCGCGCAGGGCTACCGCACCCTCGAGTGGAAGGACAAGCTAGGCCAGGTCGTGCTTAAGCAAGTGGAGGCCAACCGCACGGGTACAACCCAGACCGGCCTGCGCAGCCGCTGGCTGCGCACGGCCTACGCCTACGACGACTTCGGGCACCTGCGCTACGTGCTCCAGCCCGAGGCCAGCCGGCGCGTACTAGCGCTGGGCGACCAAGCGGCCGTGCTGCCGGCCAGCGCGCTGCCCTTCCTGTTCCACTACCGCTTTGATGGGCGCGGCCGCCAGATTGCCAAGCAGGTGCCCGGCCAAGAGGACGAGACCCTCGTGGTCTACGACCAGCTCGACCGCCCCGTGCTCAGCCAGGACGCGGCCCAGCGCCCGCGCCGGGAGTGGAGCTGGACCAAGTACGACGCGCTGGGCCGTATCATCCTCGCGGGCCTCGTCACGCGGGGCGATACGCTGGGCCAGGTGAGCCTGCAGGCGCTGGCCACGGCCGACACGGCCACGGCCCACCAGTACGAGCAGCGCACGGCCGATAAGGCGACCTACCCGCACTTCCTGACCACCGACCAGAGCTTTCCGAAACTCGGCCAGCAGGGCTTTGGGGCCGGGCAGGTGTTGAGCATCACGCACTACGACGACTACGACTTCGACAACGACGGCCCGCCCGACGCCACTTACAATGCCAGCACGGACAGCCGGTTTCCGAGTGGACAAGCCCCGGTGGCCGACGCGTTGCGCACCACGGGGCTGACCACGCGCACCAAGACCCGGGTGCTGGGCGTGGCCGAGGACGACCCCAACCAGGGGGCGTGGCTCACCACCACGACCTTCTACGACGAGCGCGCGCGCCCCGTGCAGGTGCAGACGATTAACGCCCGCCTGGGCTTGGACCTGCTCACCACCCAACTCGACTTTACGGGTAAAGTAGTGCAGAGCGTGGCCGTGCACCAGGGCCCCAGCCATGACCCCGTGCAGGTAGCCGAGTTCTTTACCTACGACCACACGGGCCGCCTGCTTACCACCCGGCAGCAGCTACCTGACGAGGCGCGTCCAGCTCTGCTCGATAGCGTGAGTTACAACGAGATTGGCCAAGCCGTGCGTAAGACCCTGGGCACGGGCCGCCTGCGGCAGGAGGTGGACTACGCCTACAACATCCGGGGCTGGCTCACCAGCCTCAACGACCCCTACCAGCCCAATAAGCAGGACCTGTTCAACCTGAGCCTGCACTACGAGCGGGGCTTCACGCCAGGCTACGAGCAGTACAACGGCAACCTGACGGGCCAGACCTGGCGGGGGCGCGACGGGGTGCAGCGGGCCTACGGCTACGTCTATGATCCACTCAACCGCCTGCTGCAAGGCGACTTCGTGGCCCGCACCACTACCACGCCCGCCACGCCCAGTGCGGGGCTCTGGAAAGCGGAGGAGGACAACTACCGCCTGAGCTTCGTGAGCTACGACGACAACGGCAACATCCTGACCTTGCGCCGCCGGGGCCTCCTGCAGAACGCCACCCACGCGCGCAGCAAGCAGTACGGGGCGGTGGATAATCTCACCTATGCCTACCAGGGCAACCGCCTGCTCGCCGTCGATGATGCCATCACGGGCAACCAGCTGCCCCAGCCTAAGAGTTACCACGGCGCGCCCACGAGCTTGGCCGGCGACTTTCAGGAAGCCGGCGTGAAGCTGGGCGAGGAATACCTGTATGACGCCAACGGCAACCTGACCCAGGATAAGAACAAGGGCATCACAGGCATCGTCTACAACCACCTGAATCTGCCCCGCCAGATTCACTTCGGGGCGGTGGGCGATAGCATCGTCTTCCGCTACACGGCCGCCGGGCAGAAGGTGGCCAAGCTCGTTTACCAGACCGGCAAGGCCACGCCCCTGCGCACCGATTACCTCGGGCCCTATCAATACGAGCAGGACTCGCTCAAATTCTTTCCCCACGCCGAGGGCCGGGTGCTGCGCTTCGTCGCCTACGATGCCGCCCGCCAGACGCGCGTGAGCTACCAGCGCGAGTTCACGTTCAAGGACCACCTGGGCAACCTGCGCCTGGCCTACCGCGCCGGCCAGACCCGCACCTACCTGGCGAGCCTCGAACAGGACGAGCCCACCCGCAAGCGGGAAACCCAGCAATTCGACTCGCTGAGCGTAAGCCCGCCCATCGCCGTGGCCACGCCCTACGCGTTGGGCCAGTACGCCGCCCGCCTCACTGCGGGCGGGGCTAGTCCGCAGCCCCTGGGGCCGCTCACGCAACTCACCGTGCAGAAGGGTGACTCCTTGCGCGTAAGCGTCTCGGGGCTCTATCCCCAAAAAGTCAACAACCCCAGCTTCGCTTTCTCGCTGGCCTCCTTCGTGGCTAGCCTCGTGCAGCCCGCCAGCAGCCCGAGCGGGGTGGATGGCAGCCGACGCGGGGGCCTGCCGCTGCTGCAACTGGGTCTGGGGGCGGGCGTGGCCGCGCTGCCCCAACTCCGGGATGGGGTGCCCAAGGGCTACCTTCGGGTGCTGGTCTTCAACCAAGATTCGGCCCTTATTGACCAGCGTACACTGCAACTTACCAAAGCGGCGCTGGGCAACTACGAGGTGCTGCACGATACGCTCACTATCCGCCGCGATGGCTACGTGAGCGTGTACGTGGGCAACGAGAGTGCGGCCGATGTCTACTTTGATGAGCTGCGCATCGAGCACCGCCAGGGCCTGCAAGTGCAGGAGACGCAGTATGACCCTGCTGGGCTGGAACTGGCTGGACTGGCCCGGCCCTCACCTAGTATTCAGGGGCTCAACAATTACCGATTCAATGGTAAGGAGTTTCAGATGGATTTGGGCCTGGCCTGGAATCATCAGGACTGGCGCTTCTTCGACCCGCAGCTACTACGCTGGCATTCTGTCGATAAGCTTACAGAAAAAAGCCAAGAGAATTGGTCCCCATATCAATTTGGATTCGATAATGCTGTGCGTTATAATGACCCTGATGGTCAAGAGGTAATTGTAGAGGATAAGAAGCAGCGAAAAGAAGTTGCTAAATGGATTAATAGCAGAGCAGACAGCAAATTTGCTTTTAATCGCAAAGGGGAATTATACCAAAAGAGAGTCGGAAATGGAAAAACAGGTTCTGCTTATTATTCTGAGCGCCTAAATACCGCAATTGCCAGTGATGGAAAAATAAAAATAGATATATCCAAAATAATTACTTATGGTAAAGGTAAAGGTGCTTTTGTCATAGACGTAGACGCTCCGGGAATTGGAGGTGGTACTACTAGGAAAATAGTTGGCACCAAAAATGCGCTAGTCACAATATCTGGTACGCAACATCAAACAGATGGTGAAAATGGTAAGTTTATACCAAGCACCCCATCTGATTTGTTAGTTCATGAGTTAGTCGGACATGCTATTCCATATCTGTCTGGAAAAGATACAGGTAATGCAATAGAAAATGAAAATAAGGTTCGGAGACAGCAGCCTGCTCCTAATAATCAGTTAAGAAAAAGTGATCCATATCATGCTGAATAATTTGTGTATGAATTTTATTATTGGTCTCTCCGTATTAGCATTGTCGCTTTTCAATTTCACAGCTTTTGCTCAAACAAAAAATATGGCTGAGCAGGCTAGGATAGATGAAAGAGCTTTTTTTGATGTCTGGCGTAAAGATAGCCTGGGTTGTAATGGTTTTAGGGATAATAACGCAAGTGCTTTGAGTAATGATAAGTACAATATAATTGGTCTAAAATATGAATTGCTAATTAATTTGCTAGGAAAACCTAAATCAAATATTGTATCTAGTGAAGAAGTAATTTTAACTTATCCGCTTAACTGTACTGATTTGCCAGTATTACAACAAAAGGAAAATCCAAATATAGTAAATAAAGTCCGACATAATCGAGGCGCTCCAGGTAATGTAAAATTTCTAATTATAGAAGTGCGGCAAGGCAAGTGTGTTTCTGCAAGTATTTTACAGTCATAATTACATACCCCACTTACAGTCAATGACGAAAACCAACCCTCATCTTGGAAGGGCTGGATGACGTGGAACGGCAAGTGCAGTGCGACGACGACTGTGCTCCAGCAACTCAAGCACCACCTGAGTACCAAGGGGCAGGCAGTGTTGTCGAACCGCAGCACCGACCTATGGAAGACGCTATGGTTTTGGAGCGACTTGTTGCAAAGGAAGCAGTGGGACCCGCTGCGCACCTGGCTGACCCTCCCCACGACGGCCACCGCCGCTCTGGGCTCCCCTGCTACGAGACGATGCCGCCCGCGGCCCCGCCGAAGCCCTGAAGCAGCTGGCCACGTTGGCGCCCACAACTCCCAGCCAGGCTCTGGCAGCCACGGTGCAGGTGTTCAACGCCTTGGCGGCCCTGACAGGCCATGTACTTTCTGCCGGTGATGCTGGGGCCAGCGCCAACAGCAGGAAGTACACTGCTGTCAGCAGCTAGTGCAGCGCGAAGACTTGGTACTGGGTCTCAATCCAAGCTGGATCAGCAGGCAAATACTAGCACAGTGGCCGGTAGGCACTGAGAGTAGACGCGTAGTGCCTAGCACTTTGTTAGCCAATCACTACGCGGTCACATAACTCTAGCCTACGAGCCTCGTGCGGTAAGTATCACCCCGCAGCACAGCCACCAAATCCGGCCCCCGTAATTGAAGCGTAGCCACCACCTGAATCGGCTGGGCGCTCGCATTCTGGCCGTAATTGCGAGGACTCATTGACCGGCTGCTGGCGGCCCCCCCGGAGCCAATGCTACTGCTCAAGCCGCTGCTCAGGCTTTTGCTGGCAGCGGAGGCGATACCGGCTAGTGCCACGAGGCCCACGCCGGCCGCAATAGCCAGCGGCCCGCCGGCCGGACTCTCGAAGAGCGTATCAAGGGCTTGCTTGCCAATCCCAATCACAATGAGCTTCTGCCCAAAATCGCTCATGAAACTAGCCAGCGATTGCAGGACGCCGGCAAACAGCCCCTGCATGGCATCGCCTAGGGTAGCGGCCCCGGTGGCAAAGCTACCAAAGGCATCAGCCGCCTGCGCGGCAAAGCCAGCCAGCAGTGGGCCGACCGAGTTGCTGAGGCTCTCGCCGAGCTCGCCCATTTGGGTATTGAAGTCGAGCTGTGATTGCTTGACCGGCTCAAACGCGGCGCGTAACTCCCCACCACCTGCGGCAATCTGCTGGGCAGCGGCGCCAAAAATGGCGCTGTAGTCGGGCAGCGCTGGGGCTGGTATGTCATCAAACTTGATGTCGAACTTAGCTACGGTTTGAGGAAGCGCTAGCTTGGGTGCATTCACCTTAAAATCAGGCGTTTCAAACAGCTTTTCGCTGCCCTTCACACTGCGGCCGTTCAGCAGCGTGTTATCGCCCAGCGTGTTGTTGAGGTTACGCAAGTCAGCCACCAACTTCTGCACGGCAGCGCTGGCTGGCGAGAAACCTGCACCAATGAGCTTTTTGATACCTGACTCGGTGGCCGACTGCCGGTTCTTGAGGTAGTCATACTGGTCACCCAGGGCCAGGCTCTCGTTGGCCACCGTGCGCAGACTCTTCTGCACTTCAGCAAGCGCTTTCTGCATCTCCTTGCTGCCCACACCCAGTTCATTGAGCTTTTTGAGCTGCTCCTCGAGCGAAGCAATTAGCACATTAGCAGCCGCAATATCCTGGTCGAATTGCAGCGTAGGCTTCGCCTCTTTTAGCGCTTTAATACGCTCTTCCAACTTGGCAATCTTGCCGGCTACAGCATCAATGTTGCCACCAAAGAAATCAATGCCTTCGGCGCTACCATTAAATACATTGGCCGCGGCGCTATTCAGTAAGGCCAGGTTGGCGCGCAGCTGCGGAAACACGGCATTGAACTCCGTGGCCGACTTGCTCAGGGCTAGGATAGGGTTGGCCTCCTGCACCCGCACGGTAAAGCCGAGCAGGTTGGCGAGGGGGTCGATAAGGCCGTAAAACGCCTGGCTGGCCCCACGAGCGGCCTGGCTGAAGTCGCCCGTCAGCACATTGGTCACCCCGCTCACGGCCCCGGCCAGCACGTCGAGCGCCCCGCGGGTGGTGACGGCCATTTGCCGGAAGGCCTCGCGCATAAATGTCGCGGCCGAGGCCATTTCGCCCAGGCTGGCCGAAGCTTCTTTGCCCTGAATCTTGAACCCGGCCCGCATGGTGGCAAACGCCTCCCCAATGGCGGCCGCCGCCGAGCTAGCCGAACTGGCCAGGTCGCGGAAGAGCGTAGCCCCCTCGCCCTGGAAGTACGCCGTCAGGTCCGCCCAGTTCTCGTAAATCAAGTAGGCCGCTGCCCCTACGGCCGCCGCAGCGGGCAGCAACGGCCCCAAGGCAGCCAGCGAGCTGACGCCCAGTACCTCAAAGCCGGCCGTGATAGCTGGCAGGGCCGCGCCCAACGTGCCCACGGCTACAAGTACGGGGCCGGTAGCGGCCGCAATGCCGGCCAGCCCGACCACGAGCCCCTGGGTAGCGGGCGAGAGGCTGGCAAACGAATTGCCCAGTGCCTCGACGCCGTTGCTCAGCTTTTCGGTCACGGCCGGCAGGTTGAGTGCTTTGCTGATGCCGTCGCCGAACTTAGCCATACTCTGCGTGGCGGTCTGCGCCAGGTTCTCAAACGAGTTGGCCAGCCCGCCCGTCACGCGCGGCAGCTTGGCCAGTTCATCGGTGAGCACGGCAATGAAATCCTGACTGCTCTTGCCCTGCTTCGCCAGGCTGGCCGAGATAGCCTCGCTGTCAATCGTGCCGTAGAGCTTGAGTAGCGCCTGGCTCACGGCCGGGGCCGCTTCAATGATGGGCCGTAGGTCCTGGCTGAGCACCTTACCCTTGGCGCTGAGCTGGGAGAGCTGGGTCGTTACGCGGTCGAACTCGCTGGTCCCGCCGCCGGTAGTGGCAATGGCGTTGGCAAATTCTTTCAGGGCCTTCGCCGACTGGCCCGCACTGAGGCCCACGGCCCGCAGACGGATATCGCCCTGCACGGCTTGCTCGAAGCCGATGCCGGGCGCCTTGGCAATGCCCTCCAGCTCCTTCAGGCGCTCAGTAGTGGTGGCGGTGGCGGTCTGCATAGCGTTGAGGCCCGCCGCGCCGCTCTTTGCTAGCTCGGCCGTCGTGATAGCGTTGAGCCCGCGCTGGAGCCCGTCGAGTTTGGCGCTGGCGGCTACGGCCAATACCCCGAAGGCGGCCAGGGGCGCGCTCACGTACTGCGTGAGGCTGGTGCCCACGTTTTTCATAGCCTCACCAGCCTGCCGTAGGCCCTTAAGGTCGCGGTTGGCCTGGGCCATTGCCGCCCGAAAACCCGAAATTTCGGCGCCGAGTACGACGGAAACGCTTGCTAAAATATCTGCCATAAGTACCCCAATCTCCGATTGGGGGCGACGGCCTGCAACACCTGGCGGGGACGGGCGGGGACCGCAGTCATTATAGGGAGGGGTAGGGGGGCAAAATCCTTCGTGCCAGTCTACGCCACACCGTAGCTCCCAGTGAAATTTTCACGCGTGCAAAATTCACAAGGGGGGGTAGGCCCCGCGCTGGGCCAGCAGGCCAGCTCAGCGCGAAAAACCGAGTTTTTCGGAATAACGACCCCGGAGTTACCCGCCTTATTTCGCTTAGCTGGCATGCAGCAGAAAGGCCCCTGGGATGAGTGAAAAGGCATTTTTTTGGCGAGGTTTTGCTATATAGAACCGACCAAACTTTTTACCCTCAATTATGCACGCGCGTGTTTGCGACTCTACGCTACGGTGTAGGAGTGGGATTGCCTAAGGATTTTGACCCCCTACCCCCTCTTAGGGTACAATCTTGACCTAAAATGCCCTTTTTTGGCCTAAAAATACACTTTTTTAGGTAGTTTGGCACGATAGACAGGAGCTTCCTGCCTTAGCCTGAACATTAGCTGGTGGGTGATGGAGTGAAGTCCATAGTGGTTCCGACCGCCTGGCGGGCGGCCACCAGCTTGGCGGCCCGTCGAGCGGCCCGGCGCTGCTGGCCGGGCCGCATGTTGTCGGGGTGTTCGCGCTGCCACTTCAGAATAGCGGGCCGGCGCTTGAGCGAGCGCACACGCTCTCGCTCGCGGATAATGGGTGCGTGGTCAGGGTGATGCCGTAGGGCGTGGCTCTCGGCCGCCCGGCAGGCCTTGCAGGTGTTGCGGTGCTTCTGCTCGGCCTTGCGGAAGGGGAAGCGTTCCAGAGGCTGCTCGACACCACATTTGAGGCAAGTCTTAGCTGTGGCAGGGGCAAGGACATCGGTCATAAGTGCTACGGAACTTGATAAAATATAATCTGTGAAAAAACAGTCTAACCTGACAGCGTGAAAAATTGACTGGGAGCTACGATGTAGCCGTGAGGGTGCCCAAGGATTTTGCCCCCTACCCCTGCTCAGGTGCGGTAGGGCGGTTGAAGGGGTACAGGGGGTAATAGTTTTCGTAAGCAGGCGGGCCGGGATGAAGCAATAGGGTAAGCCCTTGCTCGGGCAGCACGAGCTGCTGGGGAGGGAACTTGATGTGCTTAATCTTGGCGCGCTTGCCCGGGTACCAGTCGATGTTGTGCGGGGCCTCTGGGCGAAGGTCGAGGTACCACCAATAGCTGCCGAAGGTGGGCGGGTGCAGGGTAGCGGGCTGACCCGCCCGCAGGTTGAGGGCCGTGATTAGCTCGGGACTGAGGTAGGCCTTGCCTGTGGGCAGCAACTGAAGTTCCGGGGCCGGAAAGGTTGGGGGCGGAAACAGGTGGTCATCGCCTAGGCCGGGCAGCTGCGGTAGCGTTTGCAGCAGGTAAGCCAGCAGCGGGGCGTGGGCCGCCAGGGGCGCGGGGGTTCTGGGGCGGCTGAGCAGCTTGTGCAGCGTCTCGGCCTGGGGCTGCAAGCTCTTGAGCCGGTGCAGCAGCTCAGGCAAATAGCCGGGGTGCAGAAACGGGCGATAGGGGTCGAGAGGCATCGGCGTAGCGCTAGAAGATGGGAGGCTTGGTTGCGGGGCAGGCGCGGTAGCGGCGCTGCTCCTTCTTGGTGACAGCCCGGGCGTGGGCCAGCAGGGCCAGCATTGCCTGGCAGGCTCGCTGCTCGGGGTAGTAGGCGGCGTTCATGCGGCCCTGGGTGGTGAGGGTGAAACGCACGCCATCACGGGCCGTGGGCTGGGAGTCGCCAAGTGCCCGGCAGACAAAGGCGGCGACCCGGGCGGGGACGAGCACCACGTTAGGCTCTTCACCGTCCCCATCGATGCGGACGCGCACCAGGCGGCCGGCGTCGAGGTCAGCCTGCTTGCGCTTATCACGCCGCTTTTCCAGGGCGATGTACTGCTGGTGGGCGCGCTGGTCGGCTTCGGCTTGTTGGTGGGAGGCTAGGAGGTCTTTTGCAGAAAGCATGAGGTTGGGATAGGTTATGTGATGATTTTCGCATCGCCGAAGAAGTCGCGCACGGCTTCCTCAGTCACGATATATTTCTTGCCTAGGCGCCTATGACGTAAGCCGCCTTCTGCTACCGGTAGCGAGAGGTAGTTGTAGGCCATGTTATGGCCACATTTCAGGCGGGTAGTCAGGCGGTCATCGTAGCCTAGGCCCGGCGTGGATTGCGTGCCTAGGTGGTAGGTGCGGGTCAGCAGGTCGGCGAATACTTCTAGTCGCTTTTGTGCAACTGCCATAGCAGTGAGGATACTCAATTGCTCGGATTCGCTTAAGTGGACAGCCACTACTTGGTCGCTGGCTAGGGTCAGCGTAAGACTGGGAGCCACAGTTGAATGAGGTGCCAGTAGCGGTTTTTTGGGTGACATGGTGGAAAAGAAATGCGCTTAGTAACCTATTGTTGTAATGTGGAGCGAGCGCCAACTTGTGGCTGGCGGCCTACTATGGGAGCTAGGAGGTGTTTTGCAGGAAGAATAAGGGTAGAGGCCGTGATTTGATGGGCATTATGAACTAATAATCGTCTCGCCCTCGAAGCGGCGTACATCTCGCTCGGTGATGTGGTATTTCTTGCCGAAACGGCGGTGGCGAATGCCGCCCCGGTGTTCAGCCAATCCCAGATACAGGTAGGCCGTGGTGGGTGAGCAGCCCAGGCGCGCTGTCAGGCGGTCGTCGTAGTCTTTGCCGAGCGTGGGCTTTTTGCCCATGTGGTAGGTGCGGTTTTCAATCTCAGCCGCTTGCGCGCCTCGGGCCTGCTCAAACGCGATACTGGTATGGTAGCCCCGGCCATGGGTAGCCTCCGTACCCAATTGGTTGGTGCGGGTTTCAGATTTGTTCGGCAGCGATTCACCCGCCTCAGCTGGGGCCAGGCCGTAGGCGTGTGCGAGGGCAGGATTTGCCAGCAGGTAGCTGGCGACAGCCGCCACTTGGGCGGGATAAAGGGTAATAGTAGGTGCGAATGTGGGCTGGCTGGTAGGTAGGGATGTTGACATTTGCTGGCGTTTTGGGGCCGGTGGGCGGTGGGGTGTGCTTAGGAATGCCGATGTTTTGGGCAATTGCTACCCGCTGGCCAGCGGCGGCAAGTGCCTAGCAGTGGGCGCATGGGGTGTATGCCGACATCCAAACTCAGGCAGTGGGCAGGAGCAGCTTGCCGTGGGGGCGGCTGCTCGGCTTCAGCTTGCTGGTGGGAGGTGAGGAGGTCTTTTGCAGAAATCGTGGGAGAGGGTTGGGTGAGCGTTATGGGACGATATTCGTTTCGCCTTCGAAGCGGCGTACATCCCGCTCCGTGACGTGGTATTTCTTGCCTAGGCGCCGGTGCGCCAGCCCGCCACGCGTAACTGGTAGCTCCAGGTAGCTGTAGGCCGTTTTGCTACAGCACTTAAGCCGGGCGGTCAGGCGGTCGTCGTAGTCAAGGCCTGCCGTGGGCTTGGTGCCGAGGTGGTAAGTGCGGTTCTCAATCTCAGCTGCGTGCGCGCCCCGGGCTTGCTCAAAAGCGATGCTGGTCAGTAGCTGCTGGTCGGCGACGGTATTCAAGTTTAAGAATACCGCTAGCACCTGGCCAGTGGCCAGGGTGAGAGTCAGAGTGGGCACTGACGTATGCTGGCTGATAGGTGCAGTATTCATCGGCGAATATTGTTGGGGCTGTTTGGAGCGAATAGGAGGTGAGGTGCAACAGATTAGTTTTTGCTAGTTTTCTAAATGTCTACTAACTGTCAATGACTTATGTTGTGTGCAACAGGTGCAACACTTCGGCCCTGATTCCTTATATCACTGCCTGTTTTTGTCTTTTTCTAATACACGTAATCTTAGAAAAAAGCAAAAACAATACAACAGGGGCTACAGAGGAGGTGAAGTGTTGCAAGTGTTGCAGACTGCTATTTCAAGCTCAAGCATATCCAGCCACCGGCTGAGCCAGCATTATCCACCTTCCCCCAGCGTGCTCCTGCCCCTGCTCAAAGTCAGTGCTGAGCTTTTTGTAGATGCTGAGCCACCCCCCAAACTTGTGGGGTGTCATGGCCGCCTCGGTATAGCCCTCGGCCACCCGGAACTCGCTGATGAGCGTATTGCGATAGAGCTTCTGCCCCCGCGGCTGTGCATCCATGAAAGCCACGAAGCCCGCCGAAGTAGCAGCCAGCAGCCGGCGCTGCTCCAGCCCCACGGAAGCCGGCGCGTCGAGCCGCCCGCCGGTGCCCAGATACAGGCAGCAGGCGTGCACCATCAGGGCGTCGAAGCGTGCCCACTCGGCGGCCGGCCAGGCTGTGGTGAAGAAGTTGTGGCCGAACTCGTCACGGGGCTGGCG
>Ga0268353_100122_pt1 | contig 13823 bp, 9 predicted proteins | sample G5R2_NF_18SEP201_FD_190168 | JGI IMG/M metagenome (GOLD analysis project Ga0268353, IMG submission 190168) | Phyllosphere microbial comminities from switchgrass, GLBRC, Michigan, United States - G5R2_NF_18SEP2017_LD1 | ecosystem: Host-associated > Plants > Phyllosphere > Phylloplane/Leaf | place... | reverse complement strand
CGCGAACGGCGCCTCCACCACGGCCGCCGCCGGCCTCATCCAGTACCCCAGCAACAACGGCACCAACCAGCAGTGGCTGCTCTGGCAGCAATAAGCTAGCCGCGCCGCCCTGCCCGCCCGGCGGCTTCCCTTCTCCCTGAAGGCAGCCGCCGGGCTTTTTTCTTTTCCCGAACTATGCTCGAAAACCTGAATCACTTCTCCTTTCGCCGCTGGTTGAGCGTGGCTAGCGTGCTGGCTACCGCTGGCCTCGCGCACGCCCAGGCCCCCGCGCCCGCCACCACCACGGTACGCATCGACGCCACCAAAACCTACCAGACTATCACCAACTTCGCCGCCTCCGATGCCTGGGCCGGCCAGTTTGTGGGCAATTGGCCAACGGCCAAAAAAGAGGCCATCGCCGACCTCCTTTTCAGCACCGAATCCGACGCAGGCGGCCAGCCCAAGGGCATCGGCCTTTCGATGTGGCGCGTCAACCTGGGCGCGGGCAGCGCCGAGCAGGGCGAGGCTAGCGGCATCAAGGACGAGTGGCGCCGCGCCGAATCTTTCCTGACGCCCGCCGGCACCTACGACTGGGACCACCTAGCCGGCCAGCGCTGGTTTATGGCCGCTGCTAAAAAGCGCGGCGTCAAGCAGTTCCTGGCCTTCCTCAACAGCCCACCCGTGTCGCTCACCCGCAACGGCAAGGCCTACGCCACTGCCAAGCAACCCAACCTCGCCCCCGAAAAATTCGGCCCGCTAGCCGAATACTGCGCCCAAATAATAGCCGGCGTGCGCCAAAAAACCGGCATCACCTTCGACTACCTCAGCCCCGTGAACGAGCCCCAGTGGGACTGGAGCGACGGCGGCCAGGAAGGCACGCCTTTTCAGAATACCGATATCGCGGGCATCACCAAAGCGCTGAGTGCCAAGCTAACTGCCAGTAAGCTACCAACCAAAATCCTCCTCACGGAGGCGGGCAAGCTCGACTACCTGTTCACTACTGCCGACAAGCCCGGCCAGGGCGACCAGGTTACGAGCTTCTTCGGCGACAAGGCCGCGCCGACCTACGTGGGCGGCCTGCCGGGCGTGGCCCCCATCATCGCGGGCCACAGCTACTTCACTACTTCGCCCCAGGCGCAGGCGGTGGCTACGCGCCAGCAACTAGCCGCTAAGGTAGCCAGCGTTTCTAAGCTCGGCTTTTGGCAGTCGGAATATTGCATTTTGGGTGATAACGCGGGCGAAATCAACGGTGGTCCGCGCGACCTGGGTATGGCCCCGGCGCTGTACCTGGCCCGCGTCATCCACACCGATTTAACGGTGGCCAACGCCGCTGCCTGGCAGTGGTGGCTGGCCATCTCGCCCTACGACTACAAGGACGGCCTGGTGTATATCGACAAAAGCAAAACCGATGGCCAGTATTACCCCAGCAAAATGCTGTGGGCGCTGGGCAACTACAGCCGCTACCTGCGCCCCGGTGCCGTGCGCTTGGCCGCCCAGCTCGAAGGTAACCCGGCTCCAGCTGGCCCCGGCGCCCCCCTTGTGTCCTCCTACCGCAGCGCCGATGGCAAGCAGATTATTACGGTGGTAGTCAACGACTCGGATGCGCCAGCTAGCCTGCGCCTAGAGCTGACCGGGCGCAAGCTGGGAGCCAGCCAGCCCTACACTACCTCGGCCGCTGGCGACCTGCGGCCCGGCTCGCTGGTGCCCGCCGGCCAAGCGCTGCCAGTGGCTCCGCGCTCCATTACCACGGTGGTGAGCGCGCTGCGCTAGCAACTCTTCTTATTCGTCTCCTTTTCCTTCCCTGACCTATGTGCAGTAAACATCACTTACTCTTGACCTTAGCGGGCGGTCTCCTGCTGGGTAGCCCGCCCGCCCTAGCCCAGCCCAAGCCGCTACCCGCTAGCCGCCACAACGTGCCACTGGACTCCATCCGGCTGAGCGACCCGTTTATCCTGGCCGACCAGCGCACCCACACCTACTACATGACCGGCACCGGCGGGCTGCTCTGGCAAAGCAAGGACCTCAAGCGCTGGGACGGCCCCACCCAGGTAGCCCAGCCCGACCCCGCCTCCTGGATGGGGCCCAAACCCCAGATTTGGGCCGCCGAAATCCACCCTTACAAGGGCAAGTATTACTACTTTGCTACCTTCACAAACCGCGACCTCAAGATTGACGCCGAGAAAGGTGGCACGCTGGAGCGCCGGGCCGTCCACATTTTGGTGAGCGACCAAGCCGCCGGACCCTACCGGCCCATGCACGACGAAACGTACTTGCCGGCCACTAAATCGACGCTCGACGGCACGTTTTGGATTGACAAGGACAAGAAGCCCTATCTGCTCTACTGCCACGAGTGGATACAAAACCAGGACGGCACGGTGGAAAAAATCGCCCTCAAGCCCGACCTCAGCGGCACCACCGGCCCCAGCCAAATCCTCTTTAAAGCCAGCGCCGCGCCCTGGAGCCGCGAAAACCCGCGCACTGGCCCCATTCGGCCCAATAAGGTGACTGATGGCCCCTGGGTTTTCCGCACCCAAACCGGCAAGCTGGGGATGCTCTGGACCAGTTGGGTCTACGATGTGTATACCCAGGGCGTGGCCTACTCGGCCAGCGGCACGCTGAATGGCCCCTGGAAACAGGAGCCCACCCCCATCACGCCGCCCAATTATGGGCACGGGATGCTGTTCCGCACCTTCGAGGGCCAGGACTTACTGGTGCTGCACAGCCACTTGGACGTCAAAGGCGACTACCACCGCGTGCCGCACCTGTTCGCGGTTGACTTGTCGGGCGATAAGCTCGTGCTGGGCAAACCCTATCTTCCGTAAGTCTCTTTTCTTTTCGCTATGATACGCAAGTGCATCGCGCTGCTCGGGGCCTGCTGGCTGCTGGCCGCCCTGCCCGCGCTGGCTCAGCGCCAGCAAGTTCTCTTCAACGCCGATTGGAAATTTCACCTCGGCGACCTGCCCGGCAGCGAGCAGCCCCGCGCCACCGACAAGGCCTGGCGCCCCCTCAACCTGCCGCACGACTGGAGCATCGAAGGTCCGTACAGCCAGGAGTGGGCCAGCGCCACGGCCTTTTTGCCGGGCGGCGTGGGCTGGTACCGTAAGACGTTTGCGATGCCCGCCGGCTTCCGCAACAAGCAGGTGTTCATCTACTTCGACGGGGTGTACAAGAACAGTGAGGTCTGGCTGAACGGCCACTCGCTGGGCAAGCGCCCCAGCGGCTTCGCCTCCTTTCAGTACGAGCTGACGCCCTTTCTCAGTGCCACCGGCCCCAACGTGCTGGCCGTGAGAGTAGACCATCACGAAGTGGCTGACTCGCGCTGGTACACCGGCTCGGGTATCTACCGCAACGTGTATTTGCTGGCCACCGCGCCGGTACACATCCGGCCGTGGGGCGTGGCCTTCACCACGCCTACGGTGAGCGCCAGCGCGGCCACCGGCAAGGTGGCGGTAAGCTTCACCAACGCTTCGGCTAAGGCGGCTAGCGTCACGATTACCAGCTCTTTAGTTGATGCCGAAGGCCAAACCGTGGCCACCGCCAAGCGAACAATTTCGGCCCAGCCCAAAGCCGATGCCACCGCCCGCCTGACCTTGCCCATCAAGCAGCCCGCGCTGTGGTCAGTCAATCACCCCAATCTGTATCGCCTGCGCACCACGCTGGCCGTGGCGGGCCAGCCCGTGGATGAAGTGACCGAGGAAGTGGGCGTGCGCAGCATCCGCTTCGATGCCAACCAGGGCTTTTTCCTGAACGGCGAGAATATGAAGCTCAAAGGCCTGTGCATCCACGACGATGCCGGGGCGCTCGGCGTAGCTGTGCCGCCCGAGGTGTGGGAGCGCCGCCTCAAAACCCTGAAGGCTGGCGGCTGCAACTCACTGCGCATGAGCCACAACCCGCACGCCGATTACCTCTACCGCCTCTGCGACCGCCTGGGTTTCCTGGTAATGGACGAAGCCTTCGACGAGTGGGAACACGGCAAAAACAAGTGGGTAGCCGGCTGGAACGTGGGCACACCCGCGCAGTTTGGCGCGCACGAATACTTCAAGGAATGGGGCGAGCGCGACCTGCGCGACATGGTGCTGCGCAACCGCAACCGCCCCAGTATCATCATGTGGAGCATCGGCAACGAAATCGACTACCCCAACGACCCCTATACCCACGAAGTACTTAACACCGGCCGTAACCCCCAGATTTACGGCAAAGGCTACCTGCCCAACCACCCGCCCGCCAGCGAGATGGGCCCCATTGCCAAGCGCCTGGCCGCCGTAGCGCGGCAGGCCGATGGCTCGCGCCCCATCACGGCCGCGCTGGCTGGGGTGGTGATGTCCAATTATACCGACTACCCCGCCGCCCTCGACCTCGTGGGCTACAACTACCAGGAGTTTCGCTACCCCGAAGACCACCAGAAGTATCCTAACCGCATCATCTACGGCAGCGAAAACGGCATGGCCCGCGACGCCTGGGCGGCCGTCGATAGCAACGCCTACGTGTCGGCGCAGTACCTCTGGACGGGCATCGACTACCTCGGCGAGGCCGGCAAGTGGCCCCAGCGCGCCAACGGCGCGGGCCTACTCGATATGGCTGGCTTCCCCAAGCCCGAGTACTACCTCCGCCAAAGCCTCTGGACCAGCGCCCCCATGCTCTACCTCGTAGCTGCCGAAGCGCCCGCTGCCAGTGCCGCCTCCGGCCGGCGCCCGCGCGGCACCGCCACCTGGAACTGGCCCGCCGCCAGCCAACTCCGCGTGACGGCCTACACCACCAACGAGGCCACCGAGCTATTCCTCAACGGCCAGTCGCTGGGCCGCAAAACCGGCCGCCAGCCTACCTGGGACGTGCCTTTCGCCACCGGCGAGTTATCGGCCAAAGGCTACCGCAACGACAAGTTAGTGAGCGAGATGAAATTAAAAACAGCTGGCGCACCCGCCACACTCCAGCTCACGCCCGACCGCCGCATCCTGCCTGCCAAAACGCAGGGGCTAACCCAAATTGCCGTGCGGGTAGTAGACCAGGCCGGTACTTTAGTGCCCGATGCCACCCACGAAATCACCGTGACCCTCACCGGCCCCGCCCGCCTGCTGGGCATCGAGAACGGTGACCTCGCCAACCACGACAGCCCCACCGCGCCCCAGCATCAGGTGTACCAGGGCCGGCTGTTGCTCTACGTGCAGGCCACCGGGCCGGGCCCCATCCGCGTGGCACTGGCCGCGCCGGGGCTAGCCAGCCAGCCGCTGGAGCTACGCGCTGAGTAGCAAGCTTCGCAAAAAGCCCGGCTAACATAGCCGGGCTTTTTTGTGGCTTTATGGAGCGTCATTTAAGGATACTCGTTGTAAAAACCCGTCCATCATACTGAGCCAACGCAGCATGACAGACGGGGTTTGAGGGTAAGATGTGAGTTGGAGGGGCGCGAACTTGGTGGCGGGCAGGTAGTGAGCTAGGCGTGTTCAAATGGTAAGGAAAAGCATTTTGCGCGGCTACTATCTATCCAGGCAAAAACCTGAGAAATTCCGAGACGTATTTTTCTTAAGTAGTCGGCACGCCTAACATTTTTTCACTTATCTTGCGACACCAAAGCCGGCCAACCCGTGTTGCCTTAATAGTCGGCACGCCTAACAGTTTAACTTCCCACCTTACGTTACTTCCATCATGGAAACTTCGAACAAAGCTGCCGTTAAAGGCGGCGAATTCATTATCAAGCCCACTGAGGCTCAAGACGTTTTCACGCCCGCCGACTTCACGGAGGAGCAGAACATGATGTACCAAACCTGCCTGGACTTTGTGGCCGCCGAAGTGCACCCGCTGCTGGAGCGCCTCGACAACCACGAGGAAGGCCTCATGCGCGGCCTGATGGAAAAGGCGGGCCAGCTGGGCCTGTTTGGCGTGAGCGTGCCCGAGCAATTTGGCGGCCTCGATATGGACTTCCCCACCGCCCTGCGCGTGACGGAAGGCGTGGGCGGCGGCAACTCGTTTCCGGTAGCTTTTGCGGCGCACACGGGCATTGCCCTGCTGCCTATTCTATTCTTCGGCAACGACGCCCAGAAGCAGAAATACCTGCCCGGCCTCACCGACGGCAGCCTGATGGGTGCTTACTGCCTCACCGAGCCCGGCTCGGGCTCCGATGCGCTGGGTGCCAAAACCAAAGCCGTGCTGAACGCCGAGGGCACGCACTACGTGCTGAACGGCCAGAAAATGTGGATTACCAACGCCGGCTTTGCCGACGTGTTTATCGTCTTCGCTAAGATTGATGGCGAGCAGTTTACGGGCTTTATCGTGGATAAAGACACGCCTGGCTTGAGCCTCGGCAACGAGGAGCACAAGATGGGTATTCGGGGCTCCTCGACGCGCCAGGTGTTCCTGAGCGACGCGCAGGTGCCCAAGGAAAACGTGCTGGGCGAGATTGGCAAGGGCCACCTCATCGCCTTCAACGTGCTGAACATCGGCCGCATTAAGCTGGCTGCGGCCTGCCTCGGCGGTGCCAAGGCCACGGCTACCCAGAGTGTAAAGTATGCCAACGAGCGCGTACAGTTCAAACTGCCCATCTCGAAGTTTGGCGCCATTCGCTACAAGCTGGCGCAGCAGGCCATCCGCATGTACGCCGTAGAATCAGCCATTTACCGCGCTGGCGAGGACATCTACCGCAAGGAGCAGGAACTGCTGGCCAGTGGCCTCGGCACCAACGAGGCGCTGCTGGGCGCGGCCCGCGAGTTTGCCGTGGAGTGTGCCATCCTGAAAGTAGAAGGCTCGGAAGTGCTTGACTACGTGACCGATGAGGGCGTGCAGATTTATGGCGGCTACGGCTTTTCGTCGGACTACCCGATGGACCGCAACTACCGCGACTCGCGCATCAACCGGATTTTCGAGGGCACCAACGAAATCAACCGGATGCTGGCCGTCGATATGATTCTGAAGAAGGGCCTGAAGGGCGAAATCGACCTCATGGGCCCAGCCCAGGCCGTGCAGCAGGAGCTGATGAGCATTCCGAGCATGGGCGAGAGCGACGATTCGGCCTTCGCCAGCGAGAAAAAAGCCATCGCCAACATGAAGAAGGCAGTGCTGATGGTGGCTGGCACGGCCGTGCAGAAGTACATGAACTCGCTCGCCAAGGAGCAGGAAGTGTTGATGAACATCGCCGATATGGCCATCAAAACCTACACTGCCGAAAGCACCCTGCTGCGCGTCGAGAAGGAAATCGCCGCCAAGGGCGAAGAGGCCCTGGCCCAGCAGCTCGATATGGCCCGCGTGTATCTCTCCGACGCCATCGACCTAGTCGAAAAATCCGGCCGCGAAGCCATCGCCAGCATGACCGAGGGCGACGAGCAGCGCCTGCTCAGCATGGGCCTCAAGCGCTTCACCAAGCCCGACCTCTTCAACGTGAAGGACGCCCGACGCCGCGTAGCCGCCAAGCTCATCGAAGCCAACGAGTATTGCTACTAATGCCCGGACCGCAGATTTAACGGATGAAACGGATTTCGTGGATACGCCCGCTCCGCGGGCTGACTACGCTAAGTACTCCTATCAAACAGACCAGAAGAAAGCAAAACGGCTGCTCAATAGAGCAGCCGTTTTTGTTATCCGCTACGCATACCCCATTCACTCCAGCATAGTCAGCCCGCGGAGCGGGCGTATCCGCGAAATCCGTTTCATCCGTTAAATCTGCGGTTTATTTGAGTTTGACGGTGTTGAGCTGGAGCGCCGCTGACTTCTTGCTGGGGCGGCTGATGCCAATGATGGTTTTGGGAGTTAGCCAAGTGGTGAAGTCCTTGACGTAGGCGAGCTGCTGGTCATTAGCCACATTGAGCTTGAGGCGCTGCGGGGCGCTCACTACGCCGGTCGGCGCCTGAATTTTGCGCAGGTAAAGGTCCGATTTGCCATCGATGGTTTCGAGCGTCATCAGCTGCACTTCCTCGCCAAAAACCGTGGCCCGGTAACCAATACCTGTGTAGCTATCAATAGCCGGAGCTACCTGGTCCTTGGCAATAATCGTGTGCCAGGTTGGGGTCAGGAATGGACTGTAGCCGAACACGTACAGCTCGCGGGCGTGCACGGGGAGTTCGGGGCCACCCTCCTCGAAGTGGCGCTCGGCAATAATGACCAAATTCTTACTGTCGGTCAAGAGCATATCAGCCAAGTAGATATCGGCCAGAGTCTTCACCTCGGTGCCGGTAGCGGCCGTTATCTCGGAGAGGAAAGCAGGGGCAAATGGCAATTCTTCAGCTAGCTTCAACTTGCTCTCGGCAAAGTCAAAGCGCACCACTTTTAGTCCGCTAAGCTGGCCGGTGCGGTCATTGGCACACAGCGCGGCGGCGTAAAGCTGGCCATCGGGCTGGAGGCTGAACTTGGCATCGCGGATGGTAATGGGCTGGCCGCCAAACGTGCCCCCCACCGGCACGCCCATCACCTGGATGGCCGTGGCCACGCCTACGCGGTCAGCAGTAGCGGGGTAGCGGCGCACGGTTAGCTTCTTCATGCCATCGCCGAGCAGCGTCACATATTGCGCTCCATCATTCGCCAGTAGGATGTTGGGCGAGAAAAAGTCGCCTTGGTCGCGAAAATCATAAGTGCGGTCCAGAATTTTGCTTAGCTTCTGGTCATACAGCGAACCTTCAAGCGTCTTCACCTGCTCCTCGCGGGCTACGTAGCGGTACGCTAGCAAGCGGTTGCCATCGGGCGAGAGGCGCACCACGGGGCGGCGGTCGCGGGCCGGGGCCGTCACGACCACCACAGGCGCACCCTTCTGGCCACCAGCTAGGGTAAAGGGCTGCACAGTCAGGTTCTGGCTCCCCTCATCAGCATGGTGAAGCACTACCCACACTTGCTCAGCGTTGCGCCCGAAAGCTTCTACAGTTTCGCCGGGCGCCACCGGCAGCGTGGTGCTCCACTGTTTTTTGAGGTCAGCACCGTAGCGCTCTACCGCGTAGGCGCTGCCACTCTGGTGCGCTAGGATAACGAAGCCGCTGCCATCGGCGAGGGCCAGCGTCTTCTGCGGCACGCGCTGGTTGTAGCGGTCTTCGCCCTGCTCGGGCAGGTAGCTAAACGCCGTTGACTTTGTTTTTTGAGCTTGTACCGAACCAGTTAGCCCCAGCAAGCCGCACAGCGCCAGGGTAGTTAAACCGAAAGAATAACGCATAAGTAATAGTCGTTGAAAAAGCGCCTTCTCAGGCGTTGAATGCCCCAAAAGTACCTGCTACACCCGATGCCAGCCGCCATTCGCTAAGCAAAAGCGGCGGCCTGGCAACCCCTTCACGCAATCTGGCAGGCGTACCTTTGCAAACAAGCGCTGTTCACCGAATTTTAACATTGAAAAGCGTAACCCTATTGCCGGCCGGCCGTTTAATGGGCGCGCGCTGCGATGGTGGTCAACTAGCCATTCTTCGACTCTTCTTTTCCCACCCAACCTTTAAGTTTTTAATATTCAGTACGAAACCTACTAACTGGCACAGAATTTGGGATAGTGAGTGCCGCTATCCACATCTTATGAAATCAATCCTGAAACTCGGTTCGTTATTCGCCCTCATCATTGCTGGTCGTTACATGCAGCTCGCCCAACCTGCTGCTTCGGCTGGCCTCGCCAAGGCTCCCGTTACGCTCTTCATCCCGGATAACACGACTAACGTGACGCTGACCTCCTACAAGCAGGAGCCAGCCGGCACCATCACCCCCGTTAACCAGCGAAAGAAGCAGGAGCTTCCTCTCACTTGGTTTTAAAGGCTAAGCGGTTTCAGTAGAAGCCGCTTTTTTTATGCCCAATTAGTTTTAGCCAGCGGCTCAACTAGCTTATTCGGCTCCAGTTCACGGCTGTAGCGGGTAGGCTTTCAATGTGCCGTCGAATATTGCCGTGCTCGGGGCGTGCCAGTTCGGGGTCGTCGCTCAAGATAGCTTGAGCGGCGGCCCGGCTTTCGCTCAGGATACGGCCGTCCTTGGCCAGGTCGGCGATTAGCAGGTCCAACACGCCGCTCTGCTGGGTACCCATGAGGTCGCCAGGGCCACGTAGCTTGAGGTCGATGTCGGCTATTTCGAAGCCGTTGTTGGTTCGCACCATTGTTTCAAGGCGGGTGCGGCTGTCTTTACTCAGCTTGTAGCCCGTCATCAGGATGCAGTAGCTCTGGTCGGCGCCCCGGCCCACGCGACCTCGTAGCTGGTGTAGCTGGCTCAGACCAAAGCGCTCGGCGCTCTCAATTACCATCACCGAGGCGTTGGGCACGTTTACGCCCACTTCAATAACGGTAGTGGCCACCATTATCTGGGTTTCTTTCTTGACGAAGCGGGCCATCTCAAAGTCCTTTTCCTCGGCCTTCATACGGCCATGCACGATGCTGATTTGCAAATCGGGAAAGGCGCGGCTCACGCTCTCGTAGCCGTCGGTGAGGTCTTTGTAGTCCATCGTTTCGCTCTCTTCGATGAGCGGGTACACGATGTACACTTGCCGGCCTATCGCCACCTGGTCGCGAATAAACTGAAACACTTTCAGGCGGTTGGCATCGTAGCGGTGCACCGTCACGATGGGTTTGCGGCCGGCTGGCAGCTCATCAATCACACTCACGTCGAGGTCGCCGTAAAGCGTCATGGCCAGGGTACGCGGGATGGGCGTGGCCGTCATCACGAGCACGTGCGGAATCACGTAGGGATTTTTCTGCCACAGTTTCGAGCGCTGCGCCACGCCGAAGCGGTGCTGTTCGTCCATAATAGTCAGCCCGAGGTTGCGAAACTGCACTACGTCTTCGAGCAGCGCGTGCGTGCCCACGAGCATTTGCATAGAGCCCTCGCGCAATTGCTCGTGCAGGATGCGCCGCTGCGAGGTACGTGTACTACCCGTGAGCTTGCCCAGGTTGATACCCAGCTGGTCGGCGTACACTTTCAGGCCTTGGTAATGCTGGTCGGCCAGGATTTCAGTGGGGGCCATCAGGCAGCTTTGGGCACCGTTGTCGGCCGCCATGAGCATAGAGATGAAAGCCACAATGGTTTTGCCCGAGCCTACGTCGCCTTGCAGCAGGCGGTTCATTTGCTTGCCCGCCAGGAAGTCCTTGTAAATCTCGTGAATAACCCGCTTCTGCGCGCCCGTCAGGTCGAAGGGCATCACGTTTTTATAGAAGTGCGTGAGGGTCGGCACTTCGTTGAAAACCTGCCCGGCCAGCGTCACCTTGCGCTGGTCTTTCTGACGCAGCAGCTTGAGCTGAATATAAAACAGCTCCTCAAACTTGAGCCGGAAGCGCGCTTTCTCTAGCAACTCCGGCGATTGCGGGAAGTGAATCTGCTGCAAGGCCTCCGCCTTCCCCATCAGTGCGTAGTGCTGGATGAGCGCCGGCGAGAGCGTCTCGGTCACTTGCGGCAGCGCAATTTTGAGCAGGTCGCTCACCATCCGCATTATCGCTTTGCTGTCGATGCGGTGGTAGTTTTTGAGCTTCTCGCTGGTGTTATACACCGGCTGCAAAAAGCTCTGGCCAGGCTTATGCTCACTCACCTCCTCCAGCTCGGGGTGAGCCATTTGCGGCCGGCCGTTGAACAGCGTCGGCTTGCCGAAGACAATGTATTCCTGGTGGTTTTTAACCACTTTCTCCAGGTAATTCACTCCCTTAAACCATACCACTTCCAGTTCCCCGCTAGCGTCTCCCACCTTCGCTACGAGGCGCTTCTTAGGTCCCTCCCCTATCACTTCGCGGCCGCGCAGCACGCCCTTTACCTGCACGTAAGGCAAGTCATCATGCAGGTCTACAATGTTATAGAACTGCGTACGGTCGAGGTAGCGAAACGGGTAGCGCTGAATAAGGTCGCCGTAGGTAAACAGCCCTAGTTCCTTGCCCAGCAACTGCGCCCGCTGCAAGCCCACACCCCGCAGATACTCTAGCTTGGTTTGAAAAAAATTACTCATGTAATCAGCTGTTAGCTCACGGCTGTTAGCTGCCAGCGCTTTTATAGAGAATGGGTAAGGTAGCCAGCCACACCGGCTGGCCGGAGAGGAAAGGCAGATAATTTACTTCTTATACTTCAATGAGTTAAGCAGCTGTATCATATCATACTTCACGTACTCGATTACCGGGGCTAGCGAGTCGTTGGCGGTGGCAGTACGGAAATACAGCGCCGCCCGAAAAAAGTGCCGGGTACTATCCGTGGTATAAAACTGAAACTGGCTGGGCACCTCCCCTTCCAACTCAAACACCGAGGCGCGCATACCATTGGGCGTGCGCAAAATCTTTTCTTCAATGGAAGTAGCCTTAATCTGGTGTTTGCCAGTTAGCTTGCGGGCATCCTCCATCATCTTATTGTAAAGCTGCGGATTGCGCACCACATTGGTATAAGTTATCTGGATATTAGCGTGCAGCTTAGGATAGTACACGTTGAGCCAGTCGGGCTGCGCCAGGTAAGAAGAATCGCGCAGCACCTTGGCGTCCTGCGAGTACTGGAACGTGTAGGGGTGGCTCCCGCTTAGCGTCCGGTAACGGTGCGGGGGCAGGTCGATGCGGTTGTAGCCCTTGGGCTTAGGTGTGAAATCAGGCGCCGACGAACAGGCGCCCAGCAGCCCGGCCGCGCTGGTCATCAGCAGCGCTAAACCCCAAAAACGGGAAGAACTCATAGTACGCAAAGTTAACCGCAGATTTAACGGATTTAACGGATTGCGCAGATACGCTTGCCGTTGGCAAGCTGGCTAAGCAACTGGCGCTGGCGCAAACGCTACTCAGAAGAGTATGGCGCAGAGAAGTACGCGCTATTTCCTACCAGGCAGCTGCACGACACCTACACTTCTAACCATTATCGAAATCTAAATTCCACTAAAAAGGCCGCCTGCTAAAAGCAGACAGCCCCCTAGTCAGCCTGCGGAGCAGGTGTATCTGTGCAATCCGTTAAATCTGCGGTCTAGAAGGGTAACTGGTCGAGTTCGGGCTCTTGGCGCAGACTTACAGCCTCCTCAGTAGCCTGGCCAGGTGTGTTAGGGGCAGCCCCACCGGGGCGACCGCCGAGCAATGATATTTCCTCGGCGATAATCTCCGTGACGTAGCGCGTCTGCTGGTCTTTGTCCTGGTATTGCCGGGTGCGCAGTTTGCCTTCCACATATACCTGGCTGCCTTTTTTGAGGTACTTCTCGGCCAGTTCAGCCAAGCCGCGCCACACTGAGATGTTGTGCCACTCAGTGCGCTCTACGCGGGTGCCCTGTTTGTCCTTGTAGTACTCATTGGTAGCAAGGGTAAAGTGGGCTACGCTGTTGCCCCCTTCCAGATGCCGCACTTCAGGGTCTTTGCCCAGATTGCCTACCAAAATCACTTTATTTACTCCGGCCATAACGAAATGCTTTATGACGTATGCGACAGCCAACCACAGCTGCCATTGACCACCTAAAGGTACAGTTTCATTTTGTAAATTGCAAATTTTTTTAGCAAATATTTCCAGTTACAATAGCATGAGAAACAACTACTCAAAAAGTGCGTCAGCGCGCATCCTTTAATTGGCTTTCAGCCTGACGCAGGAAGCATCTTATCAGATTCGTGCGACTACTAAGATGCTTCCTGCGTCAGCCTGACAAGCGGGAGAGAACGTCAAACGTGACGCAATTAGCTAGCCCCACTTTGCCAGGTAATTGCTAATCAGCACCGGCTTGGGTAGGTTCTCTATCTCAGCGGCTGAATAAGCCCGCAAGTCAGTATCCCGTAACGCCGCGGCTGGCAATGGTGCCGCTAGCTCCACGGCGTGGAAGCGGGCTTCCAGCTTCTGGTGGCTCAATACATGGCGCAAGGCGGGGGCTGGCCGGTCCTCGGCCACGCGGCTGGTGGCTAGCTGGCCACCCAGCGCCTCCACATGGCGCAGCACCTCGGCGGCAGACAGCTCGGGGCTGTCCGTTTCAGCCAGGGCGAAGTCGTAGA
>Ga0268353_100121_pt1 | contig 13846 bp, 13 predicted proteins | sample G5R2_NF_18SEP201_FD_190168 | JGI IMG/M metagenome (GOLD analysis project Ga0268353, IMG submission 190168) | Phyllosphere microbial comminities from switchgrass, GLBRC, Michigan, United States - G5R2_NF_18SEP2017_LD1 | ecosystem: Host-associated > Plants > Phyllosphere > Phylloplane/Leaf | place... | reverse complement strand
GGAATTTCGCGTGTACGGCTTCAACAAGGACGAAAACCACGGCAACGTGCTGCTGCGCCCCTTTTCCGAGGCGGGCTTCATTGCCGAGCTGGCCGCCAGCCGCGCCGTGCTCACCAACGGTGGCTTCTCGCTGATTTCGGAGGCCGTGTACTTGCACAAGCCGGTATGCGCAGTGCCCATTCCGGCGCAGTTTGAGCAGTGGCTCAATGCCGCCGAGATTGAAAAGCGCGGCTACGGCCGGCACTTTGAAGCCATCACGGCGGCCAACGTGCAGGCGTTTCTGGCTGACCTGCCACAGTTTGAAAGCGCGCTGGCCAGCTACCAGCAAAATGGCAACGAAGTACTGTTTGCCCGCTTGGCCGAGCTGCTGGCCGAGCTAGCGGCCGATGATTCAGCAGACTAGCTCGAGCCTGGGCGGCTACGAAACTGCGCGGGCTTTAGCTCCCGGGCGGCGAGGTCTACAATTTCGGCAATGCGCTTTTGGCGCGTGGCCGGCCGCTTGGCCAGCACCAGCCATTGCATGATGTTGCGCTTGTCGGTGCGGCTCAGGCTTTCAAAGTAGCTGGCGGCTAGGGGCTGAGCGGCCAGCGGCTGGGCCAGGTCGGCGGGCAGGCGCAGCGCTTCTACGTCGTCGAGTAACGCCCAAGCACCATTTTGCTTAGCGGCCTCGATGCTAGCCAGCCCGGCCGGGGCCATCAGGCCAGCGGCCGTCAGCCGCTCGACCTTGGCTTTATTGATTTTCGACCACCCGCTACCGGGCTTGCGGCGGCTGAAAAACTGCCGGTAGCGCTCGCCATCGATAGGCTGCGCGCGGCTATCTATCCAGCCGAAGCAGAGGGCCTCGTCCACGGCCTGGCTCCAAGTGAGCGAGGGCGTGGACGACTGCTTTTTATGGTAAATCAGCCAGACCGACTGCTTTTCGGCGTGGTGCGCTTGCAGCCATTCGCGCCAGTGCTGCGGGCTGGCGGGGCAAAAAGTTTCAGGTGCTGTTTCGGATATCATGGCTTGCGGAAGTAGGCTAAGCTCCTGCTTTCATACCCACTAAAATCAGGTTAACGAGCACCATTCCCACCAGGTGGAAGCTCCCCGTAATGAGCCCGTAGAAGAGCGGGCGGGGCATATTAGGGTTGATGGCGATGTTGACAGTATTAGTGAACAAATAGCCGAAGCCCACTAAGAGCGCAAATCTAAATGCATCGACATAAGAACTTATCTGCAAGGAATATAGTAGCACAGCACAGGTAATGGTAACGAGCAGAGAGCACACCGCAGGGCCGATGATAAAGATGGGCGCCGGCTGTTGGGCGGGCTCGTTTTCTTTGCCTAGCGAAGCGCGGTAAGGCTTAGAGAAAAGCACAAGGTACCACAGCGAACCCAGTAGAAAATAGGCGATGAAAGCGGCCAGCACGCTAAGCCAGTTGATGGTAGTCAAGACATTAAACATCGGACTCGAAGAAAAATGTGGGGTTATGCCCGGCGGATATTCGCCAGACGCCACAAAATTCCGGGCGGCCCCTGACAGCCCTATGTCAGCAGGCTAGCCAGGCTGGCCAAAAAAATCGTGCGCCCGCTGGGCCAACTCGCGCAGGTGCTGCCGCAGGGCGGGTGGCTCCACCACAGCTACGGCGCCCGCGTGCGGCAGCAGCCACGCCGCGAGGTACGGCAGGGAGCCGACGAGCAGCGTCATTTCCAGGCGGCCATCGGCCCCGGGCTGCTCGCTCACCCAGCCATACTGGTGTTTGGTATCGTGCAGGCGCTGGGCTGCCTCGGGCTGCATGACGGCCGCGTGGAAGCGTAGCACCACCTTTTTGCGGCCGCTGCGGGCAGCCTCGGTGGCCCAGTAGTGGTGCAGCGTTTCGGGCCGAGGCGCGAACACTTCGCCGCTGATGGTCAGCTCCCTGATGCGGTCGAGGCGAAAATTGCGGAAGGCCTGCCGCAGCCGGCAGTAGGCCACCATGTGCCAGTGCTGGCTCAGGTACAAGCCAATAGGCTCGACCTCGCGGACGGCGGGCGCGGCGCTGGGGGCGGCTTGATAGCTCAGGCGAGCCACCTGCTGGGTAGCAATGGCCACCACTAATTGTTGGTACGTGCTCGGCTGGCCGGGTTGGCTCAACGGCCCCAGCACTTGGATATGGGGCGTGAGGCTTTCGAGGTGGTCGCGGTCGGGCTGGCGCAATACGGCGCGTAGCTTATCCATCGCTGCGCTGGTAAGCCGGGCGGTGGGTGCGTCGGTGAGGCGGGCGGCCAGCTTTTCGGCGGTTAGCAGGGCGGTGGCCTCTTCGCGGGTGAAGAGCACGGGTGGCAGCCGGTAACCCTCGGCCAGCGAGTAGCCTACCCCAGCCTCGCCGAAGAGCGGCACCCCGGCCAGTTCCAAGGTGCGTAAGTCACGGTATATCGTGCGTAGGCTCACCCCAAAGCGCTCGGCCAAGGCCGGGCCGCTCACCACGCGCCGGGCCTGAAGCTGGAGGAGGATGGCCGTGATGCGGTCAAATCTGTTCATCATATTGGTAAGCGGCAGCCAGCGGTGCCAACCCAACCTTAAAGATGAAGCTACGCCGCTTAACTCCGCCCGCCCGCGGCCGGCCGGGCTACAAGGTTTCGGCCACGGCTCCGGCAACGTTTGCGAAGCCTCGCTAAATTGTACGCCGTTCTCCAAACGAGCGGCCTACATTTGCACTTCCTATCTTTCTTTCAAAAGACATGAGCTACATCGCAGCCATCCATGCCCGCCAGATTTTTGATTCGCGCGGCAATCCGACCGTTGAAGTTGACGTAACCACCGATTCGGGTACCGTAGGCCGCGCCGCCGTACCCTCGGGCGCTAGCACCGGCGTGCACGAAGCCGTGGAGCTGCGCGATGGCGACAAGGCCATGTACCAGGGCAAAGGCGTGCTGAAAGCCGTCGAAAACGTGAACACCAAAATTGCCGAAGAGCTCGTGGGCTTCTCGGTATACGAGCAGGGCCTGATTGACAAAATCATGCGCGAGCTCGACGGCACCGCTAATAAGGGCAACCTGGGTGCCAATGCCATCCTGGGCGTGAGCCTGGCCGCTGCCCGCGCTGCTGCGCAGGAGCTCGGCCAGCCGCTCTACCGCTACGTAGGTGGCGTGGGCGCCAACACGCTGCCCGTGCCGATGATGAACATCCTGAACGGTGGTTCGCACGCCGACAACAAGATTGACTTCCAGGAATTCATGGTAATGCCGGTGGGCGCCAGCTCGTTTAGCGAGGCGCTGCGCTGGGGCACTGACATCTTCCACACCCTCAAGAGCGTGCTGAAGAAGAAGGGCTACAGCACCAACGTGGGCGACGAAGGTGGCTTTGCCCCCGACATCCAGAGCAACGAAGAGGCTATCCAGATTGTGCTGCAAGCCATCGAGCAGGCCGGCTACAAGCCCGGCGAGCAAGTAATGATTGCCCTCGACCCCGCTGCTTCGGAGTTCTTCGAGGATGGCCACTACCACTTCAAGAAGAGCACCGGCGACAAGCTGACGCCCGAGCAGATGGTGAGCTACTGGGTTGACTGGACCAAGAAATACCCCATCATCAGCATCGAAGATGGCCTAGCCGAGGACGACTGGGCGGGCTGGAAGAGCATCACCGACCAAGTGGGCAAGAAAATCCAGCTCGTGGGCGACGACTTGTTCGTGACCAATGTGGACCGCCTTCAGCGCGGTATCGATGAGAATATTGCCAACGCTATCCTCATCAAGGTAAACCAAATCGGTACCCTCACCGAGACCATCGACGCCGTGACCCTAGGCCGCCGCAACGGCTACAAGTCCATTATGAGCCACCGCTCGGGCGAAACCGAAGACTCGACCATCGCCGACCTGGCCGTGGCCCTGAGCACCGGCCAGATTAAGACCGGCTCGGCCTCGCGCTCGGACCGCATGGCTAAGTACAACCAGCTGCTCCGCATCGAGGAAGAGCTGGGCGAAACCGCCTACTTCCCCGGCAAGAAAATGTAGTTGACGCCGCCGGGCTAGCCAGCCCGGTATATGCTGGCTTCTACAGAACGTCATGCTGAACAAAGTGAAGCAGCTCGGCCACGCCGTTGGAATAAGCCCCAACGAAGCGGGCGAGCTGCTCCACTTTGTTCAGCATGACGTTCTTTTGTAGTAGCCTAGCCTCAAAATTCTATGCAGCTTCCCGCCTTCCTTAGCCCTACGCTGCGCGTGCTGCGCAATTTCTACTTCCTCACGGCCGCCGGCTTCGTGGTGTGGATGACCGTATTCGACTCCAACGACGTGAGCAAGCAGTACGACATGTACCACAAGTGGCAGGAGCTGCGCAACGAAAAGGAATACTACGAATCCAACATCAAGCTGGTACAGCAGGACCGCGCCGAGCTGCTCAGCTCGCCGGCCCTGCTCGAAAAATTTGCCCGCGAAAAGTACCTCATGAAGCGCCCCGGCGAAGACGTTTTTGTGCTGGTGCCCAAAGAGGAGCAAGACTAGTTGCCGGCCGCCCTGCCCGCCCGCCGCGCCCTAGTTTTGGCCAGCGCACTGCTAGCCGTGGCTAGCCTGGCCCCAGCCCGCACCCAGCAGCCGCGTCAGCTCCGCCCTACCCAGGCGCAGGTGGCGCGGCGGTTTCTGGTAGAGGTGCTGGCCGCCGGCTACCCGGCCGCCTACCGCCGGCTGGCCCCCGAAGTGCAAGCAGCCGTGCCGCTCGCCACCTTTGCAGCAGCGGCTCGGCCACTGTGGCAGCAGGGCCAGGCACGCGGGCCAGCCATCGAGCTGTACCAAATCGGCACCCGGCTGGGCAATGGCCGCCGGGCCAGCCAGTGGTTTTGCCGATTCTCGTTTGCCAGCGACTCGGCCCAGCCGCGCCGCCCGCCGCCGGTGCTGCTCGAAGTTTCGTTTCGCGACACCACGGCGCGGGCCGTACTGGGCTTTGGCCTGCGGCGGCGCTAATCGGTCTTGCCTTTGGTGAAGTCGAGGTTATACACCACGTTGAGTCGGAAGCCGTTGTTGTTTTCGAACACCTGGCGGCCCGTGGCGGCGTCCTCGTCGCCTTGCAGCGTCCACTGGTTGAGGTAGTTCAGCTCCAACTGAAAATCGTTGGTGAACTGGTAGCCCAGCCCGCCTGAAATCCGGTTCTGATTGAAAATATTCTGGTTCACATTCGGCCCGAAGCCGATGAACAGCTCGTCAAAAAACGTGAAGTACCACTCGTGGTCGTCGATGGCCGGGCCTTGCAGCGCTACCTCGCCGGCCAGCTGGTAGCGGGCGCGGTTCTGGTACTGCCAGGTGGCTACCTGGGTGGGCGCGGTGGGCTCTAGCTGGCCCAGCCAACGCTGCTCCAGGCGCAGGCGGTGCGCTAGATGCAGCCGGCCATAGTCGGCTCCGAAGGTAATATCCTCGTAGGCACGGTGTTCGGGCGTGGGCTCGCCCAACTCGGCGCTGGGGTGCTGGCCATAGGTATACGTGGTGAAATTAGTGTAGCCACCGCCCAGCTTCACGTCGTGCGGCAGGCTATAAATGCCACCCAGGCGCAACAACAGCTGCTGCGGGTCGGCCCCGAAATTCACCCGGCGCACCTGCGCCTCGGTGTGAATGGCCCACCTTTGGGCCACTTTGTGGTCGCCATTATAGGTAAACCAACCCAGCGAGTTGCGGTCAACCAGCCGGGTATTCTGCGCGGCGGCGGGTGCAGCGGTCAGCGCCAGCAAACTGGCGGCGGGCAGAAAATAGTAGCGTTGTAAAAAATGCATCTGCCTCCCTTACGGAATTTAGGCAATCTCGGGGCTTTTCTTAATGAACACCTGTTAAATCACCGGCGCATTCCATAGACTATCGAGTACCGGGGCGGCTTTTCTCAACCGGCACTTGTTAAACCGTCTGTCATGCTGAACCCGCGAGGCATTCTATCGCGTCAGAACAAGTTGTTCAATGGTGATAAACTGCTTCGCGGGCTCAACATGACAGCTAAAGGAAGGCGTATGCCAGTAGCTCAGCCGGGCAACGAGATTTTGCCGAGGCTAAGCGATGGGTGGCCAGCCAGCGTCTCATTGGCCAGCACGGCGAAGAGCAGTGCCTCTTTGGCATCGGGGGGTATACCGGCTTCGGCGGTGCTCAGCAGGCGAGAGGTGGGCAGGTGGCGGGCCAGCGCGGCCAGCAGCGTGGCGTTGTGGGCGCCGCCGCCGCTTACGAGTATTTCGGCTGCTGGCGCGGGGCCGAGGTAGTGGCGGGCAGCTTGCCCGATGGCGGTAGCCGTTAGCTCGATGAGGGTGGCTAGCTGGTCGGGCGCAGGCAGGTTTTCTGTGGCGGTAAGCCGTTGGTTCTCGTGCAGGTAGGTGGGTGAAAACAGCTCCGGGCCGGTAGTTTTGGGGAAGCCAGCGCTGAAAAAAGGCTGGTGCAGCAGCGCCGCCAGCAGGCCGGCGTGGGGCTGGCCCTGGGCAGCCAGTAGGCCGCCCGCATCGTAGGCCCAGCCGGGGTAGTGCTGGCGCACCACGTAGTCGAGCAGCGTGTTGGCGGGGCCGGTGTCGGTGGCCTGGGCGGGGCCGCCGTCGGCGGGCAGCAGCGTAAAGTTGGCAATGCCCCCCAGGTTGAGCAGCAAACGGTTCACGCCCGGCTGGCGAAAAAGCAGCTCGTCGCCAAACGGGGCCAGCGGCGCGCCTTCGTAACCGGCCGCCACGTGCTTTTGCCGAAAATCGGAGAGTGTCAGAATGCCCGTGAGCTGGGCTAGGTGGTCGCCATCCCCGATTTGCAGCGTGGCGTGGTGCGGGAAGCTGGCCCGGCCGTGCTGGTGGCGCGGCGCGTGCCAGATAGTTTGGCCGTGGCTGGCCAACACGTCGATGGCGACGGGCGGCAGCTGCCAGGTTTCCAGGCAGGCCAGCACAGTGGCGGCGTGGTGGCGCGCTACTTCGGCATGCAGCAGCACCACGTCTTCGAGCGCTACTGTGGGCTGGCTGATGGCTCGCAGCCGCTGCTGAAAATCAGCACTGTACGGCACGGTGGCGAACTGCTCGAGCACCACGTGCAGCGTGGGGCCGTGGCCCGAACAGCGGCACAGTGCCACGTCGAGGCCATCGAGCGAGGTGCCCGACATGAGGCCGATGATGCGGCGGCTGGGCTGCTCGGCCACGGACAGCAGGCGGGCTAGCTGGGGGTTCATGGGGTGGGCGGCGGGGTGGCGGAGCCGCTGGCTAGTTTGGGGTTGTCGTGGTGGCGGGTGGCATCGCGCTGGGTTTTCTTGGCCAGGTTGCGGGCCATTGCCTCAGTGAGGTCGACGCCGGTCTGGTTAGCCAGGCAGATGACGACGAACAGCACATCGGCCAGCTCATCGCCGAGCTCGCGGCCTTTGTCGGAGTCCTTAAACGACTGCTCGCCGTACTGCCGGGCAATAAGTCGGGCCACCTCCCCTACTTCCTCGGTGAGAATGGCCAGGTTGGTCAGCTCGCTGAAATAGCGCACGCCGGTAGTTTTTATCCACTCGTCGACGGTGGCTTGGGCTTGTTCGATAGTCATTATAAGGGCAGTAAGAAACTAGGCGGGCGAGTCGAGCACAATGGTTACGGGGCCGTCATTGAGCAAACTTACCTGCATATCGGCCCCGAAAATGCCGGTGGGCACAGCCTGGCCCAGCGCCTGGGCCACCAGTGCCACGAAGCGCTCGTAGAGCGGCTCGGCCACGGCGGGCGGGGCGGCGCCCGCGTAGCTGGGGCGGTTGCCCTTGCGGGCATCGGCCAGCAGCGTAAACTGGCTCACAACCAGCACTTGGCCGCCCATATCAAGGACGCTGCGGTTCATCTGGCCGTTATCGTCCGAGAAAATGCGCAGGTTGACCAGCTTGCGCGCCATCCAGGCCATGGCGGCTTCATCGTCGGTGGGGGCGCAGCCAGCCAGCACCAGCAGGCCGGGACCAATCTGGCCGGTGATGCGGCCTTCGACCGTGACGGCGGCTTCTTTTACGCGTTGAATAACCAGGCGCATATTAGTACTTGTCAGTAAGTTTTATTTATCCGCGCGGGCGCACAAACAGCTGATAGGCCGCTGAGCGCCCACGTCTACCGCTTGATTTTTAAGCTATCCAAGTGGTGCTGAAAGCGGCGGGCAAAAGCCTTGTGCTGGGCAAAGGTCTCGCTAAAGTCGGAGAAGCCGCTACCATCGGGGCGGGCGCAGAAGAACACGTACTGGTGGTGCGCGGGGCGCAGCACAGCATCCAGCGCCTGCGGGTAGGGCGTGGTGATGGGGCCGGGCGGCAAGCCCTTGTGGCGGTAGGTATTGTAGGGCGAATCCACTTTTTTGTCCACGTTGAGCACGCGCTTGCGGGTGCCTAGGCCGTGCAGGGGCCACAGCAGGGTGGGGTCGGCTTGCAGGGGCTGGCCACGGCGCAGACGGTTGAGGTACACGCCCGCAATGATAGGCTTGTCGGTGGGCTGGGCCGTTTCGCGCTGCACGATGCTGGCCAGCACGGCCACCTGCACGGGCGTCATGCGCAGCGAATCAGCCTCGGCCATCCGCCGGGGATTCCAGAACCGGCGGTGCCGGGCGGCTACCGAATCGAGAAACGCGGCGGCCGGCGTGGGCCAGCACAGCCGGAGCGTACCGGGGATAAACAGCGTGCGCACCGTAGCCGTATCGAGGCCGTAGCGGTTCAGCAGGTAGGTATTATCAGCCAGCAGGCCCTGCAGCCGGGTGGTATCGGTGCTGAGCTGGCGGCCGGCCTGGCGCGGCAACTGCGGCAGGTAGTGAAAGGGCTTGAGGGTGAAAACCAACGTATCCTGGCGGCCGCTGGCCAGCAGGCGCAGCAGAGCCAGGTTGCCCAGGCCGGCGGGCAGGGTGTAGCGACCGGGCTGCACGGGGTGGGCGGGCGTGCCGTAGCCCCACCAGTTAGCCACCCGGGCAAAGTCGGCGGGCCGGGCCAGCAGGCCCGGCCGCCGCAGCGAGTCGAGTACGGCCTTCAGTCCCACCCCGCGCCGGATGTATAGGTAGGCCGGGCCCTCAACGGCGGCGGGCACATTGGGGCGGTATAGCAGCTGATAGGCCAGCGCGGCCGCGCCAGCCAGCACTAGCAGCAGCCCCGCCGCCAGCACGGGCCCGGCCCGGCGCCACCAGGGGCGGGGCGCTGGCGACGCGGGTGCGGGAAGCGGGGCGAAGGGTTCGGTCATAATTAGTCGGGAGAAGTGGGCAAGGGCCAACCTCGCCAAAATTACGGTTCGGCTTCGCGGTTTGCGGGCAGTGGGCAGGCGGCTACCCGGCCGCCTGCCCACTGCCCGGCCACGGCCGCTTCGCAAGCAGGTTCTGGAGCACCTAGTGCTAGCGGCCAGCCGCCGGCCTTGCTTGTAGATTTTAGATTCCAGGCGGCTGGGTAGGCTTCGACGACGGAACCAGGTATTTTTTACTAAAAAAGACCTTCGGGGTGGCCGTAGGGCTACCTCGAAGGTCTTTTTGAAGGAGGGGGCTACACTGGGTAGCTTACCCTGCCGGCCCGGGCCAGCGGCTGGGGGCCGGGGCGGTTATTCTACTTGCAGCTTGGTGCGCTGCGTGCCGCCGGGGCCTTCTACCGTTATCAGGTAAACACCGGAGCTCAGGCTTTTGATGGGGAGCGCATAGCGGCCCGTTGCTGCCTCGGTGGCCGACAGCGTTTGCGGAGCCAGGGCGCGGCTGCCCGTTACGCTGAACACCCGGATGGTGACCCCGGCGCCGCTGGCCGCAGTGAAGTACAAGGTAGCGCTTTGCGAAGCCGGATTGGGCAAGATGGTGAGGCCGGTGGTGGCTACCTCCGCGCCGGCCGCTACGCGGCGCGTAGCACTGATGTGGGCCGTATCGGGTGCAGCGGGCAGCGGGCGCGTGCCCAAGCGGAAGTTACCCTGCACCGTGCAAGGCAGTTCGCAGCGCGTGAGCCAGCTGGGGTCGTCGGTGGCGCTGCTGGCGTCGAGGCCACGCGTACCCGGCGACAGCGTCCGCCCCGAATAATCAACGGCCGACAGGTCGCTTACCTGCTGGCTGCTGCTGGCATCCTGCATATCGTAGTAGCCCACCAGGCCATACTGCGGCGCCGGCAGCTTGGCTATTAGCGTTTGTTGAATCTGGCCGGTCGTGCGGCTAGAGTTCCACACGCGCACCTCGCCAATCATTCCCTTGAAGGCTTCGCCGACGAAGCCATTCATGCGGTCGGCCCCGATGCTGAGGCCACCGCCAGCGTAGGGGCTGCGGCTGGTAGTGGGCGAGTAGGCGGCCTCCTGCCCATCGAGGTAGAAGCGGATGCGGTAGTCGGTGCCGCGGGAAATGGCGATGTGGTGGCAGTTGCCATCGTTGGGCACCGTCACGGGCTGGCCCACGCTACTGCCGTAGTAGTTGTAGCCATTGAGCTGCAAGAGAATTTCGTTGCCGTAGAGCGTGAGCAGCATCCCCTCCAGGCTACCGGCGGAGTTGTAGCGGCGGTTGGAGAAGATGGTTTGCGCGTAGTTGTTGGGGTTGCCGCTGGGGTCGGCGCGCACAAAGGCCTCCACGGCAAAGTCGGGCCGGTTCAGCTCGTTGATGTACGAGTTGGTGTAGGGAATGGCCACGATATCATCCACCCCGTCGAAGGTGAGCGCCTCGTTACCCGTAAAGTTGGGGGGCAGCAGCTCGGCGCGCAGCAGACGGTTGTTGTAGTCGGTGAAGGTGAGGTGGAAGTCGTTGTCGCGGGCACTTGTAACGGGCGCCAGGGTACGGTCGGGGCCGGTTACGTTGGCAAACGTGGTTTGCTGATTAGCCACCACATTATTAGCCGCGATGTTATAAAACAGGTTGCCGTTGTTGGGCGCCTTGATGTCGAGGGCGCTCACCGTAGGAATGTAGCAAAAGCGCGTGGCTTGGATGGTTGTCAGCGGGAAGCTACCCGAGCCGATGTACGAGCCAAAATCCTGGTAGCCGCCGGGGGCCGTTTCGATGGGCGGTGCCCCGCTGATGTTGATATCCTGCCGCACGTTGGTCGTGTTAATAAACCAGAGCACCGTAAACTTGATGCGCCCGCCGTACACGCGGTCCTGCTGCTGATTGGCCAGGCCATTTACGATAAACTCAACGTTGCCCCGCACCCCAAATACGCCCTGCAAAGCCGCGCTGGCTACGTAGATGCCAATGGCCCCGAGCGTGCTGGCGTTTTGGGCCAGCAGCGTCGTCGCCGAATTCTGGTTGCCGCTGATGCGCAGGTACTCCTGGTGCACTTGCAGCATGCTGCTGTTGGCTTTGCGTAGCTGCCCCACCCCTACCTGCGAGCCGTTGCTGATGGCTACGCTGCGGCAAGGCAGGTCGGCAAAACCCTGGGGGTTGCCCATCTGCTGATACTCGCGCTGGAAGGTGTAGAACGCCTGGGTGGGGTCGTTCACAGAAAACAGGTTAAAATCCAGCGCTTGCATGCGCAGCAGCTGCCGGGTTGCGGGCAGGTTGAGCAGTTCCAGCGCCGTGCGCAGGGCCGGTATCTCATCGATAAAGGAGATGCCCGCCACTCGCAGGCCAGCCAAGTGCTTTATCATGTACTGAAAGCCCACCGGAATGTAAGCGCCTTGGTGGGGACTGTCGAAGGAGATGTACTTGGCCGTTTGGTGGCGGCGACCAGCAAGCTCCATATCGCGCAGCGCGTAGCGAGCCACCAGCCCGCCCATCGACAGGCCCAGCACCACGTTGGGCTCGGTGCTGCCGTTGCGGGCTTTTTCGGCGTTTATCCAGTCGAGCGCCGCCTGCACCAAGTAAGCATTATTCTGGATATAGTCGCCAGCGTTGTTCAAGTTGAGAAAAACCAGGTCGTAGCCCCCGTTGTCGAGCATATCGCGCAAGTCACGGTTTTCGACGGTGAGCTGCCCATAGAAGCTGGCGTAGGTGTAGGCCGCGCCAGCGCCCGCCACCTGCGTAAACTGCTGTGGGTCGAAGCCTTCTACTATCAGCAAGGGCTTTAGCAAGCGGTTTTGATTGCCACAGCCATACTCGATGGATAGCGTGCCGGTAGCCAGGCCAGACCCCGACAAGGCGCGCGTAGCCGACACCGGCACAATACGGTCGGCAAACTGGTTGTAGCGCTGGGCCATGGTGCTGGGCTGCACCTGCACCACGCAGTCGCCCTCCACCTGCGTGCCATCGGTATAGGAGAGGCGCAGGCGCACCCGGCGCGCTCCAGCCTTGAAGCTCACGGGTATTTGCAGCGTTTCCTGCCCGCTCCACTTATAGGTGGTTGCTACTTCTTTGCCGGTGCTCGGGTCTGTATAGCTGACCACCACCGCATTCACCTGCTGGCCAGTATTGATGAAAAACAGGTCGGGCTGCAACTGCAACGTCACCTCCCCCGCCGTGGGCGAGGCAGGGGCAGGCGCCACGGCAAACAAGGTGCGGGCCAGGTAAGGGCTGCGCCGCCGCGGCAAGTCGTGCAGCTGAATACCGTTGGTGAGGCTGAAGAGGCCATTACGCACCGAATTGGTATCGATACTATGGTAGTTATAGTGCAAAATTGTTAGGGGCACTACATTGCCCCTCGTAGCGAACTGCAAGCGCTCATCAAGCGCCGCCAGCTCGGGCAGGGTCTGGTGCATGCCAGGCAGCACGGCCCGGGCCATTCCTACGTAGAGGCGGCGCCAGGCCCCGTCGCGCAGCGTATCGAGGCGGCCGGGAGTACCCGTATAAGGCGTGGGGTCGAGCGAGCTATAGCCGTGCTCCAGCAAGAGCCCGCTGGGCACCTGGCGCAGGTCTACGTACTGAAAAGCCGAATCAATCATTTTCTCGATTGGCACGGCCCCGCTTTGGTCAATAGTAACCTGAGGGACGGACTCTTGGGCATACGCCGAGCCCCACACCAGCCAAGCGGCCAGCATAGTAAGTAAGGATTTGAACATGGGAAAAGGAAAAATGGTAAACAGAAAGTAAAGGGCCAGCGCTGGCGGCTGTAATCCCTAGTAAGTCAGGTCGAAGCGGCCGTCGGTGATGCGTACCGTACGACCACTTGTGGGGCTGGTAAGCTCGCATTCAAACGTGCCTGCCAGAATGCGCTGCACCGAATCGAGCCGGGTAAGCCGCAGCGTTCCCGCGCGTGGGCGCTGCACCACAAGCTCATCGTCGGGGGCCGTTTCGGTATAGGAAGCGCCTACCCCACTGCGCTCCAGCAGGTCGTAGGTGCCGGGCCCGGTTCGCAAAGGCTTCAGGTAAATACCGAAGGTGCTGAGCTTGCCTTCAACCAGCCGGCTGCCCCGAATCCAAAAGGTATTATTTTGGTAATAAGCCTTGTACGCCGGGAAATTAAAACTGCCCACCGGCAGCCACAGGCTACCATCTACGCGAAACCCCAGGGTATTGAGCCCCGCCTCGGTGACGGGCGGCAAAGTAGCTACGGCGGGCATGGCAGGCCGCGAAACCAGGCTGCATTGGCTAAAGGCAGGCAGCAGGCTTAGCCATACTGCTAGTTTGAAATTTGCAGTATTCATAAGGAGTGAAACATGTCTTTTTAGTGAATGATGAATTACAGCGCTAATGTAGCACCAATATGTTTTGGTAAAAGCAAACATCAGTGCTTATTCAATGAAAAATTACTTAAACTTAAAACACCAAAAAAATCCTACTATTGCCCTTGCTTCCACTGCTGGCAACGACAGCTAATAGACCACCGCGTATCACATTCCTCAAAACAGTTGCTTTGCCAAGGCGACTCAGCAGGCAGGCGGGGCCATACCTTACCTATAGCCATTATTGCCCCTGAATTAGCCAGCCGTTATTCTCCGCTACGGCTGCTGGCGCAGCCGATACAGGACGCCGACTTGCAGCGCCACGCGGCCCAGCGACCAAGGTGCCAGGCCAGCCGGCTGGCCAGCGACGAAGGTTTGCGCTTCGGCGGCGGGCAACGGCAGAGTAGCCGTGTGCTCAGTGAAGCTAA
>Ga0268353_100120_pt1 | contig 13905 bp, 14 predicted proteins | sample G5R2_NF_18SEP201_FD_190168 | JGI IMG/M metagenome (GOLD analysis project Ga0268353, IMG submission 190168) | Phyllosphere microbial comminities from switchgrass, GLBRC, Michigan, United States - G5R2_NF_18SEP2017_LD1 | ecosystem: Host-associated > Plants > Phyllosphere > Phylloplane/Leaf | place... | reverse complement strand
CTGCCTACTCATGGGGCTAGAGCTGTTTGGGGTGCAGGCGGGCATATACCTGGCGCTGGCCTGCGTGGTAGCCTACCTTTTTTCGGGCCACACGGGCATCTACGGCGCGCAGGTAGTGGGCCAGGCCAAGCATCCGCTCTTCGGCCGGCAAGCCGGGCGCCGGCTAGGCGAGCTGTAGCTTGCCCAGCTGGTGTGATTTTAGACAGTTGCCGGGCCGGGGGCGGCACCGGCAATAACGCACGTTCCTGCCCTGCACCAATGCACGCAGCTTCTTCAAAGTATTCATTTTACGCCAGCTAGTATGAGCTTGCTCCGCCGCCTTCGCCAGCTAGTACAAAAGCCACAAGCTGAGGCTGCTACGCCTGCTACCCCTCAAGTGCCTGACTTGAACCCCGATGTTCTGTTCCGCGAGCAGGTAGCGCAGGCCATTCAGACGCACCTACCCGAGCTGGCCGTGACGCGCACCGGTCCGCAGCTAGCAATTGGTAGCCTTACGCTGACCTGCCTGGTGGGCGAGCGTCGGCAGCATCCGCAGGCTATTGTCTTTGGGCTGGAGGTGCGGGCTTATCAGGCCACCTACTTTCCGGGGGGCCTCGTTGACTGCCTGGCGGGCATCGGGGCTGATGATGCCGACGCACTCGCCAGCGGTGCCCATAATTACGTAACGGGCGTGTTGCAGCCTATTGTCGAGGCGCTGGATGCCGCACACTCCCCGGCACTTGATTTCTACGGCCGCGCGGGCCTGCTCAAGTGGCATCCGCTGGCGGGCCCGCTGCACGTGCAGGGATTCTGGGCGGCCAGAATTACTGAATTAGATGAAGCCTATTTTCTCCGGCTGTTTCAGCCCCACCTGGCCGAGTTGTTTGAAGAGCAGCCAATGCCATTGGCTGAAAATTTACGCCAGTAAAATGCCCAACGGAGAGTTTATCGGGGACTGCCTGCTCGATAATGAGCCCTGGCCCGCTGGCCTGGCGCTGCTAGCGCAGGAAGCCGCGACCTGGGAAACGGCCGGCCAGTTTGCCGGTCAAAAGCAGTTCTTCCTGTTCCGGCAGTGCGGGGCAGCTATGGTAACCCCGGCCAAGGAGGTGGTGGGCTAGTCGCATTTTGCCTGGCAGGCACTTACGTTAATAAATAATAAGCAGCTAGCCTGGCGCTTCTGTCAGGATTCGTAGGTTATCCAAAAATAAATTGTGCACAATCAAACATTACGCAACCGAAGGCCGTTTATACCTCGAACGCTATGAAAACGCTCCCCACCCCTGCCGCCCACGACCCGATGCTGAAGCTGGAAAACCAGCTTTGCTTCCCGTTCTACGCCGTGTCGCGGCAACTCACAAAAACCTACCAGCCCCATTTGCAGGCGCTGGGCCTCACCTATCCGCAGTACCTCGTGCTGCTGCTGCTTTGGGAGCACGGGCAGCTAACGGTGAAAGAGCTGGGCGACCGGCTGCTGCTCGACTCGGGCACGCTTACCCCACTGCTCAAGCGCATGGAGCAGCGGCAGTGGCTCAGCCGCCAGCGCGACCCGCGCGATGAGCGCTCAGTCATTATCAGTCTGCTGCCCGCCGGCCGGGCGCTGGAGGAGCAAGCCCGCGGCATTCCGCTTCAGCTACTGGCCAAAGCTGGCCTGAGCCTGGACGAGCTGGCGGCTCTGCGCACTCAGCTTACCCAACTACTGGCGCGGCTGGCCTAGCCACTACCTCCCATCGCTTTCTTTTAGCTTTTTTAGTTTCGCTTACTTTTTTTCACCACTGCCATGAAACTCACCAACAAGGTATTCACCGCCCAGGCTAAGGCCATTGGTGGCCGCGACGGCCACGTTACGTCCGACAACAACGTGCTCGACCTCACGTTGAGCACGCCCAAGGAAATGGGCGGCCCCGGCAAAGCCGGCGCTACCAACCCCGAACAGCTCTTCGCCGCCGGCTACGCCGCCTGCTTTGAGGGTGCCCTGGGCGTAGCCGCCCGCCAGGCCAAGGTGAAGCTGGAAAACGTGTCGATTGAAGCCTTCATCGGCTTTGGCCAGGCGGAAGACGGCGGCTACGGCATCTCGGCCGACCTGCACGTGAACCTGCCCGGCCTGGAGCAGCCGCAGGCCGAAGCGCTGGTAGAAGCTGCCCACGGCATCTGCCCCTACTCGCGCGCTACCAAGGGCAACATCGAGGTAACCCTCACTACCACGACCAACGCCTAAGCTACCGGCGGGCGGCTTCGCCACCGCGCCGCTACAACGGTCATGCCCGGCCCACCGGCGCATGACCGTTTTTTATTCCTCCTTCCAAATCAAACCCTTATGAAAACGCAAAGTATTCTATTAGCCAGCCGCCCCCAGGGTATGCCCACGGCCGCACAGTTCCAGTTTGAAACCCGCGACGTGCCTGAGCCCACGGCGGGCCAGGTACTGCTCAAAACGCTGTATGTGTCGGTAGACCCCTACATGCGCGGCCGCATGAGCGCTGCGAAGTCGTACGTGGCACCGTTTGAGGTGGGCCAGCCCATCGCGGGCGGCGTGGTGGCCGAGGTGGTGGCCAGCCAGAGCGAGCAGTTGCCAGTAGGCAGCGTGGTAGTCGGCAACCTGCCCTGGCAGGAGTACAGCGTGGCCGACGCCCAGGCCGTGAACCAAGTGCCCGCCGACAAGGCCCCGGCTAGCTACTTCCTCGGCTTGCTGGGCATGCCCGGCCTCACGGCCTACTTCGGGCTGCTCGACATCTGCCAGCCCAAGGCTGGCGAAACGGTGGTAGTATCGGGCGCGGCCGGGGCGGTGGGCCTGATTGTGGGCCAGTTGGCCAAAATTCAGGGCTGCCGCGTGGTCGGCACGGCGGGCTCCGATGAGAAGGTGGCGCACCTCAAGGCGCTAGGCTTTGATGAGGCTATCAATTATAAGACCACGCCCGACATTGCCAAGGCGCTGGCCGAGGCTGCGCCCAATGGGGTAGACTGCTACTTCGACAACGTGGGCGGTGCCATCACTGATGCCGTGTACGACCAGCTCAACAAGCACGCCCGCATTGCCCTCTGCGGGCAGATATCGACTTATAACGCCACCGAGGCCCCAGTAGGCCCGCGCCCCGAGGGCAAGCTACTCAAAACCAGCACCAAACTACAAGGCTTCATCGTGAGCGACTACCTCAGCCGCTGGCCCGAGGGCGTGCAGCAGCTCACGCAGTGGTACAGCGAAGGCAAGCTGAAAGGCGAGGAAACGGTGACCGAGGGCTTCGACCAGATTCCAGCGGCTTTCCTGGGGTTGTTCAAAGGCGAAAACACGGGCAAGGCCGTGGTGAAAGTAGCGTGATTTTTGCTTGGTGATTTGTTAGTTACCCCGCCGCGCCCAGCCAGCGCGGCGGATAATACGCCTCTCCTATTATCCGCCTTATCGTTGTTATTTATGGACCCCGAAACCACTAACATCATCGCCGTGACGGCCAGCTGGCATGTCCAGCCTGGCCAAGAGGAAACCGTGCGCCGCCTGCTGCTGCAAGCTGCGGCGGCCGTGCGCGAGCACGAGCCCGGCAACCTGCTCTACCTGGCTCACCAGGATGCCGCCGACCCGGCTCACTTCTTGGTGTATGAGCAATACGCCGACCAGGCCGCCCTGGAGGCTCACCGCGACTCGGCGCACTACCAGGAAGTGGTGGTGGGTAAAATAGTGCCCCTGCTGGCCGAGCGCCAGGTGACGTTTTTCCAGTTGCTTGATTAATGATTTGTAGATAATCCTCTTTCCGTTCTGCCGACGCAGGAAGCAGCTTAGCTGGTTCGCACAGTTTGTTCTGGCGCGACGAGCGGCTTTCTACGTCAGCGGAGCGGATACGCGGGAGAACTATAGTTTAGAACAACTACTTATTCGCTATCCGCTAAGTCGGGTAGCTCTTTTACCCATTCCCCTTATTTAACTGACCTCATGAACATCGCCATCATTTTGACCTCGCACGACGAGTTAGGTACTACGGGCAAAAAAACCGGCTTCTGGCTGGAAGAATTTGCCGCCCCCTACTACGTATTCAAGGATGCGGGCGTCACGCTCACGCTGGCCTCGCCCAAGGGTGGCCAGCCGCCCCTCGACCCCAAGAGCGACGAGCCCGGCGCCCAAACCGCCGCCACCGAGCGCTTCAAAAAAGACCCCGAGGCCCAGCAGGCGCTGGCCCATACGGTGCCGCTTGCTACCATCAAGGCGGCCGACTTTGACGCCATTTTTTACCCCGGCGGCCACGGCCCGCTCTGGGACTTGGCCGAGGACGAGCACTCCATCAAGCTCATTGAAACGGCCTACGCCGCTGGCAAGCCGGTAGCCACCGTGTGCCACGCGCCCGGCGTGCTGCGCCACGTAAAGGCCCCCGACGGCACGCTGCTCGTAACGGGCAAGCCCGTCACCGGCTTCACCAACACCGAGGAAGCCGCCGTGCAGCTCACCGACGTGGTGCCCTTCCTGGTAGAAGACATGCTGAAAGCCAACGGTGGCACCTACTCCAAGGTAGCCGATTGGCAACCCTACGTGGTCACCGCTGGCCACCTCATCACCGGCCAGAACCCCGCCTCATCGGAAGCCGCTGCCGAGGAGCTGCTGAAGCAGTTGGGCAAGTAGCTTTAGGCCTAGCCAATTCGGAATAGCCGCCCCGGTCGCTCTCCTATGGAGGGCGGCCGAGGCGGCTTACTTTTGGTGGTTGACGGCCGTTGCTTCTTGCCGTCGGCCTTCGCATGAACCTCGATTTTGACTTGCAGCTTTTAGACTTGCATTGGGTACACGGCGGAGATGACCCGGATGATAAATGCGCGCACGGGCACGTCTTGGTGCGAATCGGCAGCGAGATTGTGGCCGACGCTACCATGCTGAATGTAACGGTAAGCGCCACGGCGCTCTACCTATTGCGTAGCCTGGAAGCCGACTACCCACCCGCTGGGCTTGCCAGCCAGCTCCTTCCCTGCTGCGGACACTATTGGTTTTTAAGTGAGGAAAGCCCCAACGTGCTACTTATGGGCTGCGCCAATGGCATTGATTGGACCATCGCGCACGTTGCCGACGGGCTTGTGCGCCACACCTCGGCGGCTGAGCAGGTAGCGTTTATTTCAGCGGCCGCTTACCGCCAGCTCGTACTGGCTTTTGTCGACCAGGTTGCACAGTTCTATGCCAGCAGCTTACCTAAAAACCTGCCTACTGATGCTGACGACCGGCTAGCTTACTTAGCGTACTGGCGCGAGTGGCACGCGCTACGCGCAAAATGGGCTTAGCCGCTCGCCCTACCTCAGCCGCCGTGGCCCTGCACTAGCCGCGCCACGTAGAAAGCCGCCCCAGCAGCGGCCGCGCCGGTGGCGGCCATTTTAAGCGCACCGGCTACGGGGGCCTGGCCCGTCAGCCGGCTTTTGAAGAAGCCGAAGACGAGCAGGCACAGCAGCGTAATAACGCCCGACCACAGTAAGCCCGCCGCCGGCGTGGCGGTGAGAAAGTAGGCACTCAGCGGCACGAGGCCGCCCACGGCGTAGGCCCCGGCAATGGTGAAGGCGCTCTTGAAGGCCTGCCGGGGGTCGGGCGCTTCGAGGCCCAGCTCGTACTTCATCATGAACTTGACCCACTGCGCGGGGTCCTGCACCAGCTCGGCGGTGGCCTGGGCGGCGGTGGCTGCGGAGAGGCCCATCTCGACGAACAGCTCCTGCACCTCCCGGCGCTCGATGTCGGGCACGGTGCGCACTTCTTCGTGCTCGCGGGCTAGCTCGGCGGCGTAGTGCTCGACCTCGGTGCGCCCGGCCAGGTAGCCACCCAAGCCCATGGCAATAGAGCCAGCCACAATTTCGGCCAGCCCCGCCGTGATGACGAGGCCCGACGACTGCACCGCCCCGCTGAGCCCCGCGGCCAGCGCAAAGGGCACGGTAAGGCCATCGGACAAGCCGATGACAATGTCTTGCAGCATGGCCGAGCTGGTGAGGTGCTGCTCGGCCGGGACGGGGGCGCTGGGAAGCATGGGAAGAACGTTAAAAACCAAAAGCTAGAAACTAGGAGTTGGGCTAGGCAGCGGGAAAGCTGGGCAAGCCCGGCCGCTCCTACCCTGTCATTCCTAGCTCCTCACTGCCACTACGGCATTACGAACGACAGGTCGGCGCTCACCACGTTGGCCGTGAGGCCGGTGCTCTGGCGGTAGTAGCCGTAGCGCACATCCAGGGACTTGAACTTGGTGATGCGGCTGCCAAAGGGCACCTTAAAGCGGCCCAGCCCGTAGAGCGGAGCGTAGCGCAGGCCCAGCCCCAGCTTGTGGGCCGCGAAGGCCGACAGGTCGTAATCGGAGGTATAATACTCGTCGCGCACCGAGTGGGCCAGGTAGGGCGCAAAGTAGTCGGCGGCCGTCTGGGTGTGGTAGCGGTAGAAGGGATAGAGCGTGAAAAAGGCCGTCACCTTCAGGGGCGCTTCCAGCTCGAAGGTGTGCGCCCGGATGCCAAAATTATCGGCGTAGTAGCGGTAAAAGCCGCGCAGCTGCACCAAGTCTGTGGCGTAGTAGGTGAGGCGCAGGCTGGCGGGGTACTTGTAGCGCAGGCGCGGCAGCACCTCGGCCAGGGCCGTGCCCAGGGTGCCCAGCTCGCCCGCCGCATCGGGCCGGTCGCGAAAATACACCCGCTGAAACGGCGTGCTCAGCAGCCCGCGCTGCACCACCGGCTCCACGCTGAGCGAGGCTTGCAGGCGCTTACTGAGCACCTGCGCGTACACCAGCGACAGGGTGAAGCTCTGGCGGTTATCGGAGCCGTACTTGCGGTTTTGGGTGCCGCCCACGCGCAGCTCGGCGGGCGTGATGAGCTTGATTTGGTCGAGAAAAATCTGGCCGCTGGCGCTGAGCTGGCGGTTGCCATCGGCCGAGGTGCGCGCCCAGGAGCCCACGAGGTTAAATGACAGGTAGTCGTATTCTTTCGACACGCCCGCGCCCACGCCCAGCGTGGTCAGCTTATCAGCCAACACGTGCGAGAGGCCGAAATCAGCGTGGTAACGCACGTCGGCCGCCGAGGGCGATGACATTACCTGGTCAATCTTATCCGACGAGGCCGAGGCGTAGTAGTCGATGCCCACGTTGGCCGCCAGGCGGGTGGTGGAGTCGAGCGGCACGTTGAGCAGGATGGTGGGGGCCACGTCGGTGAGGTGCTGGCTGCCGATGCCGCCTTCCACGGCCGAGTGGTCGCCGTTTTGCTGGTAGTAGCTGCCCAGGATGTCCACCTCCGTTTCGCCGTAGCGGGCGGGCGCGGGCAACTGGGCCGCGTTGGGCGCAATGCCCGAGCCGTCGAGGCGGTTGGGAGTGGGCGTGGCCTGCGCCAGAGCCCCGCGCGGGGCAGCCAGGGCGAGGCCGATGAGTAAGGTGTTTTTCACAAGCTATTCTTAAAACACAGACCGCTAATTGCAGCCGCAACCACCGCCTACCTTGCCCCCATTGGCGCCACCCGCGCCTTCGCGGTAGCTCTCAAAATTGACCTCCGGGGTTTCGACCTTTTTATTGGCCAGCTTCATATCCTCGTCGTTGAGGTAGGCTTTCTGATAAGCGGCGACCGACACGCAGCCGGGCAGCGCGGCAGCCCCGGCCAGTAGCAGGCCCAGCAGGGCGGGGCGATAATGAGAGGCGTAGGTCATGGCGTAGGGGGTTTGGGCGGTGCGGCGGGCGCGGCGCTGTGGTAGGCGTTGAGCTGCATGCCCTTAGACACCAGCGTGCGGCCGTCGTCGGTGATGAGCGTGCAATTGATATCCTTGAGGCGGTTGATGAGGGCTAGCCCCTGCTCGGGGCCAAGCACGAACACGGCATCGTCCAGGGCGTCGGCCAGTTCCACATCGGGGCAAATAATGGTGACCGAGCGCAGGCCGGTAGCCGGGTAGCCGGTGTGCGGGTTGATGATGTGGCCGTAGTACCGACCCTGCACCGTGAAATACTGCTCATAGTTACCGGCCGTGACTACCGCTAGGTCGCTGACCGTGAGCCACGACGACACCGTACGCGGCCGGGCCGGGTCGCCAATGGCGATGCGCCAGCCGCTGCCGTCGGGCTGCTGGCCCCAGCAGTACACGTCGCCCGAGCCGTTGATGAGGCCCCCGGCGATACCCATTTTCTTCATGGTTTCGGCCGCTCGGCGCACGCCGTAGCCTTGCAGGATGCCCGCCAGGTTGATGCGCATCCCCTTATTGGGCAGAAACACGGAGTGGGTGGCCGGGTCGAGCCTCACCTTTTGCCAGCCGATGCGCTGCACCGAGCGGCGCACCGTGGCTGAGTCGGGCAGGCTGGCGTGGGCCTGCTCGTCAAACTGATAAATCTTGTCGCCGCTGGCAAACGTGATGTCGAACGCGCCGCCGCTGAGCTGCGAGATTTTGAGCGTGCGCTGGATAAGGTCGTACACCTCGGCCTCGACTACCACCGGCCGGATGCCAGCCAGCCGGTTGATTTTAACCACCTGCGAAGTCGAGTCCCAGTACGAGCACAGGTGGTCGATGCGCTGGGTTTCACGCAGGCCGGCGCGCAGGGCACGCCAGGCCAGCGAGTCGTCGGCCGACACGGCCGTGAACGTAAAAGCCGAGCCCATGAGGTGCGCCGAGCGAGTGTAGGCGCGGGCGCGTGGTGAAGCCAACGGCTGCGCTGCCAGCGAGCCCACAGCTAACGTCAGCAAGAGGCTAGCGACCAGCGTGCCTACCTTACTCCACCCGCGGGCGGGCCGCCAAGAACCAGCCATAAGCATCTATTTTTTGGCGAGCAACTGTGCTAAGTAAGCATCGTAGGCGGCCGCGCCGCCGGGGCGGTAGCCGGTGCGGGCCAGCACCTTGCCCTCGGGCGAAAGCAGCACCACGGCCGGAAACGCGCCTTCCTTATTGAGCTGGGCGGCAGCCTCTTCGCTCAGCTTGGTTTGCTCTTTCGACAGGGCGTTTTTCTTGTTGCGCGGAAAGTCAAAGCGGGCCAGCACGAACTTATCTTGGGCAAACTGCGCAAACTCGGGCTGGTCGAATACCTCCTGCTTGAGCTGCATGCAGGGCTTGCACCAATCGGAGCCCGAGAAAACGGCCAGCACGGGCCGCTGGCTGGCTTTGGCCTGGGCCAGGGCGACGGGCAGCGAGTCGGCCCAGACGGGCGCCCCGGCCGGCGCCGTTTGGGCCGCAGTGAAGGATAAGGCACTTAGCGTCAGCACGGCACCACGCATAACTACGGAATACATAAGCAAGGGCTGGCTGATTAGCAAGCAGATAATAAGTGGAAGTTCGCGGCGAATTCTGAGTAAATCCTGACGGTCGCCCGCTTAGTCGGCGTCGGCACCCTTGCGCAGCTCGGCGTCGAGAAAGTAGGCACCTTTTTGCACGAGTTGGGTGGTGTCGGGCAGCGGGTCGAGCACAGTCACGGGCACGTCGCCGTGCTGGGGCTGGCCGGCGCGCACCTGCACCCGGCGAAACACGGCGCGGCCGGAGTCGGTGCCCACGCGTTGAAAAATATAGCTCAGGTCGCCGGCCTGGATGAGGGCGGCCTCGGGCAGGGTGCGCACGTGGGCACCGGCCGTCTGGATGCGGGCGGCCACAAACTGGCCGGGCAGCAAGTCGCGCCGCTCGGGCTCGAGGTGGGCGTGCACGCGCACGGTGCGGGCATTGTCGTCGAAGGCCTGGCCGACCAGGAACACGCGGGCGGTCAGCTCTTCGTCGCGGCCGGCGTTTTGCACCTTAAACAGGATTTTCTGGCCCACTTTCACCTTGGCTACGTCCTTCTCGAAGACCTTCAGTTCGAGGTGCAGGTCGTCGCGGTTGAGCACTTCCACTAGCACATCCTGGGGGTTCACGTACTGGCCGGGGTTGATGTTGACGGCCTTCACGTAGCCGGCAATGGGCGTGGTGAGCGGCACGCTGCTCACGATGGTGCCCGCGTCGAGCCGGGCCAGCGAGATGCCCAGCAGCCGCAGCTGGGCGGCGGTGGTGCGCAGCGTGGCCTGCTCGGTGGCGTAGTCGGCGCGGGCCTGCTGGAGCTTACGTTTGGCGCCCACATCCTCCACGTCGAGGATGCGCTGGCGCTCCAGTTCCTCAGTCAGGAAGCGCACGCGGGCCTTGCTTTGCAGGTAGGCCTGCTGCATGGTGAGGTACTCGGGCGAGCGCAGGGTGGCCACCACCGCGCCGGCCGCCACGCGCTCGCCGGCCAGCACCGCCACCGACTGCACGTAGCCGCCCTGGATGGCCGTGATGGACACCCGGTTTTGGGGCGGCACCTCCACCGAGCCGTTGGCCTGCACCTCGGTGGTCATGTTCTGGCGCTCGAAGCTGCCGAGCACGATGCCCGCCGCCTGGGCCTGGGCAGGGCTCACGGCTACCCGGTCGGCGGCCGGGCCACTGGGCGACGCGGCGGCTTTGGCGGGGGCAGCAGGCTGGGTGGCGGTGTTGTCGGGCTTCGATTGGCAGGCCGCTAGCAACGCTAATGAAACTCCTAACACCTGAAACTTTAAATTGAGGTACATTATTAAAATCTTCTGAATACAAGTTATTTATGCCGGAGGCTTGCTCTTTTAGTTAGCAACCTTCTCCTCGGCCCCAGTGATGGCCAGCAGGCTCACTACAAGCTCGTCGTACTGGCGTACCTGGTCGAGGTAGCTCTCCTGGATTTGCCAGGCGGGCTGGGTATTCACCACGTATTCGACGTACTCGATATCGCCGGCGCGGAAGCTTTTTTCGGCCGTGGCGAGGATTAGCCGGGCCTGCGGCAGAGCCGTTTTCTGGTAGTAATCGAGCGAGGCGCGGGCGCGGGCCAGCTGCTGGCGCAGGCTGCTGAGCTGGGTAGCGAGCTGGCTCTGGGCGTAGGTGAGCTGCTGGTCGGCTACCTGCTGGCCGAGGCGGGCGGCGGCCACGCGGGCCTTTTGCACCCCACCGAGCAGCGGCACGGCCAGCCCTGCCTGTACCACCTGGAAGCCCTTTTCCTGGTTGATGCTTTGGTTGAAATAGCCCACCCGCACGTCGGGCAGACGGCGCAGGTTTTCTACTTTAATCTGTTGCTGGCTCACGGCCACCTGCTGGCGCAGCAGGCCCAGCTGGGGGTTCGACTCGGGCGAGAGGCCCAGCGTATCGGCGGCGGCGAGCGGGGCCACGGGGCTGGCCGTGGTATCGAAGCGGGCGGGCTGGGCGCTGCCCAGCAACTGGCCGAGCTGGCGCTCCAGCACCGCGATATCCACGCGCAGGGTGGCTAGCCGGTTGCGCAGTTCCAAGCTGCGGGCCTCGGCCGACACCTGCTCCAAGCGGTTGGTTTCGCCCACCTGGTAGCGGATGCGGGCGGCGCGGGCGGCGCGACGATAGAGGCTGTCTTGGCGGCGCAGCAGGGCGGCGCGGCGGTAGGCCACGAGCAACTGGTAATAGTCACTGCGGATAACCTGGGCCACGTCGCGACGCTGTTGGCGGGCGCGCTGCTCGGCCGTCAGCGACTGCGCTTGCAGCAGCCGGCGCTGGGCGGCGTACACGTTGGGCAGGGCCGTTTGCTGAATAATGTTGAAGCTTTGGTCGTTCAGCGGGCCCGAAATCTGACCGTACTGGTAGTCGAGCACCGTGCGGGGCACGTCGTAGCCGCTGCGGTTGAGGGCCCGCTGCTGCTCGATTTGCAGGCCGGCAGTTTGCAGCGAGAGGTTTTGGCCGGTGGCAGCTTGTAGCGCCTGGCCCAGGCTCAAGGGCTGGCCGGCGGTGGAGGCCAGGGTATTTTGGGCCAAGGCTGGGTGGGCCAACCCGCCGAGCAGCAACAGTAGCACGGCCGTAGCCACGGCGGGCACGGGGCTGGTAGCTGGCTGGCTTTGGTCAGTATGATTCTCGGCTGGCGGCGTGGCCCCCGTTTCGGCGGCGTGGCGGGCCTGCTTGTCGGCCTCGGCAGCTTGCTTGGGGTTAGGCTCGCCATCTTTAGTGAAGAAGGAATAGAGCACCGGCAGCACGATGAGCGTAAGCAGCGTGGCCGAAATCAGCCCGCCGATAACTACCGTAGCCAGTGGCTTTTGCACCTCGGCGCCAGCCGACTTGCTCAGGGCCATCGGCAAAAAGCCCAGCGAGGCCACGCTGGCCGTGAGGATAACCGGCCGGAACCGCTCCTCGGTGGCGCGCAGCACACGCTCGCGCACCGAGGCCACGCCTTCGGCTGCCAGCTCGTTGAGGCTGGCCAGCAGCACAATGCCGTTGAGCACCGCCACCCCGAAGAGGGCAATGAACCCCACGCCCGCCGAAATGCTGAACGGCATCCCGCGCAGCCACAGCGCGATAATGCCGCCGATGGTAGCCAGCGGCACCCCGGTGAAGATGAGCAGCGCCTGCTTCACCGACCGAAACGAGAGGTAGAGCAGCATAAAAATCAGCACCAGCGACACGGGCACGGCGATGGCCAGCCGCTTTTTGGCCTGCGTCAGGTTTTCAAACTGGCCGCCGTAGCTCATGGTGTAGCCGCTGGGTAGCTGAAGCTTGGCACCGAGCTTTTGCTGAATTTCTTCCACCAGGCTCTGCACGTCGCGGCCCCGCACGTTGATGCCGATGTTGATGCGGCGGCGGGCGTCGTCGCGCGAAATCTGGATGGGCGCGTTGTGGTAAGCCACCGACGCCACCTCATCAAGCGGGATTTTCTGGCCGCCGGGGGCGTCCACGTACAGGTCTTGCAGGTTGGCTAGCCCGGCGCGGTGCGCGCTGTCGAGGCGCACCACGAGGTCGTAGCGGCGCTCACCCTCGTACACCTGGCCCGCCACGTCGCCAGCGAAGGACGAGCGCAGCAGCATGTTGAGGTCGCTCACCTTGAGGCCGTACTGGGCCAGCTTCTGGCGGTCGTAGCTGACGCGCATCTGCGGCAGGGCCGCGATTTGCTCCACTTTGAGGTCGCCTACGCCGGCCAGCGGGCGGATGAGGTTGGCGGCCTGGTTGGCTTTTTCATATAAAAGGGCCAGGTCGTCGCCGTATATCTTGATGCTCACGTCGGATTTCACGCCCGAAATCAGCTCGTTGAAGCGCATCTGGATGGGCTGCTGAAACTCCAGGCTCACGCCGGGGATATTGGCCAGGGCGGCCTGCATCTTGGCCGCCAGCTCCTCGCGGGTGGTGGCCGAGGTCCACTGGCTGTGGTCCTTGAGGATAATCATCTCGTCGCTGTCTTCCAGCGACATGGGGTCGGTGGGGATTTCGGAGGTGCCGCTTTTGCCCACAATCTGCTCGATTTCGGGAAACTTACTGAGCAGAATTTGCTGCACTTTGGTATTGGTGGCCACCGTTTGGGTGAGCGACGAGCCGGGGGCCAGCGCCACGTTGAGGGCAAAGTCGCCCTCATCGAGCTGCGGAATAAACTCGCCGCCCATGCCCGAAAAGATGACGCCCGCCAGCACCAGCAGCGCCACGGCCCCGCCCGCCACCAGCCCGCGCGCCCGCAGCGCCGCCCGGATGATGGGGTCGTAGCCACGGTGCAGAAATTTCATGATGCGGTCGGCCACGGTACCTTCCTCCTTCACGTCTTTCTTCAGTGCCCAGGCCGTGGCGGCGGGCACGTAGGTGAGGCACAGTAGCATGGCCCCGACGATGGCGAAGCTCACGGTGAGCGCCATCGGCCGAAACATCTTGCCTTCAATGCCAGTGAGCGATAAGATGGGGAAGTACACGATGAGGATGATGAGCTGCCCAAACAGCGCCGACGACATGAGGCGCGTGGCGGCGTGCTCGGTGATGTCGTCCATCGTTTCGTGAGCAGCGGCCCGGCGCTGGTGCACAAGGTGAAAGATGACAGCCTCCACGATAATGACGGCCCCGTCCACGATGAGTCCGAAGTCCAACGCCCCCAGGCTCATGAGGTTAGCCGACACGCCGAAGAGGCTCATCATGCCCAGCGCGAAGAGCATGCAGAGCGGTATCATGAGGGCCACGACCACGCCGGCCCGCCAGTTGCCAAGCAGCAGCAGCAGCACCAACAGCACGATGACGCCGCCCTCCACCAG